>WBZO01000902.1_pt1 | contig 53311 bp, 45 predicted proteins | sample 5204261 | NCBI WGS metagenome assembly WBZO01 (sample SAMN12412400, study PRJNA552823) | activated sludge metagenome | isolation source: activated sludge from anammox sidestream of wastewater treatment plant... | place: USA: North Carolina | collected 2017-09
TCGGCCATCTGGTCGACGATCACCGGGGCGAGCCCCTCGGAGGGCTCGTCGAGCAGGATGCACGACGGGTTGCCCATGAGCGTGCGCGCGATCGTCAGCATCTGCTGCTCGCCGCCGGAGATGCGCCCGCCCGGGCGGTCGGTCATCTCGGCCAGGTTGGGGAAGAGGCTGAACAGGCGCTCCGGTGTCCACGCCGGTGCGCCCGCGCGCGGCGCCTGGCGGCCGACCTCCAGGTTTTCCATCACCGTGAGCTCGGTGAAGATGCGCCGGTCCTCCGGCACGTACCCGAGCCCGAGCCCGGCGATCTCGTACGGCTCCATCCGCTCGATGCGCCGCCCCGCGAACTCGATCTCGCCGCCCGCCGCGCGCACGAGCCCCATGATGCACTTCAGCGTGGTCGACTTGCCGGCGCCGTTGCGCCCGAGCAGCACCACCACCTCGCCCGTGCCGACCGCGAGCGACAGGTCGGCGAGGATGTGCGCGCGGCCGTAGTAGGCGTCGAGGTGCCGGACGGCGAGCATCAGTGCGCTCCGCGCGAGCCGAGATAGACCTGCTGCACCTGCGCGCTGGCGCGCACCTCGGCCGGCGCGCCGGCCGCGATCAGCCGCCCGCGGTTGAGCACGATGATGCGGTCGGCGTGCGCGAACACGACGTCCATGTCGTGCTCGGTGAACAGCACCGCGATGCGGCGCTCGCGCACGATCTCCGCGGTGAGGGCCATGAGCGCGATGCGCTCCTGCGGCGCCATGCCGGCGGTCGGCTCGTCCATCAGCAGCAGCCGCGGCTCGTTGGCGAGCGCCACCGCGAGCTCCACCCGCTTCAGGTCGCCGTAGGCGAGCACCGAGCACGCGCGCCCGGCCTGCTCCAGCATGCCGACGCGCCCGAGCAGGCGATCGGCCTCCTCGCGGTACAGGCGCGCCGTCGGACGCCACCACTCGCGCAGCCGGCGGCGGTGGGAGACGAGCGCCATCTGCACGTTCTCGCGCACCGTCATGGAGGCGAAGGTCGCGGTGATCTGGAACGTGCGCCCGACCCCCAGGCGCCAGACCGCGCGCGGCGCGAGCCCGAGCAGCTCGCGCCCCTCGAAGCGCACGCTGCCGCCGTCGGCGGCGAGCTGGCCGTTCAGCATGTTGAAGCAGGTCGTCTTGCCCGCGCCGTTCGGGCCGATGAGCGCGAGCAGCTCCCCCGCGGCGAGCTCGAAGCTCACCTCGCGCACGGCGTGCACGCCGCCGAACGACTTCGCGAGGCGGGAGACGACCAGGACGGCGCTCACCGCTGCTCCCGCGCGCCGGACCAGGCGCGCAGCGCGCCCACGATCCCCTGCGGGAACGCGAGCACCAGCACCAGGATGGCGCCGCCGAGCACCGCGCGCCAGTAGTCGGTGCCGCGCGCGACGAGGTCCTGCAGCCAGGTGAACAGCGCCGCGCCGACCACCGGACCGCTCAGCGTCTGCACCCCGCCGAGCAGCACCATCACCAGCGCGTCGATGGAGCGCGACACCGCCATGGTGGAGTCGGGCGAGATGCTGCCCTTCGAGAAGGCGTAGAGCCCGCCCGCGAGGCCGGCGCACGCGCCCGCCACGACGAAGCCGGCCCACTGCACGCGCCGCACGTCGATGCCGATCGCGTCCGCGCGCAGGGGCGAGTCGCGCCCGGCGCGCAGCGCGTAGCCGAAGGGCGCGAACAGCATCCGGCGCAGCAGCCAGATCGCCCCGCCGCAGAGCGCGAGCGCGAGCAGGTAGTACGCGGGCCTGGGCGCGAGCCAGGGCGCGGGCCAGACCCCGACGATGCCGTTCGAGCCGCCGGTGAAGGCGTCCCACTGGAACACGATCGACCACGCGATCTGGGCGAACGCGAGCGTGAGCATCGCGAGGTACACGCCCGAGAGCCGCACGCAGAACCAGCCGAACACGGCCGCGCCCGCGGCGGCGACCAGCGGCGCGGCGATCAGCGCCGCCTCCATGGGCCAGCCGGCCGCCTTCAGCAGCAGCCCGGCGCCGTAGGCCCCCAGGCCGAGGTAGGCCGCGTGCCCGAACGAGACCATGCCGCCGGGGCCCATGAGGAAGTGCAGGCTCGCGGCGAAGAGCGCGAACACCAGGATGTCGATCATGAGGACGAGCGTGTAGCCGGTCGTCGCGAGCGGCAGCGCGGCGAGCGCCGCCAGCCCCACGATCGCGGCGCTGCGCAGTGCCCGCCCGGCCGGCCGCAGCGGCTGCTCGACGTGCGCCGCGGCGACGCGCTGCAGCCCGTGCGGCCGCCCGAGCAGGCCCTGCGGCCGCAGCACCAGGACGATCGCCATCACGATGAACTCGGCCACCAGCGTCAGCTTCGAGAACGCGAAGGTCGTGCCGAAGAGCTCGACCGTGCCGACGCCGACGCAGTAGGCCTTGATCAGCCCGATGATCACCGCGGCGAGGAACGCCCCCGGAATGCTCCCGAGCCCGCCCACCACGACCACCACGAACGCGTCCGAGATGGCGGCGAGGTCGAGGAAGAGCTGCGCCGGCTCGCGCGGGATCTGCAGCGCGCCGCCGAGCCCGGCGAGGAACGCGCCGAGCGCGAACACCCCGGTGAAGAGCCACTTCTGGTTCACCCCGAGCGCGCCCACCATCTCGCGGTCCTGCGTCGCGGCGCGCACGAGCGTGCCCCAGCGCGTGCGGTTGAGGAGCAGCCACAGCGCGCCGAGCACCGCCGGGCCGATCGCGATGAGCGCGAGGTCGTACTGCGGGAAGGGCTTGCCGAAGAGCTCGACCGAGCCGCGCAGGCCGGGCGCGCGCGGGCCGAGCAGGTCCTCCGCGCCCCAGGCCCAGAGCACCGCGTCCTTGATGACGAGCGTGAGCGCAAAGGTGGCGAGCAGCTGGAACAGCTCGGGGACGTGGTAGATGCGCCGCAGGATCAGCATCTCGATCAGCGCGCCGACCACCGCGACCGCGAGCGCCGCACCGGCGATCCCGCCCCAGAACCCGAGCGGCGTGACGCCGAGCCGCTCGATCAGGCTGTAGGCGGCATACAGCCCGAGCATGTACAGCGCCCCGTGCGCGAAGTTGACGATGCGCGTGACGCCGAAGATGAGCGACAGGCCCACCGCCACCAGGAACAGCGTGGAGGCGCTCGCGAGCCCGTTCAGGGTCTGGATGAAGAACGAGGACAGCATGGTGTGGCGCGGCGGATGGCGCGTGGTACCCGCTGCCGGCCGGGGCGCGCGCGCCCCGATCCAACGAAAAGGGACAGGTCGCCCTGTCCCCCGCGTGCGCCGCGCGCAGCGCTCAGTCCGCCGGCCGCATCTTCTTCACCTCGGCATCCGACGGGAGGAACTTCGCCCCGTCCGCATACGACCAGGAGGTCATCACCCCCTTGCCGTCCTTGAGCCCGATCCGGCCCACGTAGGCGCCCATCGTCGACTGGTGGTCGAGCGCGCGGTAGGTGATCTTGCCGAGCGGGGTGTCGACCTGCAGCCCCTTCATCGCGGCCACCAGCTTCTCGTTGTCGAGGCTGCCCGCCTTCTTCATCGCGTCCACCGCGCTCATGACCGTCGAATAGCCGACCACCGAACCGAGGCGCGGGTAGTCGTTCCAGCGCTTCTGGTAGGCGGTCAGGAACTTCTTGTGCTCCGGCGTGTTGATCGAGCTCCACGGGTAGCCGGTCACGTACCAGCCGCTCGGCGTCTCGTCCTTGAGCGGATCGAGGTACTCCGGCTCCCCGGCGAGCAGGTTGAACACCTCGCGCCCCTTGAACAGTCCGCGCGTGTTGCCCTCGCGCACGAAGCGCGTGAGGTCGGGGCCGAAGAGCGACGAGAAGATCGCGTCCGGCTTCGCGTCGGCGATCGCCTGCACCACCGCGCCCGCGTCGATCTTGCCGAGCGGGACGGCCTGCTCGGTCACGAACTCGACGTCGGGCTGGGCCTTCTTCAGGAGCTCCTTGAAGGCGCGCGTCGCCGACTGCCCGTACTCGTAGTTCGGGTACACGATCGCCCAGCGCCGCTTCTTCAGCTTGGCCGCGTCGGGCACCAGCATCGCGGTCTGCATGTAGGTCGAGGGCCGCAGGCGGAAGGTGTACTTGTTGCCGCTGTCCCAGACGATCTTGTCGGTGAGCGGCTCGGCGGCGATGAACAGCACCTTCTTCTGCTTGGCGAAGTCGGCCACGGCGAGCCCGACGTTGGAGGCGAAGGTGCCCATGATGAAGTGCACGTTCTCGCGCGCGAGCAGCTCCTCGGCCATGCGCACCGCCTCGCCCGGGTTGCCGCTGTCGTCGCGCGAGATCACCTCGAGCTTGCGCCCGAACACGCCGCCCGCGGCGTTGACCTCCTCCACCGCGAGCTCCCAGCCCTTCCTGTAGGGCTCCAGGAACGCCGGGAAGGTCTTGTAGCTGTTGATTTCGCCGAGCTTGATCGTGCCGCCCTGCGCCGCCGCCGGCCCGGCGCAGCCCGCCGCGACCGCGAGCGCCGCCGCGCCGATCAGGAACCGCCTGCGCATCGTCATGTTCCCTCCTCCGTGAGTCACACCCGTCCAGGGCCGCACTATACCGAGTGTGCCCCGTTCAGTGCAGGCGCGCCGACGCCGCCAGCGCGCCGACCACGGCCACGCGCGCCTGCAGGACGAGCACCGCTCCCCACACCAGGCCACGCGCGCGCAGCGCCTCCGCGCGGCGCACGCCGGCGGCGAGCGCCGCGTCCACCGCGGCGTCCGGCAGCGCGCCGACCCCCACGGTGACCGGCAGGCGCCCGAGGTCGGTGTCGTCGTCCACCTCGAGCGCGGGTCGGCGCCGCACCGCCGGGTGGTCGACGTTCACGGCGTTCGCGATCATCGTCGCCGCCGCGTCCGCGGCCGCCGCGGTGGCCGCCAGCACCGTCACGCTGTCGGCGATCCCGAGGCTCCAGCTCCGTCCGCGCCAGCCGCTGGTCGCCACGCCCCGGACCGGCAGCGCGGCGGTGACCTCGAACGAGCCGTCCACCGCCACGCGGTGGCCGTGCCGCGCGCCCCGGTCGGGGTCGGCGACGAGCCCGATGCGGAACGACTCGCCCGCCTCGAGATGCAGGGCGATGTCCCCGCCATTGTTGACGTAGGCCTTCGCGAGGTCGCCGCCTGCGACCAGCGCCTGCAGGAGCTCCTCGGCCACCGCGCCGGCGACCGCCGCCATCGGCGTGATGTAGGTGTCGCAATGGGGCAGGCAGGCCGCGACCATCCGCCGCGCGACCGCTCCCGTGAGCGCCGGATCCTGCGCGAGCGGCTCGCGCAGCGCGCGCAGCTCGGCCACCAGCTCGTCGAGCACGGTCGCGAACCGGCGCCAGGCGCGCTCGTACCCCGCGCTGAGCGCCGCGTCGGGACCGAACGCCTCGAGCACGAGGTCGATCGGCCCGTGCTGGAAGTGCCAGCGGCGCGCATCAAGGCGCGCGCGGGTCGGCCCCATCCAGAGCGGCTCCGATCAAGGTTTCCCGGCGCGTGCTGCCGCGAGTTCCGTGCGGCCTGAGGCGTTGCATGTCGATGTCCACGCTCGTCCGGCCGCGCTGCCTCGCGCCGCGCCGCCGCCGCGACTCAGGTCTCCCCCAGCGGCCACGGGTTGTGCGCGTCCCACGCGGCGACCCGGTGCCGCTCGCGCGCGAGGACCTCGGCGAGCGCGCGCACGCGCTCGACGTGCCCGCCGAGCGCCGCGTAGTCGGTGCGCCGCAGGGTGAACTCGATCGGCGCGACGATGGCCGGGGTCGGCACCCAGCCGAACGCGTTCGCCGGCATGCGCGTCACGTCCGCCATCACCATGATGCCGCCGCCGGGCCAGACGTACGCCGGCGCTCCGCCGCAGGTCACGCGGGTGAGGAGATCCTTGATGGAGCGCGTGAGCGCGATCGGGTTCTCGGTCACGCCGGCGCGCAGGGACCCGCCCGCCCCGCCGAGGAAGAGCACCGTGCACAGCGCGGGCTCGCAGTTCTCGCCGATGCGCTCCACCACCTTCAGCACCGGCGCCGGGATCTCGGCCGGCACCATGCGCAGCGCCTCATCGAGCACGAAATAGGCGTGGTCCTCGCCGGTCGTCGACACCATCAGGATGCGCTCGCCCGGCCAGGCTTCGCGCGGGTCGATCGCCTTGACGATCTTCAGGGGATCGGTGATGTCGGTGCCGCCCCAGCCGAGTCCGGGGTTGGCCACCTGGAAGTAGCGCCCCGGCGTCGACTTGCGCCCGATCACCTTGATCCCGCCGGGGCGCATGTCGAGGAACTTCCCGGCCTGGTGCTCGCTCAGCACCCCGGTGATGTGGTCGTCGACCACGATCACCTCGTCCACGTGGCCGAGCCACTGCTGCGCGAAGATGCCGATGGTCGCCGAGCCGCACCCGACCCGCATGCGCCGCTCCTCGACGCCGTTGATGACCGGCGCCCGGCCCGCCTGCACCACCACCCGCGCCCCGCCCTCGATCGCCATCTCCACCGGCTGGCGGTTGCCGAGCGCCAGCATCACGTCGCAGGTGACGCGCCCCTCCTTCTTGCTGCCGCCGGTCAGGTGGTGCACGCCGCCGAGCGAGAGCATCTGCGAGCCGTACTCCATCGTCGTCACGTGCCCGACCACCTCGCCCTCGCAGCGCACCGGCGCGCACTCCGGGCCGAGGTAGCGGTCGGTGTCGATCTTCACCTTGAAGCTGCAGTAGCTGAAGATGCCCTCGGTGACGACCGTCACCATGTCCACGCCCGCCTGCTCGGAGGACACGATGAACGGCGCCGGCTTGTAGTCGGGGTAGGTGGTGCCCGCCCCGACGCCGGTGACGAACAGCGCCGGGCGTGCGGTCACGCTGCCGTCCCACGGCGCTCCGTCGGCGAACGGCACCACCGCGCCCCGCTCGTCGAGCGTGCGCGCCATCAGGAGGAGCGGATCGACGCGCGTCAGGGCGCCGTCGACGTTCGCGTAGCGGTCGCACGCGCCGGCGCGACCGGCGCTGATCTGGCACAGCACCGGGCAGGCGTTGCAGACGATCTTGCCCGGCTGGGGCGTCAGTGCGGGCTCGTCGCTCGCCGTCGGGGTCGGGTCGGCGTGGGTGGTCATGGCCGGGCGCGCAGGGCGGCGCGGATGCGGTCCGGCGTGGCGGGGGCGTGGCGCAGCGGCACGCCGGTCGCGTGGCGGATCGCGTTGAAGATCGCCGGCGCGGTGGGGATCAGCGCCGGCTCGCCGACGCCCTTCGCTCCGTGCGGCCCGAGCGGCTCCGGATCCTCGACCAGGATGACGTCGAGCGGCGGCACGTCGCCGCAGGTCGGGATCAGGTAGTCGTGCAGGTTCTCGGTCTTGCCTGCGTGGTACTCCTCCATCAGCGCAAGGCCGATGCCCTGCGCGATGCCGCCGTGGATCTGGCCCTCGACCTGCGCGGGATTGAGCGCGCGCCCGACGTCGTGCGCGGCCACGATGCGCAGGAGCCGCACCGTCCCGAGCTCGAGGTCGACCTCCAGCTCGGCGAGCTGCGCGGCGAACCCGTAGGTCGCGTAGGGCACGCCCTGCCCGTTCGCGTCGAGCGGGACCGTCGGCGGGTTGAAGTGGCCTTCGGCGGCGAGCACGTCCCCGCGCGCGTCGAGCGGCAGCTCGGTCAGGTCGACGCGGTGCGCGCCGTCCGCATCCTCGGCCACGAGCACCCCGCGCTCGAGCCGCAGGCGCGCGTCCGCCCGCGCCTCGGCGAGCGCGATCATCCGCCGCCGCAGCTCGACCCCGGCGAGCCGCGTCGCGTTGCCGGATACGAACGCCTGCCGCGATGCCGAGGTCTTGCCCGCGTCCGCGGTGAGATCGGTGTCGCCCATGACGTAGTCGATCGCGCCCATCGGCAGGCCGAGCGCGTCGGCCAGCACCTGCACGAGAATCGTGTTCGAGCCCTGCCCGATGTCGACCGCACCGTTGTAGAACATCACGCGGCCCTCCGGCCGCAGCCCGACGCGCATGGTCGACGGATTGGCGATCACCGTGTTGCCGATGCCGTACCACATGCATGCGAGCCCCGCGCCGCGGCGCACGCCCTTCAGCCGACCGGCCGCCGCCGCGCGGTGGTTGAAGGCCTCCGCCCCGAGCAGCGCCTTCTTCCAGGGGGCGCGCAGCGCATCGAGGCAGCGCGCGAGCCCCGCGCTCGCCGCGAGCACCTGACCGGTCGCCGTGGCCTGTCCCGCGCGCAGCGCGTTGCGGTGCCGGAACTCGAGCTTGTCGAGGCCGGCCCGCTCGGCGAGCTCGTCCAGCAGGGCCTCGTGCACGATGGTGGACTGCGGCACGCCGAAGCCGCGGAAGGCGCCGGCGATCGGACCGTTGGTGTACACGGCGCGCGTCAGCGCGCGCACGTTCGGCACGAAGTACGGCCCGGACGCGTGGATCGGCACGCGGTTGGCGACGGTGTTGCCCCAGGAGGCGTAGGCGCCGGTGTTGAAGTCGCCGGAGAAGTCGGCCGCGACGAGCCGCCCGTCCGCGTCGCAGCCGAAGCGCGCGCGCATGCGCGCCGGGTGGCGCTTGGTGGTCGCGGCCATCGACTCCGGCCGGGTGTAGACGCCGCGCACCGCGCGCTTCAGCTTCCAGGCCGCGACCGCGAGCAGCGGCTGGATCGAGAGGTCGAGCTTGCCGCCGAAGCCGCCGCCGACCGCCGAAGGGACGATGTGGACCTGGGCGTCCTTGATCCCGAGGATGCGCGCGATCTCCTCGCGGTCCATGTACGGGGTCTGCGTGCACGCGAACACGCGCAGGCGATCGCCGATGCGCTCCGCGTAGCCCGCCTCCGGCTCGATGTACGCGTGCTCCACGTAGCTGGTGGTGAACTCGCCCGCGGCGACGTGCGCCGCCGCGGCGAGCGCGGCGTCGACGTCGCCCTTCGCCACGCGGCCGCGGATGAGCACGTTGTCGGGGTTGCGCGCGTGCAGCGGCACGCCGTCCGCGAGCGCCTGCTCGACCTCGGTCCGCGCCGGCTCCGGCGTCCAGCGCAGCGGGATGTCCGCCTCCGGGATCGCCAGCACGGCGTCGCGCTCGCCGACGAGCGCGAGCACCGCCTCGCCGCGATATCGCACGCGGCCGTCGGCGAGCACCGGCTGGTCCTTCACGTCGGGGAAGATGCCGAAGCCGTTCACCGGCACGTCGCGCGCGCCGATCACGTCCACGAGACCGGGATGCCGCACGAAGAGCGGCGCGAGGTCGCCGACCTCGAACCGCGCCGCCGCGTGCGGGGCGCGCACGACGCGCAGCCAGAGCGCGTCGTCCGGCCAGCGGTCGGCGCCGTAGCGCTCCGCGCCGGTCACCTTCGCCGCGCCGTCGACCTTGGGCGCGCGCGCGCCGACCGCCGTCCCGGCCGGCGGGGTCGCGAGCGCGCTCTCGCCCTGCGCCGCGGCGAGGACCGCCTCCACGATGCGGCGATACCCGGTGCAGCGGCACAGCACGCCGCCGAGCGCATCGCACACCGCGTTCTCGTCCGGGCGCGGGACGCGCGCCAGCAGGTCGTGCGCGGCCATCAGCATCCCGGGCGTGCAGACGCCGCACTGGGCCGCGTCGTGCGCGAGGAACGCGCGCTGCAGCCGGTCGAGCGTCGCGCCGCGCGCGAGGCCTTCGACCGTCACCACCGCCCGGCCCTCGACCTGGCCGAGGGCGGTGAGGCACGCGCACACCTGGCGCCCGTCCAGGAGCACGGTGCAGGCGCCGCAGTCGCCGGCGTTGCAGCCGACCTTGGTGCCGGTCAGGCCGAGCGTCTCGCGCAGCACGTCGGACAGCCGCTCGGCGCGCGCGGCCGCGACGCGCTGCGGCGCGCCGTTCAGCGTGAACGCGACCGTGACCGGCTCAAGCGGCTTGTTCATGCGCGAGCTTCTCGAGCGCGCGCGCGACCAGCGTCGCGGCCGCGTCGCTGCGGTACGCCGCGGAGGCGCGCACGTCGTCGATCGGGGCGAGCGGCGCGAGGTGCGCGGGCGTGACGGTCGCGCCGATCCCCGGCGCGAGCTGCCGGCCCGCGAGCGCCGCCTCGAGCGCGGGCAGGCGCTGCGCCACCGCGGAGCACGCGCCCACCGCGACGCCGCAGCGCGCGATCGCGCCCTGACCGTCGCACTCGATCGCCGCCGCGACCATCGCGATCGAGATCACGAGATAGCGGCGCGCGCCGAGCTTGAGGAAGGTCGAGCGCGCCCGGTCGCGCCACTGCGGCACGATCACCGCGGTGACGAGCTCGTCGGGCGCGCACGCCGTGCGCCGGTTGCCGAGCACGAACCCGGCGAGCGGCAGCGTGCGCGTGCCGCGCAGCGAGGCGAGCTCCACCTCGGCCCCGAGCGCGAGGAGCGGCGGCACGCCGTCGGCCGCCGGGGAGGCGTTGCACAGGTTGCCGCCGATCGTCCCGGCGTTCTGGATCTGGACCCCGCCCACCTCGCGCCCCGCGAGCTTCAGCGCGTCGAGCGCCCGCGGCAGCGGCGCGGCCGCGAGCTCCGACCAGGTCGTGAGCGCCCCGATGCGCACGCCCGCCCCGGTCGCGCGGATGCCGCGCAGCGCCGCGAGCGCGGAGAGGTCGAGCACGTCCTCCTCGACCGGGCGGCCGACGCGCGCCGGGTAGAAGTCGGTGCCGCCGGCGAGCACCGTGCAGGGCCCCGCGGCGCGCGCGCGCAGCGCATCCTGCAGGTCGGCCGGGCGCAGATACATCCTCGGGTCGCGATGCGAAGAGCTGGCCGACTCTAGCCCAAGCCCGCACGCGCCTCAAGCGGCGCCGAAGAGCGCGGCGACGAGCGCGCGAAACCAGCGGTTGGCCGGGTCCGCGTGCCCGCGCTCGTGCCAGTACTGGCGCACCTCGAAGCGCGGCAGCGCGAGCGGCGGCGCGAGCAGCCGCAGCCGCTTCGACCCGAGGCCGAGGGCGACGCGCCGCGGCACGGTGAGCAGGCAGTCCGACTGCGCGACGACCGGCAGCGCCGCGAGGAAGCTCGGCACGCGCACGGCGAGGCGCCCGGGCGCGAGGACCTTGGCGAGCTGCCGCTCGACGGCCGCGTGCGCGTGCCCGGTGCCCTCGGCCGTGACCACGACGTGGCGCGCGGCGAGAAAGCGCGCCAGGGTGAGCGGCTCGCGCACCGCGCCCCGCCGGGCCACGCACACGTAGTCGTCGTCGTAGAGCCGCTGCTGGTAGAAGCCCGCGCCGAGCGCGGGGAAGGCGCCGAAAGCGAGATCCGCCTCCCCGCTCGCGAGGGCGTCCGGAAACCGCCCGCGCGCCACCAGCAGCATGCGCAGCCGGATGCCGGGCGCGGCCCGCGCGAGACGCTGCACCACCCGCGGGGCGAACACCGCCGTGCCGGCGTCGCTCGCGAAGACGGCGAACGTGCGCTCGGCCTGCGCCGGCTCGAACGACGCGGGCCGCCCGAGCCGCTCGCGCGCGAGCGCGAGCATGGTCGCGACCGGGCCGGCGATCTCCGCCCCGCGCGCGGTCGGCTCCATCCCCTGGGGCGTGCGCACGAAGAGCGGATCGCCGAGGCAGCGGCGCAGCCTGGCGAGCGCCTGGCTGACCGCGGGCTGGGTGAGGCCGAGCGCGTCCGCGGCCGCGGTCACGCTGCGATGGCGCAGGATCGCCTCGAAGGTCTCGAGCAGCCGGATCTCGATCGCACCCACGTCCATCGCGGCCGATTTTCGCTTATCCGGCCGATAAGCGAATCGCCCTTGCCGGGGGCGCCGCGCTCCCGGATGATCCGGGCGTCATCGCCCCGGAGACCGCCATGGAAGCCGCCGCCCGCTACGACCAGCGCGCCCGCTACGACGCCCTGATGGACGTGGTCCGCACCCGCATGACGACGCGGCAGTTCGACCCGTCGTACGTCGTGCCGCGCGCGCACTACGAGCTCATCCTCGAGGCGGCGCGGCACGCGCCGTCGGGGGCGAACGCCCAGCCCTGGCACTTCGTCGTCGTCACCGAGGCGGCCACCAAGAAGACGATCGCGGACTACTTCGTGGAGGAGGCGCGCAACCGCGCCAAGCTGCACATGAAGTTCCCGACGCCGAACTACCGCGGCCTGGAGACCGCGCCCGGCTTCATCGTCATCGCGAGCGACTTCCGCTGGACGCGCGCCTTCCCGGTGCTGAACGACGGCTCCGCGCTCGACCGCCAGTACCAGGAGAACGCCGAGCGCATCCTGCTGCAGTCGGTGGCCGCCGCGACGATGTCGGCGCATCTCGCCGCCGCCGCGCTCGGCTACAACGTCTGGTGGGTGACGGCGATCGGGCAGGAGAACGCGCAGAACGCGATGAAGCCGCTGCTCGGCATCCCCGACGAGCTCGCGGTCATCGACATCTTCTGCTTCGGACCGCCGGCCAAGCCCCCGTACAAGCGCTGGAAGAAGACCCTGCCGGAGATCATGTCTTGGGACCGCTTCAACGCCGCCAACTACATGACCACCGCCCAGATCGAGGACTGGGTGCGCGAGAAGCGCCACCAGGTGATGTACCGCGACGAGACGAAGGTGGACTGAGAGAGGCCCGCGTCGCGCCGGTTTGATCCGGCGCACGCCGGCGCGCTGGCGCCGGCCGGTATAATGAGTCCGGTTGCGAGCCAGGACTCGCGCGAGGATCTGCAATGACCCACGTCGTCACCGAGAGCTGCATCAAGTGCAAGTACACCGACTGCGTCGACGTCTGCCCGGTCGACTGCTTCCACGAAGGCCCCAACATGCTCGTCATCGACCCGGACGAGTGCATCGACTGCGCGGTGTGCATCCCCGAGTGCCCGGTGAACGCGATCTACGCCGAGGAGGATGTGCCGCCGGACCAGCGCGAGTGGACGCGGCTCAACGCCGAGCTCACCAAGGGCTGGCCGGTGATCACCGACAAGAAGGACCCGCTCCCCAGCGCCGAGGAGTTCAAGGACGTGCGCGACAAGAAGGGGCTGCTGGAACGCTGACTCGCACGCGCCGGGCTGCGCCTGCCGCGGTCGCCATGCCATGCTGAAGCTCGCCCACGGGCTCGCCTTCGAGGATCTCTACCGGCACGACGGTCTGGTCCGCCTCGACCGGCACTTCCTCGACTTCCTCGGCGCGGCCGATCCCGCGCTGCGCGAGCGGCTCGACGGCGCGCGCGGCGCGCCCGCCGCGCTCGCGCCGAAGGACGAGTCGGCGCTCATCCTGGCGCTCGCGCCGCACCTCGATCGCTTCCTCGCGCAGCTCTTCGGCATCGCGGACGAGGTGGGCGCGCTCGAGCGCCGGCACGACGAGGCCGCGCCGATCTTCGCGGTGAAGCGGCAGTTCGTCCAGCGGCGCGCGGCCACGCGCGTCAAGCCCGAGGACGCGCAGGCGCTCGACGGGCCCGCGCTCGAGCGCGAGCTGCGCCGGCTCTTTGGCGGGCGCTTCGACGAGCTCACCTACGCGCAGCACGTCACCCGCTGGCTGGAGCACGAGGCCGCGCAGCCGGACGGGAAGTACCAGCGCGAGATCGACGTGGCGCTGCGCTACGCGGCCTGGGCGCTGCACACCGAGGCCGGACGCGAGCACGTGCGCACCGGGGTGCTCTTCAAGACCCCGGCCAAGACCGACCCGCACGACCTGCTCGAGCACGCGCAGCGCTTCGACCTGGACGGCGGCCCCGCCTACCGCATCGCGCCCGAGCACCTGCGCCGCCGCGAGGGCTTCCGGCTCACCGACCCCGGAACCGGCCTGGTCGGCGCGCTCGACCAGGCGAGCTACTGCATCTGGTGCCACGCGCAGGGCAAGGACTCGTGCTCGAAGGGACTGAAGGAGAAGCCGGCCGCGGGCGCGCGCGCGGCCTACAAGAAGAGCCCCTTCGGGGTCACGCTCGCCGGCTGCCCGCTCGAGGAAAAGATCTCCGAGTTCCAGAGCGCGAAGACGCAGGGGTTCGCGCTCGCGGCGCTCGCCATCATCGTGGTGGACAACCCGATGGTCGCCGCCACCGGCCACCGCATCTGCAACGACTGCATGAAGGCCTGCATCTACCAGAAGCAGGAGCCGGTGAACATCCCGCAGGTGGAGACGCGCACGCTCAAGGACGTGCTCGGCCTGCCGTGGGGCTTCGAGATCTACAGCCTGCTCACGCGCTGGAACCCGCTCAACCTGCGCCAGCCCCTGCCCCGCCCCGCCACCGGCCGGCGCGTGCTGGTGGTCGGGATGGGCCCGGCCGGCTTCAGCCTCGCGCACCACCTCCTCAACGACGGGCACATGGTGGTGGGCATCGACGGCCTGAAGATCGAGCCGCTGCCGGCCGCGCTCGCCGGCGTGCACGCCGACGGCAGCCGCGCCGAGTTCGAGCCGGTGCGCGACGCCATGGCGCTCTACGAGGCGCTCGACGAGCGCGCGATGGCCGGGTTCGGCGGGGTGGCCGAGTACGGCATCACCGTGCGCTGGGACAAGAACTTCCTGAAGCTCGTGCGCCTGCTGCTGCAGCGCCGCGAGGCGTTCGCGCTCTACGGCGGCGTGCGCTTCGGGGGCACGATCACGCTCGAAGACGCGCTCGCCGCCGGCTTCGACCACGTCGCGCTCTGCATGGGCGCGGGCAAGCCGACCACGCTCGACATCCCCAACGGGCTCGCGCGCGGCGTGCGCACCGCCTCGGACTTCCTGATGGCGCTGCAACTCACCGGCGCCGCCAAGCGCGACTCGATCGCCAACATGCAGCTGCGCCTGCCGGTGGTGGTGATCGGTGGCGGGCTCACCGCGATCGACACCGCGACCGAGTCGCTCGCCTACTACGTGGTCCAGGTCGAGAAGTTCCTCGCCCGCTACGAGGCGCTCGCCGCCGACATCGGCGAGGACGCGATCCGCGACCGCTGGAACCCGGAGGAGCGCGAGATCGCCGAGGAGTTCCTGTCGCACGCGCGCGCCATCCGCGCCGAGCGCCGCAAGGCGGCCGCCGAGGCGCGCGCGCCGCGCATCGCCGAGCTCCTGCGGCACTGGGGCGGCGCGACGATCGGCTACCGCCGGCGCCTCGTCGACAGCCCCTCCTACACCCTCAACCACGAGGAGGTCGAGAAGGCGCTCGAGGAGGGCATCGTGTTCGCCGAGGGGCTGACGCCGCGGGCGATCGAGGTCGACGACTACGGCGCGGTGAGCGGGATCCGGTTCGCGCGCCAGACGCGCGCGGAGGACGGCAGCTGGACGGCCGCGGGCGAGCTGCGCCTGCCCGCCTGCACCGTGTTCATCGCCGCCGGCACCCAGCCCAACACGGTGCTCGCGCGCGAGGACGCCGCGCACTTCCAGGTCGAGGGCAAGTACTTCCGCGCCTGCGACGAGGACGGCCAGCCGGTGCAGCCGGAGTTCTCGCTCTGCAAGCCCGCGCGCCCCGACGTGCTCCTGTCGCGCCTCCCCGACGGGCGCTTCGTCTCGTTCTTCGGCGACCTGCACCCGTCCTATTTCGGCAACGTGGTGAAGGCGCTCGGCTCGACCAAGCAGGGACACCCGGCGGTCTCGCGCGTGCTGGCGAAGCGCGCGCCGGCGAGCAGCGAGCCGGACGCGGCCTTCCGCGCGCGGCTCGACGCCGATCTGCGCGCGACGGTGCACGAGGTGAAGCGCCTCACGCCCACGATCGTGGAGATCGTGGTGCGCGCGCCGGCGGCGGCGCGCCGCTTCCAGCCCGGCCAGTTCTACCGCCTGCAGAACTACGAGTCGCGCGCCCCCCTGATCGACGGCACCCGCCTGCAGATGGAAGGGCTCGCGCTCACCGGCGCCTGGGTCGACCGCGCACGCGGCCTGGTCTCGACGATCGTGCTCGAGATGGGCGGCTCGAGCGACCTGTGCGCGCGCCTCGCGCCCGGCGAGCCGGTGGTCCTGATGGGGCCGACCGGCGCCCCGACGCACATCGCCGGCGGCGAGACCGTGCTCTTCGCCGGCGGCGGGCTGGGCAACGCGGTGCTGTTCTCCATCGGCCAGGCGTTCCGCGCGGCCGGCTCGAAGGTGCTCTATTTCGCCGGGTACAAGAAGATCGTCGACCGCTACAAGGTCGAGGAGATCGAGGCCGCGGCCGACGTGGTCGTCTGGTGCTGCGACGAGGCGCCGGGCTTCGTGCCCGGCCGTCCGCAGGACTTCGCCTTCGTCGGCAACATCGTCCAGGCGATCGAGGCCTACGCCGCGGAGCGGCTGGGGCCGACCACGCTCAAGACCGCCGCCGCCGACCGCATCATCGCGATCGGATCGGACCGCATGATGGCGGCGGTGGGGCGCGCGCGGCACGCGGTGCTCGCGCCGCACCTCAAGCCGCACCACTTCGCCATCGGCTCGATCAACTCGCCGATGCAGTGCATGATGAAGGAGATCTGCGCGCAGTGCCTGCAGCCGCAGCGCGACCCGCAGACCGGCGAGACGCGCTACGTGTTCTCGTGCTTCAACCAGGACCAGCCGCTCGACCTGGTCGACTTCCATGCGCTGTCCGAGCGCTTGCGGCAGAATTCGCTGCAGGAGAAGCTGACCGCGCAGTGGCTCGGCCACGTGCTGCGCAAGGGCGCGACGCCGGTCTAGACAAACGCGGGCAACGCTCCAACAATAGCGGCCTCGAACAAGGGAAGGGAGGAGTCAGCGTGGACGCAGCGCACATCGAGCGCGTCTATTCGGCGTATTCGCGCGTGTACGACCACGTGTTCGGGCGCGTGTTCCAGCCCTCGCGCATCGCCCTCGCGGCCGCGATCGCGCCGCGCCCGGGTGAGAGCGTGCTCGAGGTCGGCGTCGGCACCGGGCTCCTGCTCCCGCTGTACGCGGGGCGCTGCCGCATCACCGGCATCGACCTCTCCGCGGGGATGCTCGACAAGGCGCGCGACCGCGTCGCGGAGCTCGCCCTGCCGGACGTCAATCTCGAGGTCATGGACGCCGGCGCCATGACCTTCGCCGACGACTCGTTCGACATCGCGGTCGCGGCCTACGTCGTGACCGCGGTGCCCGACCACCGCGCGGTGATGAACGAGATGGTGCGCGTCGTGCGCCCGGGCGGCCGCATCCTGCTGCTCAACCACTTCGTGAACGGCACGCCGCTGCTCGCGCCCCTGGAGCGCGCGGTGTCGCCGCTGTGCATCCGCGTCGGCTTCCGCACCGACCTCTCGGTCGACCAGGTGCTCGACGGGCTGCCGCTCGCGCGCCTGCGCGACGAGCGCGTGAAGCCGCTCGGCATGTGGCACCTGGTGGAGTGCCGCAACGAGAAGCGCGTGCGCGCATAGCAGCGCGCGCCGCTTCAGCTCCGCGCGGCCGCCCAGGCCTCGATCGCCGCCCGGTGGGCGTCCGCGCCCCAGGCGCGCTCGAACCCGTCGCGCTCGACCGCGCGCAGCGCGTCCGGGTCCGCCCCGCGCCGCGCCGCGAGCACGAGCGCCTTGAACGCGCGCAGCAGGTGCGGCGGGCGCCCTGCGATCATCGCCGCGAGGCGGTCGACGAACGCGACGAACGGCGCCTCGCGCGGCGCGACGTGCTGCACCAGGCCTACCGCGCGCGCCGCCTCGGCCGGCAGCACGCGCGCGCTCGCCAGCAGCTCGAGCGCGCTCGCGGTCCCCACCGCGTGCACCAGGTCCGGCCCGCCGCCCCAGGCGCTCGTGAGGGCGAGCTCCGCGTGCGTAAACCCGATGCGCGCGTGCGGCGCGGCCACCCGCAGGTCGCACGCGAGCGCGAGCTCCGCGCCGCCCCCGAGCGCAAACCCGTTGAGCGCGGCGACCGTCGGGACGGGAAACGACCGCACCGCGTCGAGCGCGGCGGCGCCCTCGTCGGCGATCGCCGCGGCCTCTTCCGGCGCGCGCGCCGCCTGCAGCTCGAGCAGGTCCGCGCCCGCGCAGAACGCCAGGTCTCCCGCGCCCGCGATCAGCGCGAGCCGCAGCTCCGCGTGCGCCGCGTGCGCCGCGAACACCGCGCGCAGCTCCCGCAGCGTCTCGCGCGCGAGCGCGTTGCGCTTCGCCGGCCGATTGATCGTGACGCGGAGCACGCCGCGATCGTAGCTGCGCAGGAGGTGCGTCATCGCGCGGGGCGGGAGGGGTCCGGGCCGCGCGAGTGTAGCCTGCGCGCGCCATAATCGCGAGCATCCGACCGCAGAGAGGCACATCCCATGGAGTTGCGACTGGAAGGCAAGACCGCGCTCGTCACCGGCGCCTCGTCCGGGCTCGGCTGGCGCTTCGCCGGCACGCTCGCCGCGGCCGGCGCCCGGGTGGCGCTCGCCGCGCGCCGCACCGAGCGCCTCGCGGCCCTCGCGGCCGAGATCGAGCGCGCCGGGGGGCGGGCGCACGCGCTCGCGATGGACGTCACCGACGTCGCCTCGGTGCGCGCCGGCGTCGCCGCCGCCGAGGCGGCGCTGGGGCCGCTCGACGTCCTAGTGAACAACTCCGGGGTGAGCGTCACCAAGCGCGCGGGCGAGATCGAGGAAGCCGACTACGACTTCATGATGGACACCAACGCCAAGGGCGCGTTCTTCGTGGCGCAGGCGGTCGGCCGCTCGATGATCGCCGCCAAGCGGCCGGGACGGATCGTCAACATCGCCTCTTCGGCGGGGCTGCGCGTGCTCGGCCAGCTCTCGGTCTACTGCATGTCCAAGGCCGCCGTGATCCAGATGACGCGCGCGCTCGCGCTCGAGTGGGGCCGCTACGGCATCAACGTGAACGCGCTCTGCCCCGGGTACATCGAGACCGAGATGAACCGCGACTACTGGCAGACCGACGGCGGGCGCAAGCTCGTCGCCACGCTGCCGCGCCGGCGGGTGGGCCAGCCCGCGGACCTCGACGGCCTGCTGCTGCTGCTCGCCTCGGAGCAGTCGGGGTTCGTGAACGGCGCGGCGATCGCCGCCGACGACGGGCTCAGCCTGTGACCGCCGCGCGCGGCCCGGCGCCGGCCCTCACCGCGGGCTGAGCCGCTCGGTCGGGAGGTCCGGCACCCCGCCCACGGTCGTGGGCGCGCTCCGCGGCGCGAGGCTCGCCAGCTGCTCGGCGAGCGGCGGGCTCAGCTTGCGCAGCCGCTGCACCGCGATCTCCCATTCCATGCGCCGGCCGAGCTGCGCGTACGCGACGCCGGCGCCGAAGACCGCCTCCGGGAACTGCGGGTTGCGCTGCAGCGCCTGCTCGTAGAAGCCGACCGCGCGCTCGGGCCGCTTCAGGTCGCGGAAGCTCTCGCCGAGCAGGAAGTAGGTGACCGGCGAGTCCTGGTTGATGCGCAGCGCGCCGTCGAGGGTGCGGATCGCGCGCTCCGGCTGCCCCATGGCGCGCTGGGACTGGGCGAGCAGGTTCCAGGCGGCGATGTCGTCCGGGCTGAGCTGCACCGCCCGCTGGAACTGGGCGGCGGCGCGGTCGAACTGCTTCATCTGGGCGTACGCGAATCCCGCCACCACGTACCAGTCGGCGTTGGCCGGGTCGATCGCGAGGTTCTCGTGCGCGAACCGCGCCACGCCCTCCCAGTCGCCCTTCTGTTCGAGCGCGGCGAGCTTCTCGCGGTTCGGCTCGCTGACGCCCTTCATGTTGTTGAGGAGCGTCGGGAACGTGCCCTCGGGGATGAGGCTGAGGATCAGGCTCGCGGTCGGCGACAGGCAGCCCGCGAGCGCGAGTGCGAGCGCGAGGGCCGCCGCGATGCGCCGGAGGTCAGTCACTCGTCTGGTAGACGTAGGGCTTCTGCGGCACGCGCGACTCGCGCGCGCGCCGCAGCTGCTCGAGGTCGAGCTTGCGGTCCCACCACTGCGCGCGGCCCTTCGCCTGCTCGTCGGCGAGCCGCGGCTGTGCGCGCAGCAGGTCGCGGATGAGGCGCGTGGCGTCGGATTCGTAGCCGGTCTTGATCTTCTTGCCGAACATGGGGCGGGCCGCCGGAGACGGGTTGCGGATGCGCCCGATTATACCGGCCGGGCCTTGCAAAACAATGGCTTCCCGCCGCGCCGGGGCAGCGACTTGATTTTTCGTTCAGGGCTGTATATAAATGCAGTAAAGAAGCGCCGACGTGGTGAAGGGCGCTGGTCCCGCGGATTCGAGGAAGCGGCGGAGCCGTTCCTCAATCCGCGCTGTGCTGGAAGAAATATGGAGGCGACCATGGATCAAGAGAAAGCGCTCGGCATCCTGCAGGCCCTGTCGAACGGCGCCGACCCGTTCACCGGAGAGCCCTTCCCCGCCGACAGCCCGTACCAGCACCCGGACGTGGTGCGGGCGCTGTTCCAGGCGGTGCGGGCGATGGAGGGCGCGGTCGCCGCGCAGAAGCGCCAGGCCGCGCGCCCCGCGGGCGGCAACTCGGGCAAGCCGTGGGCGAAGGAGGAGGACGAGCGCCTGCTCGCCGCCTTCGACCAGGGCCGCTCGGTCGACGAGCTCGCCGGCGCGCACGCGCGCAGCCGGCTCGCGATCGAGGCGCGCCTGGCGCGCTACGGGCGGGTGCCGATGCCGGCCGGCGTGCGCGCGATCGCCAACGGCTTCCAGGCGCGCGAGCCGGGCGCGGCGTACGCGGCCCACGCCTGAGGCGCGCGCGATGAAAGAACTCACTCCCCGCCAGGCCGAGATCCTGCAGCTCATCCGCGACACGATCGAGGAGACCGGCTTTCCCCCGACGCGCATGGAGATCGCGCGCATGCTCGGCTTCGCCTCGCCCAACGCGGCCGAGGAGCACCTGCGCGCGCTCGAGCGCAAGGGCGCGATCGAGATCCTCGACGGCACCGCGCGCGGGCTGCGGCTGAAGGAGGCGCTCGGCCTGCCGCTCGTCGGCCGCGTCGCCGCGGGCGCGCCGATCCTCGCCGAGGAGCACATCGTCGGCCGCTACTCGGTGGACCCGAACCTCTTCCGGCCGCGCGCCGACTACCTCCTCAGGGTGCGCGGCATGAGCATGCGCGACGCCGGCATCCTCGACGGCGACCTCCTCGCCGTGCACAAGGCGGCCGACGCGCGCTCGGGCCAGATCGTGGTGGCGCGCCTCGAGGACGAGGTGACGGTGAAGCGCCTGCGCCGCCGCGGCGCGCAGGTCGAACTCCTGCCCGAGAACCCGGAGTTCAAGCCGATCGTGGTCGACACGCGCGAGCAGCCGCTCGCGATCGAGGGCATCGCGGTCGGGGTGATCCGCAACCGCACGCTTTGAAGCCGCGCCCCTTCCCGTGTCCGGCCCCGCACCGGGGCGCGCCGCACCCGGTGCGCCGCTCGCCGCCCTCCTCGAGCGCCCCGACATCCGGCGCGGCGGAGCGCTCGCGCAGGTGGCGAGCGCGAGCGTGCCGACCGGGTTTCCCGCGCTCGACGCGGAGCTGCCCGGCGGCGGCTGGCCGACCGGCTGCCTCACCGAGTGCCTCCCCGCGCACGAAGGCATCGGCGAGCTGCGCATCCTCGGTCCCGCGCTCGCGGCGCTCTCGCGCGCGGGCAAGCGGCTCGCGTGGATCGCCCCGCCTCACCTGACCTACGCGCCGGCGCTCGACGCCGCCGGCATCGCACTCCCGCAGCTGCTGATCGTCAAAACGGCCGCGGCGCGCGACGCGCTGTGGGCCGCCGAGCAGGCGCTCGCCTCTTGCGCCTGCGGCGCGGTGCTCGTCTGGCCCGGCGCGGTGAAGTACGCAGAGCTCCGCCGCTTGCAGCTCGCTGCAGAAAAGACTCCAGTGCTTGCCATCCTGTTCCGTTCTCCGCGTGCCTCCGGCGAGGCCTCGCCCGCGGCACTGCGCCTCGGACTGGACACCGCGGCCGGCGGACTGGCGGTGCGGATCCTCAAGCGGCGCGGCGCGGTGTGCGCGCGTCCGGTGATCGTCGCGCTCGATCCGCCGTGCCCCAGCGTCATCTCGTCGATCGTCCCCCGTGCAGTGGATCGCGCTGTACCTGCCGAACCTTCCGCTCGAAGCGCTCACCCGCAGCCTTGCGACGCCTGAGCCGCAGGCGGTCGCCGAGCGCCAGCGGGTGCTCGCCTGCGACGGCAAGGCGCGCGCCCGCGGCGTGCGGCCGGGCATGGCGCTGGCCACTGCGTGCGCGCTCGCGCACGACCTCGTCGTCCGCCTGCGCGACCCCGCCGCGGAGACCGAGGCCCTGCTCGGGCTCGCCGGCTGGGCCGCGCAGTTCACCCCGAACGTCGCGCCCGATCTTCCCGACGCGCTCGCGCTCGAGGTCGCAGGCAGCCTGAAGCTCTTCGGCGGCGCCGACCGCCTCCGCGCGCGTCTCGCCGCGGGCGGCGTGCGCATGGGCTTCACCGCGCACGCCGCCTGCGCGCCCACCGCGCGCGGCGCCGCATGGCTCGCCCGCGCCGGCGTGGAGCGCTGCGTCGAGAGCAGCGACGACCTCGCGCCGGCGCTCGCGCACCTCCCGCTCGGCGTCGCAGTGCGCGAGGCGGACATGCGCGCGGCGCTGCACGCGATCGGCGTTCGGACGGTAAGCGAGCTCGCGCGGCTCCCGCGCGACGGCTTCGCGCGCCGCTTCGGCCAGGCGCTCCTCGACGACCTCGATCGCGCGCACGGCCGGCTCGCCGACCCGCGCGCGTTCTACCTCCCGCCGGCGCGGTTCCACGCCCGCCTCGAGCTCCCGGCGGAGGCGACGCAGGCCGAGAGCCTCCTCTTCGCGGCGCAACGGCTGTTCCTGCAGCTCGAAGGCTTCCTCGCCGCGCGCGCCGGCGGCGTGCGCCGGCTCGAGCTGCGGCTCGGCCATCGCGACGCGCCTGCGACCGTCGTCCCGATCGGCCTCGTCGCCCCGAGCCGCGACGCCGCCCACTTCACCCGGCTCGCACGCGAGCGGCTCGGCGCAGTTGCCCTGGCCGCGCCGGTGCGCGCCCTCACGCTCGCCGCGGCCGACGTCGTGCCGCTCGCCGGCGCCCCGCTCGCCCTGTTCGACGACGGCAACGGCGCCCCCGAGGACTGGGCGAAGCTGGTCGAGCGCCTGCGCGCGCGGCTCGGCGCGGGGAGCGTGCACGGCGTGCGCGTCGTCGCAGAGCACCGGCCGGAGTACGCGTCGGAACCGTGCGATCCCGCGCGCGCAGAGGGAAGCAACCCGACGGACGCGGCCGGACCGCGCCCCTTCTGGCTGCTCGCCGCGCCGCGGCCGCTGGCGGAGGTCGACGCGGTGCCCCACTACGGCGGCCCGCTGAAGCTCCTCGCCGGCCCGGAGCGCATCGAGTCGGGCTGGTGGGACGGGGCCGAGGTCGCGCGCGACTACTTCGTCGCGCAGACCCCCGCGCAGGCGCTCGTCTGGATCTACCGCGCCCGCGGCGACGGGTGGTTCCTGCACGGGCTGTTCGCCTGAGCGCCGCGGCCGAGCGCCCGACCGTGCTGCCCGATTACGCCGAGCTGCACTGCCTGTCGAACTTCACCTTCCTGCGCGGCGCCTCGCACCCCGAGGAGCTGGTCGAGCGCGCGCACGCGCTCGGCTACGCGGCGCTCGCGCTCACCGACGAGTGCTCGCTCGCCGGCGTGGTGCGCGCGCACGTCGCCGCGCAGGCCGCCGGCCTGAAGCTCCTGATCGGCACCGAACTCCGGCTTGCCGACGGACCGAAACTCGTCCTGCTCGCCGCGAACCGCGCGGGCTACGGCAATCTCTCGGAGCTCGTCACGCTGGGGCGGCGCAGCGCCCGGAAGGGCCGCTACCGCCTGACGCGCGCCGACCTCGACGGCGGCCTGGCCGACTGCCTCGCGCTGCTCGTGCCGCGCGGCGCACCGGCCGATTCCGCCCACGCCCGCTGGCTGGCGGAGCGCTTCCCCGGGCGCGCGTGGATCGCGGCCGAGCTCCTCTGCGGCCCCGACGATCGCGCCCGGCTCGACGCCCTGCGGGCGCTCGGGCGCGGCGCCGGCCTGCCGCTGGTCGCCGCGGGCGACGTGCACATGCACGTGCGCTCGCGCCGGCCGCTGCAGGACGTCCTCACCGCGGTGCGCCTCGGCAAGCCGGTCGCCGCGTGCGGCCGCGCGCTGTACCCGAACGGCGAACGCCATCTCCGGCTGCGGATGCGCCTCGCGCAGGCCTACCCGCCGGAGCTCCTCGCCGAGACGCTGCGCGTCGCCGCGGCCTGCGCCTTCTCGCTCGACGAGCTCGCCTACGAGTACCCGGAGGAGATCGTCCCCGCAGGTGCGACGCCGGCGTCGCACCTGCGCCGGCTCGCCGAGTCGGGCCTCGCCTGGCGCTTCCCGCGCGGCGCGCCCGCGCACGTCCGCGCGCTCGTCGAGCGCGAGCTCGCGCTCATCGGCGAGCTCGCGTACGAGCCCTACTTCCTCACCGTGCACGACGTCGTGCGCTTCGCGCGCAGCCGCGGGATCCTGTGCCAGGGCCGCGGGTCGGCGGCGAACTCGGCGGTGTGCTATGCGCTCGGCATCACCGAGGTCGACCCGGCGCGCATGTCGATGCTGTTCGAGCGCTTCGTCTCGAAGGAGCGCAACGAACCCCCGGACATCGACGTGGACTTCGAGCACCAGCGGCGCGAGGAGGTGATCCAGTACCTCTACGCGAAGTACGGCCGCGACCGCGCCGCGCTCGCCGCCACCGTCATCACCTACCGCGTGAAGAGCGCGGTGCGCGACGTCGGCAAGGCGCTCGGACTGGACGCGGGCGCGCTCGAGCGCCTCGCCGGCGCGCTCGCGTGGTGGGATCCGCGCAGCGCGCTGCCCGGGCGCGCGCACGCGGCCGGCCTCGACCCGCAGAGCCCGGCGGTGCGCCGGCTGCTCGCGCTGGTCGGCACCCTGGTCGGCTTCCCGCGCCACCTCTCGCAGCACACCGGCGGCTTCGTGATCGCGCGCGACCGGCTCTCGCGCCTGGTGCCGATCGAGAACGCGGCGATGCCCGCGCGCTCGGTGATCCAGTGGGACAAGGACGACCTCGACGCCCTCGGCCTGCTCAAGGTCGACATCCTCGCGCTCGGCATGCTCACGGCCATCCGGCGCACGCTCGACCTCGTCGCCGCACAGCGCGGCCGCCCGTTCACGATCGCGGACGTGCCGCCCGAGGACCCCGCCACCTACGCGATGATCCGGCGCGCCGACACGATGGGCGTGTTCCAGATCGAGTCGCGCGCGCAGATGTCGATGCTGCCGCGGCTGAAACCCGCCTGCTTCTTCGACCTGGTGATCGAGGTGGCGATCGTGCGGCCCGGACCGATCCAGGGCGGGATGGTCCACCCGTACCTGCGCCGCCGCAACGGCGAGGAGCCGGTCGCCTACCCGAGCGCGGCGGTGCGCTCGGTGCTGGAGCGCACGCTCGGCGTGCCGATCTTCCAGGAGCAGGTGATGCAGCTCGCGGTGGTCGCCGCCGGGTTCACGCCGGGCGAGGCCGACGGCCTGCGCCGCGCGATGGCCGCGTGGCGCCGCAAGGGCGGGCTGGAGCCCTTCGAGCGGCGGCTGAAGGACGGCATGCGGGAGCGCGGCTACGCCGCCGCGTTCGCCGACCAGATCTACCGCCAGATCCTCGGCTTCGGCGAGTACGGCTTTCCCGAGTCGCACGCGGCGAGCTTCGCGCTGCTCGTCTACGTGTCGGCGTGGATCAAGTGCCACGAGCCGGCGGCGTTCCTCGCCGCGCTCCTCAACAGCCAGCCGATGGGCTTCTATGCGCCGTCGCAGCTCGTGCAGGACGCGCGGCGGCACGGCGTGGAGGTGCGCGCGGTCGACGTCACACGGAGCGACTGGGAGTGCACTCTCGAAGGCCCCGCGGTGCGTCTGGGAATGCTCATGGTGAAAGGCCTCTCTCAAGCCGGCGCCGAGCGCCTCGTCGCGGCGCGCGCCGCGGCGCCTTTCGCGAGCGTCGCCGACCTCGCGCACCGTGCGCACCTGGACGCGCGCGACCTCGGGCGCCTCGCGGCTGCCGGCGCCCTGAACGCGCTGGCCGACCATCGCCGGCGCGCCTACTGGGACGTCGCCGGCGTCGAGACGCGGCCGCATCTGCTGCGCGCGGCGCCGGTGCGCGAGACCGCGCCCGCGCTCGCCGCGCCCACCGAGGGCGAAGACCTGGTCGCCGACTACGCGAGCCTCGGCCTCACGCTCGGCCGCCATCCGCTCGCGCTGCTGCGCGAGCGGCTGCGCCGGGACGGGCTCGCCACCGCGGCCGAGGTGCGCGCCGCCGCCCACGGCCGCGCCTTGAGCGCCTGCGGCATCGTGACCGGCCGGCAGCGGCCCGACACCGCCTCGGGCGTGGTGTTCGTGACGCTGGAGGACGAGACCGGGTACGTGAACGTGGTGGTCTGGTCGGCGCTCGTGGAACGCCAGCGGCGCGAGCTGCTCGCCGCGCGCCTGCTGGCGGTGCACGGCACGATCGAGCGCCAGGGCGAGGTCGTCCACCTGGTCGCGCGGCGGCTCGCCGACCGCAGCGCGCTCCTCGGCGCCCTCGACGCGCGCTCGCGCGACTTCCACTAGCCGCCCACGCCTGCGCGTCGACCCGGCGCGGCGCCGCCCGGCGAAGCGGCGCAGCGCAAAGCCGGCTGCCGCTGGACGCGCGCTCCGTCGCTCCGCCCCTCTCTCCCGCGAGCGGGCGACCGGACGATCCCGCAGCGTCCCGGCGTACACTCGCGCGGTGTTCGAAGACACGCTGAAGCTCGTCCTCGCGCTCGGCCGCCGCGCGCCCGCGGCATCCGCGCCTGCGCGCCTCCGCGAGCTCTTCCATCGCCTCGCCGCCGCCGCCAACGCCGCCGAGGCGAGCCAGACCGAGGACCTCATCTGGGACCTGTGGATGGCCCATCCCGACGCCGACGCGCAGGAGGCCCTCGCCCAGGCGACGCGCGCGATCGCGGGGCGCACGCTGGACGAGGCCGAGGCCATCCTCGACGCGCTGGTCGAGCTGCACCCGGACTACGCGGAGGCGTGGAACAAGCGCGCGACGCTCTACTTCCTCCAGCGGCGCGACGCCGAGAGCATCGCGGACATCCGCCGCGTGCTCGAGCTCGAGCCGCGCCACTTCGGCGCGATCTGCGGCTTCGGCCAGATCTGCCTGCGCCACGGCGACCACGCGGCCGCCCTGTTCGCCTTCGACGCCGCCCTGCGCCTGAACCCGCACCTCGGCAGCATCCGCGCCGCCGTGCAGGAACTCTCGGACGAGCGCGGCGGACCGGTGCAGTAGGCCCGCGCGCCGCGCTAGACTCCCCGCGCATGTACGCCGAGACCCTCCGGCTCATCGCGACCGCCCCGAGGCGGCGCCCGTCCCCGCGCCTGCACCGCGCGCTCGACGCCCTGCTGCGCCGCCTGGCGGACGAGCTGGCGCCCCCGCTCGCCGAGCGCACCGAGGACGCCGTCTGGGCGCTGTGGATGCGCTACCCCGACCGGCGCGCCGCGGCCGAGCTCGAGCGCGCAACGCGCGCGATCGTCGCGCAGGACTACCGCACGGCCGAAGCGATCCTGCGCCGGCTGGTCGCGCTGCATCCCGGGTACGCCGAGGCGTGGCACAAGCGCGCCACGCTCTTCTACATGCTGGGGCGCGACCTGGAGAGCGTCGCCGATTTCCACCGCACGCTGGTGCTCGAGCCGCGTCACTACGGCGCCATGCTCGCCTTCGCCGAGCTGTGCCTCGCCAACGCGCGCGAGGACGCCGCGCTCTTCGCGCTCGACGCCGCGTTGCGCGTGAACCCGCACCTCGCGACTGCGCGCGAGCGCTTCCAGGCGCTGCTCGCGCGCCCCGCCGCGCGCGCGCACTGAGCCGGCGCGCGCCGCGCCCGCGTCGGCGCGGCCCCGCCCCCCTACCCGGCGAGCACCGCGCCGAGCGCGTCGTCCAGCCCGGCCAGGGCGAGCCGGATCTCCTCGTCCGACACGTTCAGCGCCGGCATGAAGCGCAGCGTGTCCGCGCGCGGCGAGTTGAGCAGCAGGCCGCCCGCGCGCGCGCGTTCGACCACCTGCGCGCCCACGTCGCGCCCGAGGTCGAGCGCGAGCAGCAGGCCGCGGCCGCGCACCTCGCCCAGTCCCCGCCGGCGGGAGATCTCCGCCAGCGCCTGCGCGAGCGCCGCCCCGCGCGCGGCGACGCCGTCGAGAAATCCCGGGGCGAGGAGCGCCTCCAGCACCGCGAGGCCCGCCGCGGTCATGAGCGGGTTGCCGTTGTACGTGCCGCCCTGGTCGCCGTGCTCGAAGCAGCAGACCTCGGCGCGCGCGAGCAGCGCGGCGAGCGGCACGCCCCCGCCGATCCCCTTCCCGAGCGTCATGATGTCCGGCTCGACGCCGGCGTGCTCGTAGCCGAAGAGCCTGCCGGTGCGGCCCATGCCGGTCTGCACCTCGTCGACGATCAGCAGCACGCCGCGGCTGCGCGTGAGCGCGCGCAGCTCGCGCAGGAACGCGTCGGTCGCGCACAGCACGCCCGCCTCGCCCTGGATCGGCTCCAGCATCACCGCGGCGGTGGCCGGGCCGATCAGCCGCTCGACCGAGGCGAGGTCGTTGAGCGTCGCCTTCGGGAAACCCGGCACCTTCGGCTCGAACAGCGCGTCCCAGCCGGGCTTGCCCGAGGCGGACATGGTCGCCAGCGTGCGCCCGTGGAAGGCGTGGTCGAAGGTCACGATCTCGTGCGCGCCGCCGCGGTGCTTCGCGCCCCACTTGCGCGCGAGCTTGATCGCGCCTTCGTTCGCCTCCGCCCCGCTGTTGGCGAAGAAGACGCGGTCGAACGCCGAGTGCGCCACCAGGCGCTCGGCGAGCCGCGCGCTCGGCGCGTTCCAGAACGCGGGGCTGGGGTTGATCAGGGTGGCCGCCTGCGCGGCGAGCGCCTCCACCAGCGCCTGCGGACAGTGCCCGAGCGCGTTCACCGCCCAGCCCTGCACGAAGTCGAGGTAGCGGCGCCCCTCGTGGTCCCACAGAAAGCTCCCGGCGCCGCGCACGAACACGAGCGGGGGGCGCGCGGTGATCTCCATCAGCGCGTTCAGCGGGAAGTCGGCAAGCTGCATGGTCGGGTCCTCGTTCGGGGGCGGCACGGGAAAGAAAAAGGCCACAGGGAGCGCCTGTGGCCTCTGCGGACGGAGCGGTCGCCGGAGCTACCTTCGTCGCGCGCCCAAGCGCCCGGCGGGCGGCGGAGAGCGGCGTCGGCGCGCGGCGGCGTTCATGGCGCGAGTGTGCCGAAGCCGCCCCGCGCGGTCAACCGGCGCGGTACATGAACTCGCGCGTGAGCGGCAGCGGGTTCATCCCCGGCCCGCCCTCCTTGCACGCCAGCGCCTGGTAGAGATTGATCCAGTTGTGCGCGAAGCCGTAGGCGCAGCCCGCGAGGTACACCGACCAGATGCGGTAGCGCCGCTCGCCGGCGATGGCTCGCGCCCGCGCCGCGTTCGCCTCCAGCCGGCGCGCCCACTCGGCGCAGGTCTGCGCGTAGTGCCGGCGCAGCGACTCGACGTCGGCGACCTCCAGCCCGGCGGCCGACATCTCGCGCAGCACGAGCCCGATGTGCGGCAGCTCCCCGTCGGGAAACACGTAGCGCTCGATGAACTCGCTCGCGCCGCGCCCGACCGCGCGGCTGTCCGGATCGACCGCGGTGATGCCGTGGTTCAGCGCGAGCCCGCCGTCCTTCAGCAGGCGGTGAATCTGGCCGAAGTACAGGCGCAGGTTCTTGAGCCCGACGTGCTCGAACATCCCGACGCTCGCGATCTTGTCGTAACCGCCGGTCTCGGGGACGTCGCGGTAGTCCTGCAGGCGCACCTCGCAGCGGTCGGCGAGCCCGCGCGCGCGGATCTCGGCCTGCGCGTGCTCGAACTGGTTGCGCGACAGCGTCACCCCGACGGCGCGCGCGCCGAATTTCTCCACCGCGCGGAACACGAGCGCGCCCCAGCCGCAGCCGATGTCGAGGAGCCGCTCGCCCGGCCGCAGCTGCAGCTTGGTGAGAATGTGATCGAGCTTCTGCTCCTGCGCCGCATCCAGGGTGTCGTCCGCGCCGCGGTAGTAGGCGCAGGAGTAGACCATGTTGCGGTCTAGGATCAGGCGGTAGAAGTCGTTGGAGACGTCGTAGTGGTACTCGATCGCCTTCTTGTCGCGCTTGCGCGTGTGGCTGCCGCGCTTGAGCGGCGTGCGGGACACCGTCCGTCCCGCCGCGGCGGCGAAGCGCTCGCCGATCCGGAAGACGTCCGCCACCCGGCCCTCCACGTCGATGTGGCCCTCGACGTAGGCCTCGCCGAGCGACATCAGGTCGGGCGCGCGCAGGTAGCGCAGCGCTGCCGGGGTCGGGACCGACAGCGTGACGAGCGGATCGGGCCCGAGCTCGTAGCTGCGGCCGGTCCACAGCCGGATGCGCAGCGGGACCGGGTCGGACGCGCGGATGCGCTCGGCCATCTGCCCGAGCCTGCTCTCGACCGCCCGCCCCCCACGGACCGACCCGACCAGCTTGCCCAGCGTCGTTTCCAGCAGCATGAAGCCCCCTCGTCGCCCACTGCCCACGGACTGCGAAATCTTACACCGCGGCCCGCGACCGGCGGAGCGCGTGGCGCCCGCGCGCCGCGCCCACTAGAATCCCTCGCCGCGACGCCCGCCCCGGGCGCGCGGGTACGGAGACGAGGCGATGAGCGAGATCAAGGTGCGGCGCGACCACTCGCTGCCGCTCGCGGCGGCGCGCGCCGCCGCCGAGAAAGTGGCGGCGCGGCTCAAGAAGGACTTCGACCTCGACTACGCGTGGAAGCGCCACGTGCTGCACTTCGCGCGCGCGGGCGTGGACGGGGAGCTGCACGTCACCGACCACGACGTGCGGCTCGAGGCGCGGCTCGGCTTCCTGCTCTCGTTCCTGCAGCCGCGCATCGAGCGCGAGATCGACGCCCAGTTCGAGCGCCACTTCGGCGCGGCGGCCGCGCAGCCGCCGGCGAAGAAGGCCTCCCGGGCGGCGGCGAAAAAGCGCTCCTAGCCGCCGAGCGACTTCACCAGGGCGACGTACTTCTTCATCGCCTCGTCCTGCGCCATCCCCTTGGTCTTCGCCCACGCGTCGTACTTGGCGCGACCGATCATGTCGGTGAAGCCGGGACGCTTGCCTTCCACGTCGCCCTCGCTCCCCTGCTTGTAGAGCGCGTAGAGCTGCAGCTTCACCTCGTTGCCCGGATCGTCCTTCAGCTTCTTCACCGCCGCGGCAGCCGCTTCGAACTGCTTCCTCAGGTCGCTCACTTCGCGCCTCCATGATCGGGCGGCCGGGGCGTCCGCCCGGCGCGCTCGGCTATTATAGGGAGCCCCCGAACGCCCTTCCGCACCGCTCCGTCATGCCCAAGCGCAGCCGAATGTCGAGCGTCGATACCGCGTGGCTGCGGATGGACCGGCCGACCAACCGCATGGTGATCGTCGGCGTGCTGCTGTTCGACCAGCCGGTCGACTACCGCCGCCTGGTTGCGACCTTTGCCGCGCGCTTCGCACGCTTCCAGCGCTTTCGCTGCCGCCCGGTCGAGGACCTTGCCGGCGCGTGGTGGGAGGAAACGCCGCGCTTCCGGCTCGAGCGCCACGTGCGCCGCGCACGCCTCCCGGGCAAGGCGGATGCCGGGGCGCTCAGGCGCTTCGTGGCGAGGCTCGTGGCGCAGCCGTTCGATGCGCGCCGGCCCTGGTGGGACGCCACGCTGATCGACTACGCCGCCGGTTCCGCGCTCGTCGCCCGCATCCACCACAGCTACGCGGACGGCATCGCCCTCATCCGGGTCATGCTCTCGCTCACCGACGCCTCGCCCGGCGCCGCGGCGCAGGCCGCCGCCGTCCCGGAGCGCCGGCGGCGGGCCGCCGCGCCCGCGGACGGCGGCACGCTCGGGCCGCTCCTGCAGCCGCTGTCGGACCTGGCGAACCAGGCCCTGCGCGCCTCCGGCGGCGTGGCGGAGATGGGCCTGCAGGCGCTCCTCAACCCCGACAAGCTGGTGCAGTACGCGCGCGTCGTGGGGAGCGTCGCAGGCGAGCTCGCGCAGCTCGCGACCATGCCCGACGACTCGCGCACGCGCTACAAGGGCAAGGCGCGCGCGGCGAAGCGGGTCGCGTGGACCGAGCCCCTCCCCCTCGACGAGGTGAAGGCGGTGGGTCGGGTGCTCGACTGCTCGGTGAACGACGTCCTGCTCGCCACCGTGGCCGGGGCGCTGCGCCGCTATCTCGACCAGAAGGGCGACCCGACGCGCGGCCTCGAGCTGCGCGCGCTGGTGCCGGTGAACCTGCGCCCGGATGCGGCCGAGATCGAGCTCGGCAACCGGTTCGGGCTCGTCACGCTGCTGCTGCCGATCGGCATCGCCAACCCGCTCGCGCGCCTGTACGAGGTGCACCACCGGATGGAGGCGCTGAAGGGTTCCTACCAGGCGCCGATCGCGTTCGCGCTGCTCGGCGCCGCGGGCTTCGCGCCGAGGGCGGTCCAGCAGCAGATGCTCGATCTCCTCGCCAACAAGGCGACCGCGGTGATGACCAACGTGCCCGGGCCGCAGGAGCAGCTCTACCTCGCCGGCGCGCCGCTCGCCCGGATCATGTTCTGGGTGCCGCAGTCGGGCGACATCGGCATGGGCGTCTCGATTCTCTCCTACAACGGCGGGGTGCAGTTCGGGCTGATCACCGACGCGGGCCGCGTCCCCGACCCGGAGAACGTCATCGCGCACTTCCGGCCCGAGTTCGACCGCCTGCTCATGACCGTGCTGATGGAGCCGTGGGACATGCAGCGCGAGCCGGGCATCGTCGAGCGCGAGCTCGGAAAGGCCGCGCGCCGCGGAGGAAGGCGCTCGCCCGCGGCGGCGGCGGGCCGCGGCTGAGCGCTCAGTCCTCCAGCTCGGCGCGCGCCGCCTCGACGTCGAGCCGCTCCATCGCGTCCAGCGGCTTCTGCTTCGCCGCGTCGGCGTAGAGCTTCTCGGCCTCCGCCATCCGCTCCTGGCCGAAGGCGCGCACGAGCCCGTTCGCGTACTCGATGCGCGCGATCGCCGAGTCGGGGTTGAGCTTGAGCGCCTTCTGGAAATGCTCGACCGCGGCCTCCTTGCTCGCCCCGTAGGTGAGCTTGCCGACCATGGCGCCCACCTTGCCGACCACCTCCGCGTGCCAGGTGCCGAGCGCGATGTGCGCATCCGCGTGCCGGGGCTGCAGCTTCAGCGCCTGGTCCAGCGCCGCCTTGATCTTCCCGCCCAGCCCCTGCGCCAGCGCCTTGGCGATCGAGATCTCCTGGCCGTAGCGGCCCGCCGCCAGCGCGAAGCAGTAGTGCGCGTTCGGGTCCTTCGGCCGCGCGCGCAGCGCCTCCTCGCCGCGCGCCATCGCCTCCTGGAAGTGCCGCACCTTCCTCGCGCCGGCCTGCTCGAGATAGGTGGCGTAGATCACCTGCGCCTTGCTGGCGACGGTGTACCCGGCCGCGCCGAGGCCGCTCCCCGCCTCCACCGCCGCCCCGAAATCGCCCCGATGATAGGCGCGCCACGCCGCCTGCAGCGCCGCGTCCTGCGGGAACGGCTCGCAGTCGCCGCGGTGCAGCCGGTCCCAGCTCTTCCTGAGGCTCGCCCCCTCGTACGCGTACGCCTTCTCGGGATGGGGGAACCTGGCCCAGCTCGCTTTCGCCATCGGCGCTCCTAGTCGTTCGTCAGGTCGACACGTACGCCGCCGCGAGGCGCTCGAACAGCGCGCGCGAGCGATCGGCCAGGAAGGGCGCCACCAGCGCCAGCACCTGGCAGGCGCCGCGGGCGACCATCTCGCCCTCCTGCAAGTGGCGCGGGTTGCGCACATACTCGTACGACAGCCAGTAGGTCATCACCACGACCATGTTGGTCGCGAGCGCGCGCACCTCGCCCGGGCGCGCGCGCAGCTCGCCGCGCGCCGCGAGCCCCTCGCACAGGGCGGTCGCGGTGCGCACCTTCTGCTCCAGCAGCCGCTTGAAGTGCACCTCGAGCAGGCGATTGCGCGACAGGAGGTCGTTCAGGTCGCGATAGAGGAAGCGGTACTTCCACACCGCCTCGAACAGGAGATGCAGGAACAGCCACACGTCCTCGACGTCGGCCGCGCGCGTCGCCGGGGCGGCGAGCACGCCGTCGATCTCGCGCTCGAACGCGCCGAAGATCGTGTTGACGATCTCGTCCTTGCTGCGGAAGTGGTAGTAGAGGTTCCCCGGGCTGATGTCCAGCTCGTCGGCGATGACCGTGGTGGTGATGTTCGGCTCGCCGAAATCGTTGAAGAGCCGCAGGCTGGTCTCGAGAATGCGCTCGCGCGTGCGGCGCTTCGGCTTGCGCTCCATTCCCGCTGACCTCATGGGGGCGGCGAAGGATAGCACGCCGCCCCGGCGCCCTAGGCCGCCGCGGCGCCGGCGAGCCAGCGCTCGAGGTCGTCCAGGGACTCGGCGAGCCGCCCGGTGACCTCCGTCGCGCGCACGAGCGGGCGCCGCCGCCGCACGCCGCGCACCAGGTGGCGGTCGGGGTCGGTGAGCGCGTCGAGACGGATGCCCACGCCGTGCCGCGCCAGCAGCGGCGCGAGCGCGTGGCGCCGCGCGAACAGCTCCTTGCGCGTCTTCTGGTACGCGTGCTCGGCGAGCCGGCGCCGGCTCGCGTAGCTGAACACGTTGGTGAAGAACATTTCCGCGTCGTGCCTGTTCGGCTCGAACAGCACCACGTCGGCGTCGCGGAACTCCCGCTTGTAGCGCTGCATCCCCACCTGCATGCGCGAGTGGACGATCGCGCGCAGGGTCTGCGCGAGCACCACCGGCAGCCCGCCGTCCACCAGCCGGCGCGGCGCATGCGCGTCGGCCACCGGCACGCGGCTGTCGTACGGGACGAGCGGGTTGATGCAGAGCAGCAGCTGCACGCCCTGCGCGAGCGCCGCCGAGGCGTGCAGGGTGCGCTTGAGCGCCCCGTCGACGTAGAAGCGGCCGTCGATCTCGACCGGCGGAAACAGCCCCGGCAGGGCCGCGCTCGCCTCGACCGCGCGCGAGATCGGGACGTGGTCGTAGCCGCGCGCGCCGAACTCCACCGGCATGCCCGAGTCGAGATCGGTGGCGACCAGGAACAGCTTGTGCCGCAGCGCGCGGAAGTCGTTCGTGCGCCCCGGGACGGCGAAGAGCCGGCGCAGGTAACGGTCGATCGCGTCGTTGTCGAACAGGCCGGTCGGAAGCGCGCGCCCGACCTGCGCGAACGACGCGAGAAAAGCGCCCGTGCCGGGCCCGGTGAGGAAGCGCCACGCCGACCCCCACAGGAGGAGCGGCAGGGACGCGGCCCGCCGCGCGTACTCCCCCACGGCCGGGCGCAGCAGCAGCTCGGGCGAGAACGGGTCGTCGTGCGACTCGCTCTCGATGAACATGCGGCACATCTCGGCCGGGGTGAGCCCGTTCGCGAGGCCGGCCGCGATGAAGCTGCCGGAGCTCACCCCGACGTAGACGTCGAGCGCGTTGAAATCCAGCCCCTCGAGGCAGTCCGCCAGCGCGGCGAGCGCCCCCACCTCGTAGATGCCGCCGAGCGGGCCGCCGCCGGCCAGCGCGAGCCCGAGCTTCCCCGGGCGCGCGCGCGCCGCACCGTGCGGCGTGCGGTGCTTCACCGGCACGCGCCTACTTCTTCACGCGCTGCGCGGCTTTCCGGGCGCCCTTCGCGCGCGCGCCGTCGAGCCGGCGGACGCTCGCGGTCAGCGCTTCCACCCGCTTCGAGAGGTTCTGGATGTCCCGGTTCGTCGGCACGCCCAGCCGGTTGAGCGCGCGCGCGACGCGGTCCTCGAACACCTGCTCGAGCTTGTCCCAGGTCGCCGTCGCCTTCGCCGAGGCCCGGGACGCGGCCTGGCCGACCGGGCCTGCGACGGTGCCCATCCCGCGCCGGGCGAACTTCCGCGTCCGCGCCTCGAGCGTGCGCCCCTCCTTGACCAGGGCCTCGAACACCTTTGCGCCCTCTTCCTGGGTCTTGGCGAACGCGCCCAGCCCGGCATGCCAGATCTGCTGCGCGGACTCGCGCACCGTCGCGGCGAGCGGGCTCCCGCCCGCGCCTTCCGCGATCGCCTTGAGCTTCTTGACCATGTGCGTCTCCCGTTTCGTTGCGCCGGCGGCCGGGGGCCGCGGCGGCGCCGGTCGTGCCGCCGGCGCTCGGTTTTCATTCTAGGGCCACGGCCTAGAACCGACACCCTAATAGCGTCCCCGGCGACCGCCGTTCCCCGGGACGCGCCGGGGCGAGGTTTATAATCCGCGGCCCCGCGCGCCGCCACGCCCCCGCGCCGCGGGCCCAGCGAAGGAGGACCGGGCATGCACTACTTCGTCACCGGCGCGAGCGGCTTCATCGGCAAGCGTCTCGTGCGCAGGATCCTCGCGCGCAAGGGCACCGTGGTCCACTTCCTGGTGCGGGAGCGCTCGGCCAAGCGCTGCGCCGAGCTGCTCGCGTACTGGGGCGTGGACGAGTCGCGCGCGGTCGCGGTGCGCGGCGACCTCGCGCTGCCGGGCCTCGGCATCACCGCCGCCGAGCGCAGGAAGATCGACGGCAAGGTGAAGCACTTCTTCCACCTCGCCGCGGTGTACGACCTCAAGGCCGACGAGGCCTCGCAGCGCAGCGCCAACATCGAGGGCACGCGCAACACCGTCCAGTTCGCCAACGAGATCGGCGCCGAGTGCTTTCACCACGTGAGCTCGATCGCCGCCGCCGGGCTCTACGAGGGGGTGTTCCGCGAGGACATGTTCGAGGAGGCCGAGGGGCTCGACCATCCCTACTTCGCCACCAAGCACGAGTCGGAGAAGATCGTGCGCCGGGAATGCCAGGTGCCGTGGCGCGTGTACCGCCCCGGCATCGTGGTGGGGGACTCGCGCTCCGGCGAGATGGACAAGATCGACGGGCCCTACTACTTCTTCAAGCTGATCCAGCGCATGCGCCAGCTGCTGCCGCCCTGGATGCCGACGGTCGGCCTGGAGGGGGGACGCATCAACCTCGTCCCGGTCGATTTCGTGGTGGACGCGATGGACCACATCGCGCACCGGAAGGGGCTGGACGGGAAGTGCTTCCACCTGGTCGATCCGTCGCCGCGGCGCGTCGGCGAGGTGCTGAACACCTTCGCCAAGGCCGGGCATGCGCCGGCCATGTCCCTGTACGTGAACGCGGCACTCTTCGGCTTCATCCCGAAGGGCGTCAAGAAGGGGCTGATGGCGCTCACGCCGGTGCGCCGCATCCAGCGCGCGGTGATGAAGGACCTCGGCCTGCCCGAAGACATCCTCACCTTCGTCAACTACCCGACCCGGTTCGACTGCCGCGAGGCCGCCGCGGCGCTGAAGGGCTCGGGCATCGAGGTGCCGGCGCTCGAGACCTACGCGTGGCGCCTGTGGGACTACTGGGAGCGCCACCTCGACCCCGACCTCCAGATCGACCGCACGCTCAAGGGCACGGTCCGCGGCAAGGTGGTGCTCATCACCGGCGGGTCATCGGGCATCGGGCTCGCCACCGCGCACAAGGTGGCGGCCGCCGGGGCCACCACCATCCTCGTCGCGCGCGACCCGGAGAAGCTCGCCGCCGCGCAGCAGGAGATCGCCGCCAGGGGCCACGCGGTGGTGACCTACTCCGCCGACGTCTCCGACGCGGGCCAGTGCGAGGCGCTGGTGCGCAAGCTCGAGGACAACCACGGCGGGGTGGACATCCTGGTCAACAACGCCGGGCGCTCGATCCGGCGCGCGATCGAGAACTCGTTCGACCGCTACCATGACTTCGAGCGCACCATGTCGGTGAACTACTACGGCGCGCTGCGCATCACCCTCGGCCTGCTGCCGATGATGCTCAAGAAGCGCCGCGGCCACGTGATCAACGTCTCCTCGATCGGCGTGCTCACCAACGCCCCGCGCTTCTCGGCCTACGTGGCGTCCAAGGCGGCGCTGGACGCCTGGACGCGCTGCGCCGCGTCCGAGTTCGCCGACATGGGCATCCAGTTCACCACCATCAACATGCCGCTGGTGAAGACGCCGATGATCGCGCCCACCAAGATCTACAACCAGGTCCCGACGCTCACGCCGGACGAGGCCGCCGACATGGTGGTCGAGGCAATCGTGTACCGGCCGGTGCGCATCGCGACGCGGCTGGGCGTGTTCGGCGAGGTGCTGCACGCGCTGCTCCCGCGCGTCGCCCAGATCATCATGAACACGACCTTCCGCATGTTCCCCGATTCGGCTGCGGCGCAGGGCCGGAAGGACGAGACCACGCCCGCCGCGACGCCCGACATGATCGCGGTGTCAAACCTGATGCGCGGCCTGCACTTCTGACGCCGCCGCGTTGGCGGCGTCGATCTCCGCCAGCACGATCGCGCGCACCGCCCGCGAGCGGTACAGCGCGACGTGGCCGACCCCGGCGAGCGCGACGTTGCGCGCGCGCGGGTGGGCCGCGGCGACCTGCGGCGCGACGAAGTTGTCGTGCTGCGAGTAGAGCGCGACCAGGGGTGCGGCGAGCCCCGCGCGCTCGTCCGCGGCGAGCGCCGTAAGCCAGCCGGAACCGGGCTCCATCTCGCGCGCGTTCCGCCCTGCCCCGAGGTGCGCGTGCATGCTGCCGCCGTGCGGCGTCCCGAGCGTGATGACGCGCGCCACTTTCGCCCCCCCGTGCGCGCGCAGGTACGCGCGCGCGACCAGGCCGCCCATGCTGTGCGCGACCAGGACCGCGCGCGTACGGCCGGTCGCCGCCAGGGCCGCGTCGACCTGCGCCGCGAGCTGCGGGACCGCGCCGTCGATCGACCCGTAGAGCGGCTCGTAGTCGGCGGCCCACACGCTCTCCCCGCGCGCGCGCAGCACGCGCGCGAGCGGGCGCCAGATCGCGCCGTTGCAGACGTAGCCGTGCACGAGAATCACCGGCAGGCGCGGGGCGCGCTGCGCGCCCGCGCCGCCCGCGCCCGTCCAGGCGCGCGCGAAGGGCTGGAGCACCGCGTAGGCCACGCCGAGCGCCGCGGTCTCCGCCGCGACGTGCCCGAGAAAGCGGAGCGGACCGACGCGCAGCGGCGGCGGGACGGGGCTGCGCCACCACCAGGCCAGCGCGTACGTGGCGAGCGTAAACGCGGCGCGCCAAAGCAGCGCGCAGGCGAGCGCGGCGAGGACGGCGGCGACGGGACGCCAGCCGTGCGCGCGCACCAGCCACAACCCGGCGAGGAGATAGAGCCCGAGCTCGAGCGCGAGCAGCCGCCGCAGCGCGCGCGCGAGCGTTCCGCTCACGTGCCGCCCACGGCCGGCTTGCCCGCCAGCGCCGCGGCGAGCGCGACCGCGCTGCGCGCCGCGAGCGCGTAGATCGACAGCTGCGGGTTGGCGCCGAGGCTGGTCGGGAACACCGATCCGTCGTGCACCGAGACGTTGTCGAGCTGGAAATGGCGACCGAGCGGGTCGACCACCCCGCGCTCGGGGCGATCGGCCATCGCGCACCCCCCCATCACGTGCGCCGACATGACGCGCGCGAGCAGCGGGGCGAGCGGCAGCGCGTCGATCGCCGCCTGCGCGGCCGGCCACGACGGGTACGGAGCCGCGCGCTCGTGCAGCGGCAGCACCGCGCGCGCGCCCGCCGCGAACTGGATCTCCGCCATCGCGCGGTACGCCCGTCGGACGCCCGCCCAGAGGTACGGGGTGAGCGGGTAGGCGAGCACGGGCGAGCCGTCGTCGCGCAGCCCCACGTTGCCGCCCGGGCTGTCGGGGTGGAAGCCGTCGCGCAGCAGCGCGATCAGCGCGTGCGCGTGCGGGAACGCCTCCATCAGCGCGGCGTGCTGCGGGCCGAAGCCCTGCAGCGTCATGCCGAGGAGCAGCGGGTGGAGCGGCGCGGCCTCGAGCTTGAACCCGATCGGTCCGTCCGCCGCGGCACCCTCGAGAAAGTGGTCCGAGTAGACCGTCTGCGGCGCCCCGGCGTACGCGCCGACCGGCTCGGGCATCAGCGCCGCGACCGCGACGGTCGGGTGCAGGAACGTGCGCGCGCCGAGCGCGCGGTGCGGATCGGGCGCCCCGCTGCGCAGCAGGAGGGCGGGCGAGCCGATCCCGCCGGCGGCGACGACGTAATGGCGTGCCCGTACCGTCACCCGTCGTCCGGTCGTCTGCACCCCGCGCGCGTCGAGCGCCTGGCACACGAGCGCGTCGGCACGTCCGCCGCGCAGGGCCAGGCGCCCCGCCCGCGCGCGGTAGACGAGGCGCGCGCCGCGCGCGAGCGCCGCCGGAATGCACGTCACCAGCATCGACTGCTTCGCGTTGGTCGGGCACCCCATGCCGCAGTAGCCGAGGTTCCAGCAGTCCTTCACGTTGCGGCGGATGGCCGCCGTCGCGATCCCGAGCCGGTCGGCGCCGCGGCGCAGGAGCGCGTTGTTCTCGTTCGGCGCGACCGTCCACGTCGCGACGGCGAGCCGGCGCTCCATGCGCTCGAACCATGGCGCCAGCGCCTCCGGCGTGAACTCCCGCAGCCCCCAGCGCTCGCGCCAGTGCGCGAGCGTCGCCGGCGGCGTGCGGAAGCTCGAGGTCCAGTTGACCGTCGTCGAGCCGCCGACGCTGCGTCCCTGCAGGATCGTGATCGCCTTGTCCAGGGTCTTGCGCGCGGCCGACTCCTGGTAGAGCTGGGGATAGGCCTCCGCCTCGACCATGCGGAAATCGGACGAGCTCTTGAGCGGCCCCTCCTCCACCAGCACGACGTCCAGCCCGGCCTGCGCGAGGATCTCGGCGGTGACCCCGCCGCCGGCCCCCGTGCCCACGATGGCGACGTCGGCCTCGAGCGCGAGGTCGCGCTCCAGCGTCGACGCATCGGTCGCCTTCCAGCCGGCGGCGATTCCCGCGCGGATCGGATCGCGGATCACCGCACCTCCGGCGGGCCGGGGTAGCCGATCGCGGGCCAGCTGCCGGGGCGCGCGTACCACGCCGCGAAGACGAGCTCGTGCAGCGCCTGGTAGGCCTGCTGCTGCAGCCGCCACCCGCTGAAGCGCCAGCGCTCGAGGAAGGCCGCGACCTCCGCGCGGCTCGCTTCGCTCCACGGCGCGCGCACGCCCGCCAGCCAGCGCCGCCCGACCCACGACCCGAGCAGCGCGAAGAGCTGCTTCACCTCGGCCTGGAGATGCGGCGGCAGGCCGGCGACCGCGCGATCGACGCTGCCGATCACGGCGTCGAGCTGGCCGGCGGCCTCGCCCGTCCCCGCGAGCAGCGCCGGGACGATGGCCGCGAGCACGACGCGATCGCCCGCATCCAGCACCGCGAGCGCCTCCGCGCCGCTCGCCGCGACGAAGGGCCGCTGCGCGCGCGCGGCGCCCGCGGCGGCGAGCAGCAGGCCGCCGCCGAGCCCGAACTTGAGGAACTGGCGCCGCGACGGCATCAGCGCAGGAGAAAGTCGACCAGGCGCTCGAACGTCTTCCCGTAGGGCGGCTTGAAGAGCGCCATCGCGTTCCACCGCGCCTGGCGGAACACGCCCTTCTGCTTGGAGAACGCGAGAAAGCCGTCGCGGCCGTGGTAGTGGCCCATCCCGCTCGCGCCCACGCCCCCGAACGGCAGGTCGTCCTGCGCGATGTGCAGAATCGTGTCGTTCACCGTCACGCCGCCGGCGACGGTCTCGGTGAGCACCCGCCGCACGCGCGCCGCGTCGCGGTCGAAGCAGTAGAGCGCGAGCGGACGCGGCCGCGCGTTGACGTAGGCGAGCGCGGCGTCGAAGTCCGCGTAGGGCACGACCGGCAGGATGGGCCCGAAGATCTCCTCCCGCATCACGCGGCACGCCTCCGGCGCGCCGACGATCAGCGTCGGCGGATACCGCCGGCGCGCCGGGTCGGGCGCGGCGCCCGCAGGCATGGTCACGACCTCCGCGCCCAGCGCCTGCGCCTCGGCGACGTAGCTCGCCAGGCGCGCGAAGTGACGCGCGTCGACGATCGAGGTGTAGTCGGGCGAGTGCGACGGGTCCGGGTAGGCCGCCGCCACCGCCGCCTGCGCCGCCGCGACGAACTCGCGCACGCGCCCCTCCGGCACCAGGGCGTAGTCGGGCGCGATGCAGGTCTGCCCGGCGTTCATCAGCTTGCCGACGAGGATGCGCTCGGCCGCGTGCCCGATCGGGTAGCCGGGCGCGACGAGCGCCGGCGACTTGCCGCCGAGCTCGAGCGTCACCGGCGTCAGGTTCTCTGCCGCGGCGCGCATGACGGCGCGGCCGACGCCGGTCGATCCGGTGAAGAGCAGGTGATCGAAGGGCAGCGCGACGAATGCCCGCCCGACCTCGGCGTCGCCGGTGACGATGGCGACCTCGTCCGGCGCGAACGCCGCGCGCACGCACTCGTCCAGGAGGGCGGCGGTCGCCGGCGCGTGCTCCGACATCTTCACCAGCGCGCGGTTGCCCGCGGCGAGCGCCGCGACGAGCGGCCCGACCGCGAGATAGACCGGATAGTTCCAGGGCACGACGATCCCCACCACGCCGAGCGGCTGGGCGAGGACCGACGAGCGCCCGGGCAGGAACCAGCGCGAGGTGGCGCGCCGCTGCGGGCGCATCCAACGGCGGAGGTTGCGGCGCGCGTGCCGCACCGCCTCGAGGCTGGGAAAGAGCTCGAGCAGACGCGTCTCGTGCACCGACCGGTGCCCGAAGTCGCTCGACACCGCGCGCGCGATCGCCTCCGCTTGGTCGCGCAGCAGCGCCTCGAGCGCCGCGAGGCGCCGGTCCCGCGACGCGGCGTCCGGGTAGGGCTCGCGCGCGCACGCCGCGCGCTGCGCCGCGAAGCGCTCGGCGAGTCCCGCCGCGGCGGGCAGGGCGTTGGGAGCGGACGGTGCGTTCATGTGCGCGCCACGAGAGCGGGATCGCGGTCGATTCTAGTCCCTGCGCGTAGAGCCCGGTCTCTAATCCGGCCGGCGCGCGCAGGCGCGAGCGCGGCCCGGCGCTACATATAATCGGCGCATGAGCGGCGGTGCCTCCACTACTCCCGCGCAGCGGCTGCGCGACGGGCTCGCGCGCGTGCGCGCGCTGCGCGAAGACGCGCGCGCCGACCCGGTGCTCGCGCAGGATCGGCTGCTCGTGCGCGCGTGGCAGGCCGACCGCCTCGCGCGCACCTATCCCGACCTGCTCGCGAGCCCGCGCTACGGACCGGCCGCCGCGTTCTTCCTCTCCGACCTGTACGGCCCCAAGGACTACTCGGCGCGCGACGAGGCGGTCGGCCGCATCATTCCCACGCTCGCGCGCGTGCTTCCCGCCTCCGCCCTCGAGACGATCGCGCTCGCGGTGGAGCTCGACGCGCTGTCGGAGACGCTCGACCAGCGGCTTGCGGCCGCGCTGCGCCGGGAGCAGCCCGGCGCACAGGCCCTTGCGCTCACCGAGGACGCGTACGCCGCGGCCTATCGCGCGGCGGGCGCCGCGAGCGAGCGCGAGCGCCAGATCTGGCTGGTGGGGCGGATCGGCGCGGCGCTCGATCGCCTCGCGCGCAAGCCGCTCGTCGCCGGCGCGCTGCGGGTGATGGAAGGGCCCGCGCACGCCGCGGGGCTCGGGGCGCTGCACGACTTTCTCGCGCGCGGCTTCGCCGCCTTCCGCGGCATGCGCGGCGCGGACGAATTCCTCGCCACCATCGCGGCGCGGGAGTCGCGCATCAACGCCCGGCTCTTCGCCGCCGATCCCGCCGCGTTTGCGCCCGGACGATCCTAGGGCGCGCGCGGTTGCACCGCGCAGGGCAGTTGGCTAGGCTTCGGCCCTTCCGCGCCCGCCCGGGCGCCGCCGCGAGAGGAGCGAGCGCGTGGACCGACCCTGGCTGCAGAGCTACCCACCCGGGATGCCGGCGGAGATCGACCTCGCCGCGTTCTCCTCGGTGCGCGACATCCTCGAGAAGAGCTGCGCCAGGTACGCCGACAGGCCCGCCTACTCCAACCTCGGCGTCACTCTCACCTACCGCGACCTCGACCGCCTGAGCCGCGACTTCGCGGCCTTCCTGCAGTCGCTGCCCGGGCTCGGGCCCGGCGAGCGCGTCGCGCTCATGATGCCCAACCTGTTGCAGTACCCGGTCGCCCTGTTCGGCGTGCTGCGCGCGGGGATGACGGTGGTGAACGTGAACCCGCTGTACACCGCGCGCGAGCTCGAGCACCAGCTCAGGGACTCGGGCGCACGCGCGATCGTGGTGGTGGAGAACTTCGCCCACACGCTCCAGCAGGCGCTCGCGCGCACCCCGCTGGAGACGGTGGTCACGACCGCGATCGGCGACCTGCTGCCGGTGCCGCAGCGCTGGCTCGTCAACTTCGCCGTCAAGAACGTGAAGAAGATGGTGCCCGCGTGGCGCATCGACGGGGCGATCCCGTTCCGCAGCGCGCTGCGCCGCGGCGCCGCGGCCGCACTCGAGGCCGTGCCGCTCGCGCACGACGACATCGCCTTCCTGCAGTACACCGGCGGCACGACCGGCGTCGCCAAGGGCGCGATGCTCACGCACGGGAACATCGTCGCCAACCTGCAGCAGTGCGCCGCCTGGATCGGCAAGGACCTGCGCGCGGGCGAGGAGGTCATCGTCACCGCGCTGCCCCTGTACCACATCTTCTGCCTCACCGCGAACTGCCTCGTCTTCATGAAGCTCGGCGGCGAGAACGTGCTCATCACCAATCCGCGCGACATGCCGGCCTTCGTGCAGACCCTCGCCAAGAAGCCGTTCACGATCCTGACCGGGGTCAACACGCTCTTCAACGGCCTGCTCAACACGCCGGGGTTCGACCGGCTCGACTTCGCGCGCGTGAAGCTCTCGCTCGGCGGCGGCACGGCGGTGCAGCGCGCGGTTGCGGAGCGGTGGCAGAAGGTCACCGGGACGCGCCTGATCGAGGCCTACGGCCTCACCGAGACCTCGCCCGCCGCGTGCATCAATCCGCTCGGCGCCGAGTTCAACGGCACGATCGGGCTGCCGATCCCGTCGACCGAGGTCGCGATCATGAGCGAGGACCTCAAGCGCCTGCCGCTGTTCGACGGCAAGCGCGCGGTCGAGCAGTGCACGGGCGAGATCTGCGTCCGCGGCCCGCAGGTGATGAAGGGCTACTGGCAGCAGGCCGCGGAGACGGCCAAGGTCCTCACGCCCGACGGGTGGCTGAGGACGGGCGACGTCGGGTTCATGGACGCGCGCGGCTACGTCACGATCACCGACCGGAAGAAGGACATGATCCTCGTGTCCGGCTTCAACGTGTATCCGAACGAGATCGAGGGCGTGGTGGTGATGCACCCCGGCGTGCTCGAATGCGCGGCGGTCGGCGTGCCGGACGACAAGTCCGGCGAGGCGGTGAAAGTGGTCGTCGTCCGGAAGGACCCGGCGCTCACCGCCGAGGAGATCCTGCGGCACTGCCGTGCGCAGCTGACCGGCTACAAGCTGCCGCGGCACGTGGAGTTCCGCGCCGAGCTGCCGAAGACGCCGGTCGGCAAGGTCCTGCGGCGGGAGCTGCGCGAAGCGCCCAAGGGGAAGGCCGCGGCCTGAGCGCCGGACTCCGCGCAAGCGGCATCGTCCGGGCCGCGCGCCCGCACCGCTGCGCGCGCCCTCCGCCGCCCCGCATCGCGCCGCGCCGGTGGTGAGTTTGCGCGCGTCTCCCGCCCGCGCGCGGCACCGTAGAATTCGCCCTCGCCCTCACGGAGCGCCCGCTTGCGACTCACTTTCCTCGGCGCCGCCGCAGAGGTCACCGGCTCCGCCTTCCTGGTCGAGACCGAGGCCTGCCGCTTCCTGGTCGACTGCGGCCTGTTCCAAGGCGGGCGCGAGGCTGACGCAAAGAACCGGGCGCGGTTCGCGTTCGCGCCGGCGCGGCTCGACTTCGCGGTGGCGACCCACGCGCACCTCGATCACTGCGGGCGCTTCCCCCAGCTCGCGGCGGCCGGTTTCGGCCGCCCGCTGTTCACCACGCGCGCGACCGCCGATCTGCTCCCGGTCATGCTGCGCGATGCGGCCTACCTCCAGGAGAAGGAGGCCGCCTGGCGGCGGCGCCCGGGTCGGCGGCGCGGCGCCGAACCGGAGAGCGCGCCGCTCTACACGCCCGCCGACGTGGACCGGCTCTGCGCGCGGGTCTCGGGGGAGCGTTACGGGCGCGAGTTCCAGCCTCACCCGACCGTGCGCGCCCGGTTCCGCGACGCCGGCCACATCCTCGGCGCCGCGATCACCGAGCTCTGGGTGCGCGACGCGGGCCGCACGCTGAAGCTCGTGTTCTCGGGCGACCTCGGGCAGCCCGCGCGCCCGCTGGTGCGCGACCCCGAGCCGATCGACGCGGCCGACGTGCTGGTCGTCGAATCGACCTACGGCAACCGCAACCACCGCGGCATGGCCGAGACCACCGACGAGCTGGTCGAGGTCATGACGGCGACGCTCACCCGCCGCGGCGGCAACGTGATCGTGCCCGCGTTCGCGCTCGGCCGCACGCAGGAGCTCATCGTGCTGCTCGGCGAGCTCGTCGAGGCCGGGCGCCTCGGCCACCTGAGCGTGTTCGTGGACTCGCCGCTCGCCACCGCCGCCACCGAGGTCACGCTCAAGCACGCGGACCTGCTGGACGAGTCGGCGCGCCGGATCCTCGCCGCCGCGCGCGCCGGAACCCTGCCGCTCACGCTGCGGTTCACCGAGGACGCCCAGGACTCGAAGGCGATCAACGCCCTCCGGTCCGGCGCGGTCGTCATCGCCGCGAGCGGCATGTGCGACGGCGGGCGCATCCGGCATCACCTCGAGCGCAATCTCGGACGCGCGGACTGCGCCGTGCTCTTCACCGGCTTCCAGGCCGCAGGGACGCTCGGGCGGCGCATCGTGGACGGCGCTGCCAGCGTGCGCCTGTTCGACGCGGAGATCCCGGTGCGCGCGCGGATCCACACGCTCGGAGGCCTCTCGGCGCACGCCGACCAGCGCGCGCTCCTCGCGTGGCTCGGCCGCTTCGAGCACGCGCCGCGACGGACGTTCGTCGTGCACGGCGAGGCGGACACCCAGGCCGGCTTCGCGCGGCTGATTGCCGAGCGGCTCGGCTGGCAAGCGGATGCGCCCGCGCGCGGCGCTACGGTCGAGCTCTAGTCCGGGCCGCGGGACGGCGGCCCGCGGGGGCTGCCGGGCTCCCGGGACCCTGGCGCGCCAGCCCCGTCGTCACGGCTTCGCGCCCACCTCGCGATCCGCCTCCTCCATCGACTTCAGCGTGGTCGCCGACGGGTCCGCCCAGTAGACGTACTCCACGCGGCGTCCCTGCGCCGGGATCGTCACCACGCGCTTCTGCGTGACCCCGCGGTACGCGAGCTCCAGCGTGTAGCGGCCGGGCGGGAAGCGCGCGACGAACCACGGCCCGTCGAGCGTCGTCTCGAGCACCTTTGCCCCGCGCGCGTCGAGCACCGCGAGGCCGACGTCGGAGAGGAACGCCCCGCTCTTCTGCGCGGCGGCCACGAGCTTCAGGTTGTAGTCGGGCAGCACGAGCACGAGCTCGTCGCGCTCGCCCGCGCCGATGCCGCCGCTCGCGAAACGGATGCCGTCCGCGCGCTGCAGCGCCGGTTGCGCGCCTGCGCCGGCGGCGGCCACCGCAGTGGCCGCGAGGAGAAGAAAGCGCCTGACTTCGAGCATCGTCCGGACCTCCTGCGCCGGACGATAGACCAGCCCGGGGGCGACCGGTTGACCGCGGTCAAACGCGGCGACGGTACGTCCCGCCGGCGACGCCCCCGCAGCGCGCGTTCGACCCGCGTCGACCGCGCGCTCAGCGCGCCGCGCCGAGCGCTTCGCGCACCGCGTCGTCGACCGTCTCCAGCCACACGAACGTCAGCCGCGCGCGTGCGCTCTCGGGCACGTCGGCGAGGTCCTTGCGGTTGCGCGCGGGCAGCATCACGGTCGTGATGCCGGCGCGCATCGCCGCGAGCACCTTCTCCTTGATCCCGCCCACCGGCAGCACGAGGCCGCGCAGGCTGATCTCGCCCGTCATCGCGATGTCGTGCCGCACCGCGCGGTCGGCGAGCAGCGAGGCGAGCGCCATGAACATCGCCACGCCCGCGCTCGGGCCGTCCTTGGGGATCGCGCCCGCCGGCACGTGCACGTGCACGTCGCTCTTCTCGAGCAGCGCGGCGTCGATGCCGAGGCTCGCGGCGCGCGACTTGACCAGCGTCAGCGCCGCCTGCGCGCTCTCCTTCATCACCTCGCCGAGCTGGCCGGTGAGGATCAGCTTCCCCCCGCCGGCGGTCCGGCTCGCCTCGATGAAGAGGATGTCGCCGCCGACCGGGGTCCACGCGAGCCCGGTCGCCACCCCCGGCAGGCTGGTGCGGCTGGCGAGCTCCGCTTCGAACTTCGCCGGGCCGAGGATCTCGGCGAGCTGCGGCACCTCGATGCGCACCGGCGACGGCGCACCCTCGGCGATCCGCACCGCCGCGTGCCGCAGGACCGAGCCGATCTCGCGCTCCAGGCTGCGCACGCCCGCCTCGCGCGTGTAGTCGCGCACGATCGCCGCGAGCACCGCGTCGCCCACCTGGACCTGGTCGGCCTTGAGGCCGTTCGCCCCGAGCTGGCGCTGCACGAGGTAGCGCTTCGCGATCTCGAGCTTCTCCTCCTCGGTGTAGCCGGGGAGGTGGATGATCTCCATGCGGTCGCGCAGCGGCCCCGGCACCGCGTCGAGCACGTTCGCGGTGGTGATGAACACCACTTTCGACAGATCGAACGGCACGCCCAGGTAGTTGTCGCGGAAGGTGTTGTTCTGCTCCGGGTCGAGCACCTCCAGCAGCGCCGCGTTCGGGTCGCCGTGGAAGCCCTGCCCGATCTTGTCCACCTCGTCGAGCATCAGCACGCAGTCGCGGCTGCCCGCTTTCTTGAGCGCCTGGATGATGTTGCCCGGCAGCGCGCCGATGTAGGTGCGCCGGTGGCCGCGGATCTCCGCCTCGTCGTGCAGGCCGCCGAGCGACACGCGCACGAACTTGCGCCCGAGCGCGCGCGCGATCGACTGGCCGAGCGAGGTCTTGCCCACGCCGGGCGGGCCGACGAAGCACAGGATCGGCGCGTGCCCCTCGGGCGCGAGCTTGCGCACAGCGAGGAACTCGAGGATGCGGCGCTTGATCTTCTCCAGGCCGTAGTGGTCCTCGTCGAGGATCGCGCGCGCCGCCGTGAGGTCGATCGTCGGGGGCGGCCCCGCCTTCCACGGCAGCTCCACCAGCCAGTCGACGTAGGTGCGCGCCATCGAGTACTCGCTCGAGGAGTCGGGCATGCGCGCGAGGCGCTTGAGCTCCTTCTTCGCGTGCGCGAGCACGTCCTCCGGCATCCCGGCGGCCTCGATCGCCTTCTCCAGGTCGGCGAGCTCGGCGGCGGTACCCTCGCCCTCGCCGAGCTCCTTCTGGATCTGGCGCATCTGCTCGCGCAGCACGTACTCGCGCTGGCGCTCGTCCATCGTCGCCTTGGTCCGGGACTCGATCTCGCGCGAGAGCTTCATCACCTCGATGCGGTGGGCCAGCAGCTCGAGCACCCGGTCCACCCGCGGCGCCACCTCGAGCAGCTCGAGGACGGCCTGCTTCTCCGGCGGCTTCACGTCCATGAAGCCGGCCACCATGTCGGCGAGCGCGCCCGCCGAGGCGTAGTTCTGCACCGCCTGCACCATCTCCTGCGGCGTCTCGGGCAGGAGCTCGAGCGCCTGCACCGCGCGCTCCTTCAGCTGCATCAGGCGCGCCTCGGTCTCGCGCCCGGCCTCGGCCGCGCGCTCGATGCGCTCGACCCGCGCGACCAGGAACGCGTGCCCCGGCAGGAACTCGCGCACGCGGAAGCGCGCCTCGCCCTGCGAGACGATGTGGTTCGCGCCGTCCGGCGTGGTGATGTAGCGCAGGATCTGGGCGACGGTGCCGACCTCGTACAGGTCGGCGGGACCGGGCCGGTCGACGGCCGGGTCGCGCTGCAGCAGGAGGCCGATCGGCCTGCTCAGCTTCACCGCGGCCTGGGCCGCGGCGACCGAGATCTCGCGGCCGATCGTCACCGGCAGCACCATGCCCGGGAAGAGCACGAGGTTGCGCACCGGCACCACGATCAGCGCGTCGTCGGGGAGCTCCGCCCCCGGCGCCGGCGCGCGCGCCGGCGCGGGCGCGGGCGTTCCGGGCGGGTTCGCAACATCGGCGTGGTTCTGCTCGAGTTCCATCGTCATGTCCTCACGCGATTCGCCGCAGCCCGAGCACGAGGCAGCCGCGATCGGTCTGCCGCGTGCTCAGCTCGAAGCGGCCCGCCGGCAGCGCGATGCGGCGCTCGAAGCGCCCGTGCGGCAGCTCGAGCCGCCGGATGGTCGTCGTGTGCGCGACCGGGGGCAGCAGCCGCTCCCCGCGCACCACCAGCTCGGCGCCCTCCACGGCCGCCTCCACCTGCTCCGGCGCGACGCCGGGCAACGCGTAGAAGAGCCACAGCTCCTCGTCCGACTCGAAGATGTCCACCGGGGGCTCCCACTGGGGGGCGGCGACCGACCGGACGCTCACCTCGAAGAAGCGCCGCTGCAGGCGGTTCGCCTCGTCGAGCAACTTCAGGGCCTCGGCCCACATCCACTGGTTGGGATCCCGCGATCGCATCGTTGCCTGCCTCCCTCGCCGGGGGTATTCGTCCCTCGTTACATGGCGGCCCCGGGCGGGCAATCAAGTCCCGTGACGCAGTGCCTGCCTCCGCCCCCGCCCCGCCCGACGGCGTGACCCATTGCGCGGCTGGCCCGGGCCGACGCCGGTACCATGCGTCGCCGTTGCCCGACACGTATCTGTTTGTAAGAACAAGAACTCCGGAGCCCACCACCGGTCCACGCTGCAGCCGCCGCGCGCGCCCGCGCCCGGCCGCCCGAGCGGGCCGCGCGCCCGATCCGCCCGCGCGGACTCACATCCGATGAAACGCCTCGCGTCATTGATCGTCGCCCTCGGGGTGCTCGGCACCGGTCCGGCGCTTGCCGACGCGCGCCGCCCCGCCGATCCCGCGCGCTGGCTGCAACCGGCCATCGGTTTCTCCGGCGCCGACCGCCAGCGCATCGACGCCTGGTTCACGCGTTACCCGGACTACGTGACCCGCACCTACCACCCCGACGGCAAGCTGCCCCGGGAGATCGACCGGACGCTCGCGCCCGCCGACCGCCTGCCGCGCGGCGTGGCCCGGGCGCCCCTGCCCTGGCCGCTCGAATCCCAGCTCGCGCCGGTCCCGGCGGGCGTGGAGCGCGCGATCGTCGGCCGCCACCTGGTGCTGCTCGACGCGCGCACCGCCACCGTCCTGGACATCGTCCGCAACGTGGTCCGGTAGCGCGCGGCCGGTGGCTCACCGCGTGAGCCACCGCCTGTCGCATCCTGCTCTCCCAGTGTCGTCAATGGAGAGCCGGAATGATGCGAGCCGCCGAAGTCGCGCAGGATCTGTTCGCACCCGCCGACTCCCGCGCGCGCCTGCGGCGCCCGGAGCGCAGCGCGGAGGCGCTCGTCGACCGGCTCCGGCGCGACGCGCCCGAGCGCATCGCGGGTGAGGTGCTCGTTCCGGCGCGCACCGCACGCTTCGCCGACTTTCCCGCCGGCCTCGACCCGCGGCTCGCGGGCGCCCTGCGCGAGCGCGGCATCCTGCGGCTCTACAGCCATCAGCGCGAGGCGTGGGACCACGTCGCCGCCGGCCGCGACACGGTCGTCGTCACCCCGACCGCGTCGGGCAAGACGCTCTGCTACAACCTCCCGGTCCTCGACGCGGCGCTCGGGACCGGCGCGAAGGCGCTCTACCTCTTTCCCACGAAGGCGCTCGCGCAGGACCAGACGGCGGAGCTCCTGGCGCTGAACGCCGCCGGCAGCCTCGGCGTCCGCGCGTACACGTTCGACGGCGACACGCCCGGCGACGCGCGCAAGGCGGTGCGCACGAAAGGCGACATCGTCGTCTCCAACCCGGACATGCTGCACCAGGCCATCCTGCCCCATCACACCAAGTGGGCGCAGTTCTTCGAGGCGCTGCGCTTCGTCGTCGTCGACGAGCTGCACACCTACCGCGGCGTGTTCGGCGCGCACGTCGCCAACCTCGTGCGGCGGCTGCGGCGGGTGTGCCGCTTCTACGGATCGCAGCCGACCTTCATCCTGTGCTCGGCCACGATCGCGAACCCGGCGGAGCTCGCCGAGCGGCTGCTCGGGGGGCCGGTCGCCGCCGTGACCGAGTCGGGGGCGCCGAGCGGGCGCAAGCATCTGCTCGTGTGGAACCCGCCGGTGGTGAACCCGGACCTCGGCCTCCGCGCCTCGGCGCGCTCGCAGTCGACCCGCATCGCGCGCTGCGCCCTGGAGCTGGGGCTGAAGACGATCGTGTTCGCCAACTCGCGCCTGGAGGTCGAGGTGCTGACGAAGTACCTCAAGGACGCGTACGACCGCGATCCGCGCAAGCCGGCGCGCGTCGCCGGCTACCGCGGCGGCTACCTGCCGACCGAGCGGCGCGACACCGAAGCGAAACTGCGCGCCGGCGCGCTCGACTGCGTCGTGTCGACCTCCGCGCTCGAGCTGGGGATGGACATCGGCGCGCTGGACGTGTGCGTGCTCAACGCCTATCCGGGCACCATCGCGGGCGCCCTGCAGCGCTTCGGCCGGGCCGGGCGGCGCAACCGCACCGCGGTCGGCGTGCTGGTGTGCTCGAGCGACCCGCTCGACCAGTATCTCGCCCGCCACCCGGAGTTCTTCCTCGGCGCGAGCCCGGAGCACGCGCGCATCGATCCCGACCAACTCCTCATCCTGATGGACCACGTGCGCTGCGCCGCGTTCGAGCTGCCGTTCGAGGACGGCGAGGCCTTCGGCGCCGTGGCGCTCGGCGAGGCGCTCGGCTACCTCGCCGACCAGGGCATCGTGCATCGCGACGGGTCGCGCTGGCACTGGATCGCCGACAGCTACCCCGCCAACACGGTGAGCCTGCGCTCGGTCGCGGAGGGCAACTTCGTGGTGATCGACGTCACCGACGGGCGCAAGGACGTGCTGGCCGAGGTGGACTACGCCAGCGCCGCGGTCACGCTCTACGAGGGCGCGATCTACCTGGTGCAGGCGCAGCCCTGGCAGGTGGAGCGCCTCGACTGGACGGGGCGCAAGGCGTTCGTGCGCGCAACGCGCGCCGACTACTACACCGACGCGATCGACTACACGAAGCTCAAGCCGCTCGACGAGTTCGACGCGGCCGGCCATGCGACCGCGCGCGCGGCGCACGGCGAGGTGCACGTGCTGCGGCGCGTCGCCGGGTACAAGAAGATCCGCTACTACACGCACGAGAACGTGGGCTACGGCCAGGTCCGCCTGCCCGACCAGGAGATGCACACCACCGCCGTGTGGTGGGAGGCGGCCCCGCACGCGCTCGAGCGGGCGTTCGCGACGCGGCAGGCGGCGCTCGGCGGGTTTCTCGGCGCGGCGAGCGTGATGCACCGGATCGCCGCCCTCCTCTCCCTCGCCGAGCTGCACGACCTCGGCCGGGCGGTCGGCGACGGCGGGCCGGAGAGCGCGTGGTGCGCGGCCGCGGGGGCCGACGGCGCCGCGGAGGCGCGCGGGCTCGACGGGGCGGTGGTCGACGTCGGACCGGGCGCAAGACCGTTCCGGCCCACGCTCTATCTGTACGACAACTTTCCCGGCGGGATCGGCCTCGCCGCGCCGCTCTTCGACCTGCGCGACCGGGTGCTCGACCACTCGATCGACCTCGTCGAGCGCTGCTCGTGCCGGCACGGCTGCCCGGCCTGCGTCGGGCCGGTGCTCGCAGGCGACGAGAACGCCGCGTTCACGCCGAAGGCGGCGGCGCTGCGCGTGCTGCGGCTGCTGCGCGGCGAGCGCGCCGGGGAGCGGCCGAGTTGAGCGCGCTGCGCGCGCGGCTGGAGCGGCTCGGCAGCGCGAGCCG
>WBZO01000904.1_pt1 | contig 53275 bp, 75 predicted proteins | sample 5204261 | NCBI WGS metagenome assembly WBZO01 (sample SAMN12412400, study PRJNA552823) | activated sludge metagenome | isolation source: activated sludge from anammox sidestream of wastewater treatment plant... | place: USA: North Carolina | collected 2017-09
ATTATTGCCATGCAGTTGATTGCCCATCGAAATATATGCCTTTTGCATCCATCCATAATTCGGCGGGGTCATCAGGGCGGACTCGACAAGACCCGCCTGCGCTACGTAATCTGCGTAAGTTAATTTAATCATTTTTATTATGGCACCAGTGAAATTGAGAAATATAAAATTGCGGCACCGGAATTGCCGTTTGCGGCAACCGAGGAAAGCGTTACATAATTATCCGCCGTAGTTGAAAATCCCGTTTTTCTGTCAGCAGCGGAATTATTTGTTTTTGTATCAGAAGTGACGAGCTTTTGAACGCCTGGCGTTGTGAACTGGGCTACAGTTAAATCCCCAAGCGCATTAATCCTCGCGACAACATCAAACATTATTTCGTGGGACGCTGCTGTTGCCGTCATCGCTGCTACGATATCACCAGATGCACCAGAAGATGTTTGCCCCAAACGCAATCTAAATGTTGTAGTCCCGGCGTCAGCATCATTTTTAAAACATTTTGCTCTGATGCGCACCCCCAGGCCAGAGTACATAATCTCTTTGGGGATTTTGTGCCAACTATTAGCACCAAAAAACACGGCCTCGGCTGGAGTCGCTGCCTGCACTAGAGACCCCGCTGGCGACGCATAACTGCCATATTTGGCGTAACAAATTGGCTCGGCGTATGGCACCCACACTTCGCCATCCGACCAAAATTCTAGCGGAAGCACCGCTTTACCGTATCCAGACAGGCATGATGCATCTATCAAGATATGATCACCAACCTCAACGTCCCAGGGATATGGTTGCGCTCCGAGAGTCCATAATTTCGGCTTTATATCGATGACGCTGTCACCGACAATAAAGTAGCTTGGATTGCCATCACCACCAAGGACAACGGTAGGTATGCCCAAACCAGTTTTGAGCATGTTAAACATCAATTTCCACCAAAGCATGATTAAGCCTCCCCGTAATTACGTGATGTAACCGTAGTACCGGCCGAAGGCCCGGCGAAAATAAATTGGTCTGACTCAATACCGTCATCACCACGTTGAAAGTCTAAATTGCCGGTAGAGTCCTCAATTCTAAAGCACTGCCAGCCGGTAGTAGCTGTTACTGATCGGCTTGGTCTGTCAGCTATTTGATAATAAGTATACCCATTGGCTGAGGTTGTTCTGCTTTTTTGTGGTATTATATTATTTAATTCAACGTTCCCGTTTTGATTAATTATAGCCATCGTTATTTACCTCGATATTTAAAATTACTGTTGGATAATTACGGCCTGTACGTCAAAATCGCATCACGCAGTTCGCTCGTGATGAGCGTCTGAGCCACCAAATAATCAATCATCTCCTGCACTGCTGGCAGCGCGAGATCGACAGTTGTTGTGCGCGGATCATCGAGCAGACTGTAAAAATCCTCAATCGTTGGATCAGTCGACCGCGCGGCGTGTATCGCCGCCCTATTTGCAACCGGGAACAGCAGCTTAAATTCGATCACCGAGATTTTTGCTGGCGCGCTGATGGGCACAATCTCATATTGATCCCCGACCGGATCGGAAAATCGCTGATCGCCGCAATCCCAGATACCGCCGCTTAAAAAAGGCTCGCTGGCCACGTTGATTATTGTGTTGCTCGATATGTGTTTGATTTGGTACATGCTTTATGCTCCTATTCCGCGCAGCGTTACACCAATCGGAAGAATAGCGCCTTTGTTGCCAGTAAGCGGATTTGCCGTGTGATCAAAACTCGCAACCGCACCGACGACAGCATTGATCTCATACGCGCCAGCTTGCGAATACATGCGCACCGTAGCATTTGCCGCAGCAGTAGCTTGCACTACTCCGATAACAGCTGTTTTGGCGTATTTTCCGACGCATAGCAGAGTACCGGCGGTATTAAGATAGTCGTATAGCGCTATAAAACTGCGATCCCCACCAGCTATGACGCGCGGAAAACTGCCGCCAGATGTCCCAGGGGCGACTCCAAACGTTGTCCCGGCGGGATCAACAAGTCCGCCGGTTGCTGTCGATATTACCCAAAATGTCGGCGCTGTATTAGTACCGTTTATTGATATGGCACAAATCAATCCGTTATCGTAAAACGCGTCGATATAAAAATTGTATTGCGTGGTTGATGTTGTCGTTACTACTGTCGTGTAGCCCGTTCCACTAACAGGCAATTTCGTTGTGCAACATTTCGAGTCCGAATTGCGATGCCAGATCAACCAAAACGCGGCACCGTCTGATATTATTTTAGTCCGACTGAAACCAGTACCGGCTGTTGTTGCCGCACTAAAAGGGCTACCTTGCTGCGTCCCTGCGTTATCAAAAATGTACGCTTTCTGGTCTGTTCCGTTCGCCATGCCGATAGCAAAATAACCGGTCATGATTGCGATGTTTGGATACCACGCCATGCTACTTGTAGTGTCCAGCGAGGTAATTGCTTTAACAATTACTCCAGCGGTTGTGATAACTCCGTAATACAGGCCGATGCTGGATACGGTGTTATTGCTAGATACCGCGATAGCTAGATTGCCGCTGCTCAGTTGCAGCATTTTGTGATACTGCGAGCTCGTCGTACCGGTACGCGTCCACACAGTCGTTTCTGCGAGCGTATTGGCTCCGCTGTTGTCGTAGGTTTTGAGGCAGCTTAATAATGGATTTGAGTTTTGTTGGTATAGGACAGCGAAACCGCCACCGGATAATGCGCATGCTGCGAAATATGCGGCTGGGGATGCTGCAACAGTAGCCAGTGCAGCGACGTTAATCAGATTTGCGTCATAAACTGCGTATTGAAGAGCGGTACCTACCTGAGCTAAGCACGCGATACTACCATTACTCAATAGCAATATCTGATGGTTGCTACGCTGCGTTACTGCTGCAATATCAACATATCCGAGCAATGCGCCCGCCGGGGAAAATTTACTGAGGCGCAATCCGGCATTAGCTGCCGCATCGGTGAGCGTAAAAATATTTCCTGAGGTATCGATGGTAACGGCCTGTCGCGCATAGGCTGCACTCTGAGACGCTACCACGGATGTTTGCGCGACGATTCTGCCGGTTGCCGCGCTTGTTTCAGCGGTGCCGTAGTCCATATTGCCGATAGCCGCGAAATTACTCACCCGAACTTTATAGGCTTTGCCAAAATACCCATCGATTTCGACCAAGTCTTTCGGGATTAGATTCTCCCCAGCGATCAACGACGATGTATTCTGTGTAGGATTAAAATCAGATAATTTCATTGTTATATTGCCCTCCAGCCCGATGCTGTATAAATAAATGTCAAGGATATGCCCGCCACGTTGAGTTCAAAATCCTCGGCCTGCGCTACGCCGTATTGATCAACAAAATTTGAGCCGTTACGATCCAGGGTCACTGGGTTTGTTGCCCAGCTGCCGAACGGATCAGAAACGGAAACCAGATCACCGACACCTGGCGACGGCGGCATTACGGCAGTAAACGATGCGCCGCTTGAATTAAGCGAATACTGCATGCCCGCTGTGAGTGTCCCGGCGGATGCCAGATAATCCAGCCCGCTCGCGCCGTCCGCGCCGGGGATTCCGGACAGACTGACCGTCCATGTGTTATTGCTGCCAACGCCGGTGAATTTATTGTCCGATGTAAACGCCAGTGCACCCGTGCCGGAGTCGTAGCTCGTCACGATGCCGCGCATGTATTTAATAGGATCGCTCGTTTTGGCGGCGATGACATGCATGCCTGGAACAAACATTTTTCCGGTTTGTATCGTTAGCGATTTGCTTCCGCTGCCGAACGTTTCTGATGTTGTGCTGGTGGCGCTGGTGCCGGGCGCGTTGAATGCGGTTAGTGCGCTGGCGGCGGCGGATGTGGCGCTGTTTGCCGCAGATGTGGCACTGGCCGATGCAGCAGCCGCTTGCGCCGTGGCTGTCGTTGCCGCGGCTGATGCGGTGGCTGTATTTGCATTAATCTCAACGCGCGCGGCCTCCGCTTGCACGCTGAATGCCGGAAGGTCGGTTGCGAAAAATGTCTCAACTTCTGTTTTAAATGTCGGCGATGTACGATCAAGTTCTGGCAATGCAGTTATTGTCATATTATTCCTTCAACTTCTATATTGCATAAAAAATATTCTGGGTATTCGATGGCTATTTTAAAATCCCTGAAAAAACCGTAGATGATCATCGGATCATATCCAAGCAGGCCATCTACACCCACAAAAACGGATGGTTTAGGAGCATCTGCCAGCGCTCGAAAAACACCATTGAACATATATTTCGGTATGAGCGTTTGCACGCTGCTGGTTTTGGCCCATTTGCCAGTTGTGATTGATGTGTTTCCCCATGTATCGGTTTGTTTTTTACTGTAGTCGATCACGCCGACGCTCGCGCCATATTCCGCATCGCCGAGATCATAGATAACGCCCGGTTTGCATACGCCAATCCCAACCGCACCTGCTGTCGACGATACGGTTATCGTAATTTCAGGGTCATAAAAATGGCCGGGTAAATCCGTGAGCGCTATATCCGATTGCTGGACATACGACGCAAAGAAAAAATCATAGAACCCGGTTATGATCGATCCGTCTATGCTCGTGGTGTTGCTATACACAACCGCGCCGCCGGGTCCGTTTTTTACGGTTATCTCAACACTCTGCCCTGTCAATTCGAGCAGCGGCAACCCTGCGACAGGATTACCGAGCCGCAATACAACGGTAAGCGGTCCGGTATTTTGATATGTTTGCGTGCCGACTTTTTGGTCGAACATCGCCCATTTATTTGTGGCCTCAACCTCTACCCATTTCGTTGTGTCGGTCAGCGCATTACCCAGGTTCCCGCCAGCCAAACTTTCGTAAATTAAATGATTGGTATTGTCTTGACAGCGATCGCCGAGCGCGTAAGTGGTGCCTGCGCTATACGGTGAGTAAAGTTCGCATAACTTGGCCCACCATGTTGGAGAACTTGCTGGCGTGTGCCCCGTATTTGAGTCTTGCAATGATCGATATACAGTAACCAAACCAGCAGAACCCGACACGCTGACATCGGCTCCGGTAGCATAAGTTGTTCCACTTGCATAAGCAGATGGCGCAACCTCATACGCTGTGCTACTTGTCAGCATGGCATCTGTAATCGTGTACGGGGCAATGATAATCATGCTGTACCCGTTGCTATTTTGTCGCCATCTGGCGTGACTCGTTTCAGTATTCCGGCGGTCGTTGAACCATGTACTGCACCGGCGCGGGTGTTCGCCTCGACTCTTATGAGCTGATCTTTTAACTCTTTTATTGCATCGATGAGGTCTTTGTTCTGCTGCGGGTTGATAATGCTGCGCGCGTCCGCATTATTAAAAATGCGCGATGGAGGCGTGTATTCTAGTTCAGGTCCGTTTTCTCCAACAATGCGCAGTCCGCCACGATGAAAACCGCCGCTGGCAAAACGCGGCAATCCGTGCGCGTCCGCCCATGCGTACAGATCGACAATATTAGATCCGGTTGCGGCGGCGTATTGCCCGAAGCCAACGCCAGAATCGCGCGCTTTGTTATAAATATCCATCTCGGTAATGCCGGGCGTGGCAACGAAATCACGGATTTGCTGCGGCGTTATGTTTGGGTTATAGGCCGATTCTGTTCCGGCCATGGCTGATCCGCTGCCCGCTACGCCACCGGCTGATACGATGGCGGAATTGAATTTAGCGAGCGCGTCAGATAACGGCACGATATTGGTTTTGATACCGTTCAGCGCATCGATCTGCGCTTGTCCTTGCGTCAACAATCCATCCAGCCGGGCGGTTTCTTGCTCGAAACCTGTTGTTAATGCCGTGCGTTGATCAATCAATGCGGACAGGCTTCTTTGTTCGACCGTAAGTTGTCCATCGGTTAATTTGCCCAAATCCGCAACGAGGTTAGCCGTCCGCGCTTGCTCGCGTGCATAATCGAGCGCGCTTCCGTAAGAGCCAGGATCGATTTTGCCCAGCACGCCCAATGCGCCGCGCAGGCTATCCGCATCCGGAAGCATGCCGCCGGAACGCGCGGACGCGATAGCATCCTGTATTTGTCTTTTCGCGGCGTCGCGCGTCACCGGGAAAATGTCGCTTACCGTCGCTTTGAGAGCATCCGATAGATTACTGAGCTTACCGATCGATTGCGTAATATCATCGATATGAGCGTTAACATCGGTCAGATTGCTGTTATATTGCCGCGTGATTTTTGTCCTTTCCGACTCGACCGCGCTTTGCAATCCCGTGAATGCCTCGCTCATGAGGCTTTTGGCCTGATCGCGCACTTGCAATCCCGTGAATGCCTCGCTCATGAGGCTTTTGGCCTGATCGCGCACTTGCACAAAGGCTGGTGCGAGTGCCAGCAAAGCCTGCAGCGTTTTTTCCGAAATGCCGTTTACTTGACCAAACGACTGCACCAGCTCCCGGAATTGATCGCGCGTTAAATCAGTCGATAAGCCGAGATTTTTTAACCCGGCGTTTAACTGCTCTTGCACCGGTGCCAGACGCTGCGCATCGGTGAGGAAATTGTCGGCGAAGAAAGTTACTTGTTGATTGAGCGCATCCAGCCCACCAGCAGCATCGACAAACGCCGTGCGTCCCTCATACGTACTACCGGAAACCAATGTTTTTGCATCTGTAGCCGATTTGCCCAATAGCAACTGCGCGCCGCTAACCAGCGCATTAAACTCTGCGTCCAGGCGGGTAATGGTCTGGATTGACGACTCGCCGGATTTGGCAAACTGGTCCACGGTTGGCAGCAGGCTCTTGACCATTTCGTCGGAAATGTTCGCAATTTCCTGCGCGATTTGCTCATCCGTTAGCGCTTTTCCGGATTCCGAGACTAAATTAATTTGGTGCCTGAAATCGTCCAGCGGCTTGGTACTCAATCCCAGCGTGCCGCTTAAATCGCGCAGGCTGGTGTTGACCAAACCGACAGATTGATTGATCTGCTGCGCGAGCTGCATAGCATATTTCACCATGCCATCGGCAACGCCCTGCAATTTGCCGTTGTCGGTTTCGGCCGCGCCGGTGAGTAGATTAACGCCTGCAAAATCGCGTTTGCTGCCGACTAATAGGCCGCCTTTGGCCTTGAAATTGGCGGTCAGGTATCCGTCCAGCAATCCGCCCGCACCAACTTCACCGGTTAATTGCGTTTCTTTTTGTTTCAGCGGGCCGCGGCCAAATAGGCCGTTTATCAACGTTCCTACGATTGGTACGTACCCCAAAACTTTACCAGCCGTACCTCCGATTGATTTATTCCCGAATATCGCACGTAACCCCATATCGACAGCGGCAGCTATGGCGAGAGGTCCTGCAATCGCACCTAAAGTAGAACTGAGCCCTGCTCCCATAGTAGCTGCAGCTCCGAATTCTGCGCCGGCGCCAATCGCTGTTCCAGCTCCACCCAAGAAATTCAATCCGCCAGCGCCGAACACTCCAGCCGATGCCGCCCCACTAGCACCAGCTCCAAATGATGAGAAACCCAGAGCTGAAGCTCCGCGTCCTATCAGAGAACCTATTCCGCTACCAGCAGATGAAAATAAGTTCGATCCAGCACTTAGAATATTTCCAAGGCTGAAATTAGCAGCCCCGCCGCTTACAGCGGCGCCAGGACTAAATATCTTATCTAGACCTATGGCTTGAGATATTTTAAGCGATGCAAACTCAGCAGTGATTCTCAGAACCGTGTTCTTAACGTTCTGCAACATGTTCTTCAAACCGCCATTGAAGAAATCAAATATGCTATTTGATAACGTAGTTTGAATGTTCCGGCCGGCTTGAATCCATAGTTGACTAATAGCGTCAGTGCTGGTTTGTGTTACTTGTCTAGTTTTGTCAAGTTCATCCTGAGCTTTTTGCAACGCCCTATTATAAGTCTCAACTGTCAGATACGGTTTGATCCTATCTAATTCCTCAACCTTGGCGTTATACTTCTCCTGCTCGGTCATTACATCTTTAGTTACCCTCTTAACTTCGTTGTCTAAGTCGATGGTAAACTTAGTCGACTCCTGCTGGCGAAGCATTTCAAGAGTCAGTTCATGCTTAGCTTTAGTAAGTTTTTCAGTGGCGGTAGTATTTTGCTCTAAATTATTTCTTTCTTGCCTCAGATTGTTGTTATATCCAGTGACTTGCTTAGTAAGCATATCCTGCACAGCAAATCTTTTTTCAAGCGCATCTTGGTAGCGATTAGAGTCCTCAAGTTGCATGCGAAGATTAACGCCAGCTTGTCGAGAAGCTTCGAAGACGGCTCTAAAATCGCCCTTCAGAATATTTTGAACGTTGACAACAGCCGTGGATATAAGACCACCGACTATATTTGTGGCATTTCTTGCAACGTCGGCAACCTGGGCCAATGTCATTGCAATATCTCGGCCCCAAGCTTTGAGGCTCCCGTCTTTGCTTAGGCTTTGAACTTGATCGTTGAGTTTATCCAACTCATTTTTGTAGTTAACCGCCCCCATCAAGGCAGCTTCACCAAATATTTCACCGAGCTGAACTCTTAGGTTCTCAGCTAGTCTATCGGTGGACTTCATTATTTTACCAGCATTCTCCATCGACGCGGCGTAGGCACCAGCAATATCGGGGGCCTTTGACAAGGTTTCATTTAACCTCGCCTGCATCTTCTGGTTTTCAGTTAACTGGTTTGTAGTCACGCCCAAGCTATCAGCCAACCTCTTGTAAGATTGCTCAAAATTGACATTGATACCAATAGTTCGTAGCACGTCAATTTGGGCCGTTGTTACACCGTGAATCAATGTATCCAATGCTTGGCTTGAATTGATATTACCGATGGTAGCAGCATCTTGTGCGAGCGTTGCTAATTTAGTGGCGTTTGACAGATCGAGATTCGCCTGCATCAGCTTCAATACAGTTTGGCGCGACTCGATCATCGAGATGCCTTGATTTTTCACTGACTCGACAGTTTTGTCGATTTCAGAACGGAGGTTGCCGGTATTAGTACCCACAACTCCAAGTATAAGTCCGAGTTGGTCGTATCGTTGATATAGGGCCGATGATTCTGCGATAAATCTACTGACGCCAATAGTGGCTAAGATGCCGGTTACTCTACCTAGCGCACCGGCTAGAATTTCAGATGCTGATGCAAGCTTTCTTGTGGACTGCTCTGCTTTGTCACCGGAATTGGATAGTTGATCAAGAGAAGCGCGACCGCGGTCTACCTCTCTTGCGTCAACTTTTATTCCTAGGGTTGCGATGTCAGTCATTTACGAATTCCATCCATGCTTGATCTAATCGTCTAATGGCTCTGATTTCCCACCGTTCAAGTTTGATTCCAGAGACTTGGCACCAGTCTTTTATACCGGTTGACGTTATGCACCTAGGTGTCATCCCGTTGTTATCACGTTCGCTATGAAGTTCTGAGAAGTAACTCCAAATGTGAGCAGTGATGTGGGGTAATTCCTTAAATTCTAATAGTTGTTGTGGAATTACCCCAGTCGATTTATATGCTGCTTGAAGGTGATCGCGCAAACTAAATCCATCACCCTGTTTCTTATCTAATTCAAACTGACCTTGCGCAAATTCGACTAAATCGCCAATCAGCTCTTCATAAAATTTTCAAGATCATCAATACCATCTTCAATCTGGCGTTTGACCCATGGCAATGCTTCTAAGACAGCTTTAGCATTTACGACATTGAATTCTAGTTCACTACCTTTAAAAGTCAATGTGGGTTTATCTTCAGAGCGCCATCCAGTGGAGCAAGCCACCAATAATTCAATGGCCTTTGCCTCAGCTACTTCGACCGTTTCCACTTCCACGGCCTTACCACGCTTCCGAGCCATTACTTCTTTGCGAATGCGAGCATTGGCCAATTCACGAAAATATTCACGATACGCATCAGAGTCACGACCTAATATCCCCCAAAAAACTCCTGTCGGTTCATTGGTCACTGGATGCTTCAACTCAATCTCAGTTCCTTTATTACAAGCCGCTACTGTATCTACACTTGATAAATCGAAAGACATAACAATCCTTTAAATAGTAAGTTGTTATTAAGCGAAGTTAGAATCTTGAACCCAATACGTCGTTGCCATGCTCTTAATTCCGGAACCACCAGAAGTATTTTCGATAGCTGTGAAAGGCATAGTCATCGTAAGTCCTTTTTCACCATCATCCTTACTCGCGCCGCCGACTTTTACTCGGTGGAAGACGTGAGATTGGAATCCAGAGGTGGCAGTGTTATTTACTGTGAACACAGCAATGATTGAAACCTCAGTTTCATTCACGAAGTAGTCGCGCATCGTTGCATCAGAGAACAACACAGTCAGGTTGCCAGTCACGTCAATGGAACCTGGAAAAATATCTGGGTCCACGTTCGATCCCACTACACCACCAGGCGCTGAGTAGTTACCATTGATTGTAAAATCAATGCCGGTAATCAACCCTACCTGAACACCTTGTACATACATGGCGCCATTCACAGCTGCTAAGTTTCCGTTGTTACTTACCGCCGATGGTGAGGTAAAGTAGGCACTGGTGCTGGTATCCATGTCCAAACCCATTACACTGAAATCGACCGTGGCCATCCCAGTTGGTGGCAATTTAACTGCCATGCTAGAAATTACACAATCGGTAAATTGTTCTGATTGGCTAATATCAGCAAAGTTGTGCTCGATCGTCCAGTAATCACGAGTATGGCCGGATGTGGGGATGGCGATGTATTTACCAACTGGTGTAAAGGTAACGTCATCTGAAACGCCACCAGCATCGGTCGTCACAGCGGTGCCGTCCAAGAAAATACCAGTCATCACCGAAGCCGTCAAGTCAGTGATCAGAAAATTTCGGCCGTTATTTCCAGTGGAGCTCCACCCCGTCCAACGACCTACCATTCCCACTTTTAAACCGGCAGTTAAGAAGCCTGCTGAAGTGTCGGTGAAAGTACCTGCTGCATCAGCGGCCACGTCAGTACCAGCAGCATATGGGCTTACGGCAACAGCCGCGGCTCTCAGTACCGATTCAGTGAATCCTTGGTAAGTACCTACGGACAATTCACCACTAATTGTTCCATCAACCGACCGAATTCCATGTCTGAAATCTGAACGCTGCATCGAGGTGCGAATTTCGTTGCTTTTGTAGGTAGCTTTTCTAAGATCGATAGTAGAAGTAACGCGGCGATATACCTGTGCACTCCCTACTGAAGCCTTTGAACCAAGCGCGCTTTGCTTCTTAGCCACTAGTTGCTTAAATACCCCGGTTGCAATTGCAGTCATGTCTAACCTCCATTAATTTGTAAACCAGGTGATCTTCACCGGCACTCTCCACCTATCACCATCGACAACCCCCTGACCAATATAAGGAGTTTTTGAGATGATTATGTTCTGACCACCGGCGCTAAATGTTGCCTTCTTGTAGAACGTTGACCTTATCAATTCAGCTCTTGCATTTGCGTCTCCGGTTCCTACATGTAGTGGATACATGAGTGTTATTTGAAATATCCCCTGGTCCTTGCCAACTATTCCACGCTCTAAATCATTCGGCTCCGCTGGTAACAGATGAGCCATTTGGTAAGGAGTACCAACCGTAGGCGTGAACTGAGTATTTTCATAAACTGTCGATATTGCTGGCGACATGCCGGATAAGGCAGTTTCAAGCGCAGCTCTGACATTTGCAATACTCAATTTAACTCCCTAGCCATAATTTCCACCACGTCCTTAAATTCCACTACTGTCAAACCTACCATTCCCTGAGGCGCCTGGGTCGACCAACCATTCTCTAATCGTTCAATATAGGGCAGGTTATTCACTACCCAATGAATCGAAGCTGCTTCAAAAGATCGCACTCCTGCAGTTATTGCCGCTAATGTAGGACTGCCATTACTATCTATTAAATCCAACGATCCTTCTGGCATCGATCCATTTCCGTATTGCCAATTTGCTCGAGCTCGGCCACCCACGTAACCTTCTGGCGGGTTACTTTTCCACAGTGAAGGATTGCCCACTGGCGTTCTATACACAATCCGACTTCCCATGTCGATAATTACTTTTCTGACAAGCAAATCAGTTCTACGAACTGTGTTCCTTCTAAACTTTTTAAGATCGTCTGAGAAACTCATTTCCTCAGTTGAAGCGTGTATAAAATTGGACTACCTGACGGCGAAACCACACTCACGTTCTTAATGGTGAATGATGTCGAGTCCGCAGTAGTTATCACGTCGTTGTTACTAGGTTGGTTTACATTAAGAGCAGGGATGTGCATCTTAATGTCGCCTAGTTGAATCATGTTGCCATCAATCTCACGCTGCTTATATTCCTCAATAAGTGCATCAACATTCGTTTGGGTGGACGTGGTAATTGCTCTGGAGCCAGTTGACGCGTTGTAGGAACCTTGCACCTTCCTCGTAATCGTCACCTTCTGGCCAAATCTTCTGATTTGCGTCAAAGTAATTTTAGCAATTCTCGTATAATCAAATGCACTCATGATCTTTTCACTGTGGAATTAACCGCTCCGTCATTTGCTAAATAAACTCTTAATAAATTATCCACGGTTTCAAATCTTTTAGATTGCGCACTATATTTATCATAACTTACACTAATTGGGCCGACTGTCACCGACGTTTCTTGCTGGTCAAGATCTGGCATAAGTTCGTCAGTGGCAACTCTAGTCATCAACTCAAATTGAGCCTGTTTGATTTCATTTGGAATAGTATCCTCATCTACCAGATACGGATATGATCCTACGGCTCCTTGAACAAATGGCTCCAGATAAACAAAGGACCTCGGCCAATCACCAGTTTGTGTTGCAGTTTTACGATAGCCCTTCCAAGCTCCTCGGTACTTCCGTAGAAGATAATCATACGCTTTCCTGGCATTCTGCTCCAATGTAGGATCAGTAATTCCAGTATACGATATTCCACGAGCGTCAGCGTATGCTTTATACTCAGCAATCGTAACGTATGATTCAGCACCAGCTACTACGGTACCGTCTTCTACAATCAATGTCATTATTTTCTACCTTTCTTCGCTTTTGTGATCTCTTCTTCAACGCCAGCAATCTGCTCTTGCTTTTCAGTAGCGCTTACTTCAAAAGCTTCTTGACGTTCTGCGTAAGCTTCGGCTGAGGTAGAGTCCTTATTTTCTCCCTCTTCATTTTGATGAGCCGATTCGATATATTGATCATCGAAAGTTGATTCTTCTAATGGCAGTCCAGGTTGTTCAACCGGTTCAGCTTGCCAACGACCAGTTTCGATATGCTCATGGGCATCGACAGCATCGAGAGTTTTTGGTTTACCAGTTTCTTTGTTGTAGATTGTTCTCATCTAAGTACCTTTGAAGAAAATCAGGAACCCTATTTCTAAGGCCCCTGGTTTAATTACTTATCGCCTATTTTTTCCCAACTGATCGTTATCGTTCCGGTGAATTTACCCGTGCCTGCTGTGTGAGTAGCATCGTCGGCGATAGCGAAGTTAAGGAATACTGGCGCCGGCGTGGTAGTTCCATCAACAATGCGGCTACTTGATTCGGTCAAGGCGGTGGCGGCACTTACTGAACTTATTGCAGCAACTTTTGCAACAGCCGTTGCATTGGCCGTCGATTGTAACCACGTTGCTTCAGTACCAGTCAAAGTAGCTCCGGTGCTGGCAGTTACAGTCCCCAAAGCATTTACACCAGTGAAGGCGCCGATGATGGTTCCAGTCACGCCAAGCGTCAAGTTACCACTGATGATGGCGCCCTTACTGAAGATCAAACCTTCGGGGAAGGTGTAGATTTGAACACCGCCATACTGAGCAACGCCAGCATCATCAGCAATTGATAATGGTAAGTTCGTACAAGTCAGCACCGTTCTATGGACTAAATCATTGCCATATTCAGTGACTGCGATGTACGCTTTTACAGCATCAGGAACAGTACCAACTTCGGCGACAGAAGAAGCTTGGTTAAAATTAACCGCCCGCTCCTTTTGAATGCCGGTTGCTACTTGTTCCCTTAGAGTTACGTTTTGTGCATTAGGCATGGTGGCTCCTAGCTCCGGTCATCTGCGATAAATGCCGAGAAGTTGATACCTGTTGCAATGGTACCAGCAATCAGCGTAGACAGTCGAACGTAGCGATACAAAGTTCCACCTTCTTCATTTCTGAATGGAACAACGTAGCGACCAGCTGCTGATAAGGCGGCGTCCATTGGTACTACCAAATTGCCAAATACCTTCTTGGCTAAGCACACCGAACCCGAGGTCATTGCAGCCACGTTCGAACCTTCCAATGAAACGGTATAGATTTCATTGCCAGATGCAATTTCGCACGCCGTAAGGTCGATAACCAAGTAACCATCTACCAAGCCATCACCCAGATCCAGAATAGTACCGTCGGTAGACGTTGCCAGTAAACCGGCGGCCTTGAGTTGCAGGTCCGAATCATAAGTAAATTGTGAATATTGATTTGCCATGTGATTACGCTCCTATCGCGAGGTCGCCGATGTGTTTAATGCGGGTGATAGAACGGCCGTTGTAAGCAGCCAGGCCAGTATACCACTCAACGCGAGTGCGGTAAATTGGTGATGTTTGCAAAATTCCTAAATCATCAACCATCATACTGCCATTTTGAATACCGATCAGGCTGTCTGATCCCATACCAACGCAGTAGACTGACGTGGCGGTGTCGGCACCAGTGTAGGCAGTTTCAGTGAATGGCAGAATTTGGTTACCATCTCCGTCCAAATCAACGCGAAGAATCGGCAACCCGTTGTAAGTCATTATTCGCTGACCTAATTGGTTGGGTACCCAATCCACGTTGCCGGAAACGCTAGTCGTGCGAGCAGCGGCCGAGAACTTACGCGCCATGGCTTTGGACATGATCCAATGAGTTGGGTTATAAGTTTGATCGTAAGCTTGGTCCATAACTGCTAGCGTCAATGCAGCACCGCCGGAAGTGGTGCCTGCTGAGATTACTTGATCACCAACTGCCCGAACTTGAAGACCGTCGAATTCACGAGGATCGGAGCTTGAATCGCCCTTGATAAATTTCCGAGTCCATGCTAAAGACAGAGCCCGGATTTTCATTGCTTCGTGGACAGTCCGTTGCACGGCACCGCGAGTTTGAACAATGAACTTATCCACATCCAATTCACCGCCGGCAATTACCAAGACCTCGGTCAATGGATTCATTACACCAACTGATGGCGTGTAAGATTCATTTACACCGCGGAATCCGATACCTGGATATGATTGCTCGCGGTTGTAGGTGAGCGAACCACCAAGAATATTTTCGAATGGTAAATTTAGCAGAATATCCGAGGATCCTGCATATTTCTCGATCACCCCTGCTCGATACACATTTCCTTTGTCTAACTTCGCCGATTCCAATAATGTCAATGCAGCCATTATCTAAGTTCCTTATTTACGTTCTTTTCCTACCGGCTTCCATCTTCTGTTCTGGAGTCATCTTATCGAAGTCCAAATCAGTGGTAGCCGAACCGTGTGTTTGGCTTGAGCCAGTGCCGCTACCAGTCGCTGGGAAGAGATATGGGGATTCGCGACGTACATCATCTGACGAAATCCACTCGGCAGGACTAAACGGAGTTTTATCTTTACCTAACACCGCCTTGCCTTCACCATCCAGCTGAACTGCGTTCCCATCATCATCCAATGTAAAAATCTGTTTTGCTTCGAGTAAAGCTGCTTTCATCGATCTTGGATCCACTATTCCGTTAAACGCAGCTCTCAATCTGTCATCCAACACGCTATTGAGAAACTTGGCGGCTTTGTCCCTAGCAGTTTTTCCTTCGGCGATTGCCTGATCGAGTTTTCGTTGCCAATCTTCGTCGCGCTTAGCGTAACGCTTGTTCAACAACTCATCGATCTTACCGTCTTCGATCAATTTAGCATCTTCATCGTCTTCAAAATTTGCCAGAAGTTTCTTTGCTTTTTCAGGATCGATCCCTTCGTACAGCTTCAACTTCTCCTTAAGAGTCGCGAGTTCACTGTCCTTTTTTTCCTGCTTCGCTAATTTGTCCAACAACTCTTGGTTCTTAGACTTTAGTCCAGCAGTTGCAGCTTCAACAGCGGCCTCGATCTGAGCTTTAACTTCTGGTGAAATTTCTCCACCACCTGATCCACCATCGAAGCACCGTGGCATTGACCACAGTGGAAATTTGTTACCTTCTGACATTGACAATCCTTGAAACATTGATTTTTTAAGCATTTGATGTGTCCCCTAAGGAGCGGCCTAACCGCATTGATGTGTTACGATTGTGATTATACTAAATAACGTTGGAATGTAAACTATTTACGCATATTTCTCCTTTAGTTGGTTGAGCGTTAGAGGTCGTCCTGACCCATCTACCAAGTTCTCAAGTGTGATTTTTCCGTCTCGCCACATTTGAGCTCGTCCCACTCCTAATTGGTCATCTTGTTCGGCTTCAGTTTTGCGTGAAAGAAAATCCTCAAAGGTAGTAGTACTTGAAACTGGGCCTTCATCACTTGCACGTTGCCCAGGTTTTGGTTCTTTAATTTCAGGAAAACCGAGTTCAGCATAGGATTTCGTTATTGCTGTGAGAATACACCGATCACTGAAGTGCAAACCTGGTACTTGGAACGGAATACTATGGCCAATTGGCATTTTATCAAATGTCCACTCTTTATCAGCTCTTGCCATACACAACTCACAAACTCTGGAGTCAAGTGCCGTAACCCAACGAAATCCTTTAATCACATCGCGATTCTTCTCAAAGGTCATTTGTCTGGAGTTATTGGCCACGGCAGCAACGGATGTTTGAACCAATGACCTGGCGTTCCTAGCAGATATTTCCAACATCTGTTTCACACGTTTGACGATCTGTTGATTGGTCTCACCAATTACCAAGCCCTGACGAACGGCACTAGAAAATCTGAAAGCTGTGTCCGTGGCTTGTCGATCCCACCAATCTGAAGCAGCAGCACCAAAAACTATGTTGTCAGTTACAATGGCTTTCAAGTTATCCTCAGTAGGAATCGAGGCGCTTAAGCTGGCAGGTATTTTGGATTCCAATGCCTTAACTGTATTCCTAGCTACAATGTCAGGAATGGGCTCCAACGCCTTGGCAGATTCCTCTTTGATTTTCGTATAATAACTGGCGATGATGTCTCTGGTTTCCTTCAACAGACTATTTAATCTGGCGCGATTGAATTCGGTTAGGTTGTCTGAAGATAACTTGGCTATCAATTCCTTTTGGGCTTTGGCCAGTAATCTAAGAATCTTCGCCCGCGTTGCGGCATCGTAGCGATTAAGATCCAAGGTTAGTGTGAGAAGTTTATCGATCATTCGATTTTAAACGTCCTTACTTGACCACCGGTTGCTGCATCAAATTTCATGGCGCGCATTACAGCTTGCTCAGCAGATAGTCCCATGTCCATAAAGGCAAGCGCAAATTCATGGCCACTACCTAGAGCTGTTGGGCAACCAGGTCGAATTGGTGACTTCCAAATTCTGGAGTATCCGTCTTTTTCTTCCACAGATGATTTAAATATTTTTCCGCTAGGCTCGACGACAATTGCACTAACGTCCATGTTTTTCACAATTGGGCTGCGTGAAGAGTATGCATTACAAAAATCTTCTGCAAATTCAGTTCCACCGGCAACAAAGAAGTGAGTATCTGCTACAATAATATGCTTGTTGTACTCGTCATCAACAATTAAATTATTCGCAGTTACTCGGCTATCATACGCAATAAGGCCATCTTTATAGGCGATAGTCGTCATATTATTGGCCTCCTAAATTCAACGGATCTGAGCCACCAAGTAAATTTGGAGGATTTTCCTTAATTGCTGTAAGCACTGCCTCGATATCAAGATCCTCACTAATATCTCCGCGCATCTGCAACTCCGTTAATATTGATTTTTCATCAAGTAACCCGGCGTTGTAGAGGCTTACTAAATCGGCGACGGTGGCAGTTGACCGCTTCTTTCCAAAATCTTTGTTCACATCAACGTGGCCGCCATTTCCTAGGGCTAAGTAGTCAGCAAAGATCTGCAACATCTGATCTAGCGAGTCTTCTAATGCTCCGGCAGCTGCGAACAAAGCCGCGTTTCCTTCGTCGCTATTTATGTCTGCTGCGGTGGCCGTGACTCGAGCGTTGGAAGTTTGGATCTGGATGGTCATGCCAGCGGTCTGCATTCTCTTTTCGATGGCTTCAAGATCTAACCGACCGGCTGTGATTCCTTCGCCTGAAGTTTCAACTTTACCCCACTTAGCATCAGGCTCAGTCATGCAAATAATTTCAGCAGGACCCACTTTTGTGATAGATCCTTTAGGAATTCCTGAGAAAACCATCATAGCAAATCTTGCATACATTAGCGCTTTGCGTTGATCGGTCGAACTGATCCAATGCTCGAGATTAAGTTCAGCCAAAGTCGCAAAGGGTGGAAGTCCAGTAAAATAACCCGTGCGGTTAGTATAAACAGGTACTATCGGAATATATTTTAGACTTATTGTACCTGAGTCAAATAGAACCCATTCATCTTTTACTGAATTTTCAACCGTAGATTTCCGCCAAACTTCAAAAGTCGTAATAGGTTGTTCGGCGAAAGTTACTCGGAAGACTTTAATTTGATCGATCTTCTTTTCACCCCATTCACCATCAGCTTCAATAACAGTTTCACTGATTCTAAGTTCAGTCAACACCTCGGTTCCACCCACATTCTGATGCTTAAATCCAATGATCTGATCTGCCGTGTATAAAATAGCATTGGGCCTTGCGCCTTGCGCCAATTGATCAGACAGGAATGGTTGCTTACCGTCTTTTGAAACTACTCTTGGAAAATCTACGAAGATAAAGCTAATGCCATCGGTAAGGGCCTCGCGGAAAGTATCGAGCGCGAAGGCTGTAAGATTTCTTCCTTGGCCGTCGATGTTGTTCGTATATTCAGCGATTGTAGTTGGCACGTCATCACCGACAACCACATCCTTAGAAAGAACTTTCCCGGTGCTTTTCTTAATGGCGTCCTCGAATCCATTATAGAGAGTCGCGCCCTTTAATCGATCCTTATATGACTCATCATCTTCACCGTCGTATTGAGGGGTAAACTCAGTACCGCAAGCAACCATGCCCTTAGTACCTTTAAGCAAAGCTCTTGGCAGCTTCCTTGCTTCGTAGCCGACCTGACAAACACCGGACCTTGTACTTACATCTGCCATATTTCCTCCTTTATCTTCCGTTCATTCGACCTTGGCTGAATGTTTCACCAAGCACTGGGAATTCATAATCGACCATGTATCTCACTGCGGTCATTATATGCTGATGATCGTTAGAATCATCTTCTAGAAATGACGAACCCTTCTTCAGCTGCACTTTGTTGAACGCATCGTGGGTGAACTTCGCCGTTATAGGATTTACGAACAACGTTCTCTCTCCTTTGGCGTTACATATTTTTGCACGAACTGCATTCTGCCCATCTTTGATCGATCGTGTCGACATTTTAACACGTCGCTCATACTTCCAATTGTGCGATCGCAACACCGATTCGATTTCAGTGTAGTCAGACTGGTGTCCATGTTTTTCGCCAGCACGCCCAGCAGGATCTCCGTAGATTATTACACTCTTGTTGCCGTGATTTTTAAACTTCTCTACAAATTCCAGTGCCGCTTGTTTGGCAACGGCAGAGGTCAAAATAATATCGTGCAGAAGATAGAGCGAATTCCCTCGACGCACGCCGATTCCTGAAGAAAGGGGTGAATAGTTAAAGTCGTGGTACCAAAGAAGTTGCTCATGCGATGCGAGCGATGCGTTCGTTAAATTATTTTTTCCATAATCATCGTAGATTCTACCAGTTGCATTTTGAAAACTGGCTTCGTACTCTTGCTCATATTGTTTTTTACTCATGCGCCGCTTCGCAGCATCGATCACTTCAGGTGGGAGAATCTCGGCAGATTTCCAATGAAATAATTTGTAATTTGGATCGGTCCCACTCTCGGCGAGTTGCGCCATGTCATAGTAGTGGTTCAAGCCATCAGGCACGCCGAGAAACCAGCACCATGGTCGGTAATTTGGCCGACTTGGATTAATCGTGTCGAGCGCTGGCATGATGTTCAAGTTAAGCGCATCGGCTTTCAGGTCGGCAATTTCATCGATGCCACCACCGGTCCAAGGCACACCCTCGATGCGCTTAGGTTGGTCGAGTCCTAAAACTTGGATCGTCGTTCCATTGGGGAGAAACAACTTTAATTCAGATTCAGAAGGTCGTTTTATGTGAGTAGATGAGAATGTGAGAAGTTTCAAATCTTCCCAAAAAATTCGCTTGGCCTGGTCCCTTGTGGGAGCGCCGGCGAAGTACATCTCATTGTCGTGGAGCATCGCTTGTTTGGATAAAAACCGCTTAAATCTCTCAGTCTTTCCACTACGTCGGCCCGCAGGAACCACAGGAAACCGAACTCCACTAGGAACCGCTTTAACGAGCTCCAGTTGAACCGGATGATCCTTAAGTGCATACCACCTAGCCCTCTCTCTAGATACCGCAGCAGGGATCAATCTGGTAGGCCTCCAGCAACAGATTTTAGCGCAGCTGCCAGCTTTTCTATGGCACCGGCCCCATCTTCGTCCTTGAACATACCGATGTGACGACCGACAAGTTGCAGCGCCCGGATCTTATCGTGAAACCGGATTTTCTTCGTTGTGACTTTGTGGCGACCGACGTTATTTGAGTCGATTTGAATCGATGCTACGGCCGAAGCCACGTCGTTCTCGAGGTTCGCGACATCGATCAACTCACCAGATTTTGTGAAAATATTTTTTGGGTTTGCGAACGCAATTTTTGCGAGCTCGAGCAAAACTTTCTCTTGTGAAATCTTTGCTTTTTCTGCCCGTTCTGCGATCCTTCGGTCGATTTCTTTTTTTACGTGAACCCGAGACAACAACCTCACACCAAGCGTCCTTGCTGAATTTTCTTTCGCATCGGGAAACGCGTAGCGATACGATTGATAGGCGTTCAAAGTTTCTAAATATTTTTCTATGAATTTTTTTATAGACTCCTCATGCCTAATAGTAGTCTTGCTTTCTTTTTTCATGGTCGTCGATTGTTATTAATGATGAGTCAATTTTAGATCGCTTAGCGCCGTTTGTAAAATGGCGATCAACAACTATAAAATGGCTGTCGATACACGCTACACGCTACATTTCTTATTCTTGGATGATTTTACTAGAATAAAAAAAAATAGTAATATATATATAGTAAATATTTATTAAAAAGTAAAAAAAGGAAGGGGGATAGGGGACGGCGTATTTACGTATCGTGTAGCGACGCGATTTTTCACAAAAAATTAAGCCCTGAGCCACCTAGTTTCAAACCGCAACATATTGAATTAATAAGGAGATTGTATGGCAGTAAAATCGCACGCAGAAATAATTAGCGAACTCGATTGGCTTAAAAGCGAAATAATTCCGTACCTGGAAAAAGGCCGCGAGCGCGACGCAGAAAAACTTTTTGAAAAATTCGAAAAATTTTTAGAAGCCGCGAATATCGACAATTTTTACTTTTTACGACTAAAAAATGGCGAAATAAAAAAATTTCGTAGCGCGTTAGAATTGTCGCAAGAACTTGGTATCTCGCATCAATACGCCTTAAGTTTAATTTACAAGGGTGGAAAAGTTGGCAAATTAAAATCAAATTTTTTCTCTAAAGACCCCGCTCTACTGAATAAAGTTGTCGAGCAAATTAAATTTCATGGGGAAATTTATTTTAGAGATCTTACTGGAAAGGTCCAAGTATTCGAGTCAATTCAGGAGCTGGCCAGGGCCATCGGTGTGAAGCAGTCGACTATTCGAACTTACTTTTCAAACGCACAGAAACCTACCATTGAGCTCAAAATTGGCACAGTTTCAAAAACGAAGCTCGAAGAGTTAACCGAGGCCGAGGCTTTTGAGCGATCATTCATATTAAAGAATGGGCGAGTTCCCAATCATGATGAATTACCAACATTCACTAAATTTAGAACGATCTAGGAATTGCGATGATGTTTACAACGATAACTCAATTAGGTAGTATTGCCTTCTCCGCTAGCTATTCAGCGAACGTGGCGACACGTTATCAACTATCCGCACCTCACCCTCAGCAAGTGATTATAGCTAGCGGATCCTTCGCTGCTGAGGTTTCTCAATGAAGAAACCACAAAAAATATCAAAACAAACCAAAGCCTTATCACTTGGTTTGGAAAAATTAGCCACCTCCGGTTTAGACTCACACGATGCCGATCAACTAGGAATCGAGTTCTTATCTGGTGAGCAAACACTTGCCTTATACAAATCATTCAAGGCCCTGTGCTCACTAAAATTCAACTACTACGATCCCTTTGGCCAATTATTACCTGACGCTCCAGCGGCCGGTCCTTACTACCGAATAAGATACCTGGAGGAGTCGCAAGATTTCGCCGCCTTGGCCGATGGTAAAAAGTTACGATACGTGCAGGAGTATAATACTCTGCCAGTGGTTTATTACCCCAAAAATCAAACTTGGCACGACATCGTCAAAGATCCAGATTATGCGTTGATAATTACCGAAGGCGAGTTGAAAGCAGCCAAAGCCTGTAAAGAAGGTTTCCCCACCATCGGCCTTGGCGGTGTCTTTGCTTGGCGCTCACCCAAGAACGGAGTTACTTGGCTACCCAGTCTTGAGTACATCGAGTGGAAGCGTCGAGCTGTCTACATCGTCTTCGATTCAGATTTCAGAACTAACCCCAACGTTTGTACGGCCATTCGCCAATTAGCTGAGCAGATGCATCAACGTGGTGCTTATACGTTCATGGTGACGCTACCTGAATTGGAAGGTTTCGATAAAATTGGACTGGATGATTTTCTAACGTACGCTGGTCCGACTGCCAACGAGATGTTTACAGCGCTGCTTAAAATTGCCGAACCACTGGGCTTAACTGCGCCGCTCTGGAGCTTGAATGATAAGTACGTCTACATCAAAAACCCAGGGCTGATTATCAATCAAGAGACGAACTACAAAACTACGCCCTCGGCTTTTAAGGAACATTTGGAGTTGCCATTAAGATACCATGAACGGAAAATCAAGGAGGATGGTACAATCAGTTTTGCTCCGGTGCCGGCCGCTGCCGCCTGGTTGAAGTGGCCACTGCGGTGCGAAGCCGATTCCTTGACTTACTCACCAGGGAATGATAAATTTCATCGGAACAACTACAACGTCTGGCCTGGGTGGGGAGTCCAACCGGTTAAGGGCGATCACACCATGTTTCTTAAATTAGTCGATCACATCTTTAAGGGTGGTGAGAAGGAAGCGAAGGAGTGGTTTCTAGCTTGGTGCGCCTATCCGCTGCAGTACCCAGGGGTTAAGATGTTCAGCTCAGCCGTTCTTCATGGTGTTCGCCACGGCACGGGCAAATCACTAATCGGTTACACACTTGCTAAGATCTATGGCGAAAACTTCACGGAGATTAGTCAGGCTGATATTCATGCCACGCATAACGAATGGGCCGAGGGTCGCCAGTTCGTAATGGGCGATGATGTAACCGGCTCAAATAAGCGGCAAGACGCCGACTTTCTGAAAAAGATGATTACTCAGAAGAAGATTCGCATCAACCCTAAGTACATCCCTAGCTACACGATCGACGACTGTATCAACTACTTCTTCACAGCCAATCATCCAGATGCTTTCTTTTTAGAAGATGATGATCGTCGGTTCTTTATTTGGGAGGTGTTGGTAGGACCGATGGACCAGACCTTCTACATGGACTACGAGCTGTGGTTAGAGACCGGAGGCGCTGAGGCGACGTTTCATTATTTAAAGAACTTGGATCTAGGTGACTTCAATCCGTTTGCGCCGGCCTTTAAAACCTCGGCTAAGGAGCGGATGATTGCCAACGTGCAGAGTGACTTGGCTGGTTGGGTGCGTCAGCTGTTGACCAATCCAGATCATGCACTAACTATTGGCTCTATTAAGATCGGCAAGGATCTGTTTACTTCAAGGGAGCTGTTGGACATCTACGATCCGATGGGTCGGACCGGCACTACTGCCAACGGCCTAGGTCGAGAGTTGGCCAGGGCCGGGATTCGTCAGGTCATGAGCGGGCGGCCGATTCGAGTAGGTGATGGTTCCCAGTCTCGGTACTACGCCGTCAGGAACATCGAATATTGGTTGAAGATGGATAAATCACAGCCGATTATCAAGCACATCGATGATTGGCATAATAAACAAACTGGGAGAAGGAAATAATGTGGGAAGTGATCATCGAAGCAATTATTAAGAGGTGAAATAATGATTAAACAAAAACAACTCTTCAAGCACGATCCGGATAATGGTACCTACGGCGATTGCTGCCGCACCGCACTTGCCTGTTTGCTAGATGTAAAACCGGAGGAGATCCCCCATATTGGTGAAGCCGAGGCCGAGGATGGAGAACTATTCAACAAGCACTTCGAGGAAATCCTCCTCGCTAGAGGTTACTACCGCATAACGCTTCCCTGCGATGGACAACAACCATTGGAGAACGTCCTAGCCATGAATCATAGTATGCATCCTATGGCCTATTACTTATTGATCGGTACTAGTCGCAACGGCACTCCTCACGTAGTAATATGCTGCGGCGATAAGATCGTTTGGGATCCAGCCATCGATGATAGTGGGATCGTTGGCCCATGCGCTGACGGTTACTACTACCTGATCTTTCTGGTGCCGACGAATTTAATTGAAAGAAATTTGCAATAATTTGTAAATAAGTATTTACGATTGAGATTGATCTATATAGAATGGTCCCGTCGATTAAATAAACTTGCTGAGGAGAATATCATGGGAGTATCTATTTATCGACGCAATGAAAAAAACAAATGCGTAAAATTAACGATCGGATGCGTCAATTAGATGATAGAACAGGTGGCGATATGTGCGAATTTATGGAGCGTCTTGTTGAATTAATAAATCGAGCTATGAACAAAACCAAGAAGGTATAATAGAAACTCAGAACCAAACCGCTAACATGCCGGTTGCATGTCAATTTTATAGGAGAAGTAGAAATGAGAGCAGTGTTATTAATGTGTTTAATATTTATGTTGTTTCAAGGGAGCGTCCACGCTACCACGACGTGGTACCAACCGGCTGGGGTGATTACATTTGAGTACAGCAATGGCTCGAACACTGAGGCGGAGTTTACCCCGCTGGCCAAGGACCGGTACTTTGCATCGCTGGACGATTGCAACGCGTATATCGCCTCGCAGAACACGCTCATACCTGACGGCACGTCAGCACCGAACGGGGGCAATAACATCAAGCAGCATGCAGATGGATTATGCCATGCAGTGCTACCGTATCAGTCATATGGCTGGCATGCGCTAGGCGATCAGGTGTTGCGCCAAACCGGCAGAACCGGCAAGAGCATACCGCTGGACATCGGGCCGTTTAAAACAGAAACAAGCTGCAAGAATGCCATCATTGCTCAAAAGAAATTACCGGTACAAAATGGCCCAATAAGCACGCAGAACATCGGGTATCTGCCGCTGGCGGTGTGCAAGTACACGTACTAATCTGAGCACAGTAATCACCACCTCCTGCAGAAGTGTGGGAGGTTTATAAAAGATCAAAAATTAAGGAGGACCATATGGTATCAGGATTAGGATTGGCAACAGCTCAGTTAATGGGCGCGTTGATGAGTGGAATGGGATCGCTGTTTAAATCAGGTAGTCGTGCCGGCAGTAAGATCTTTAGGCCGCCTGTTAAGTCATCACCAGCTGGATCAAAATTGGCGAAGAAGACCTTTCAAGGTAACTTAGGGCTTCGCGGCATAAAACTCGGTCTTGTAAGTATGGCAGCTCAGCAGAACCAACTGGGGTTTGATAGCAAGGGTCGTAGAAAGTCACAGATGAAGCGCCTAGTTGCTGGGTTAGATGAGAAGAACCACCCAGTTTGAATGAAACAACCACGGCAAGTTTGATGGCCTGCTGTGGAATAAACCAGCACTAAGAAGTATCGAAATTGGCGGACCGCTTATCCGTACCTGGCGAGAAAACTTAAGCAACGAGTATCGTTATAGGTCGACCGAAGCCTTGAAAGGTGGAGGATAGCAGTCTCGATTCTTGTTAGTTGCAGGCGCGACAGCCACCTGATGCTTATCTAGCGGAACTGATATTGTGAGCGCTCACATAACTCAGAACGTGGAATATGCCGAAATGCAGGTCGCTAACAGAACGGCGGTTCCTCCGATGCCTATTCGGAGGGCTAACAATTAAGGCGCGGCGTGGAAGGACACGCAAGGATAAAAACGGATAGGTTGGACAGCGTAAGCTGGGGCTATCCCAAAGTAATGCAAATCGCGCGGTTTGCACTAGCCTAAACAACCGTAGCTGGTATCAAGCCCAGCCGCCTTAATTGTTAGTGTGCAGCGCTAAGAAGAAGAGACTTGGCATTAGCGGAGGTCTTTTGATCGAAGGGGAATGTAAGCCCATTAGTCTCTTCTTGTTAGTGAATGCACGATTAAGCTGACGTGCAGCAGAAGCATGATAGATGCGGTAAATAGGCTGTGATAGGGCACAGAAGTGCTACTTACTCAGATAAGACCGTCGCTACCAATGCCGGGATAGTGCCAGCTCCGGCCACTAACAAAACGTTAACTCTTATGAAAAGTTTACTGAAAGTGCCCCGTAAACTATATGCTAGGTAGGCATATCTGGATGAGATTGGGCGCAAGGGTTAACAAAACCAGTATGCAAATTCTGGTGTTTCAACGGAGGTAACCAGGGCCGCCTAAGTGCCCTGGATTTAATTAACCAGGAGATTATGCAATGCAACAATTTATAGGTACAAAGCTAATTAATGCTAAACCCATGTCACGTCAAGAGTACAACGATTTCAGAGGCTGGGAGCTTCCATCAGATGAAGATGGTACTGATGAAGGCTACTTAGTTGAGTATACAGATGGCGGTAAATCAAATACGTCAGAGTTTGCTGGGTACGTGTCATGGTCTCCAAAGGACGTTTTCGATCGTGCTTATCTTAATGTAAACACAGGTATGACTTTTGGTAATGCTATTCATATGCTCAAGCAAGGTAAAAAGGTGGCGCGACAAGGATGGAATGGGAAAGGTATGTTTTTATTTCTGGTTCCTGGGTCAGTATTTAAAGTGAACCGTGCGCCACTTTTAGGTATTTACCCAGAAGGAACAGAAATCAATTATCACGCGCACATTGATATGAAAACAGCAGACGACAAAGTGGTTCCGTGGTTAGCAAGTCAAACAGACATGCTTGCAGAAGATTGGGTGATAGTGGGATAAGCGTTCCACCGGCTACACGGTGGCTGAAATGAATAAACGTGATCTATTTATGGTGGCCATAGATATTTTAATAATTTCCTTACCTTTTGCAGCCTTTTATTCTACTTAACCAATCTGGCCAGCTTCTGACTTGGTTTTATCAAAGGAGAGAACTATGGATAAAAGTTTAGAGAATAAAGTGACATACAATAGTGTAAACATTTCCGCAGCTAAAGGCGGCTGGATCATAAGGCATGGGAAAACGACTGAAGTCTTCGTTCGATGGGAAGCTGCGATTAACCGACTGGCGGTGTTATTAACATCACAGGGCGATCAGGAACTAAACTGACTTGGTTTTTAAATTTGAGATGAGTATAGACATAGAAAAAGAAAGAAAATCATTTGAGAAGTGGATAGCAAATAGCTGCACTTACAGTACCACAATCGCAAAAAGGTGATAACGGTGATTATATCCGGGCATCAACGCAGATGTATTGGAAAGGCTGGTTAGCAAGAGCGGAACTTTGCGATAGCGAACAAAAGAACTAACCCTCATGGGCGCTTGCACTCATTAGATACGAACAGTTACAAGCAAGGACTGCTGAATGTACAAGTGTCCAGCCGTTTTTTTTGGTTTTAAGTAGGAGACATTATGACTGAATCGATAACAATGTATCTGCCTGAATGGGCTAATTGGATTGCGCAGGATAAAGATGGAGAAATATGGCTATCAAAAACAGAGCCGACAGAATTTTGTGATAGCTTTATAACTAATGATAAATCTAAAACTGTTACTAGAATACGCGATAAACAAATAGAAGACTGGCGCGATTCAAAAATAGACTTACGCACCCATGGTGCATATATTGACGCTGATGGTATTTTGCACCGGTGCGAGTTGGTGCCGGATATGCTAAAGGAGCAAGCTTGATGGATACGGCAAAAATGAACTCACACGTAATACGCTACTACCTAAACCGGTTATTAGTATCCATGCGGGAGCAAAGAAAAAAGGCTGATATGCACTTAGTTTACAACAACGGTAAAATACTAACTAAACCAAAGAACGATATGGACAAATGCACACCATAAGCGAACTGTCAGCCGCAGCCAAAAATCAAAAAAAAGGGTGAATAAATGAGTACGCAATATGAAAAATCTGAAGATGTTCCTACTGAAGTTCTTTGCAACAGAGTAAAGGAACTCGTAAAGCTAATTACCAAAGGTGAGGTCAAGCACAATGAGTTTACCATGAGAGTTCCTGCCGAATTGGATCGTGATGCTGATGTAGTATTATCTGAGCTAGTAAGACGGTTAAACGAAGCTGAAGATGTCAATTTCAGAAAAGGCGTGAGAACCTTCTTCGATGCTTTGATAGGACGGACTGCGAACAACTATCATGGAATTCCTGAGCTGCAAAAGGTATGCGATGAGGAGAACGCCCTGATTGAAAAATGGGCTGAAGAGGCATTGGAGGACCTATCTCCAAATGATCATAATCAGTGGTTGGCCATTCATGAAGCCTTCAAACAAGGAGCGGATCAATATTGCAAGGACGCGATTAGATACAGAAAAATTAAGAAGCTGAAGGCCCATGAATTATCTGAGATGGCCATGTTGGCAATCACCGATACTAAATTTGACGAGATGGTAGATTCGCTATAATCACCATGCATAAAATTGATGTTGATAATTTACCAGAGTGGTTCAGGATCTTACCTGATAATGCCTATCTCAATTCTGCAGATATGCGAAGACTATTTGGCTACTCACCAAAGACTTCTGTAAAACTTTGAAGGTGCTTATTCCAGTGGATCAGATATGTACGAAGTCCCACCACAGAAACTTGCTTTGGAGAATCTCAACGATAAGAAAATTTTTAAAAGATCATAAATAAGTATTTACGATTGCTTCGGGCCTATATAGAATGGTAGCATCAATTAAACTTTCTGAGGAGAACAGAACACAATGGAAAAATTTTCAAAGAATCATGGCAAGCCGTGGTCAGAAACCGATGATAAGAGGCTTGTTCACGGTTGGAATTATGGTGCTACGATTCCAAGATTGGCTGAGATGTTCTTTAGAAGTGAATTCGCCATTAAGTGCAGACTTGAATTACTGGAAAAGAGGGGCAAATTAAAACTCATCAAGGCCAATAAGTCAGAATTTATCGGCACCATCAACGGTAAAAATTACGACGTCATATTGAACATGGCAAGAACTTTAATTCACCTGAAGATTGATTTGATGGCGTCGCTGTCATACGCAAGGAGCTGAGCATGGATCCTCAAATGATAAGGTTTATGGCCGGAGTTCACCGTGACATGGATTCTGGAAAACTTAAGTACGTTGTACTTAATGGTGAAAGGCTTCCTATATTGGATGAAGTAATGGAGGAATTTGGTTTAGTTACGGGCCAAACCATAAATAAAATTATTTTTGCAGAAATTATAAAGAAGTCACTTGCTATCGTAGCAGCTAAAGCGATTATTAAAAAAGCTAAGGAGGGCGGCATGAGAACTTAAAAATTTTTATCGTGAGTATTTACCAATTTAATAAAGCTAATTAAAATTACGAACTACTGTGGCAATTTCGCCAAAGTTAAATTTAAGGAGACGTAGAAATGAGCAAACCGCTGACACAAGAACAAGTTGATAAGCTGATCGAAAAACAAGTTGCCGCTGCTGTGAAAGCTGAAAACAAGCGTGTGCTGGAAATTATCAAAGAAGCCGCTGCTGTGAATAAAGACGTTGAAGATAAGACCATTAGAGCTCATGTCGCCAACGTTATCAAAGGTCTTCAAAACGACGTAAAGGCGGCAGCGTAACAACACGTTCATCGTGACAGGGCACTTCGGTGCCCTAATTTTTGATTATATTGTAAACAATTATTTATGGAGTATCACAAATGAAATTACATATCGTGAAAGGCCCTGGAGTTACTCGCTACGCAGGATCGCAGACTGAAGCGCGGGGTCACAAGGCTGAGATGGTGCAAAGGGGCATTAGCAAAAAAGAAATTACCATTGAACCTACGGTGGTCGATACCGGTAAAACTGCGCTTGTGGCGTTCATCAACACCCTGTGCGAAAAAGCCGATGCGGTGGAATGATGAATATCACCAATGTGCTTGATCACGGTCGCATAGAGTTGATCCAACACTGGGGCTCCGATGAACTCATTGTAGAATCAGCTCGGATGTCCACTAACAAGGGGTTTAAAGGCTGGGGCGCCGATGAGAAGTTTCTGAAATTTCTCTGGGACAACAATCATCACACGCCTTTCGAAATGGCTGGTGCCATCATCGAAATAAAAGCCCCCATAGTTGTATTTAGGGAATGGCACCGCCATCGTACTCAAAGTTATAATGAGATGTCAGGCAGATATGTAAAACTACCTGATGAAAATTATCTACCGAGTATTGATAGAATTAAATCAGCTATCGTAGATGGTTTAACCACACTAAATAAGCAGAAGCAACCGACCGAGAGAGTATACTATTCTAGCGAAGAACTTAGTCATATAGCTATCTCAATGAGAGATAGAATCTGTGCAAGTTATGATAACTCTGAGCAAGTATACCAGGATTTGCTTAAGGGCGGCCTACCGAAGGAGTTGGCAAGAATAATAATTCCAGTTGGTCGGTATTCCAAGATGCGAGCTGGGGCCAACCTACGCAACTGGTTGGTCTTTTTAAAGCTGCGCCAAGCTGATAACGCCCAGTGGGAAATCCGCCAATACGCCGATGCCATGGCGGTAATCTTGGCTGATAAATTCCCACGAACCATGGAAAATTTTAACGGACTTTAATGTAAGGAGAACCAATGTCAAAGATAAAAATCAAGGGTAAGTTAGTGCCGCTGCCTGTTGGCTACGAAGCTATAGGACCTCAAGAAACCATGGAGGCGTTTAAGGCCGCTTGCGGCAATGCCGTAGTATCTGTTATGTTATCCAACGGCTCTGAGTTAACTGGTTCCTACGATAGAATCAAGAATGACTTGAGCAAGGTTTGGGGTGATGCGGTAGCAGTAAAGTTTTTCTTTTACCTTAGAGATACCTATTCAGAATCGGATGTTGATATGAATGGAGTTGCCGATGGACCAATCACCGACTGGCGTCAGATGAGTATCGATCAACTCAACGAAGTTTATCTCAGTCACCCACTCTACCCCATCTTCATGGATGCCATCCATCAAGCTGTCTTTGGTAAAGGCCAACGCCACGGTGGCGGAGAAACCCCGTTCTTGGAACAACCTATTTTCCACTATGCTCGGTTGCACGGTACAGGGTTTCTGACTGGCCAAGCTGCCAAGAAAACTGAGGAGGCTGCATCGACCAGATCGGATAACCGAGAGGCATTTGAGACCGAAATCCTCGGTGCTATGGTTTACCTGGGCGCTTCAGTAATCAATGAAAGGGCTAAAAATATTGGTGATGAAGATGGATCAATCGACCAGCGACAATGAACTATTAGGACTTCCACCGCTACCAACTCCTCAGCAGGTAAAGGATGCTTGGAAGCTTCTAAGGACTAAGTTGCATCCAGATCATGGCGGCAGTCAGGATGAGTTTGACCAAGCCAAACAGGTTTATGAGCGCACTTATAAACGTGCACTTGTGAACTTTAATGGTCGAGCCGACGCTTGTCGTGAGTGCTTAGGCACTGGAAAGAAGAAAATAGTTAGAGGGTTCTATGAACTTAAGGTTCCTTGCAATATTTGTAAAGGAACGGGTGCCGGAGTAAAGTCAAATGATAGTTAACTATGAATTAAATGGCTTTAATATGGTTGCTATAGTAGTTGGTGGCGATGATTACAAATTTGCTTTGACTTGGGTTGATGGTCACAATGCCCACGCTCTATTCGGTGGGGATGGCGAACACTACCATTCAACAGCCATAATAGATCTTTCTATGCCACTTATTGATCTGCGGGTGAATATGGCCATGCGACAAGCGTTAAAGAAAATCGAGGATCATGTAGGTGGTACAGTGGCCCAAAAGATCGTAGTAAACCCAATCTTTTGTCCACTTCTTCCAGTAAATATTTTGTAAACGCTTATTTACAATCTCCTCAGCTCAGTTTAGAATGGTCGCATCAATTAAACTTGCTGAGGAGATTTAAAATGACAAACGACAAAATTCTAGACAAGATCAAAAAGTGCTTAAAACTTTCTGCGTCTTCTAATGAACATGAAGCAGCGGCAGCACTAAGACAAGCTCAAAAGTTGATGGCTGCCCACGGTATCAGTCAGCTGGATCTTGGATTGGCTGATATTGGTCAAGAAGAAGTAAACTCTAAATATTCAGTTTCGACTATTAAACCATTCGAAGGTCGGTTGACTAATATGATCTGCAAGGCGTTTGGTTGTTCCATCGTATTCAAAGGCGCCGGTGGTCGGCAATACGCAAAATTCTTAATCGTGGGAATTAAATCTCAAGTTGAGATTGCTCAGTATACTTGCGAAGTTATGAGTAGGAAGTTGTTTAGTGCCAGATCATCATTCAATAAGTCTCTTCCAACGTATTTAAGTCGCAATGAAAAAACCATTCAGTGCGACGGGTTTTCCATGGGTTGGGTAGAGGGCGTGACATCAATGATCAATGAATTCGCAAACTCTGAAGAGACGAAGTTGCTGATTGATAAGTACATCGAGGTAAATTTTGGAAGACTTAAAAGTAAAAAACATGAAAACCGTAGATTAGGCCAAGCTGGGTTCGAAGCTGGAAAACAACAAGGGGCCAAGGAATCCATCTATCGACCAATGAACGGCAAAGAACAGCTTAAGATAGGAGCGTAAAATGGGAACCATGTTAGATATACGTGATGAATCATTTGTAACAAAGCTTCATCCAATAGAAGACGCAATTATGGACGTCGATGTTCTAGTATACTTAAAACCAGGGACTAAGTGCTTAGTGATGTGTCCAACAAAAAGTCTAAGTGCCCGTGGTCTAATTAATTGGGTGCAAACATCCACCAAACAGGTATGGAATGAACAACATTTATTGGGTGGATTCCATGCCCGAAATTTATTGGTGTGAAACCATGAGACTATTTGATTGGTTGTGTGAAACGGTGGATGAACTATGCAAATCAGCAATTGGGGTCATGATTCTGTATGAGGTACAAGCAGCTTTGATAGGATTAATCATGGTGCTGAGTTGTGACTGCGATGAGTTCTCCACCGGAGATTTAATAACTGCGGTCGGTACCATGTCTACTCTAGGTTTGGTGCCTGCTGTAATTCACTTAGCTATATTTGGAGTTGATGAATGAAACCAATGCTTGCAGCGCCATCAGATGGATCAAATCTAAAGTACCCTTTGATGGTAAGTCCTAAGTTGGATGGTGTCCGCTGCCTAATAATCAACGGCGTGGCCATGAGCCGAAACTTGAAGCCCATTCCGAACAGGTATATTCAATCGCTTATTGGGACCATTAAATTGGATTGGTTGGATGGCGAATTAATAGTTGGCGATGAAACCTCAAAGACTGTATACAACGACACAGTTTCTGGCGTGATGTCAAGAGACGGAGAACCCAATTTTATATTCAGGGTGTTTGATAATTTCGCAGTTCCAAATAACCCATTCACGAAAAGATATTCTTCGGTTATTCAAAGGTCGAAATCATTGCCGAAACACTTTTTTAATTTCGTAGATCCGGTTTCTCATATCATAATAACTGAAGAACAAGAATTGGTAGAGTGGGAACACAACTTCTTATCATATGGGTACGAAGGAATTATGATCCGCCACCCAAATGGTTTGTATAAGCATGGAAGATCTACTTTGAAGGAAGGGTGGTTGTTAAAAGTAAAAAGATTTGAGGACAGCGAAGCCGAGATACTTGGATTTGAACAGCTCATGATAAATACTAACACTCCAGAGTCAGATAATTTAGGCTACCAAAAAAGATCATCCAAGAAGATCGGTAAGGTTGGTGCACAAGAATTAGGTGCATTGATGGTACGTGATTTAAAAACTGGTATTGAATTTAACATTGGTTCAGGATTTACTTCTCAAGATCGATTTGATATTTGGAAGAATAAAGGTACATTGAAAGGAGTTATAGTGAAATACAAATTCCAACCTGTAGGAGTGAAAGAAAAACCTAGGTTCCCAGTATTCTTAGGCTTTCGCCACCCTATAGATTTGTAAATAATTATTTACATGATTCGCCATTCGCTGTACAATGCTCCTACCGTATAACTTCATACGGCAACTTGCTGAGGAGTAGAAAAATGAGCAATATTCAAAACATAGAACGCAAACCAAATTTTACCCAAGTCTGTGTATGGCCTGGTACAACGTTAGGTACCGAAACTCCGGCTGATTTTGAGAAATACATAGAAACTGAATTTGGTGTAAGAACTCAGTTCTTAGAAATAATTCTGACCAATCCTGATCTTGATGAATACGGCCATGCCGTTAAAGATACTGGTGGTAGATCTGACATTTTCTTTGCCGTACATAGTGATGATGTAGGAAAATTTGCCGTGCCTAGATTGATGGTCGGCATTCGTTGGATTGAGGATGTATTGGCTGTATGTAATAACAATCGCCACCTGTATCCAAGTAGAGTTGGTGATTATAGAAGTTGGGAAGCTTAACAACTAATGGAGGCCGTAAGGCCTCCTTCTTATAAGGAGAAACTGATGGCAGAGAAGCCAAAATTCAAAGTACCAAAAACTCTTGCAGCAACCGCCGATCGAATGTTCGAGTTAAGGACTGAGCGCAGCAAGATCCAAAAGATGGCGGATAAATTGGAGGAGGAGGAAAAATTTTTAAAGAACTACCTCATTGAAAACCTGCCCAAGTCTGATGCTAGTGGTGTGGCTGGTAAGTTATGTCGAGTAACAGCTGTTACTAAGCCGATAGCACAGGTGGAGGATCGTGAGAAGTTTGAGAAGTATCTACTGAAGACTAAGGACTTCAGTCTTTTACAAGGCGCCCTTTCACAACCAGCTATCAAAGAGCGTTGGGAAAAAGGGGTTAAGATCCCCGGTGTGATTCAATTTAACGCAGTAACATTGAGTGTCAATAAACTTTAACGGAGGTTGTATGGCAGCAGCGAAGAAATCAAAAACTACGGCAGTACAAAAGTGGGATGAAAAACTAGCCAAGTATGCGGCTGAATCGGCAAAGATGGAGGCCAACGTTGGCGGTGGTCAATTTTTTAGCGTCAAATCCGGCGTGCTTTCTTGGCAAGATAATCCTATGCCAAATAATGAAATGGGCGTGATTATAGTCGATTCCATAATGGAGAACGCCTATTATGATGGTGAGTATGATCCGAGCAATCCTCAGCCACCGCGCTGCTTCGCGTTCGGTAGATCTGAAGATGAACTAGCACCACACGAACGGGTGGTAGAAGCTGGTAATGCTCAGAACGACTCTTGTAAAGGCTGTCAATTCAATGAATTTGGCTCCGCTGATAAGGGTCGCGGCAAGGCTTGCAAGAATACTCGGCGCTTGGCACTACTGCCGGCTGGTAAATTTGATAAGCATGGCGAGTTTGAGCTGTTTGATGATACTGAGCACTTTGAATCAACCGAAGTCGGCTTTATGAAATTACCAGTGACGTCCATTAAGGGTTACGCCACATTTGTGAAGCAGGTGGCAGCTACTCTGAAACGACCACCGTTTGGCATAGTGACTAAGATCAAGGTAGTGCCGGACCCCAATAGTCAATTCAAAGTAATTTTTGAAGCTATCGGCAACGTACCTGATGAACTAATGTCGATAATTCTGAAGCGCCATGAGGAAATCAAACCAACCATTGATTTTCCATACGAGCTTCCTAGCGAGGAAGAGGTAAAGCCAAAAGGAAAGTCACAAACTGGTAAGAAAACTGGGAAGCCGGTACCTAAGAAAGCCAGCCGTTATTAACAACTAGCTGGCCTCGGCCAGCTAATTTATGGAGGTTCGATGAAAAAAAGAATAATTTCAAACCCAGCTCTAAAATCTTGGGACGCTCTGAATGAGCATCTTAAAACTGCTGATGAGGATGAGTGTGTTAAATTAATGGCGCAGGAACGAGAATACATGAAGCGGGCGAGTTTTATCAAACGCATTCATAGTAGACTTAATAAAGTGAGGGCAGATCGTGAAAGAAAAGAAATCGAAGGTACCAAAGCCTGTAGTAATTGACTTTGAAACGTTTGGCATCGAAGATCGTCCACGATACCCACCACTTCCGGTGGGAGTATCTATTCAGTATCCTGGGACTCAACCTAGATACTACGCTTTCGGCCACGTGGAAGGCAATAATTGTTTTTGGAGCGACGCTGTTGAAGCTGTACGACGAGCTTATTTGTGGCCGGATGGCGTAGTATTTCAAAATGGTAAGTTTGATGTGGACGTCGCTGAAGTTCATTTCGACCTACCTATCCCACACTGGACACTGATTCACGATACGCTATTCCTACTCTTCCTTGACGATCCCCATCAAGTAGAACTGGGGTTAAAACCGGCGTCCGAAAGATTGCTGGACATGCCACCAGAGGAGCAGGACGAGGTACGTGATTGGTTGTTAGAGCACCAACCAATTAAGGGCATCAAAATAAGCAAGTCAAAAAATTCTGACCACTACTTCGGCCGGTATATTTCACTGGCTCCTGGTGAGATAGTGGGCAAATACGCCAATGGTGACGTAGATAGAACTGGCAAGCTATTCAAGTTGCTGTACAAATCCATAGTGGCCAGGGGAATGCTTCCAGCTTATAACAGAGAGCGGGAACTCATGCCGATTCTACTTGAGATGGAGCGCCAGGGGCTTCCAGTAGATCACAAACGACTTACCAAAGATGTCGAGTTCTATAATCAATGGCGTGACAAGATAATCGCATGGGTCAAGAAACGGATAAAAGCACCTGATGATATTAATCTGGACTCGGGTGCTCAGCTTGTTGATGCCATGATCAAATCAGGCAGAGCCGATCCTAATTTGATTCCACTTACACCCACTGGTAAATATCAAACTAACAAGGACGCTTTGCTGTTAGGTGTGACTGATAAGGTACTTCTGGGCGTGTTGAAGTATTTGAGCCAATTAAATACTTGCTTGAACACCTTCATGCAGAATTGGCTTAGGACTGCTGACGTCTCTGGTGGGTTGATTTATACCACTTGGAATCAAACCAAAACACCATCTGGCGATTCGAATGTTGGTACCAGGACTGGTAGACTATCTTCTACGCCGAACTTCCAGAATATACCTAAGGTGTTCGTGGCAATCTTCCACCACCAAGATAAAACGAAGAAACTGCCTAAGTCGCCTTGGCCAGATTTGCCAGAGCTTCCTAACGTGAGGAGTTATATTACTCCATTCGAAGGTGAGATATTTATCGACCGAGATTACTCACAGCAGGAACCTAGGATCTTAGCCCACTTTGATGGTGGGTCGTTGATGCAGAAGTACGTAGATCAGCCATGGATTGACTTCCATGATTTTGCAAAAGCTGAACTTGAGAAGATGGGCAAATTCTATGATCGTAAACCAGTTAAGAACACCAACCTCGGTTTGATCTATGGGATGGGCGTTGGAAAATTGGCCATTCGAAATGATATGTCGGTAGATGAAGCAGGTGAATTAAAAAATGCCATTATGACATTGTACCCAGGTCTAAAAGAGATGTATGGTGACATGAAGTATCGGATGAAGAATGATATTCCTATCCATACTTGGGGTGGTCGTGAATACTACTGTGAACCATCTAGAATGATCAATGGTCGGATGGTGACGTTTGACTACAAGATGGTGAATGTGTTGATTCAAGGTTCCGCTGCCGATTGTACTAAGGAAGCCATCATTCGATTCAATCGTAAGAAGAAGGAGTTGAACAAACCTGGTTGGAAGCTGGTGCTTAATGTTCATGATCAGTTGACCGTGTCGGTAATCAATAAACGAACTGAGTGGATCCATGCCATGGAAGTTCTTCAACATTGTATGGAGAGTGTGGAGTTCTCGGTGCCGATGTTGAGTGAAGGAGCCATTTCAAGTACCAATTGGGCCGAACTTAAGGACTACGATAAAAAAGGAGTAGTGTTATGAGCGTAGTCGATTTCTCAGGAACTAGGTTTGAACATGTAGGATCCAGAGGCGATGGCAATAAGATGGTGGAACCAAGTGACTGCGAACTTAATTTTGTTGGATACAGTCCAATTAAGTTAAGTAAGTCGCTATGTCGACAATTAATAATTATTTTTATGACGCGCGGGTATACTTCGCATAGCGTATCAATGTCCACAGCTTGGGTTGTATTGGAATACTGTAGAACAAAGAATATTGGTTATGAATTAGAACTATGCTCAATAAGGAGGACTCACGGTGGCGAAGGAACTAAAGAAGTACAAACTTAGTATTGACGCACCAGGTAGTGAGGGTTATTTGAACATGAAATTGACTACTGACGAAGTAAAATTTATGAAAACACTGATTCTACATTGGAATAATAAGAACGCTGGCCACGCCCAACCATTTTTAACTATAACCGAAATAAAGGAACAAGATGGCAATTAAAAAACAAGCCCCTAAGAAACTAACTAGTTGGTCGTTCAGTCGGTACGCTGACTATAAACAGTGCCCACTAAAAACAAAACTTAAGCACATCGATAAGATTGCTGAGCCGCCTAATAAGGCCATGGCGCGGGGTGCTGAGATTCACTCCATAGCTGAGAACTACGTTAAAGGTAAGATTGCAAGGTTGCCGGCTGAGTTAAAGTTGTTCAAAGATGAGTTCACTAGATTGAGGAAGTTATACAAGAAGGACCCAGATAAAATAGTGGTAGAAGATACTTGGGCCTTTACCGACGATTGGATTGAAACAGCTTGGAACAATTGGACTGGTTGCTGGGTGCGAATTAAGCTTGACCTGGCCCATCAACAGAATGATCCCAATGTGTTGTATGTCAGAGATTGGAAGACTGGCAAGTTTGATCCAGCCAACCAAGAAGATTACTTAGAACAGCTTGAGTTGTATGCGCTGGGTGCATTTTTGATGTACGATAATATTCAGGAAGTGAGGCCGAGTCTTGGTTATTTAGACCATGGTAATACCCACCCATTTCCTGATAGTCCGATAATATTTAAAAGGAGCGATCTTGAGAAACTGAAGAGGATCTGGAACAAGAGAGTTAAAGCGATGATGAGCGATGTGATATTTGCACCGAGACCCAATGATAAGTGCAAATGGTGCTTCTATCGCAAATCAAACGCTGCCAATGGCGGTGGCCAGTGTAAATTTTAAATTTTTTGGAGAATTGATCATGGCATATGACAAAATAATGGTGGATCTTGAAACAGTGGGGACCAGAGCTGGTTGCGGCATCTTGTCAATCGGAGCGGTCGCTTATGACACCGAAGCCGGAGAACTTGGAAGAGAGTTTTATCAGGTGGTAGATATTCAATCCTGCTACAATGTGGGACTATTTAGCGAATCCGAAACCTTGATGTGGTGGAAGGACCGGCCAGAAGAGGCTAGGAAGGTTATGGAATTGGCGCAGAACAAGGAAACGTCGATTGAACTTTCTCTGGCGCTGACTAGATTCAATCAGTTCATAGAACTGGTGCAGGCTGATTTTAATGCATCCAGATCAGACAATGGAATAACCGATGTGGAAATTTATGGCAATGGCGCCGACTTCGACAATGCCATTTTAATTGTTGCCTACGCAGCTGTAAAACTGCCGTGGTCAGCTGGCAAATTTTCAAACCGCTGCTACCGGACTGATAAGGTGAAACTACCTCACATTAAAATCCAACGAATCGGCACTCATCACAGCGCCCTCGACGATGCTAAATCACAAGCTCTGCACCATATTAAACTGGTTCAATTTATGAAGCGGGCATTTGAAATCCAACTAGCAATTGAATCAATTGAATCAATGAAGTTGGAACCGTGTTCAGAACAGTTCCTGCCTAATGAGTGAATCCAAGATCGAACGAGATGCGGTAAAGTTAGTACTCGATAATCTCGGAATAAGATCTAGCAAACTGGTAACTCCTGGTGACACCGGGTACCCTGATCGAATCATATGGGTACCTGGTGGTAAACCATTGCTGGTCGAGTATAAGGTGCCGGGCGAAGATCCACGACCTAAGCAAGCTTACATCCATGAGATGCTCAAATCATTAAACTATAACGTCCAAGTTCACGACTATGAAATTGAAACCCTTGAAGCAGTTATCCGAATCCTGGAAACCCATAAACTATCAAAAGCGCAGTATGAAGTTCTTGCTGCAGCAAAGCGCCGCTGCGCTGTTCTTAGATCCAGGACTAGGTAAGACCTCTATCTCATTAGGGGCATTGAAGATAAAATTTGCCAAGAAGTTGGTAAATAAGGTGCTGATAATAGCACCCGTTCGAGTATGCCATCTGGTGTGGCCAAAGGAATTGGAAAAGTGGAAGGACTTCCATGGGTTGAAGATGGAGGTGCTTCATGGTAAAGATAAAGAGGAGGCGCTGAAACGAAAAGCCCAGATTTACGTCATCAATCCAGAGGGGTTGGATTGGCTTCTTGGTACCACGAAGGAACGAACTGTCGGCAAAGACGGTAAAACCCGAGTGAAGGTTACTGCCAACTTGAAACTATTCAAGAGCTACGGATTCGACGGTCTTATCATAGATGAACTATCAAAATTCAAAAATACCGACACGCTGAGATTCAAAGCTTTCAAGCAGGTACTTCACTTCTTCAAATTTCGATGGGGTTTGACTGGTTCGCCAGCAGCCAACGGCCTCATGGGATTATTCGGCCAGTGCTTCATGCTAGACCAAGGAAGGACCTTCGGACCCTACATAACCAAATACCGCAACGACTATTTCTTGAAATCAGCCAACGGTTTTGGTTGGGTGCTCCAAAAAGGAGCTGAGAGTCGAATCTACAAACGGGTTGAACCATTGGCACTGAGGATGGCGGCTGAAGATTATCTGGATATGCCGAAGTTAATTGACAACGACATCATAGTCGAGCTTCCTGAAGCTGCCATGAAGATCTATCGTCAACTTCAGGATGATCTAATATCGAAGATCGAGAATAAGTTGGTAACTGCTGCCACCTCTGGTGTAGCTGCGATGAAGTGCGGTCAAGTTGCCAATGGTGCAGTTTATTTAGATCAGGAGATCGAGGCTTTGGTAAGACTACCAAAATCTAAGAATCGTGAGTTTTTGGTTTTACATGATGAGAAAATAGACGCTCTCAGTGATCTGATTGATGAGCTGCAAGGCAATCCTCTTTTAGTGGCCTACGAATTTCAACACGATCTAGCTAGGCTAAAGAAGAAATTTGGTGATGACATTCCATACATTGGCAAGGGGGTATCCACAGCCAGACTAAAGCAAGTGGAGCGGGATTGGAATGCCGGTAAGATCGAGGTCTTGTACGGCCATCCTCAGTCCATGGCCCATGGGTTGAATCTCCAGGAGATCGGGAATCATATTTGTTGGTTTGGTCTAACTCACGATTACGAATTATATGATCAATTCATTAGACGAATACTTAGGCAGGGGAATAAACATAAATCAGTCAACAATCATCGAATAATTGCTAAGGATACTGTTGACGAGAACAAGATTTATTCAGTGACTACTAAGGACAAGGGCCAATCAGCATTTTTTACAGCTCTAACAAGATTGAAAAAATTTCAAAAATAATTGTAAATAGATGTTTACAAGATCACCTTGACAATGTAGAATGACTCCTGTCAATTCGACAATTAAACCTTGCTGAGGAGAATTAAAATGACAACTAACAATTTAAAAGCCTATGCTAAGCGTGACAGCGCTACTTCAGTGCTGCGCAAAATGGGCGTTGAAAAAGAAAAATACAATGACTTTATAACCGTTGATAAGAATCAGGTGTACTTGGATCTGAGCGCTGCTGAAGCGTACCTGGCTGCTAAGATGCTCAAAGAACAAGAGTCAGCCGCTAAAAAATCATTGGTAGGCGACATTCAAAAAGCATCAGTAGTCAAGGGTGTCGATAAGGAAGTCAAGAAGACTATCAAGGTTGGAAAAGAATCGGTATCAGGTGTCTGCCAACAATTAATACTGGCCGGCAAAACAAACGCTGAAGTATGGGCTGTGATCAAAGATCAGTTCAAGCTCGGTGACGATAAGAAATACTACCCTAGCTGGAACAGATCATTCTTAAAAAGAACGGGGAAACTAAAATGAGCGTGGGACTCCTGAGATGCGATGAGGAGGGAGTCCCTCTCCTTGTCCAAGAAGTAAGGTTGGTACACAATGTTCGATACACGGCGAGATTGTTTAATGGCTGCATTGTAAATTGCTATACGCGGCCCCATGAATTTATGAAGGTTGAAGCAATTAAACAGTTAAGCGACGTGGCAGTATTTATGATCGTATCAAATTATGTCGCTGATAATTATATCCGTTTAATGAAGCAGTGTGTTGAATATGGAAGATTCCATGAAAATCACAAAATATTCAGCGCTGTACAATTTCTAAAGGAAACTTCAAAATGCCCATCAAGATTATTTTTAAATCAGGTTTAGCGCAAACCTTCATTGTAAACCTTGAAACCAAGGTGGTGGATTTCTATAAATTCACTCAGAACGAATTTGGCCCGATTAAAAAATTAATATTTCTATAGGTACAAAAATGAAAATCAAATCTATAAAACCTACTAAGTCTAGCGAATTTATCAATGATCTGAGCCCGTACTACGATCGTCAACGTCACACCGTATTGAAAATCTCAGCTTCTCCAGATGCTGTGAAGTTCATTCCATTGGACATCAACGAAGGGCTTCGTGTTGTTCAGCTAAGTAAGAAGGTGTTTGACGATACGTACAAACCCATTCCAAATTATCCGGCCAAGAAGGCATGCGAGATGTTTTTTGAATATTCGAAAACATTAGGCGCCACCAAAGAGGTAATGGAAATTCTATCGATCTTTACAACTGTGACTGAGGGAGATATAAAATTGGCTACTGAAAGAAGAAAAACTGATAGTCCGTTGGTGCCAAAATCAGATGCTGCCAAGAAACTAAGTAAGGCTGAAAAACCTGCTGTGGAGAAACCAACCAAATTGTCGAAGTCGGACAAGGCTAAACCACCAGCACAGGTAAAACAACCTGCAACAACCAAAACTAAGTCGCTATCAAGTCCAAAGAGTGGGTGGAAATCAGCGGCTGAGATGTTCCGTGGGTTAATCATGGAAGGAAAGCTGACTGACGAACAGATATTTGAGCAAGTCAAAGAAGCTTTCGGTGTAGACGATTCCAAGTTCTTTTACGTCAAAGCTTATCGACGAGACCTTCAAAAAGCTGGTATGAACCCACCAGAGCCGGTTGTTAAGGGTAGGAAGAAATAATGCCCTACTTAGTGGAACAAACTGGTGCGGAATCTCAGTGGTTTGAATCAGCCACTGAATGCACCAGATCGGTGATGTCACTATTTGGAATAGACGTACAAAATTTTATGCATATCTATACCCAAATAGACGGCCTAAAAGTTGGCAAGCAATTGAGGATTCCAGACCTATCATTTAGAATAACGAGGTACTAATTATGAACCATTCCGTGGTATTCAATCCCTTCACGCCGATTCCCAAGCATCCTAAATCCCACGTTAGAGGTTGGTCCATGGCATGGGCCGATCGACTCGGTGCCGACATCGCCGATCTAAATACTGATCTGACCAAGTACCGTACGATGTACTTGGATTTCGGAGTAAACTTCAGCGGTGCCATCAACTTATTTGGTGGCTTTAATGACGAGGTGTTTGATCGATGCAACAATATGCTCGGTGCCATAAAAAGAGGCTCTGAATTGGTATTACTCGATTCGAGACCCGCCAATCCAAATATTTCAGAGCCTAGAATTGGAAAAGCGTCGTCGTCAAGAAGATTAACCAGGGAGTGGGCAACTGTATTTGATATGGCCATCAATAGGGCTTCGGTTATATCGATGTATGACCTGATTAAAAAATCGGCTATAATTGGTGATAGTCATACTACTGCTTTTGCAAGTTCAGATGATGCCATACTTAGAAGAAATGGATCGACACTGCACTCATTTCTTATGAACCCGATAAATTTTTTAAACGATTATGATCTATCCTTATACAAAGCCTTGACTATATGCTTGGGATCAGTAGATATAAGGTTCCACTTAGTTGGTCATAAGGACCGAGAATCGCCAAAAGCCCTAGCTAAGTTGTATAGTAACGCAATAAAACAAGTCCGAGAACATAATCGATACATACCCATCCATGTTTGCTCTCCGGTGCCAGTTGAGTATGAAGGCAGAAGAATCCCAAAATCCGGTCATTACAAAGGGGTTCCTTTTAATGGATCCAGAGAGGCGCGGCTTGAATATACGTTGAAGTTCAGGCGTGAGTTGTACCAAAGATTTGACGCAGTAATATCTCCACCAAACGATTGGTACTATATGGATGGCGAGCAGTACGCCAATGAAATAATGGAGCTTGGGAGTTCGGTTCACATAGCTCCTACTTGTTACAGGTCAATCTTGAAATGGAGTCCTCATGTATAAAATAACTCAATCCAATGAAAACTTCGACCTAGTTGGTAGCCGAGAAAAATCTAAGAAGTATTACTTAGAACTCCGTGGAAACTTCAAGTCGAAATTGCCTATTCCGAAACTCATAAAATCTCCTGAGCGCAAGGAACTGCTAGTTCTCGATTTTTCAACAGGGCCTTGTGGTTTAAAGGCCTATGGCGCTGAGCAATTAATAGCCAGTGCCACAACTAAGATGGGCTACGCCGCTCCTCGGGTAGGCCATGCTTCTGAAGCGATTGCTTTCTTATGCGAGTTGTATAAAAAGCAGTGCGTCTTCTTTGCCCCAGCGTCCTATGAAGTCAGTGCGCACCAATACGTCGTGACTGGTTATAAAGGCTGTGAACTGAGATTTGCAAAGATTCCATCTATGACCACACTAAATGCTTGGATTAGAGCTTGGGCCAATAAATTTGGTTACCAAGCCCTGCCATTTGGGTTGTCGCGATTAGAACTAGTCACTGCTGGGTTGGTAAACATCTTCAACTCATCGATCGACCCACCAAAAGAAGTCTGGTGCGCTGTATCTACTGGCACGATGATCAGAGCCATTCAAATTGCCTGGCCAAGATCGAAAGTGTTTGGTGTTGCTGTGGCTAGAAACATTCACGATGGTGAAATCGGCGAGGCCAACGTAGCATCCTATCACAGAGACTTCTATGCCAAAGCTGATCGAGTACCTGAGATAAACACGACCATGACTTACGACGCCAAGGCCTATGAAATATTTTTAAATAGCGCTAGCAAGGGCGCCGTGTTCATAAACGTTGGCAGTGACGCTCAAATAGAAAATAAATTGGATAAATTGAAAAATAGAACGCTGATAAACTCAACTAGGGAGTGGGGCGATCTATCGGCCTTTGAGAAAAAATAATGGAAACTACACTGTACTACGATGAGTTTCTCAGGTATTCTGAGATGGCTAAATGGCAGCATAAAAACTGCAATTTGGGTAAAATATCTCACCTTGAGTCATCGTTTGATGATGATCTGATGAAGAAAGTCCACCTGTATGACGTGGTTGAACGTAAGTATGCTGGATTCACTCAGCTACTCCTAGATATGTTTCATGATGCCAGGTCGCATCCATACAAGAGGAAGTTGACCGATCGTAGGTCAAATATTATTAAATCGTTCGATGGCGTCAGAGATCGGTGGGGGTTGGAAGAATGGTTGTTCATCTTCTTCGTACATCGACTGACTGGCTCTGGCATCAACTACGCCAAGGTGCCATCGGGGTACCATAACTCGCCACTACTTCATTTCAATGAGTGTAAGAATATCAAGGAAATGATTAAGACCTTCAAGTCAATTCAAGGTCCTAAGTACACATCAGTCGGTTACCAAATAGCCCCGTTTCCGAAGCCTCCAACTGGATATTCTAGAGGCGGGGATTATTTTATTTGTGAGAAGCTTCCTCAGTTGATTAGACAAGTGGCCAAGCTCCTTGAGAAGGGTGGTAAGAAAGAATTCAGGAGAATATTTGAGTGGTTGGAAAAATACAACAGAGACGAGGGATTCAAAGTTTATCACTTCCAATATGGGGCTGCAATAGCCGACATCGCTGACTTCTTCCCTGAGTTTGTTGATTTAGATTCCCACTACTTCTATGGGAAGAATGCACTAGAGTGCATGTCGTATCTGATAGTCAGAAAACCAGGCAAAAATAAAGTCGCCGTATTCGACGAACTTGTAGAAGATTTGGTGTTAAAAACTAAAATCAAACCTTATAATCTAGAAGATGTCATGTGCGACTTTATAAGGTGGGTTGAGAACTACGTGGATACTAGACACGACTATGGCCACGTGTGCTTAGATACTACATGGTCCAGTCATAGGATTCACGACCATCCATTTGGTCGTCAGAAATATATGTTAGAAATGGGTTTAGTAGATACTTTCAATGGAAGATCACACCCATCGGATGATTTCATATTAAAGGCGTCAGGAATTTCTGTTAATGAGTATTCAAGGAGGGTCCATGAGATACTAAGTAGGAAGCCTAAACCACGTAAGAAACCGATTAGCAAAAATATCCAACTGCCATGGGAGTAATTAATTATGAGTTTTGAGCAATTTAATGATGGTGTCGAAATTCACCAAGATCATCTGAGTAATGAAGCACGACAAGAATCTGATCAACATAAAATACATGGAATAGGTGACGCTGAATTTTATGACGTCAAAGAATTCCATTTAAAGTTTGGTCATTTATCGCATGCAACTCCGGTACATCTTACCAAGCGAAAACTGTTGGAACGGATTAAGTTTCTACAGGAGGAGTTGGATGAGTTTACCCAAGCTTGCGGATATACTCGAATTCGTGGATCATTAAATGATAGAGGCTTTTATATTGATGGAGTGGACCAGTATGTGGAAATAGACGGACCTCAGAACCTGGCGCTCCAAGCTGACGCCTTAGTTGATCTAGTCTATGTTGCCAAGGGCACGGCAGTAATGCAAGGCCTTCCTTGGAATCAATTATGGGATGATGTTCAACGTGCAAATATGGCCAAACAACGAGGCATCGGCCATCGCGGCAACTTGGTGGATTGCATCAAGCCAGAAGGATGGGTGGGGCCAAGAACTCTGGACATTCTTATAGCTGCTGGGTATGATCCGATACAAGCTACTATTACTAAGTTTCACAGGGATGACCTGATCCACCTGGAAAATAACAGCGAGGCTCTAAAATGAATCCCACTTGCAAAAGACTAACCATCTTCGAAGGCCCTGACGGCGCTGGTAAAACAACCGCTGCTAAGAAGTTTGCAGAACATACCGATGCCGAGTATGTTCACTTCCCATCGCTACCCATGGTTCACTCAGGGTTGGCTAGAATGTATGTAGAAGCTATGTTGCCAGCGTTACTTGGCCACCGTGACGTGGTATTTGACCGCAGCTGGTTGAGTGAACTGCCCTACGGTACCGTGTTCAGAGAGGGTTCATCAAGACTATCCAAGCCAAGTATTCGAATGCTTGAAAGATTGGCGATGCGGTGTTCGACTGCTTTAATAATGTGCTTACCCACGATTTCAGTGTGCACGGAGAACTTTAAAAGTCGGTCTGGTGAAATGTTGGATAACGGGTTTCAATTGCATGAAGTCCACGCCATCTATAAAAAATCAAAAACCAGTCTTCCAGTTGTGCTATATGATTATACTTGCGATGGTGACATTTGTGAACTGGTTATGCCCAGAAGTGCCTCGCATAATTTAGAAATAAGATCAGCTGGTAATATCAGAGCTGGGATTATTTTAGTTGGTGATGAGTTTGGCAAACATAAGAATGAAGATCCGTTTTATCAGTGGCCGTTTGCTTCATTCAGCAAGATTGGTTGCAGTCAGTGGTTTACGGCCAAGTTGCAGGAAGCCGGTATTGATGAGGATGATTTGTTGTGGGTCAATTCAAACGAACCTAATCTGACAACCCAGTTCTTCAACTCATCTAAGTTGGTTATAGCTATGGGTTTACAGGCGTCAGCCAGATTAAAGGAGCTTGGTGTCAACTACATTAACAGCAACCATCCTCAGCATCAAAAAAGATTCAATCCTGGTGGCGAGTACAAAATGATTAAACAAATAAAGGAGGCACTTGATGGCCACTAAAGATTTTAACCGTATTTGGTTGGCAGTAATCGAATCAACTCTGATCAATGGCATATCCAGATCGCCCAGGGGAATATCGACACTAGAAACTATTCACCGTACTATTCAGGTAGATATGCGTCGGCCGGTACTCACTGTAGAAGCTCGGAAATTGAGCTACACGTTCATGCTGGCTGAAGCTCATTGGATATTGTCAGGAAGCAATCAGGTGGCTGATATTGAGCCATATAACAAGAACATTGCTAAGTTCAGTGATAACGGTGTGACATTTCACGGTGCATACGGACCTAAGATCCACAGTCAAATTGCTGGAGTAATCAAGAAGCTGATGGATGACTCAGATACCAGACAGGCTTGCATAAATATCTGGCGTGAAAATCCGATGCCAAGCAAGGACATTCCATGCACTATGTCAATAGTATTTCAAATTCGAGATGCTAAGCTCCATTGCAGCGTATTCATGCGATCCTCTGACATCTGGCTAGGTCTTCCATATGATGTATTCAATTTCAGCATGTTGTCTCATTGGGTTTGCGCACTAATTAATGAACGGAACGTTGATGGGTTGGGTATAAGCCCAGGCATTTTGTCGTTGACTGCCGCGTCATCTCACCTATATGAAAAGAACTTTGAAGAAGCTAACAGAGTTGTTTCTATAGGTTTGGACGGTGATAGTATGATTCAAGTACAAAACAAAACTCCACGCGAATTTTATACTGACTCAGGTTACCTTATGTTCAGGTTAAACGAACTTAAAAATGAAGCTCCAGATAAACGTAAAATTTGGTGGAAATAATTGTAAATAAGTGTTTACAAATCTCCTCGGTTAGTTTAGAATGGTCTCATCGATTAAATAAACTTGCTGAGGAGATTGAAAATGAAGGGATCTGAAAAACAAATCAAATGGGCAAAAGACATTATAACCAACGCTGAAAAATCTTGGGATGATCTTAAAGTAAAAGTTAACCCGGATGCACAAGGAAAGTTCGATGAAATGAAAAATGATTTCTTTAAAAGAATGTCATCGGATGACGCCAGTGTGATCATATCAAATCGGATGAGTTACCCTAAAGACGCAGATCATTTACACAGCAATTTTGCATACTTTTCTAAAGTATCTTTAGTATCATAAGGTAGTGATCATGAATAATATTCGCTGGCAAGGAACCACGACTGGAAGAATCGCGACTAGGCCCACTCGAGATGAGTGGGCCATGGCCATAGTAAGGGAGACTGCTAAAAGAGCCACTTGCATGCGTCGCCAAGTAGGTTGTGTCTTGATGGATAAGGATGGCCACGTTCTATCTACTGGGTATAATGGAGTGGCTGCTGGAAGACCACATTGCAATGAGTTTATTCCACCTGAGAATTCTAACAAGGTTGTAATCAAAGCTAGAAGCTGTGGCTTGACATCTCAGAGCTATCCTAATGCTTGCACTGGTGCAACATCAAAGAGTGGTACTAACTTGGATGCTTGTGAAGCAATTCACGCTGAGCAGAATTCTTTATTGCGATGTCGTGATATTAGAGAAATCCACACTGCCTACATCAGCTGCAGTCCATGTATGACCTGCGCCAAACTTCTATCTAATACTGGATGTAAAAGAATCGTATTTGGTGAGTTGTATCCAAATTCCTCAGAGGTGGAAATTTTTTGGCTTTCTGGTGGTGGTGAGTGGATTTTGATGAGTGGTGTTGAAAATGAATCTTGACAAGTCTTGGCTCGTGATGATTGGAATTCTATTTGGTTATTTGATAGTTGAGATTGATTGGAGCTCAGTAATTTTATTGGAGAGATTTTAATATGAACAATGTTTCATTCGTATTGTGGGTTTTACTATTTCCACTGTCTATTAGGATGAACTCCTACATATCATTTTTGATGGGTAGGAGTTTGGATGAGGTGACACTATCAGATGGAGCTGCGGCAACTATCTTTGTAATATGGTTAGTCGTAGCTGTATTTCTCTATAGAAGAGACTAATTTACCATGGACAATGAAAAGTGGGAATCATCAGAAAGTACTTTTACAGTATTGGACATTAGCACCGATGTACCCTGGCCGGTGTTCAATATAATCAAAAATTCAGAAGGTAGTATAGACTTTATAGAAGGTTGTGATAGATATTACGAAGCAAATATGTCAAAAGAAGAAGCCAAGCGCCTTCTGTTAGCGGCAATATCTTGGCTTGATAAATCCTAGTCTACGGTGTAGATAGTTGTTTTACTATGCGCGTACTTACTACCAAACAAATCAACTCCGGCGTAATAGTAAGTCGCTCGTATCCGACGAATGATCCCCATAAACCAGCCTTCACCTTCCATTGGTGTATCCATCAGATTTTCGAGAACTGTGTCGCAATAGCGCCTATCCTCATCAGACAATAAGCCAAGTTCTATAAGTTGGTACAACGCGTCATGAGGCAACGAAGCAATAATAGTGCGTTTGGTATGAATGGCTGGGAAGTTAGGACCATTCCAAGCGTAACCATTACGGATTATTAATTGACCATCCGGCAATAGAATAACGTACTCAGTTATTATCGCTTTTTCTGGGCGCAATGGCGTGTCAAAGAACGCATCACATTCTAACTGATATTTGTAGCCGGCACTCCACACTATTTTGCTTCGCTTCATTGGAAGGTCTCCAAATATTTACGATTAGATTAATTTCTCACCGGTACTTTGTTTTTCAATGCTTCACAACGGTTCATTAGTTCGACAACCATTTCCGCAAATCCTCGATAGGTCTCTCTATCGCCTTCTTCTCTTCCGCCGTCATTGTTACCGACTCCGGGCATGGCGTCTTTACTACAAGCGGAGGGCGCTTTGGTAATGCGTCGCAGCCGCTCAGCCATACGATTAACATCAGAATTATACTCAGCAGTTCTTTGCGCAAAAATATTGGTAGCATTTAATAACCTCTCATTTAGTTCTTGATTTGATTTTTCGACTAGTCCTTTCTCATGGGCCATCAGTATTGAACTTTGCTCGGCGATGCGAGCATCCTCTTTGGCTTGTATTGCCTCGGATTCTGCAAACCCTATCGCTTGTTGGTGGTGTGCCCATCCAAAATACACACCAATTATAATCAAAGCCCCGATTATTTGAAACACATACTTCGATGCAAATTGAATCAATGCCGCGTACATATTTTAACCTCCTGAAAATAATTTTATCCAATAGTGAATACCAGCACCACCAGCCGACGCTGCGGCAATCCATATAAAATACTCTTTTAGTTTGTCACTAGTAGTCTGGCTATCTCTAGCGCGCTTAAAGACTGGAGCATGTTCCTTTAAAGTTTCTAGTATCTGCTCCAGAATCTTAGTCTGCCTTTGACTATCTTTGGCAGCATCGTCGTGGCGCCTATTGTGATCAGCGTGCTTGACGTCACAAGCCTCAAACCTTGCGTTAATTTTAGTCAACTCATCCTTTATTATACTCATATCATCACACCCTATTCTAAATAATTTTGATAATGGGCCCATGATTTATTGTCCTTATTAGTTTATACTTATGATTAAACGGCCTCAATTAAAGGTAATTAATTGAGGAACATTATTCTGAAGAGTGGCTGCGCTCATGCACTGAGAAGCAGGACCATTAGCTAGTGCGTATGCGCTATTCGGCTCAATGTAACAATTTGAGTTAATATCGGCAGACACAAAATACAACCTCTTTGTAGATCCGTCGGACGGAATTAATTGCAAGCGACTGCTTCCGATTGCAGGCACGTAAGCTGGATTAACCAGATGACCGGCACCAGACCCAGTAGCAAAGTCGGGGTAATAATCGCCGGCCACTGCTGCCATAAATTCCACGTGGGAACTGTTCAACGCGCCGCCTTTAAAAAGTTGCAAATTGTGGAACGTTTTCCGCGAATAATTCCGCACTCATACACTGAGGATACGCGCCCGCCGGAAATGATTGTTGATACGCGCTAGTGGTCTGCACAATCACATCATTAGTTAGCTTAGCTGTTGTAGCCATGTAAGCTTTTTCTGCGGCGGTGACTACTTGGAATGCATTGATTGTCATGGACGGCATGATGTCAATGCCTGTCAGCAATCCCGAGACAGTCGCTCCGCTGGTATGCGATGCCGCCGTAGTGCTATTAACGCCGCGAGTGCATCCGAGCATATTATTACCACTCACGCTCGTGTATTTGATTGTTTCGGAATCGATCTTGACTGTGCCGTAGGCCGGTAGTGACGTGCCACTGGCTACCGGTATAGTTGTGTCACCCGCTCCTATATTGCCGCTGATTGTCGTGTATGTCCCTTTGCCCGGCGATGAGTTTGGTGTTGGATACGCATCAACGCCCACGGCCATCATTATTTGAGAGACTCCATTAAACGCGAGTCCATCCACCGACACTAATTTTGCACGACATAACGCAACGATCCCGCCTATTTTTGTGTAGTCAACATTAACCGCACGAGACATCGAGTTGTGAAATGCCCAGTACTTTGACGGATCGCTGCTTGCCGCTGCCCTATCGCCGGAAACCTTGACAGATGATAGCGCTGGCATGTTGTACCTGTTTGGATAGATTTTATCTGTAGCGCCACCGCTTATGCTCGGAGTGTCTAAATCGTACCAAGTGCTATTCTGCAAATTCCTGCCTGCCGCCGAATCGCTAACAAGCTCCCATTTGTTGGTTGATAGATTAAAAATCTGGATCTGAAAATCATATACTTGTATCGCTGCGTTTGTGCATGTATTGGCTGCCCCGGGGTGAACGTATATCCATCCAACCAAATCAGTCCAGGGAATCGATGCTAATTCGGCGTAATTCGGAGCGCCGCTGTAGAGAGCGATCCAATCGGAGTTTATATTATTGCCATGCAGTTGATTGCCCATCGAAATATATGCCTTTTGCATCCATCCATAATTCGGCGGGGTCATCAGGGCGGACTCGACAAGACCCGCCTGCGCTACGTAATCTGCGTAAGTTAATTTGATCATCATGGCACCAACGAAAT
>WBZO01000905.1_pt1 | contig 53270 bp, 43 predicted proteins | sample 5204261 | NCBI WGS metagenome assembly WBZO01 (sample SAMN12412400, study PRJNA552823) | activated sludge metagenome | isolation source: activated sludge from anammox sidestream of wastewater treatment plant... | place: USA: North Carolina | collected 2017-09
CGGATCGAGTTCGCCACGTTCGGCCTGATAGAAGAAATCCATGAACTCTTCGCCGACCTGCGGCGCGAGGACAGGATTATGCAAATGAACTTTCGGAAGCCCCGGAATCGCTCCCAGCAACACGTCCTCGATGCTGGGCTGTTCGGCGGCGGTGATCGAAACCGTATCGCCGTCGCACCCCAGACCGGCGGTCAGCCAGACGATGTGGACTTCTTTGACGGCTGGCGCCTGCTGCGCGACCTCGCCATAAGGAATTGTCTCTGCTGCCATGCTTGTGCCTCCTGTCCGCTCCCGCCAAGACACGGAGATTGAACTCGCATTTATGGTCTTTGAGTAAATAAAGCGCCAACAGCGTAGGGGCGGGTATTCCCCGCCCAATTACCTTGATAACGGATGCGGGCGGGGAAAACCCGCCCCTACGCCGTTGTTGCAGTTAATTTTCAAACGCCATCAAAGCGATCTCTCGCGGACTGAATATCTGATTTCCCGCACTTTACTGAATTAAAAGAATGTAGAGAGGGGAGAATTATCCGGGCGCCTGGCAGGCCCGTCTATTCGCAACCGTACAGAGCGGCGATGAGAAGGCCGCATAATTTGCAGGAATCCCTGGCTGAGAGGCAAATGTTGTTACTCGTACCGAAGCGCCTTGATCGGATCAACCCTGGCTGCGCGCATCGCCGGATAGATCGCCGCGATCAGGCTGATCGCCATCGCGAACAGAATCGCGCCGCCGGACAGATACCAGGGGATCGAGAAAAACTCGATGTGGCGGACGGCCTGTCCCGCCTGTCTCAGAACCCATCTGTTTGCGAGCGTGTTGGCGACGCGATCAATCCCCCATCCGCCGATCACGCCCATCACACCGCCAGCCAGACCGATCAGGCTCGCCTCGACGAAGAAGATGCGCATGATCTCGCCGTCCGAACCGCCGATGGCTTTCATCACGCCGATTTCGCGCGTCCGTTCGCGGATGGACATAATCATCGTGTTCGAGATGCCGAACGACGCGACCAGCAGCGCGATGCCGCCGATCAGGGCCAGGCTGCTGTTGACGATCAGGAAGATGCGTTCGATCTCTTCCAGTTGATTGGCCAGCGAGAACGCGCGAAAGCCGAGGTCGGTCACGCGTTTGGTCACAGGTTTGATCCGGCTCGGATCGAGCACGCGCAGTTCGGCGGCCCAATACCCCGAATGCCCGGCCAGCGCGTCGCCCATTCGCTCCATCGGAGAAACGTTCGCTTCGCGCAGGCGCTTCGCCTTTTCGAGCGGCAGATAGAAATCGGAACGGCCGTAAACCCTGAGGCCCATTCCATCTTCACTCTTCACAACGCCGACGATCCGAAAGACGTAGCGGTCGAATCCGCTTCGATCCGCCACTTCATCGCGGACTTCGTTCGCTCCGTCATCAGATCGGCCTGGGAAGTTACTCGGAAAATCGAGCAGCGGAATGCCGAAAACGCTGGTGGGCGAGGCGTCGCCGACAGGAGCCGAATAGAGCGTGATCTCTTTGCCCAACGCGTCTTCAGCCGCGCGCTTGCGCTCTTCATCGCTCTTGTCCGAAGCCTGGCGGAAAGGGCCGCCGGAATTGCCGCGCCGGTTACGCCTTCGTCGAAAAGCTTCGTCAGAGTAGCCATTCAGAAACTCTTCTTTGATGACAACTTCATCGGCGTTCTCGTCGCTGAATCCCCTGCCGGCCAGCAGATTCCTCAGACGCGGATCGTCGCCCGCCCGCGCCCCGGCGGCCCACTGCTGCCGCGTTCGCTCATTGAACCGCACGAAGCTGGGAAAAGTGACTATCGGCGCGGCGAAGCTGACCCCATCGAGTTTGGCGATTTCCGCCAGCGCCTCATCGTCAAGCACGCGGCGCGGGCGAGCTGCGGCGGGCGCCGGAGCCGGCGAACTGTTTGTCGAAGGTGGATCTTCCGGCTTCGCGCCGTCCTGAGCATCTTCCTCTTCGTCATCATCCAGCGCCGTTCGTCCGCCGCGCAGCGCCAGCATGTCGTTGGTGTCGGCGCCGAAAACCGTCATCGCGGTGAAAACGTCCAATCGCCCCAGAGCCTGCCCGATGATGTTCCGCCGCAGACCGATGCCGAAGCTGACCATCGTGATGATCGCGGCGACGCCGACAACCACGCCGATAACGGTCAGCGAGGTTCTCAACTTGGCCTGGCGCAGATTGCGCGCCGCAAGCGCGATGATGTCGGTGAAGTTCATAACCCGGAGAGATTGTGATCGTGGCGTTAAACGACTTTCCCGTCTTTGAGTCTGATGATGCGCGTGGCGAAGTTCTGGGCAAGCTCCTGATCGTGCGTGACCAGCACAACCGTTTTGCCATCGCGCCGCCGCATCTCATCCAGCAATCCGATGACTTCGGCGGCTCGATTGCTGTCCAGATTGCCGGTGGGTTCGTCCGCGAGCAACGCCTGAGGCGCGTTGGCGATGGCGCGCGCGATGCTCACGCGCTGTTGCTCGCCGCCTGAAAGCTCCGAAGGAAGATGCTCGGCGCGCTGTGACAACCCGACCCGGTCGAGCAATTCTAGCGAACGTTTGCGCCGCTCGGTTTTGCTCAGCCCCGCGAACGCCAGCGCGAGCGAAACATTCTCGCGCGCAGTCATCGTCGGAATCAGATTGAAGCTCTGAAAGATCATCCCGACGCGGCGCAGCCGGTAACGCGACATCTCGCGCGAAGAGAGCGGCGCGAGGCTCTCGCCATCGAACAGAATCTCGCCTCCGGTCGGACGATCAAGCCCGCCGAACAGATTCAGCAGCGTTGATTTACCCGAACCGCTCGTGCCGAGAATCGCGACGAACTCGCCACGCTCGATTGCGACTGAGACGCCGGCGAGCGCGCGCACGGTCTCAGCCTTCATCGGATATTCACGCGTCACATTGCGGGCTTCGAGGATCGGCATCTCAATTCACAGTCGGTACCGCGTGCGCGAGCAAGCGGCGATGGCGGAATATCCGCTTGCTCACGCGCGCGGTACTGCGGTCATTTGCGCAACAACCAGAAGATCAATGTCAGCAGCAGGCTCAGCAACAGCATCGTCATCAACGGAAAGTAGACGCGAACCGATCCGCTCCGGTTCGACCAACTGATGTCGCCGGGCAATCGCCCCAGCCTCAGCCACGTCAGCCTGTCGCCGAGCAGGAACAACGCGCCCGCGACAATCAGAACGACGCCGAAGATGATCAGCATTTTGCCTAACGGAGCCATCAGCAGAACTCGGTCGCGTTGAAGAAGTAGCTCAATTCGATCTGCGCATTCTCCGGCGAATCCGAGCCGTGCGTGGCGTTCTCGCCGACGCTCGTACCGAAATCGCCTCGGATGGTGCCTTTCGGCGCCTTGGTTGAATCGGTCGGCCCCATCAGATCGCGCCACGCCTGCACGGCGTTATCTTTCTCAAGCGCGAGCACGACGGTCGGGCCGCTGATCATGAACTGAACGAGTTCGCCGAAGAACGGGCGCTCGCGGTGGACAGCGTAAAAACCTTCGGCCACAGGCCGGGACATGTGAACCAATTTCATCGCGCGAATCTTGAAGCCGTTGTCCGTGATGCGCTGAATAATGTTGCCGATATTACCCGCGCGCACGGCGTCCGGCTTGATCATCGCGAAAGTCATTTTTGGTGTGTCTGACATAATTCTCCTCGAATGGATTGGATTGCTGAATAAAGTGGGAAGTAGTTCGAGATCATAGCAACTCGATTTTCCAACCGTCAAACGGGGCGATTTTCGCAACACAATTTTGGCCTTTGTCTGCAAGCTTGCGCGACGCGACGCGTTCTGACAGCGAAGAGAATTGAAGAGCGCGGAACCAACCGCTCTCGCCAGGCGTCCAAACAGCCAAATCGCGATTTGCCATTTTCATTCGACCAGACGTCGGTCTGTGTTTGATTGTCGCGCCACTACGCGACGCGAGGATAAGTGCGCCCCGAAGCCATTTGAGGAGGAAGACAATGACGAAACGAAGGTTCTTTATTTCACTGGTCTGCGCCGCCGCTACTTTGCTGATGGGTTTCGCAGCATTCGCAAATTTCGGTTTCATAAACAGCTCCGGCGTAATCGCAGCCGCGCCGGGCAAAATCACTCAAGGCGCATTGCAGGCAATAGGCCGGGACGGCCAGCCGCGCGCCGAATGCCCGCTCAAACACACCGACGTCAAAGCCGAAGTGAGCGGCTCGCTCGCTCGCGTCACCGTCACGCAGAAGTTTCACAATCCCTTTCAGGACAAGATCGAAGCTGTCTACGTCTTCCCGTTGCCGCAATCGGCGGCGGTTGACGATATGACGATGACCGTCGGCGACCGCGTGATCAAAGGCAAGATCAAGCGCCGCGAAGAAGCGCGGGCGATTTACGAAGCCGCGCGCGACGCCGGTCACACCGCCAGCCTGCTCGATCAGGAGCGACCGAATATCTTTACGCAATCGGTAACCAACATCGCTCCCGGCGCCGAAGTGAAGATCACGATCAGCTACGTCGAATTTTTGAAATATGAAGATGGAGCGTATGAATTCGTTTTCCCGATGGTGGTCGGCCCGCGTTACATTCCTGGCCAGCCAATCGGCGAACAGGCGATTCAATCAGGCGTAGGCTGGGCGCCGGACACCAGTCAGGTTCCTGACGCTTCGCGCATCACGCCGCAGGTCGCGCCGAAAAACACGCGCGCGGGCCACGACATCGCAATCGAAGTCAAGCTGGACACTGGCGTCCCGATTGACGATCTGAAATCAACGTTGCACGAAGTTGACGTCGCCCGGCCAGACAATCATCGCGCCGTCGTGCGGTTGAAAGATCAGGCGACGATTCCGAACAAAGACTTCATCCTCAAATTCGATGTCGCGGGCCGGAAAGTTTCCGACGCGGTTCTGACGCATCGCGGCGCGCAGGGCGGTTTCTTCTCGATGATGTTGCAACCGCCGGAGCGCGTGGCCGCAGCCGATGTCACGCCAAAAGAACTGGTCTTCGTGCTCGACACTTCAGGTTCGATGGAAGGTTTTCCGATTGAGAAGGCGAAAGAGACGATGAAGCTCGCGCTCGATTCGCTTTACCCGGAAGACACTTTCAACCTGATCACCTTCTCCGGCGACACACACATTTTGTTTCCTCAGCCTGTCCCAGCGACGCGGGAAAACCTGCAACGGGCGCAGGTTTTCCTCGCGTCCCGTCAAGGTTCGGGCGGAACCGAAATGATGAAAGCCATCCGCGCCGCCCTTGATCCGTCTGATGCGCAAGACCACGTCCGCATCGTCTGCTTCATGACCGACGGTTACGTCGGCAACGACATGGAGATCATCTCCGAAATTCAGAAACACCCGAACGCGCGCGTCTTCGCATTCGGCATTGGTTCATCAGTGAATCGTTTCCTGCTTGACAAAATGGCCGAACACGGGCGAGGCGAAGTCGAATACGTGACGTTGCAGGATGACGGCTCGGCAGCCGCGCGCCGCTTTCACGAACGCGTACGCAACCCGCTGCTGACCGACATCGAGATTGACTGGTCGGGATTGCCCGTCGCCGATGTTTATCCGAAACGCCTTCCCGATCTGTTCAGCGTGAAGCCGCTGATCCTGACCGGGCGGTACACGGCTGCCGGGCGCGGAGTGATCCGTCTGCGTGGCAAGATGGCCGGGCAAAATTTCGTGAAAGAGATTCCTGTTGAGCTGCCCGAATCGCAACCCGATCACGACGTGCTGGCGACGATGTGGGCGCGCACGCGGATTGACGATTTGATGAGCCAGGATTACGGCGGAATTCAAAACGGCGCGGCGAAACCAGACGTGCGCGAAGCGATCACTCAACTCGGACTGGAATACCGGTTGATGACGCAATTCACTTCGTTCGTCGCTGTCGAAGAGATGACGGTGACCGATGGCGGGCAGCCGCGACGGATTGATGTGCCGGTGGAAATGCCGGAAGGCGTGAGCCGCGAGGGAGTGTTTGGGGTGAAAGATGATTTGAAGAGCGTTCAACAAGTCGTCGGCTTGCACGAATTGGACATAGCCCAATTTTATAGCAGGAGTGGAAAAGTAGCGCGTTCCAAATCCAAGCTCCAAGCAAATGCCAGGAGAAATGCCGCCGCTGCCGCAACTCCGCCTCCACCGCTTCCACCGCCGGCTTCCGAACCTGGTCAAGTTTTCGGCCAGATTGCCGCTGACGGACGCAACACACCTTTGTCGGCTGAAGAGCAGCAAAAGCTGCGGCTGCTCTCAAAACTCCATCCCTCAATCGCTGCCATGATCGAACGATTGAAGAACAAAGGCGCGAAGCCGAGCGCGGAAGACTTGAAATTCACGCGCGACGGCAAGGCCGAGATTCAGGTCTGGATGACGGATAAATCGGCTGCGGCGATTGAGCGGTTGAAGAAGCTCGGCTTTGAAGTGGTTCTCGATCCGCAATCGTCGAAAGTCATCATCGGACGATTGCCGGTCGAAAAGCTCGCGGCGTTGGCTGAACTCGATGTGGTGAAGTACATCGCGCCGCAAACGAGGTGATCTCTGGGAAGGCGCGCTTCCAGCGTGTCGCACGCTGGAAGCGCGCCCTCCCAGTTTTAATTGACTGCTTTCCACAACGATTGCCAAGAAGCGCGCAGCAGTTCTTCAATCTTCTTCCAATCCTCTTCGCTCACGCCGCCCGCTTCGGCCTCTTTGTCGCGGATGGTCATGGCTTCCTGTCGCAATCGCGCGTGTTCCATCATCTTTTCGACGGGAACGTGATAAATCTCGGCGGGCAATTCGGCCAGGGCGCGGTCTAAATCTCCCGGCTCGTGGCGCGCTCGCTGGCGATGCACGATCCACCATTCCAGTTCCAGCTTGGCGGCTTTTTCGACATCGAACGGCGTGTCGCTGCCGTCACGAATCGCCTGATAAAACTTGACGAGATTCGGCAACGCCTTTTCGTAATCCTCGCGCTTCCTGCCTTCTTTAAAAACGAATGCGGCTTTGGCGGCCTGATACGCGACGGCGTTCGAGGTGGCGAAAGGCATGTGATATTGCGAGCGCATCAATTCGGCCAGTTGGGTGAAGAGTTTGACGCGCTCTTTGGCGTAATACGACCGCCACATGTCGGTTTCGATTCGCGCGACTTCGTTCGGATCGAAATCGCGCAGCTTCGACGAGCGCGGGCCGTAAAGATCGTATCCAAGCCAGGCGACTGCGAGCGCGAGCGCGAGAAGAACGAGCCATTTCGCGCGAGATCGCCTGCCGGTTTTTTGATCGTCAATCATTTGCTGCGTCTTGTTCATGGGGTCTCCTTTCGTTTCGAGTCAGGCTGGCAAAGCTTCGATCAATTGATCAATCTCTTCCCGCGTGTTGTAAAAATGCGGCGAGATGCGCAAGCGGCCCAGACGAGGCGTGGTGATGATGCGGCGGTCGTTCAGCAGATGATAAAGATCATGGGCTGAGTATTTTTCGTGAATGCAACAGATGACCGCCGACGCTTCACCTGCCCTGCGCGAACTGACTACTTGATAACCGCGATCCGCCAACCGCCGGCAAAGGTAATCGCCGAGATCGAGCAGATAGCTTTCAATCTTTTCAACACCGACTTGCAGGAACAATTCAATCGCGGCGCTCAGTCCGATCACGCCTGCGGTGTTCAACGCGCCCGACTCGAAGCGTTTCGCATTGGGCGCGTAAGGCTGATCGTAGTTCGAAAAATCTTCAGGATCGTTGACCGAAAGCCACCCGACCAGAGTCGGCTTCACGCGTTCCATCGCTCGCCGAGAAACGTAAAACAGCGACACGCCGTCAGGGCCAAGCAGGAATTTGTGGGCGTCGGCTGAAAGCGCGTCAATCGCGCAGGCTTCGACATCTAGTTTGAGCGCGCCCAGCCCCTGAATCGCGTCAACGACGAACAATACGCCGCGTTCGCGGCAATGACGGCCAATCGCGGCGAGGTCGTTGCGGAACCCGCTGGCGAATTCGACGAAGCTCAAAGCGACGGCTCGCGTGCGGTCATCAATCAAGCTCAGAATCTCTTCGGTTTCCAAACGGCCATCGCGCTCGCGCGCCATTCTCACCTCAACGCCGAATTCACGCCTGATCCGCATCCACGGGATGACATTGGCCGGGAATTCGCAATCGGCGGTGACAATGTTGTCGCCCGCGCTCCAATCAACGCCATTGGCGATCATCGCCAAGCCAGCCGAGGTGTTCGGCGCGAAGGCAATCTCGTCGGCGCGGGCGTTGATCAATTGGCCGGCGAGTTCGCGCGCGTGTCTAATCGCGTCAAGCCAGTCGCGGAAATTAACCGCGCCGTTTTCCAGCACATCGCGCGCATGCGCCTGCATCCGTTCATAAACCGGCAGCGAGACGGGGCAGACGGCGGCGTGATTGAGATAGACGTAATTTTTCGTTACGGGGAAAAGCTCCCGAATCTTCTGATTCATAAATCGAGTTTGAAGCGAGGGCGAACCTCGCCGACTTCGATCCTGCGATGGTTGAAGATGGTTGACCGCGCGTAAGACGCAAGACGCGCAAGTTGGTCGTTATCGAGCAATCCGAGTTGCTTCAACGTCTCAATCACCACCGGGTCGCGGGCGCGGCGGGTGTCGCCGTCCTCGATTTTGATGGCGACGCCGATGCCCTTCGGATAACGCTCGTTTGGTTTCACGCCCAGCAATTGCACCCCTTCGGCGCCGACTTTTGAAACGATCTGGCCTTTTGCGGCCAGCATCAGGTCGGTGTCCAGCCGGTTGCGCGTTCCGCCAACCATTTCCGGATACTCCGTCATCGCGTTGACTACGGCTTCGGCGGCCTCGACAAGTTCCGGCTCGATTCCGGCGTGCTCGGCGCCAACGAGCCGCGCATAACTTCGCGCCATCGCTTCAATGCTCAGGCCGAAGACCGGCGCGCTGCATCCATCTATTGCAATGTTGATTTCGTCAACAGGCGCATCGGCAAATCGCGCGAGCGTGGAAAGAATCCGCCGCTGAACCGGATGATTTGGGTCAATGTAATTTTCCAATGGCGCGTTGATGTGGCTGGCGAATGCGAGCATCCCGGCGTGTTTGCCCGAACAGTTGTTGTGCAACGCGCCTGGCTGACTGTTTTCGGCGCGGAGATGTTTCGCGGACGCGTCGTCGAACGGCATATGCGCTCCGCATTTCAGCGCCGATTCGTCCAGAGCGATCTTGCTCAGAATGGAAATGACAGTTTCGAGATGAATGCTTTCGCCGCTGTGCGAACCGGTGATCACAGCCAGTTCGCGCGGGGTAAAACTGTAACGCGCCGCCGCGCCGCTGGTGATGATGGGGATTGTCTGAAATGGTTTTGCGGCGGATCGAAACCATGCCGGCGTTCCGATGTCGCCTATTTTTGCGATGACGCCGCCTGTGGCGTCAACCACAGCGATAAACCCGCGATGACGTGATTCAACCATTGAACCGCGCGTGACTTCGACTAACACCGGCGCGTCAGCCGGCGTTTGATTACCCGATTGATTCATGACGCGATGATAGTTGAGCGTCGCGTAAAAGAAAATCGCCGCCTGCTTCCTTGAAACAGGCGGCGGTCGAGCGAAATGACGAGATTGGTGATGGAGGAGATTATTTTCTGTTAGCGCCTTTCGGGCCTAACCGCAGAACGTGCAGTTTTATCTGACGGCGCCCGAAGACTCGCGCCTCACGCGATGAAGGGACCCATACGTCAACGATGTTGCCTTTGATCTTTTTACCAGTGTCGTGGACGGTATAAACGCCGGTATAGCCGGGCGTTTTGAGTTGCACGACGGAACCGAGCGGGATCACGCGCGGATCGGCTGCGATCACTCCACGGCGAACGTAAGCGCCGCTGCGTGTGCGCCCGTACAAGGCGTAAGCCGTCGCCTGGAAACTCGCGGCGGAACCCAGGATTTCCAGGTCTGGTTCGGTGAACGGTCGTCCGCTCAACTTCGATTCGCTCGGCTTGACTTTGAACTGAATGGAGGGATTCTTCAGAGAGACTTTCGGCTCCGTGATTGCAGCGGCAATTCTTGTTTCGGTTTTGACTTCGTTTACAGTCGAACTCGAAGCTTTGTCGGAAGCTTTGTCTGAAGCTTTGTCGGAGACCAGAGCCAATTGATTATTTAAATTGGTATTGGATGATGAGGAAGTATTGCCAGCGCTGGATGATTTTGGTGATTGAGTCTGCGAAGTTATCTGGCTCTGAGCATTGACGCCGATCTGAAGAAACACCGATAAACAAGCGATTCCCACGGTTTTGTTAAAACAGACGCTCATAAGATCCGTTCTTCTCCTTGTTGATTGTTGAAACCAACTTCAAACTAACGCCTGCTCTCAGGTGTGGATCAGACACCTGACAGGCTCGGATCAAAACTGCTTGACGGAGAAATCAATCGAAACGGATTCCTTCGTTGATCGAGCGAGAGCACTCACGTTGATTTGTAACCTGCCCATTCATCAAGAATGTTTTGCGGCCAATTAAGAACCCACCAGCGGCCACAAACGTGAACTTTATGTTCACAGCGTTAGCTGAAGCGCTTTTGCGACGGCGCGGATTATATATCCGAAAATTTGAATATCGGTGCCCCATTTCGAGTAGCGACTTAAAGCGCGTCTTAAACCAACTTAGGATCAAAAAAAATCTTATATGGGTATTGACATTGCAATATAAAAATTCCCCAGTGAATGGAAAGAAGACAAAATATTCATTAGCCGTGTATCGTCTTTTTCCGGCGTTTTTCACGCTTTTGGGACAGGAGAAACAGTCAATATTGGCTATGGTTTGTTGTTGAAAAAATCAATTTCGGATGGGCTGATGAAAGCGGAAAAAGGCTGGATGGCGATCTTGTATCAGCCCAGGTCTTGTAAGGCCGCCACCAACTCGTCGTGCGAAACTGTGGCGGTTCCTACTTTGCCCACAACGACACCCGCAGCGTGGTTAGCAATGATCGCGGCTTCAGTAAGGCTTGCGCCCGAAGCCAGCGCCAGCGTCAACGTAGCGATCACAGTGTCCCCAGCGCCAGTCACGTCATAAACTTCGCGCGCGACCGTCGGAATGTTGGTTGTTCCTCCCGCGTCGTCGAGCATGCTCATGCCATGCTCGCCGCGTGTAATCAGCACATTTCTGCAACTGATCAGATCACGAATTCTGCGCGCCGCCGCAATCAAAGATGATTCGTCGGTGATCTCGACGCCGCTCGCACGCTCGGCTTCGATCTGATTCGGCGTTATCACATCAACCTCGCGGTAGTGAGCAAAGTTTCTGATCTTCGGATCGAGACAAACCATTCTGTTCCGCGACTGCGCCGATTCAATCACGGCGCGCAGCACGCGTGGCGTCAACAAGCCTTTATCGTAATCGGAGATAATCACAGCGTCCGCATTCGACAAAGCCTGATCGAACGCGGCGATGACCCGGCCTTCGACAGCGTTTGAAACCGGCGAACGGTCTTCGCGGTCGGCGCGGACCATCTGCTGGCTGTGCGCGACGACGCGGGTCTTGCGCGTCGTCGGGCGCGATGAATCGGTGATGACGCCATCGGTCTCGGCCTTCCGCTCGGCGAAGCGGTCGCGCAGCATCTTCGCGGCTTCGTCGTTCCCTACAATGCCAATGGGAATCGCACGCGCGCCGAGTTCTAGCAGGTTTGAGACTACGTTGCCAGCTCCGCCCAGATGCCAGGATTCGCGTTTGACTTCGACTACGGGCACGGGAGCTTCGGGGGAGATGCGGCGCACCTCGCCCCAGATGAATTCATCCAGCATCAGATCGCCCAGCGTGACAATCCGGAGGCCGGAGAATTTACTGACGATTTGTTCGGCGCGTTGATAATTCATCAGTGAATATTTCAGCCAGCGCGAACGCCATTCGGAACTGGTCTTTCAGGTACAACCAGGGCTGGAAGAATTCCATCGGCGTAGCCAATGTCGAACAACATTCCTTCAGAAACCAGTCCCATCATTTTTTTCGGCGGGAGGTTGACGACAAACAGCGCCTGTTTGCCTTCGATCTCTTTCGGATTTTGGCGCTCCTGTTTCAGACCAGCCAGGATGGTTCGCTTGTGGTCGCCGAAATCAACCGTGAGTTTGACCAGTTTGCCGGAGCCTGACACGTCTTCCACTGTTTCTATCGCTCCGACTCGGATATCAAGTTGATCAATCACATCGAATGAGATCTTCGGTTTGACCGTCGCAGGTTTGAATGTCTCCATATTTGTCATATCAACCGGTCAATCGCCTTCAGCGCCTGATCAACAGTGATTGACCGTATGCATTCGGGTTCGTCAAAAGCTTCGCAAGTGTACATTGAGCACGGATTGCACGGGAAATAATTCTGAACCAGCACGGATGGCGCGCGCCACGGACTCCACCTGACCGAGCTTGCCGGGCCGAACAAAACGACGAGCGGAGTTTTCACCGCCGCCGCGATGTGCGCCGGGCCGCTGTCGTTGCCGACGAAAAGTTTCGCCTGGGCGATCACCGCCACAAGCTCGCCGATGCTGAGCGAATTCAGACTGGCCAACTTGTGTTTCGTTGCAGCCTGCACAGCGGCCAACTGCGACCGCTGCTCTTCGGTCGGCGCGCCGGTCATCACGATTTGGAAATCTCGGGCAATCAACGATTCGGCAATAGCCGCGTAACGTTTCGGCTCCCAGCGTTTGGTGTAAAACTCGTTCGTCGGCGCGACCACAACATAGGGGCGTTCGGGATCAATCCCAGCCTCGCGCAATTTGCTCAACGCCGATTTGCGAAATTGCGGAGCGACGTGCAAACGCGTTGGTTCCGGTTCGTCGCCCGGAAGACCGAGCCATTTGAATTGCCCGAACTGGTACTCGACCGTGTGCAAATCCTTACGGCCAAGAATCTCTTCGGCGGGCGGGATACGTAAGTTGTAAGCATAGCCGTTGCGAAAATGTTCGGCGCCCGCGCGGTGTTTCGCCCCGCTCAGGAAAGTCAACTGCGCGCTGGTCGGCCCTCCGTGCAAATTGATCACCGCGGCGAACTTCCTGCTGCGAAGTTCTCTGATCATGTTCAAACGTGAGGCCAACGAGCTTCGTTTATCTTTCACGCCGCGAGGCAGAGGGATCGCTTCGATCTCGGGGTCGGCGGCGTAAAGATCGGTGTAGATCGCTTCGACCAGTGTCTCGATTTGCAGATCAGGCCTGAAATGTTTCAGCGCGCGCAGATTCGCAGTGTCCAACACCGCTTCTCCCAGATTGCGGATGCGGATGAAGAGCAGGCGCGAATTTTCAGGCAATTGTTGAAAGAGAGGAATTGACATCAAGACTGCTAAAGGCGGGGCGAAACCGACAAGCGGATGCGGCGATCAAGTAGACTTGATTCCTTCTTCTTCAATCGTCGCCTCGTCAATGAGCATGACCGGAATCTCGTCGCGGATCGGATAGACGCGATGGCAGCTTACGCATTTCAACCCGCTGCCATCAGGTTTCAATTCGACTTTCGATTTGCAGGCCGGACACCGCAGGATTTCCAGAAGATCAGGACTGACACTCATTGCATCTCGCCTCGTGAAAGTAGCTCTTGTTGGAACGAAGCGGCATTCTATTGGCGTGTGGAAAGCGTGTCAAACTTTGCCCAAACGGGCCGCGCGCAAACAAGCCTCGGTGGAAGCTTTGCTTGACCGCTATCAGCGCCGGAATTTATGATGCCGCCTGTTAGCCCTGATCTCGTTGATCTCCTCTTTTCAGATAGTTTCAATCACGAAGGAGTACACATCAGCTTTATGGCCCATCCAAGTTCGTCTACAGAAACCGCTAAGAAAATTTGGCACAATGGAAAATTGATTGATTGGAATGATGCGAACATTCACATCATGTCGCACGTCGTCCATTATGGTTCGTCGCTGTTTGAAGGCATTCGCTGTTATTCGACGCCGCAAGGCCCGGCGGTCTTCCGCCTGCGCGAACACATCCAGCGGCTGCACGATTCGTGCAAAATCTATCGCACCGAACTCGAATATCCGGTTGATCAACTAATCGCCGCCTGTCAGGAAGTGGTGCGCGTCAACGGCTTCAAGGAATGCTACCTGCGTCCGGTGGTCTTTCGCGGCTACGGCCCGTTCGGCGTTTATCCGTTGAACAATCCGGTCGAGGTTTACATCGCAAGCTGGGTCTGGGGCAAATACCTCGGCCAGGAAGCGATTGATCAGGGCGTTGATGTTTGCGTGGCGAGTTGGGCGAGAATGCACAACAACACTATTCCGCCGACGGCCAAATCCGCCGCGAATTACATGAACTCGCAGTTGATCAAGATGGAAGCGGTCGCCAACGGCTTCGTCGAAGGCATCGCGCTCGACACCGATGGCAACGTCAGCGAGGGCAGCGGCGAAAACATCTTTCTGATTCGGGGCGGAGTTTTATACACGCCGCCGCTCGCCTCCGCCGTGCTGCCCGGCATCACACGCGATTCGGTGATCCAGATCGCGCGCAACCTGGGTTACGAAGTCCGTGAACAGGTTATTCCACGCGCCGCGCTCTACGTCGCCGACGAAGTCTTCTTCACCGGCACCGCCGCCGAAATTACGCCCATTCGCAGCATTGACCGCGCAAAAGTCGGATCCGGCAAACGCGGCCCCATCACCACGCAGTTGCAAAACGAATTCTTCGCCATCACTTCGGGAGAGAAGGAAGCGCCGGGCGATTGGCTGGCGTTCGTGGGCAAGTAGTCAGCTTATGAATGGGCTGCAAAATATCAGGCCGAGTTGCGCGCCAATTAGGAATTGGCGCGCACGGGCCGGCCATTGCAGCCAATTCCGCCGCTTGATTAGGCGTAGAGAGACCTAAAGATGGTTTTGCGCATTCTTGAGTATGAAGTCTGCGGATCGTACTCGCTGCTACTGACCTTCAATGACGGACCGAACAAGCGCGTGAATCTTTTACCGTCGAAGAGAACGAAAAGACTACGCTCGCGGCGTAACGTTTTTCTGTCTTCCTTCTCTCAGCCTGCCTTCATTGACAACCCCGGCGCCCGATTCTATAGTGCGCGCTGGTCAAACCATTTCACGGGATGAAAACAGGCGTGGGTAAAAAGCCTGTGTTCAATGATCCCTCCACCCAGCAGAGGAGGAAAAATGGCCATTCGCAATTCCAACCACCTCGGCGCGGCGATGGAGCCGATTGATCGAGCTGGGATAACTGAGCTTGTCGTGCAACGCATCAAGGAATTACTGGAACGCGGCGAACTGAAAGCTGGAAGCCGGCTGCCACCCGAACGCGAACTGGCCGACATGCTTCACATCAGCCGCCCCAGTTTGCGCACCGCGTTGAAAGCTCTGTCGGTGATGGGCATCATCCATGCGAAGCCCGGCGCGGGAACTTACATCGCCGAATCGCTGCCCGAAATCTTCACAGAGCCGATGCGCTTCATGACGCTGATCAATAACACCAGCGTCGAGGAATTGTTTGAAGCGCGCCGGATCATCGAAGCGGGATTAGCCGAACTGGCGGCTGAACGCGCTACGGAGGCCGACATCGCCGCGCTGGTCAGAGAAGTCGAAGGGATGAAAGCGACCACCGACGACCCGGAAAACTTCCTCAAACACGATGTCCGGTTTCACCAGACGATAGCCCGCGCCGCAAACAACAAACTGATGAGTGGCGTGATGGACACCGTCGCGCAACTGCTCTTTCACATCCGGCGCCTGACCATCTCACACGCGCGCGACCTGGAAGAAGCCATCGAATGGCACGAGAAGATCATCGCAGCCATGCGCAAACACGACGCGAAACGCGCCAAAGAAATGCTCTCAGGGCACCTGCGCGCGGCCCAATCCGCCTGGGCGCGTGAGCACAGACCGGAGAATAACGGCAAAGTTGAAGAGGCGCCTTCGACAAAAATCAGGGGACGGTCAGGCAAGTGAGATGACGATTTCACATGCCATATGAAATATCGCAGATGGCGTATTCTCCGACGTGTTTCACGGCTTGGCGTCCATCCAGTTTTCGCCGACTCCGACGTCAACGACCAGCGGCGCGTCAATTTTCGCAGCGCTCTCCATCGCGGCCTTCACAACCTCACTGGTCTTTTTGATCTCTTTCTTCGGAACCTCGAAGACAAGCTCATCGTGAATTTGCAGAATCATCCGCGCCTTCAATTTTTCACGGCGCAGGCTCTCGGCCACACCGAGCATCGCCAGTTTGACGATGTCCGAAGCTGACCCCTGCATTGGCATGTTGATCGCCTCGCGTTCGGCGCGCGCGCGGGCAGCGCCTTTGCTCTCCAGGTCGGGCACGTTTCGCTTGCGGCCGTAAATTGAGCGCACCGCGCAACCGTTTTCCCGCGCCCTCTCAGGCAGTTCATCCATGTATTTCTTCACGCCCGCGTAGGTTCGGTAATACTCCTCGATCACCTTCTTCGCTTCGTTGCGCGATATGCCCGTGCGCTGCGCCAGCCCGAACGGGCCGATGACGTAGGCGATCCCGAAGTTGACGATCTTGGCCTTCCGCCGCGCCTCTCTCATCTCTTCCGGCGTTTTCGCGTTGAAGACCGCCTGTGCGGTGCGCGCGTGAATGTCTTCGCCCCGGCGGAATGTTTCGAGCATCACCGGGTCTTTCGTGATATGCGCGAGCAGCCGCAGTTCGATCTGCGAATAGTCGGCTGAAAGCAGGACGTGGCCGTCCGCCGGGATGAATGCGCGGCGGATGCGGCGGCCCATCTCGGTGCGGATCGGAATGTTTTGCAGGTTCGGATCGGTGGACGACAAACGCCCAGTCGCCGCGATGGTCTGATTGAGCGTGGTGTGAATGCGCCCGTCTGCCGTAGAAATCAACTTAGGGAAGGCGTCAACGTAAGTGCCTTTGAGTTTCGCCAACTCCCGATGCTCGATGACGAGTCGCGGCAATTCGTATTTTTCAGCCAACTCATCCAACACGTCGCGGCTGGTCGAAATTTTCCCCGTCGCCGTGCGGCGCGCAACTTCGTAATTCAATTCCTCGAAAATCTCGCCGAGTTGCGCGGGCGAGCCGATGTTGAACTCGCGCCCCGCCAATTCATAAATTTTCTTCGACAGCTTATCGAGTTCCTTATCCATCTCGACCGAGAGTTTGGCCAGCACTCCGATGTCAACACGGAACCCCGCTTCTTCCATCTCGTAAAGGATCGGCACGAGCGGCATCTCCATCTTCCGGTAAACGAAATCGAGCTTCTCCTGCTGAAAGTCGTATTGAATCTTGTCTTCCAGAATCTTCGCGCTCAGCACGTCCGCCAGCCGCCCGGTCGCATCGGCGAACTGGGCAACCGTTGTTTCTTCGTCCGTTGTGATCGAGCCATCCAGATACTCGCTCGCCAGTTGCGGCAATTCGTATTTCGTGCGCTCGGCTTCGAGCAGATAGGCTTGCAGCATCGTGTCATCAGCCACATTCTCCAGTTCGATTCCCAACGCGGCCAGGCTACGCATCGCTCGTTTGAAGTCGTGCGTGGATTTTTCGATCAGGCCGTTCTCAAAAACCTCTTTGAGCAGCTTCACGGCTTCTTTGCGGTCGTCGCAGTTTTCAAAATCGAAATAGTCCGCCGAGCCGGAGGCCGTCGAGAACGCGATGACGCTCAACTTGCCCGAAGAGTTTTCAGACAGCGCGAACGCGAATTGCTCGCGGTCGTAAAAAGTCTTGAGCAGTTGGCGCAAATCATCCGTCTTCGTGATGCGGCGGTAGGAAGCCGAGACGCCGCCGGATTCTTTCACCGCCACTGCTTCGCCTGGCTTCGCTCCATCCTTGAACTCCTGCTTCAGATGAGCGAATTCGAGTTCGTTGAACAATTCGTAAGCCAGCCTTGAGTCAGGCTCTTCGACGATCAGCGCTTCAAGGTCGAGTTCAACCGGGACGTTCAGGTCAATGCGCGCAAGCTCGCGCGACATCCTGATCTGCTCCGCGTGGTCGCGCAGCGATTCGCGGTAAGTCTTCTTCTTAACCTGTTCCCAGTTGACCAGCGCGTTCTCAATCGTGTCGAACTCCGCAAGCAACGACGCTGCGCCTTTTTCGCCGATACCCGGCGCGCCCGGAATGCCGTCGGCCGCGTCGCCCATCAGGCCCAGCCAGTCAACTATCTGATCCGACCGCACGCCGTATTTCGCCTTCACGCCCGATTCGTTGAGCAGCGATTCGCCATTCTTGTCCACGCGCAGCACGACCACCTCATCGTCGCGCACCAACTGCGCCAGGTCTTTGTCGTTCGTGACGATGACGGTTTGCAAGCCAGCCTCCGCCGCTTGCCTGGACAGCGCGCCGATAATGTCGTCAGCTTCGTAACGCGGCATGCGCACGACGGGCACGCGCAACGCTTCGCACACGCGCAGAATGTAAGGCAGTTGCGCCACCAGGTCTTCAGGCATATCAGGCCGGTGGGCTTTGTACGCGGCGAACTGCTCCTGACGAAAAGTCTTCTCTTTGGAATCGAGCACGACACCCAGATAATCGGGCCGGTGATCCTTCATCATTTTCCGCAACGTCACCGTGAAGCCGTAAACAGCGTTGGTCGGCACGCCTTTCGAGTTCGACAACCCGCGAATCGCGTAATACGAACGAAAGATGTTCGACATTCCGTCAACAAGGAAGAGGCATTTTTTATTTGGCATAACCGGATTATCGGCGAGTTAAAGACGGAGGGTCAAGATTATGAATTCTTCGCAACAAGCCTGCTTGACCGCAATCGCGCACGTGATTACGCTGTGCCCGCGACGAAAGCTAAGATCATCAAAATCGGTAAGGAGAACAGCAAAGTATTAATGGATAACGAACAAGTCACCGTCATCGCATACATCGAAATCAAGCCCGGAACAGAAGATGCCTTCAAAGCGGAGCTTGAGAAAGTCATTGCCGCGACGCGAGCCGAAGCGGCCTGCATCAACTACGATTTTCATCAATCAGCCGACCAGCCCACCCGCTTCGTCGCTTACGAAAACTGGACGAGCAGGGCCGGGCTGGATCAGCACGCCAAATCGGCGCACATTCAAACTTTCAGACAGAACTGCGCCGAGATATTCGCCAAACCTGTCGAGATAACGATCTGGAAAAAGCTGGATTGACGGCGCCTGCTTACCTATAATGCCCGCCTTTGTTAATCACCCCAATGTAAAATGTCGGTAGCCTGGCCGCGAGAGATGGCGTGATCGCTCTTCCTCACTGTCGGGCTACTATCACTTATCAAGGAGCGAAAGTTGGCCCTTAAAGACCTCATCTCGATCAACGACCTGACCTCGACGGAAATCCGAAAGATATTCACTACGGCTGCCGATTTGAAAGCCAATCCACGAAATTACAGCGATGCGCTGGCCGGATGCAGCGTCGCGTTGATTTTTGAAAAACCAAGTCTGCGCACGCGCGTGACGTTCGATCTGGGCGCGACGCAGATGGGCGCATCGTGCGTTTACCTGGATCATCAGGGCGTGCGGCTGGGCGAACGCGAATCGGTCAAGGACATGGCGCTCAACCTGGAACGGTGGGTTGACGTGATCGTCGCGCGCACTTACAGCCACGAGACCGTGATTGAATTGGCCGCGCATTCGTCCGCGCCGGTAATCAACGGCCTTTCGGAATTTTCACATCCGTGCCAGGGATTGACTGATTATTTCACGCTGACCGAGAAAGTCGGCCCTGATCTGAAAGGATTTCACATCGCCTATGTCGGCGACGGAAACAACACTTGCCACTCGCTGATCTTCGCGGCGGCCAAGCTCGGCGCGCACATCAGCGTCGGATGCCCGAAAGGTTACGAGCCTGACGCCGAAGTTTTAAAGCTGGCCCGCAAAGACGCGCGCAAGACTGGCGCGAAGATCGAAGTCGTCAACGATCCGTTTGACGCTGTCGAAGGCGCGCAGGCCGTCTATACCGACGTTTGGGCTTCGATGGGCTTCGAGGCCGAGACCGAACGCCGCCGCGAAATCTTCTCTCCATTCCGCGTCACCAAAAAGTTGATGAAGGCCACCGAAAAAGACGCGCTTTTCATGCATTGCCTGCCGGCGCATCGCGGCGACGAGGTTGACGCCGACGTGATTGACAGCCGAATCTCTATCGTCTACGACCAGGCGGAAAACCGGCTGCACACTCAGAAGGCGATAATGTTTCTGCTGGTCGAGGCAAACCGGTGAGATTGCGGATTGCGGATTGCGGATTGCGGATTTTAAGATTGCGAACGATGAGTGACAACGTGAAGCCAGAAGCAGAAAACAACAACAAGGGGCCGGAACCAGCTCATTCGCAATCCGCAATCCGCAATCCGCAACCGGAAGATCCGCAATCCGCAATCCGCAATCCGCAATCCGTGGCTCGCTCCGCCGGCATCGTCAGCGTCGCTGTGATGGGCAGCCGGATTCTCGGTCTCGTGCGCGAACAGGTCTTCTCTTCGTTCTTCGGCGCGGGCTTCGCCAACGTAGCCTTTATAATCGCCTTCCGCATCCCGAATCTGTTGCGCGATCTGTTCGCCGAAGGCGCGCTGTCGGCGGCCTTCGTTGCGACCTTTTCGCAAACGCAAACCAAACGTGGCGAACAGGAGGCGTGGCGGCTGGCCAATCTGGTCAATAACGGTCTGATCATCGTACTTTCGGCAATCGTCGTCATCGGAATTATTTTCGCGCCGGAGATTGTAGGCATTCTGATCCGCCCCGGCGATGTCCCGGCTGATCCCGCCCGCGCGCAATTGATGGCCGATCTGGCCGTCAAGATGACCCGCATCCTGTTTCCGTTTCTGCCGATGGTTTCGCTGGCGGCGGTGGCGATGGGAGTGCTCAACACCAAAGGGCGTTTCGGCGTTCCGGCGTCGGCTTCGACGATGTTCAATGTCGGTTCGATCTTCGGCGGACTGGTCTGCGCTTACCTGCTGGCGCCCGAATACATCACCCACACCGCTACGTCGCTGTTCAATCGCCGGCAGCCTGCGAGAGACGATCTGGGCGCGGCGACTGCGATCATCGGAATGGCCATCGGCACGTTGATCGGCGGAATGCTGCAATGGCTCGTCCAGATTCCGAGCCTGCGCGCCGTCGGTTACCGCTGGCGCCCGATTGTCAGTTTCCGCGACGAAGGCGTCAGGCAGGTGATGCGGATGATGGCGCCTGCGATCATCGGCTCCGCCGCGTTGCAGGTGAACGTCGTGGTCAACACCATGTTCGCTACCAGCGTCGCTGTAGGCGCGGTCGTATGGCTGGGCAACGCGTTCAGGTTGATTTACCTGCCAATTGGGATTTTCGGCGTGGCGATCTCGACGGCCACGCTGCCCGTCACGTCGCGCGCGGCGGCGATGGACAACCTGGACGAATTTCGCCGGACATTGGCAAGCTCGCTGCGGTTGACGCTGCTGTTGACGATTCCATCGGCGGTCGGGCTGATTATTTTGAGCCGTCCGATTATCGCGCTGATCTATCAATACGGGCGTTTCACTGCGTTCGATACGCAAGCGACGGCGCTCGCGCTGGCTTGCAACGCCATCGGATTGACAGCCTATTCAGCGGTGCGCGTGCTGGCGCCGTCGTTTTACGCGCTGCGCGAAACGCGCATTCCGATGATGGCCAGCCTGCTCTCTATCATCACAAACTACGCCGTCGCCAAGTTCACGGTTGATTACCTGAAGATCGGTTACGCCGGGCTAGCGCTTTCCATCTCCGCCGTCGCTATCATCAATTTCGCGTTGCTCTTTTTCTTCATGCGCCGGAAGCTCAGCGGGATCGAGGGTCGAGGGCTTTTCGCCACGTTCGCAAAAGTCACGCTGGCGGCGGCGGCGATGGGCGCAGTCTGCTGGCTGGTCAGCAATCGGATTGAAAATTACCTCGGACTGGATGGCCTGTTCGCTCGATTGATCAACGTGGGCGTTTCGATTGCGGTCGGCGTTATCACGTTCTATCTGGCTGCGAGCTTGTTGAAAGTCGGTGAACTCACTCAATTGACTGCGGCGTTGCAGCGGAAGTTCGGGGCGCGTTTTCGCAGAAATCGGCGTTGAGGTGTATGCCGTCAAACCGACCAGTCAGCGGTAAGTAAATTGTCAACTGACTGGAAATCCGAATCTCGCGTTACGAGCGTGGCGGCCAGGGCTAAGACTGTCGCAGCAATCCAGAGATCATTCTCTCCCAAATTCAAGCCTTTCTGTTGAAAGGTGAATTTTACGCTTGAGTAATGATCTCCGGCTGATTCAGGAATCGCTTCACAGGGGATGGTTGAAAACAAGTAGCTTGAGATCGAATGCAGCTATTGTCGTCGTTTGCCCGCCGGCAACCTTTCAAGGCCGAAGAGTATCTCGCCTCGCACAACAGGACAAACTACTATTCTGTCGTGAGCAGGACGGCCTTTCAGCCGCGCTTCCACAGTGGAATTCTCTCGCATCAGGTCGCTGAAAATGCTTGAGTCGAGAAGAAAGATCAAAGCTTCTCTCTCTCGTTCTCCTCGAATATGGAAGTCCAGTCAACGGGGAGTTCCCCCTCCTTGATTGCCTGCTCCAATGCGCTCACATCTTCTGATGAAACGTGCGGAGCATCCTTCAAAGCCTGAAGAATCGCCTGCGGGGAGCCAGGAGGCGATGAAACAAACTGCCGGCGCAGATTATCAATGATCCACTCTGAAGGACGTAAGCCTTTAGTCGAAGCTGCTTTCGTTACCGCCTCATAAATTTCACTTGGAAGCTCCAATGTCATCGTGTGGCTCATCTGCTTTACCTCCTTGCTGAAATGCGCCCAGCGTCATTATCAGCATTTGGCGCTCTTCCGGTCAAAGACTCTAAAAACGCCACCAGGTCTTTCTGCTCGTCTTCCGTCAGCGCAAGCGCGCTCAGGTCCCATTCGCGGTTGATGTTCTGCCGTCCGCCTTCATTGTAGAACCTGACCACGTCGGCGAGCGTCTTCGCGCTCCCGTCGTGAAAGTAAGGCGCGGTCAGCGCGATGTTGCGCAAGCTCGGCGTGCGATAAGCGCCGATGTCGAAGACCTGATACGTGATCAGAACTCTTCCAAGCTCCTGCCCGCCATCCTGCTTCGCCAGCGCATCAATCGCTTCTTTCGCTCCACCGGTCTCGATAACCGCGTAGGTCTGTCTGGACAGTTTGTCGAAGCTCGGATGGTTCGCGGCCACGCCGGTGTTGTGATAATTGAAGTCGGTGAAGAAAGGCAGCGCGTCGCTGAACGTGTGGCAGCGCGAGCAACGCGCCTTGCCGCGAAAAACCGCCAAGCCGCGTCTGGCCGCTTCGCTGATCGCATTTTGATCTCCGGCGATGAAGCGGTCGAACGGCGAATCGCCCGAAACCAGCGTGCGTTCGTAAGCGGCGATGGCTTTGCCGACAAGCTCGATCTTCACTTCGGCGCCGAAGACGGATTGGAACTCCGCGCGATATTCGGGGATCGCGCGGAGCCGCTTGACCACTTCGTCGTAAGAATCATTCCCCATCTCCAGCGCGTTGATCAGCGGTTGAATGGCCTGATCTTCCAGCGTATCGGCGCGCCCATCCCAAAACTGTCCGGTGTTGAATGTGGCGTTGAGCAGCGTCGGCGAATTGCGCGAACCGCGACGGCCCGCGATGCCTTCGGCCACTGCCTTGCCGTCGGTGAAGGCGAGTTTCGGGTCGTGGCAGGATGAGCAGGAAACCTTGCCGTCCGCCGACAGCCGCGCGTCGAAGAACAGTTTGCGGCCAAGCTCGATCTTGGCGGGCGTCATCGGATTATTTCTCGGAACGTAATAATCCCAGGTGTCGGCCGGCAGCCCTGATGGAATCGAGTTTTTGAGCGATGGCTGTTGGGCGTTGAAACCGGGCGTGAGCCAGAGGCAAGCGGCGCCTGCGAACGCGAGGACGATCAGCGCGCGTAATGATCTTCGATGGTGAACCTTCATAAACCTCCCGCATGTGTCACGCCTTTTGAGTCTTTGGCTTTAAATCTGATCCAGAATCAATTTTGCGATTGATAAATAAATCAGCAATCCCGTCGCGTCAACCAAAGTCGTGATCAGCGGCGCGGACAGAACCGCCGGGTCAACTCCGATGCGGTGCGCCGCAATCGGGACTATCGAGCCGACCGTCGTTGACCAGACGCAGATTGCGCAAACAGTGACCGCGATGGTCAGCGCCAGTTTGAAATCACGCGTCACCCAGAACGCCTGAGCGAACGCGATTATTCCGATCATTACTCCGACCAGCAATCCAGTCGTCGCTTCGCGCAACGCCACGCGCCACGCGTGTTTGACGCCGATTTCGCCGAGCGACAGGCTGCGGATGACGGTCATCACCGTCTGCGCGCCCGCGTTGCCGCCGGTGCCGATCAGCAGCGGTACGAAGAAATTGAGCGCGACCACAGTCGCCAGTTCGGCTTCAAAACTGTGCAGCACCTTGCTCGTCAAAGTTCCCGCGACGAACAGAAACAGCAGCCAACCGATGCGTTTTTGAACTACGCGGAAGACCGGATTGTCGAAATACGGGCGGTCGAGCGCGCCGGGTTCGACCGCCGCCATTCGCAGGATGTCTTCGGTCTGCTCCTCGATCATTACGTCAATCACATCGTCAACGGTGACGAAGCCGACGACGCTTCCGTCTTCTTCGAGCACTGGCACAGCCAGCAGGTTGTACTTGGCGATTTTATGGGCGACCGCTTCCTGATCGTCGCTGGCGTGAACGGTCACGGGTTTGCGCCGCATCACCTCGATCACGGGCTGATTCAATTCGGCCATCACCAGATCGCGCAGGCTGATCGCTCCCAGCAAAGCTCCCGTTTTGGGATCGAGCACGTAGCAGGCGTAAATGGATTCCTTTTCGCGCGCGACCGAGCGGATGTGTTTGAGAGCTTCGGCGACGGTGAGTTGCGGATCGAGCTTGACGAACTCGGTGGTCATGATGCCGCCAGCGGTGTGCTCAGGGTATTGCAGCAGATGTTCGAGTTCGGCTTTAGTTTCGGCGTTGACCCTGGCCAGTACGCGGCGGCGTTCAGTCAATCCCATCTGCTGAATGATGTCGGCGCCTTCGTCGGCTGAAAGACCTTCGATAATTTGAGCGGCCCGCGCTGGGTCGAGCTTTTCCAGAATCGCTCCGCGCCGCGTCATCGTCGGTTGATCGAGCAATTCGATGACGCGCGGCACAGGCAGCATCATGATCACCGTCGAGGCTTCGATCAGCTTCAACTGATTGAGCAATTCGACCAGGTCTTCGGGGCGCAGGTCCGCCACCTGTTCGCTGATGCCGACGAAGCTCTCATCCAAACGGAGGTTGATGCGCTCGCGCAACTCTTCCAGCGTTGACACGGGTTCACCTCCTCTCTTCCCATTTCTTCTTTAGCTCACTGAGCAGATCAATGAATCTGAGGTCGCAGCGCAGGTTGTCCAGACGCGGGTTGTCGGCGAAGAGCGGGTAGTTTTCATTGCCGAGTTGAATCGCCTTATTGATCCATTCGACCGCTTCATCGCGCATGTTTTCCATCGCGTAAAGCGACGCCAGCCACAACGCCACGTCGTGATCGGCGGCGGCGGTCTCTTTGACCTGATCGGTGATCACGCTGCGGGCGCGTTCGTGCTGGCCGCGCGCGCTGTAACACCAGCCCAGGATGATTTGCAGCGGATCGAAATGCGGATGTTGCCGGAGCACTTCTTCAGCCAGCTTCCGGCATTCCTCGATTCGGCCTTGATTGAAATAGATCAGCGAGAGGAAGGTCTTGATCAGCGGGTGGTCGGGTTCAACCGCGCGTCCTTTTTCCAGTTCCGCGATGGCCTGGTCGTATTCGTGACGGTAGGTGTGAAGCCGTCCGCGATTGTAGCTGGCGATGACAATGTCACGCGGATTGAGATCGAGCAGTTTGTCGTATTGCCTGAGAGCTTTGTCGTAAAGGCCGTTCAACCGATAGAGCAGGCCCGCGATGATGAAAACCGTCGGGTCGTGAGGAGCGAGGCGCCTGACTTCGGCCAGCGTCGCCAGAGCTTTGCCCTTCTCGCCGCGATACAGATAAACGTAAACCATCTGCAAACGCGCGCCCGATAGGTTCTCATCCAGTTCCAGCGCGCGATGCAAGGATTTCTCCGCGAGGTCGAAATATTCTCCACCCCCGTAGCCCTGACCGTGATGCACAAAGCAGCGGCCCAGCGCGGAATGCGCCCGCGCAAAATTCGGGTCGAGCCGGATCGCTTCCTGGAACATCTTGATCGCCATGTCGAGGTCGCTGTCGTCGAAGGTGTGCGACGTGTACTTGAACAACAGGTCGCGTCCGCGCAGGTAAAACTCATAAGCTTCCGGGCTGGTCGTGAGCGGCTTCTCTATCTTTTGTTGTTCTTCATCGGTCAGTTTCAATTTCAATCCGGCGATGACGTGTTCGGCGATGGTGTCCTGCACCGTGATCAGGTCGCGCGCGTCTGAATCAATCCTCTCACTCCACAGTATCTCGCCAGTGGCGGTCCTGATCAGTTGAGCCGTGACGCGAAACCGGTCCGGCGTCTTGATGAAGCTGCCCGTGAGCACAGTGTTCACGGCCAGTTCCTCGCCGACCTGGCTTGGATCAACGTTCTGCCCGGCGTATCGAGTGATGTACTGCGATGGGCGCACGACCAGCGAACGCAGGTGCGCGAGTTCGGCGATGATGCCGTCAGCCAGCGAAAATTCGTAGAAGTTGTCCTCCGCATTGCCCGAGATATTTTTGAACGGCAACACCGCAATGGTCTGCTTATTCTCGCTCCCCCAGGATTGCGGTCTGAAAGATCCGGGATTGGAAGACGACGGGCGCAAAGAGCCGCCGCTGTGTCCCGATTGGCTGGGCGTCGAACGGGCTTCCCCGCCGGGCGATTGGTTGGGCGGATGGCTGTTGCGAAGTTTGTTGAAAACGCGGCTGCCGAAAACCCGGCCTAAAGCGCCGCTCAACCGCCACGAACTTCGCGCGCGTTGCGGCGCAATCAGGATCGCGTCATCGCCGTCCGGCGCGATGCCCCTCTCCAGCGAGAGTTGGCGCATCAGGCTCTTCAATTCGTCGCGCATCTCGGCCATCGTCCCGAACCGTTCGCGCGGCTTTTTGGCGAGCGCGCGGTTGAAGATCGTTTGAAGTTGTGGCGGCGCGTTCGGGTTTTCGTCATTGACCGGTTCCGGTTCGTCGTTGATCACGGCGTTCAGAATTTCAAGCCGGTTGCGGCCTTTGAACGGCTGGCGGCCCGTGATCATTTCGTACAGCACGACGCCGAGGCTGAAGACATCGGTGCGATGATCAACTCGTTCGCCTGCGGCCTGCTCCGGCGACGCATATCCCAACGTCCCGTAAGGCACGCCAATCTCCGTCATTGATTTGTCGAGGTCGGAAGCGGATTCCTGGCCGTTCGACAACATTTTCGCCAGCCCGAAGTCGAGCACCTTCACCTGCCCCTGATCGCTGACGACGATGTTGTTCGGCTTGATGTCGCGATGGACGATGCCGCGCGAGTGCGCCGACGCGATGGCGTCGGCCACCTGAACGGCGATTGAGAGCGCGCTCAGAATTTCCAGCGGCTGCCCTGAAATGACCTGCTTGAGCGTGCGCCCTTCGGCGTAAGGCATGACGATGTAAAACAATCCATCACTTTCGCCGATGTCGTAAATCGCGCAGATGTTCGGATGGTCGAGCGCGGAAGCCAGTTTGGCCTCGCGTTCAAAACGCCGCCGCGCGTTTTCGCTGGAGGCCAGTTCGGGAAGCAAAATTTTGATGACGACCGAGCGGTCGAGGCGCGTGTCGGTGGCTTTGTAGGCAGTAGCCTGCCCGCCCTGACCAAGCTGTTTGACGATGCGGTAGTGTGTGAATGTGGCGCCAGGAGAGAGCGGAGTCATATCAAACCTCGTGTGAATTGGAATATCTCTTTACATCGTTTTTATCGTGTTGGCGCTCAAATCAATCGCGCGGGCGCTGTCTGGTGAAACCATCCGTATGCTACTACCGCGACCAGACCGCATCAAGCTGATTGCGCGCGACCTGCTCGGCGGGGCGAGATAGCCGAGACTCAACGACTGACTTCAAAAACGCTCGGCTGTCGCGTTATCGGCAGCAGGATTTTGTTCGCGCCCGCAGCCGGACGCAGCGCATAAACCTGCGCCGTGTGACGCCCCGGCGCCAGATTGATCAACTTCAAATCGAAGCTGAAACCGTGATCCGGTTTCGGCGTGACGCCCGATTCGACCAGATCAATCCGTTTTTCATCGGCGAGTTTCGACGCCGCCAGTTTCCCGTCAATGAACAATTGGACTTCCATCGAGTCTTCGGACGAATGCGGATCGTAGGCCCAACCCGCCACGCGCGTCTGGTCGGCGACATCAATCGCGCCGCGCAGTTGCGGATTGAAAGTCGAAAACGCGGCGAGCGTCGCAACTACACAGACGAGGATGATCTCGACGAAGGTTTTCGCGGCGACCGCTCGCAGCAATCTCGACGGAATTGATGAATTCTGCGGAGCCATCAATGTTTTGCGTTGACCATCGCGCGCGCCCATTTCGCCAGCGCTTCGACACGTTTGTCGAATTCGACGAAGCGCGCGTCCTGAGTCTGTCCCACGTGATAGCGATAGTAAATCTGTTGAATCACCACCGCCAGCTTGAAGATTGCGAACGTGTGGTAATAAGCGATGTTTGACAGATCGCGTCCGGAACGCGCCGCATATCGCTCGACGATTTCAGCGCGCTTCATCCATCCGGGCGCCATCGTCACGCTGCGCAAACTGCCCGCGAAGATTTCCGGGTCGTCCGCCTGAGGCCAGTAACAGAGCAGCAAGCCCAGATCAATCAGCGGATCGCCAACCGTACACATCTCCCAATCCAGAATCGCCACGATCTTCGTCGGGTCGCGCGGATCGAGCATCACGTTGTCCAATTTGTAATCGTTGTGAACCAGCGTCGGCTTCGTCGTGTCGGGCGGCAAACGTTCGATCAGCCACTCGGCGGTTTCGTTCATCTCTTTCAAGTCAGTCGTCTTTGAACGCTCCCACCGTCCGGCCCAGCCTTCGACCTGACGTTTGACGAAGCCGGCGGGTTTGCCGAGATTGACCAACCCGGTTGATTGAATATCAACCGCGTGCAGATCGGCGAGCGTGTCAACCAGGCTTTCGCTGACGCGGCGGCGAAGTTCGAGATCGTCGCCAATCTCTGGCGGAATGCTTTGGCGCACGACCACGCCGCGCCGCCGCTCCATCAGGTAAAACGGCGCGCCGATCACGCTCGTGTCCTCGCAGAGCAGATAAGGTTTCGGCGCGAGATTGAAATGCGGATTGATCGCAGCCAGCAGCCGGTATTCGCGCGGCATGTCGTGAGCCGTCGGCGCGACGGGGCCGAACGGCGGGCGGCGCATCACGAATTCACGGTCGCCGAAGCGAACGCAGTAGGTCAGGTTTGAATGTCCGCCGGGAAATTGCGTGACTTCGATTTGCGCGCTCGCGTCGAGTTCGCCGTCGAGCTTCGATGGCGGATGCTCGCGCAGATAAGCTTCGAGCGACTTCCAATCGAGTTCTTCTCCCGCACGAATCGGCGCGGTATCGGTTGATGGCATAGATTTCATTTCATAAAACCGCTTCGTCCGCCGAACTGCGAACTCAACTCATCATTCAAAGGATCATCGAGCGCCAGCAGGCGCCGCAATTCAGGACTCAAGCTTCGCTGCGTTTCAAGCCGCAGCAATTGTTTTTGATACTGCTGCTGCGGCTTATCGCGGCGGCAATAAAAACTGTGCAGGGCCAGACGCGGCTTGTCTGTCCGATTGGCCGTGCCGCCGTGCCACAAATGCGCGTTCATCACGATGACGTCTCCGGCCTTGCCTGTGATCAACGCCTCGTCGGGATGCGCCGCCGACGGATCGGGCAAAACATCCTGCGGCAATCGGCCCGATCTGTGAGTGCCGGGCACGTAACGCGGCGCGCCGTTTTCAGTCGTGAAATCGTCGAGCAGCCAGACGATGTTGCAAACCGAATTGCCTTTTTCATCAGGCAGCGCGCCGGTATCGCAATGCAGCGGCTGCGTCCAATCGGAATGCGGGCGCGCGGAACGGGCGTTCAGACTGCTCAGTTTGAATTCGGGGCCGAGCGCGTGTTCGACCGCGCTCAACAGCTTCGGCTCCGCAATCGCCCAGCGAAAAATTTCGCCGTGATCAACCAGATTAGCCAGCCGGTCGGTCTGCGGCTCCTGCTTGAATTCGCGTCCGGCGCGGTCGCCCAATTCGGCGAACAATTCCGCGATGCGGCGGCGAAGGGCGACGACCATCTCTGGCTCGACGAAACTTTCCAGTACGAGGAAGCCGTCGCGGTCAAGCCTCTGCTTTTCACTCGCGCTGAGCGCGACGCTTGGGTCGTTCATCTCTTCACCACCTTGTTCTTCGGAATGACAACGGCGCGTATTCTGAAACAATCGGCCATGGACGGCAACCTCACCATTGCGTTCAAAATGATGATCTACTCATAGGCAGTTACACTGGTTCTTACGCCAACACTGTTTGGCGCCTGAGCAATTGTGTGTATGGTGAAGCGTGTGTGTAGTTTGTAGTTGTTTCGCTGGAGCTGGCTGAGACTATGAGCAGGGGCACAACCGCATCGTGACGATATTAGCGATCAAGTTTGGCCCTCCGGCCTGGCCTACAGTCAACTCGATCTGCCAGGTTCCGACGCTTGCCATCGAAGCCGGTAGCGGGCCAATGTTGACCTGATCCTGGCCGGTAATTCCCTGAACCGCCCCTACGTGCAGGATCGGAGTTCCGGTGACAAGAAGATTGTCGTGAATGAATCTGACTGAGGCGAAGCCGTTGTAGCCGCGTACCCCCGTGCCGTAGAGGATGAGATAAACGTCATGAGTCGCAGGGTTCCAGTTGTTGCCGCCTGAGACGAGGTTCTGGATTGAGGTCTGCGCACCGGTCTGTTTGTCATAGAACCAGAGTTGCCCCGCCGCTGTACCGGTTCCTGAACCGTTAGCTGTAAACAGCCCCGGCGAAATCCGGTTGATACGGATCGCGCCTGAGCCGAGTTGAGCGCCGCCTGATTTCACACGCACGTAATAGGTTCCGACTGGCACACCGGCGGGCACATAATAGTTGACCTGACTGGGATTTGCGCCTCCAGTGACGAGTGCCATTGGGGTTTCAGACCCGGTTTGTGTTTGCAGGAGCGCAACACTTGTCGGCGTCATGCCGAACGCGCCGAATGCAGCGCAGATCGAATCAGCCGCCAGACCCTCGGCGTAACTTGCCGCATTTCGCGAAGCGACCATAGCAAAGTTGGTATAGAGCAGAGCATTGATGTCACCAGAGTCCGTACCGGTTACCACGCCGCCAATGGCATTCTCTGTCACCGCTTGAGTTGCGCTCCACCAGCGCTGACGGTAAGTAGTATTAACGGCCTGAGTGTGCGCTATGACTCCGGCGACTTGGGGGGCGGCGACCGAAGTGCCGCGGGTAATGAAGTAACCACTGCCCGTCGCGCTGGCGGCTCTAATTCCGCATTCTAAAAAAACTCCTCCAGCGCCATGTTGTAGATACGCTGGGGCGAAGATGCTAGACCCAGAAATATGATACACGAAGGTGAGCGGACTGCTGCCGCACGCGAAGCCATTAGGGTAAAGGTCGTTGTCCGCCTTCTGGTCGAGGTTGTTAGTCATCCCGACTCTTAGTACGTCAGCTATTCGTTGTGGCCAATATCGAAGTCGGGTGGTTGGTTGGGAGGCCGAGTTGACCTGGCCGGCCGCGACAACAACAGGTGTGTCACCCATGTTCCGCACGTCCAGCAGACGTTGGTCGAGGTCAGTTGGAGCGTCAAGTATTTGAGTAGCTATGTTTATGACAGATCTTTCCCCAGTCGCAATTTGCAGGCGGTTTTTCAGCAATTCAAGCTGATCTCGCAATGTGTTGGTGTTTATGAAATCGTCACAATTCGCAATGACCACAGGCACGACAGTCGCGTCCGAAGCCACTCCCACCGTGGCCCCCGCCGCTACTGAAGCGGCGTGTGTCCCATGTCCCGCACAGTCGAAAACGCCTGGAGGACGGATACTCGCATAGGGATCAAATTCCGACAAACGCAGAATCCGAGCACCGAACTCCGAATGTGGTTGGACGCCAGAATCGAGAACGTAGATGTTCACACCCAAACCGAGATTATTGTAGCTGTAGATGTTGTTGTAGACTCGCGGGATGAGATCTATGCGATCCAGGTTGTAATCAGAGGTTGCACGGGACCCTGATGGCTCAATCAGGACCGACCCCGGCTTATTGGATTGGGAGGGGGGGATGGGGATCCGTTTGCGCGCTCAGCGGCTTTCGCGTCTTTATCGGTTCTGAGACGCCATCATTGGGATATTCCAGCTTGAGATATGTGTTCTGCCGCACACGACGCACCATTGTGTCTTTGCTGATGCGCTCAGCAATCTCCTCCGAGGCTTTTATTGAGAAACCGCACAACGTCCCACCACATAGCTTGTGGATCATTTCGCCACCATAGGCGGCAAGAATTCGTTCCCGCTCCGTGTCGAAGTTTTCCGCGTCGCGCGATACCAAGTAGTTGAATTCAACGTACCATTCACCGGCAATGGCTTTCGCCGAATCAGTTTCCTTCATGAATTTTGGCCACTCTTCCCAACCCTTCGGCTCGTTGCCAGGGCCGTAGGTTTTCTTGAACAACTCGCGCACGTACTCGCGGTCTTTGCGCTCGATTTCACTCTGTGTATCCTGCGGTTGCGCCGTGAATATGAAAGTCAACAGCGGCGGAATAATCAGCAAATTTTTCCTGGTCATGACTTCCTCCGTTGGAAAATGGTTAGCGGTTTTCAAGCACGGCTTGCGAACTGTGTTCGATCTATTGGGGGTATTTGAGTTTGTGGCTATTGGCGGGCTTATTCTACTGGGGCTCGGGGTCGGAATCAAATCTTATGTTGTGTGGCTTATGTTGTGTGTCGAATTCGCTGCCGCGAGCGTAGCGAACGCGGCTCTAGTGGTCAGTCGCTGGTCGAAGCCACGCTCGCCCACGTACTGACTTTAATCGCCGAAAATGAGATAGTTCGCGCTGCGCTGAGACCACAGACTTCAATTGGGATTGAACCGGATGAACTCACGAAGCGAGAGCTTCAACGTCGCCGCGCGTTACCCGGAAGTCAGGCGGGATTTGCCAGCGCGCATCGCGGCGGCGCTGAAGACTTTTCCCGAAGAGATTCAGAAAGCCAATTCGGATTTGATGAGCAATCAAACGCCGTAGGCCACGAACGAAAATGAGGCCAAACCGATGTCCGAAACCGATTACGCCATTCGCCTGGCGCGCTTTGAAGAGCTTCCCGCATTGCGCGAAATCGAACGCGCGGCGGGAAAGATTTTCGCCGAGATCGGACTTGAGAATGTCGCCAGCGCCACACCGCTGCTGCTCGATTTTCTTCAAGCGCAACAACGCGCTGGATTGGTTTGGGTCTTGACGGACGCGGACGATCAACCAGTCGGATTCGCCGCCGCGAGCGAACTTGATGGCGAACTGTATCTGGAAGAGATTGACGTTCATCCGGCGCACGGGCGGCGCGGGCTTGGCAGACGATTGCTTGAAACGGTTTGCGCCTGGGCCGAAGAGCAAGGTTACCCGGCGGTCACGCTTTCGACGTTCGGCGACGTTCCCTGGAACGCGCCGTTCTATTCGCGCCTCGGGTTTCGCATCGTCGAAGGCGGCGAGATAGGTACTGGTTTGCAAGCTCTGCTCGAACACTCGGCGCGCATCTGGTTTCCGCTCGTGCGCGTTTGCATGCGCCGCGATCTTCAGAACAATGCTAGACGAGGAGATTGACGTTTGAATTACTGCCGCAAAATCATTGACGAACAGACCGGCGAAGAGTTCCTTGAAGTCTCGCTCTCCGGTCAGTTGCTGCTCGATTATCCGCTGCTCAACAAAGGCATGGCGTTCACCGACCAGGAGCGGCGCGAGTTCGGATTGCTCGGCCTGCTGCCGCCGCACGTTTCGGATGTCGAAGAACAGTTGGAGCGCAACTACGGAAATTACCGCCGCAAGGAATCCGACATCGAGCGGTACATCTTCCTGATGGCCTTGCAGGATCGCAACGAAACGTTGTTCTACAAACTGCTCGGACGTCACGTCTCCGAGATGATGCCGATCATTTACACGCCGGTGGTCGGCGCGGCCAGCCAGCTTTACAGCCACATCTACCGCCGCCCGCGCGGCCTTTACATTTCGTATCGCCATCGCGGCGAGATCAAACAATTGCTGGCCAACGCTCCGCATCCAGATGTCGCGGTGATTGTCGTCACCGATGGCGAACGCGTGCTGGGCCTGGGCGATCTGGGCGTCGGCGGGATGGGCATTCCCGTGGGCAAGCTGTCGCTTTACACGCTCTGCGCGGGCATTCACCCGGCGACGACGCTGCCGATCTTTCTGGATGCCGGAACGAGCAACGAAGAGTTGCTGAAAGACCCGCTCTACATCGGCTGGCGGCACGAGCGCATGCGCGGGCAGGAGTACGACGATTTCATCGAAGAGTTCGTCAACGCGGTGATCGAGGTGTTCCCCAACGCGATGCTTCAGTGGGAAGATTTCGCGCGCCACAACGCGCGGCGATTGCTCGAAAAGTATCAAGACCGTTTGTGCAGCTTCAACGACGACATCCAGGGCACTGGCTCCGTAGCGCTGGCCGGATTGCTTGCGGCGGTCAAAGTCAATGGCGAACGTTTGAGCGACCAGCGCATCGTGATGTTCGGCGCAGGTTCGGCGGCGACTGGCATAGCCGATCAGATCGTCGCCGCGATGATCAGCGAAGGATGTTCCGAGCAGGAAGCGAGATTGAAACTATGGCTGATAGACATCGGCGGTCTGGTTCACACGGGCCGCAGCGACATTGAAGGGATCAGCCAGCCGTTCGCGCAGCCTCACGAAAAAATCGCCGGGTGGTCTGTCGCCGAGCGCAATCAAATCACGCTCGCAGACGTGGTCAGAAACCTCCATCCGACTGTCTTGATCGGCACGGCGGCGCAACCCGGCGCGTTCACCGAAGACGTTGTCCAGGAGATGGCCCGCCACGTCGCGCGCCCCGTAATCTTTCCACTGTCGAATCCGACTTCACGTTGCGAAGCGAAGCCAGTTGATTTAATGACGTGGACTTCAGGCCGCGCGATCATCGCCACCGGCAGCCCCTTCCCCGATGTGCCGCCACAGGTGTTCGGCGGAGGCACGCCGCGCAAAATCGGCCAGTGCAACAACGCCTACATCTTCCCCGGAGTCGGCCTCGGCGTCATCGCTTCAGGCGCGCGGCGAGTCAACCAGGAGATGTTCGTCGCGACGGCGCGGGCGCTGAGCGAAATGTCGCCCGCGTTGAACGAGCGAATGGCCTCGCTCTTTCCCGATCTGAAAGACATCCGCAAAGTCTCGCGCCATGTGGCGCTCGCGGTCGGGATCGAAGCTCAAAAGTCAGGACTGGCCGAAACGACTTCGCGCGAAGAGCTTGAACGGCGAGTGGATGAAAAGATGTGGACGCCGCGTTATCTGCGTTACCGGCGTAAAGCGGATTGAACACGCCGCCTCATTGCGAGACGCAATATTTTCAGACTTGCCACCCCACTTGCGTGTCTTAGTACCAAAATTCTGATCGCCGCTGAATCGAGGTACCAATGAGATGAACAAATTGAGCAAGTCAATAGCCGCGATTTTGAGCGCCTTGATTTGTTGCGCGATATGCGCCGCCGCCGTCACTGCGCAAACCCAGCGGCGGGATTCGGAACAGACCATTAAAATTGACACGACGCTGGTCAGCGTGCCGGTCATCGTCAGCGACCGGCAGGGACGCTACATCGCCGGTTTGAAGGCATCGGACTTCACTCTCTACGAAGACCGCGTCAAACAAACGATTGTTTTTTTCGCCGACACTGAGGAACCGATCAACGTCGCGTTGCTGCTCGATACCAGCAAGAGCGCGACTCTGGCGCTGGACGACATCAAGAAAGCAGCCAAAGACTTCGTCAAACAATTGCGCCCGCAGGATCGCGCGATGATCGTCAGTTTCGATCGCGATGTGATGGCGCTGTGCGAGTTGACTTCGGACCGCAAAACGTTGGAACGCGCCATCGGGGCCGCCCGGATCGGGGAGCGCTTCGGAACGAAGTTGCGCGACGCTGTCAATGACGTAATGAGAGAAGAATTCAGCGCGGTCAAAGGTCGTAAAACGATTGTGCTGTTGACCGACGGTAAGGATCACGGCAGCGAGATCACCGAACAGCAGTTGCTGGAAAACGCGGCGGAAGCCGACACGTTGATCTACTCGGTGTTCTACAACTCCTTGCCGCCGGGGCTATCACGTGACCCGCGAGCGAATCGCGGCGGATGGGGTATTCCGGAAAGAGGGCCGCGGATGGGCAGGCGCGGCGGCATCTTCAGGCCAGCGCAGCGGTTTCCCGATCCGTCACAGCGCCCGGACAGAGACAGGCAGCGGCAGCGACGAGCAGGTCGCGCCGCGGAGCGCAATGAAGAAGCGATGGATTTTCTGCGGCGATTGTCGGAGGTTTCCGCCGGGCGTTATTTCAACAGCGAGGTGGCAAATCTGAAACAGGCCTTCGGGCAGATAGTCGAGGAGTTGCGCCATCAATACCGGCTTGGCTTTTATCCGCCGGATCATCCGGCAGGCGGCATCCACACCATCAAAGTCGAAGTCAGGGTCGAAGCCACCCGCCCTGACGTTGTCGTGCGCTCCCGCCGCAGCTATCGCGTAGCCGATAAGCCGCAGAGCGAATAACATTGTTCACCGCAATGATGAGACACCGAATAATTCCACTCCTGATTGGTGTTTGTCTGCTCGGCCGCCTGGCGCGCGCGGCGTGCGGTTCACGCAAGCGTATGCCATGCCGGTTTGCTCGCCGACGCGGGCGGCCCTTTTAACCGGCAAGCGCGCGGCGAGATTGCGCTTCACCGTCTGGCGCGAAAGCTCGGTCAGCCGCGATGCCGAAGCGGCCCGCTCCAAACCCTTGCCGGACTGGTGGGAGCAAAAGGCGACACGGCAACAGATGGATTGAGTCTGCTGCCGCTGCTGCGCAACCCGCGCGCTCATCTCCAACGCGACGCGCTCTATTTTCACTACCCGCGCTATTACGCCATCACCTCGCCCGTGAGCGCCGTGCGTGAAGGCGATTGGAAGCTGCTCGAATATTTCGAGGACAACCACATTGAGTTGTACAACCTGCGCGACGATTTCGCGACCAGGCTGCGCAACAACCTGGACGAGCCGCCCGATTGCGCGAGCGGTTGCGCTCGTGGCGCGAGGAAGTGGGCGCACAGTTGCCGGCGCCGCGTTGATCACCGCTTCCGGGGCCTGCCGCGCGGCTGCTCGGCTTGAAAGCGAAGTGACGCGGGAATTTTCGACCTTTTTACGCTGCTGGCGATCCAATCCGGTCGACTGCGCAACGAGCGCGGTTCATCGTTTTGCCATGCAATCAACCGGAGGAGTTTGTGAAGTTTCCTTTGATCCTGATTTTGATCTTCGTATGTTGTGTTTCCACCGTCGAGCCGGTTTACGCGCAACGCCAAACTTACTTTATCCCGCCCAAAGAGACCGACCCGCAGATTGACACCAATCTGGAATCGCATTACGTCGCGCTCAACAAATCCGCGCCGTCGAAAAACCAGTTGTTCCTCTTCTTTCCCGGCACGGGCGGGACGCCGTTTTTTTACCAGCGACTCGCCAACACCGCCGCCGATCTGGGCTTTCACGTCATCAGCCTCAACTATCCGAACGACCAGGCGGTCAACCGCGATCTGTGCGTAGGCCCAAACGCCGATCTGGACTGCTACGCCAAAGTGCGACTGGAGATCAAGGACGGCGTTGACCGCACGCCGCTCCTCAACATCACCCGCGCCAACTCGATTGAGAACCGGCTGATCAAGCTGCTGATTTACCTGCGCGCGCTCTTCCCTGACGACGGCTGGGGGCAGTACCTGGTCAATGACAGCGCGATCCGCTGGTCGTCCATCGTGGTCAGCGGGCATTCGCAGGGCGGCGGGCACGCGGGGATCATTGGCCGCTACCATCTGGTGGCGCGCGTGGTGATGTTCGCAGCGATGGATTACAGCGGGCGCGAGATGAAACCGGCCAACTGGATCGCCGTGCCAGGCTCCACGCCGAACGCGACGCCGGCCGAGCGATTCTTCGGCTTCTCGCACCAGCGCGATGAGGCGGTGAACTTCACGATCCTTTCCACGCAGGTCTGGCCGGCTTACGGGATGAATGCCTTCGGGCCAGTGGTCAACGTTGACGCCGCCGCGCCGCCATACGGCAACACGCGCTCGCTGACATCAAATCTGGATAGTCCGACTAACAATCATCACGGCTGCGTAGCGGTGGACAGGAACCTGGCGTTGCGGGCCGACGGCTCGCCGGTTTACAAGCCGGTCTGGGAGTATCTGCTGGCGACCCCGCGCGAGGCGGCGAACGTCTCCGCGGCCAGCTATCAAAGCTCGCCGCTGTCAGCGGAATCAATCACCTCGGCTTTCGGCTCAGGTCTGGCGACAACCACGATGTCGGCGTCAACCGTTCCATTGCCGGTGACGCTGGCAGGCACAAGCGTCAAGGTGCGCGACAGCGCGGGCACGGAACGCCCGGCGCCGCTCTTTTTCGTCTCGCCGGCGCAGGTCAATTATCTGATTCCTGCGGGAACCGTGTCCGGCGCGGCGTCAGTGACCATCACCGGCGGCGACGGCGCAGTGTCGGCAGGCATTGCGCAAATCGCTTCAGTCGCGCCCGGATTGTTTGCGGCGGATGCGAGCGGACGCGGGCTGGCCGCCGCAACGGCTCTGCGGGTCAGGGCCGACGGTTCACAGCAGTTCGAGCCAGTGGCGCGCTTCGATGCGGCGCAACAGAAATTCGTCGCCGCGCCGATTGATCTGGGACCGGAAACGGATCAGGTCTTCCTGCTGTTGTTCGGCACGGGGATTCGCTTTCGCAGCGCGCTCGGCGCCGTGACGGCGAAGATCGGCGGCGTGGATTGCCAGGCGCCATTCGCCGGAGCGCAGGGAGACTTCGTCGGACTCGATCAAGTCAACGTGCGGCTGTCGCGCGCTTTGATCGGGAGAGGAGAAGTGGACGTGGCATTGACGGTGGACGGGCAAACAGCAAACACTCTCAAAGTTCACATCAAATGAAAAATATGAGCGAGGTCCTTTCCCGCCTCAGGCTGTTCCGGCTTGCGCTCGCATTGAGCGCGCTTGCGCCGCTCGTCTGCGTCGCGCAAACCGCGCCAACCGAACGTCATAATCATCGTCGCCGATGACCTCGGTTACGGTGATGTCGGCGCATACGGCAGCAAGCTCGTCCCGACGCCGCACATTGACCGGATGGCGCGCGAGGGCGTGCGGTTCACGAATGGTTATGTGACGGCTTCGATTTGCAGCCCGTCGCGCGCGGCGTTGATGACCGGGCGCTATCAGGCGAGGTTCGGGCACGATTTCAACCCGACGATGCGTGATCCGGATGTCGCTTCGCTGCCGCGCGCGGAAAAGACGATTGCCGAACGGATGCGCGCCGCAGGATACCGCACCGGTCTCATCGGCAAATGGCATCTGGGTTTGGAAGGCGAGTATCACCCGCTCTCGCGCGGCTTCGATGAATTCTGGGGCTACAATTCCCAGGCAGGGTTCATTCAAAAAGAACAGCCGGGAGATGAGCGCCTGTCGCTGCCGGGACTGCCCGCCGAACGTAAGAACCGTTACTGGCGCGGGCGCGCGCCCGTGGAAGACGACGGCTATCTGACCGAAGTCACGACGCCTGAAGCCCTCGGCTTTATTGACCGCAACCAATCGCAGCCATTCTTTCTGCTCGTTATGCATCACGCGCCGCACGTGCCGCTCGAAGCGACGAAGCCATACCTGGACCGCGTCAGAAGCATCGGCGACAAAGGCCGGCGCGTGTACGCCGCGATGGTCGCCGCGATGGATGAGGGCGTGGGCGCGATTGTCGCCAGGCTGGATGAATTGAAGCTGGCGCGGCAAACGCTGGTCGTCTTCCTGAGCGACAACGGTTGCGCAAGCTATGTCAACGGCGCCTGTACGAACGCGCCGCTCAACGGTTTCAAGCGCGATCAATTGGAAGGCGGCGTTCGCGTGCCGATGATCGCGCGTTGGCCGGGCAAGGTGAATGGCGTCTCCGTCAGGCTGGCGTTTTGAATCATCTTCACGCTTACTGCGCCGTCCAACCGCCATCAACAAACAACGCAGAGCCTGTCACGAACGCCGCCGCGTCTGAAGCCAGGAACAGAGCCGCGCCTGCGATTTCGCTCAACTCTCCCCAACGCCCCATCGGAATTTTGGAAACGAAATCTTTGTATTTCGCCGGGTCGTTGAGCAGTTGTTTGTTCATCTCGGTGGCGAAAGGGCCGGGGCAGATGGCGTTGACCGTCACGCCCTTCATCGCCCATTCGAGCGCGAGCGTGCGAGTCAAACCCATGATCGCCGCTTTCGACGCGGCGTAGGGCGCGCGCCCCGGCAGCGAGACCGCAGACATAATCGAACCCAGATTGATCACACGCCCCCAGCCGCGTTCGACCATCTTCGGGCCGAAAATTTTCGAGCAGAGAAAAGGCGCAGTCACGTTCGTGGCCATCACCGCTTCAAAATCGCTTTCACTCAATTCGTCAATCGGGCCGCGAATATTGATGCCGGCGTTGTTGACCAGAATGTCAACGGGGCCGAGCGAGGCTTCGATCTCCGCCGCTGCTTTCTTCAGATCGTCGGATTTGTTCACGTCAACCGCGAATGCGGCGGCGCGGCGTCCGCTTTGTTCGGCGATCTCGTTCACGGCTTTCTGGCAATCGGCGAGCGTGCGGCTGACGACGGCCACATCCGCGCCCGCTTCGGCCAGGGCTTGGGCGATTGATCGCCCCAGACCTTTCGATCCGCCGGTGACCAGCGCGACGCGGCCATCCAGCCTGAAAAGTTCCATCACGTTTTTTTGTGAGCCGTTCGGCATTTCCATTGTTGTTTGTCTCCAAAATGTCCGATGAGCCTATGATCTTTGAATAGGTAATGCAATGACAGCGCAGGCGCCGGTTTTACCTGCCCAGGCGCCACAGCAACGAACGCGGGCGGAGAAAACCCGCCCCTTCGCTGTTGTGGTAGTCAATTTCCAAACGCCATAAGTTTGCCGGACCCCGAAAGAAAATCGGCGAGAAAAATATCCAAATGGTTTAACCAAATCTTGACAGCTTTGTAAAACCGAGTTGATAATCCGCCCGCCGACGAAGCTCCAACTATCACCGCAATCCAAAATTTGTCGGCTAATGCTGGGGCAAGCTGGGACGAAAAGACTCCTCTCAAATTTCTGATACCAAAATCGCTTTAGTACTTTTTCCCGTGGTCGTCTGTCCACATCGCGCGCAGGCGGCTGTGAATCATCAACCCGGCGCAAATCATTCCGATTTGTGTCCCCACTGAGGAGGAAGCTATGCGGTTTGAAGCTTTATTCAGACGCGCCGTCCCGCTTGCGTTGCTTACGCTTTTGTTCGCCACGACGGCGTTCGGGCAAACCAGCGCCAGCTTGAGCGGTATAGTGCAGGATCCCAACGGCGGCGTAGTCAACGGAGCCAAGGTCACGGTCAGCGATCCTACCAAAGGATTGCAACTCGAAACCACGACAAACTCCGAAGGCATCTTCGCCTTCTCCACCCTCCAGCCGGGCACATACACCGTGACCATTGAAGCCAGCGGCTTTAAGAAGACGGTCAAAACCGGCATTGTCCTCAACGTCGCCGATAAACAATCCACCGGGCGAATCATGCTCGAAGTCGGCGGCATCGAGAACACAGTCGAAGTCACCGCCGACGCCGCGCAGCTTTTACTCAAGACCGAGAGCGGCGAGCAGAGCCAGGTCATCAACGGCGAGCAGGTTTCGAACCTCGCTCTCAATGGACGCAACTTCCTCGATCTGGCCAAGCTGACGCCGGGTGTGGTCAGCTTCGTCAATGCTCAGGAGGCAGGGCCGGGCGGACTGTCGGGTTTCAACATCAACGGCACGCGCGCCAATCAACACAACCTGACGATTGACGGCACGACCAACGTTGACACCGGAACATCGCCGAGTTCAAGATTCTGACCTCGAACTACCAGGCCGAGTACGGACGTTCGGCGGGCGGCGACATCAAGATCGTGACCAAAGGCGGCGGCAAGGATTTCCACGGCACAGGCTATTACTTTCACCGCCACGAACAGTTCAACGCCAACAGTTTCTTCAACAACGCGCAGGGCCGCCAACGCAACTTCTATCGGTACAACTATCAGGGCTTCAATCTGAGCGGCCCGGTCTGGCTGCCGAAGAGCGTCTTCGGCCCATTGGGATCTGAAAAGCTGCGCGAAAAAGTCTTCTGGTTCTTCTCGCGCGAATGGCAGGAGCAGTTGAAGCCAGGCACGGCGCGCCAATCGCGCGTGCCGACCGCCAACGAGATCAATGGCATCTTCACAGGACTCGTCAACGGCAACAATCAGGCCATCACGCTCTATGACCCGTTGACCGGCCAGCCGTTCCTCAACAACGTCATTCCGTCCAACCGCATTAACCCGGACGGACAGGCCATCCTGCGCAAATTCGGCAGCTTCGCCAACGCCAATGGCCGGTTGCCTAATTTCAATCACGAGTCGCAGGCCAGCGCCGGTTACCCGCGCCGCGAATATAGCATTCGTGTTGACGCCAACATCACCGAAAATACGCGCACGTTCATCCGGTACACGCGCGACGCCGACCAGCAGTTTCTGCCTTACGGGCTGGGCTGGACGGGCGGCAACAATCAGATTCCGCTCGACGTGCTCGATTTCAAACAGGCTCCGGCCTGGAACGGCACTTACAATTTGACTCAGACGCTTTCGCCGACGCTGACCAACGAGTTCGTCTTCGGCGCCAGCCAGAACAACCTGACGCTCGATCCGACTGATCCCAACGCCGCCACTTACAGCGGCTTCGGATTCAATTGGAAGACGCCCTTCCCGTATCCCGCGTCGCAGTTCATCAACATCAACTTCGGCGGCGTGACCGCTCAGAACTTCGCCGGCTCGAACGGCTATTCGCAGTTCCCCTACAAGAACTCGAATACCACCTTCGACTTTTACGACAACATCAGCAAGGTTTGGGGCGTTCACACCTTGAAGGCGGGCGTCTACATCAATCGCAGCCGCAAGGATCAGGCCGCAGGCGATTCGATGAGCATCGTTTTCAATCCGGGCAACAATCCGGGCGGCACTTCCAATCTGGCCAGCCCAACCAACACCGGCCACCCCTATGCCGACGCCCTGCTCGGCGCGTTCAACAGTTTGAATCAACCGACGCGCGGCATCTATCAGGGACAATATCGTTCGACCAACGTCGAGTGGTATCTCCAGGACAATTGGAAAGCGACGCGGCGGTTGACGCTCGATTACGGCCTGCGCTTCAATTGGATTCAGCCGCAATACGATCAACGTTTGCAGGGCGCGTTCTTCGATCCGGCGCGTTACGACCGCAGCAAGGCCGTCCGGCTCTACCGGCGCGCCAACGGCGGCAAGAATGCGATTGATCCGGCTAATCCGTCGGCGTTGCTGCCCAGCTACCTGATCGGACGTATCGTGCCGGGTTCGGGCGATCCGTTTAACGGCATGATCCCGCCCGACCAGGGCATCGAACGCGGCGGCTTCAAGAATCGCGGGATACAATATGGCCCGGCCTTCGGGTTCGCTTATGACGTGTTCGGCAACAGCAAGACGGTGGTGCGCGGCGGGTATCGCATCGGCTACGACCGCGTGTCGGGCAACAACGTCGTCTTCCCGTCGGTGCCGCAACCGCCGACCTTCGTCAACCCGCGTTTCGACTTCGGCAATCTCGCCACCGTCGGCCAGAGCACCGGCCAGATTGCGCTCGGCACAGTGAGCGTGCGCGGCGCTGACCGTGAAGGCTATGTCCCGAACGTCCAGAGCTACAGCTTCCAGGTACAACAGGACCTGGGCTTCGACACGGTGATCAGCGTCGGCTACGTCGGCACGCTCTCGCGCCACTTGCCGGAAGACATCAATCTGAACGCCATCCCGTATGGCTTCCTTTTCACCAAAGCGGCGCAAGACCCATCTCAATATACGGGCGGTGTCGTGCCGGATGAAGAACCCAACCTGCCGCAGCTTTACCGCGACGCTGGTTTGAAATTTACTGGACGTTTCGCGTTACAGCAGGACTTCCTGCGCAACTTCCCCGGCTACGGCACGGTGCAGATGAAAACCTTCGGCGGATCGTCGAATTACCATTCGCTGCAAGCCACGGTGCAGCGCCGCTTCCGCCGGGGCCTCTCCTTCGGCGCGGCCTACACCTGGTCGAAGGCGCTGGGCACGGCGTCGAACGTCGAGGGCGAATACATCAACATCATCTGCTCGCGCTGTTACGATTACCGCCTGCTGAGCTTCGACCGTCAGCATACCCTGGTCTTCAACTACCTGTGGGATCTGCCGAAGACCAAATCGGACAACTGGCTCGCCAAGGGCATTGTCAATGGCTGGCAAATCACCGGCGTGACGCAGTTCCTGTCGGGCACGCCGCGCGAGTTGAGCTTCGGCATTCAGGGCATCAGCACGAACCAGTACATCTCCGGTTCGTGGACGGAAGGGCCTCGCCCGATCATCACGGGCAATGCGCAGCCGAGCATTGAGTTCGAGAAGGCTTTCGACTTCACGCAACTCCGCATGCCCAACCTCAATCCCGGCCCGCAGCCGCGTTCGTTCATTCGTAATCCGGGCATCAACGTCACCGACCTGTCGTTCTTCAAGAGCTTCAGCCTCGGCGGCGATGGCAGCCGGTCAATTCAATTGCGCCTTGAGACGTTCAACATCTTCAACCACGCGCAATTCGACGGATACAACTCCGGGCTGACGTTCTTCCCGAACACCAGCTTCACGCTGGCAAACGGGGTGTCGCCATTCCTTTCAAACTACCGCGACTTCCAACAGGCTTCGGCTAACACCATCCTGAACGTGCGCGGTGGGGCGCGTCCGCCGGGCAACGCGCAATTCGGCAATGGCGTGGGCGAATTCAACGGCGTGCCGGGTTATGTCTCCGGCAATCGCACGATTCAGCTTGCAGTGAAGATCTTCTTCTAACCACTGGCTGAGCCTGCATTGAATCAATTTCGGGGGTTGCGACATAAGTTGCGGCCCCCGTTTTTACTGGGAGTTCGTGATGACCGCTTCACTGTCTCCACGATTTTTTCCGCTCGTCGGGAGCCTCGCCCTACTCTTCCTGCTCGTTCACTTTTCACACTTTTCAACCGGCGGCGCGAATCCGCAAGGAGCGTTCACGATCTACGGCCGCGTCTACCTGCCTGACGGCCAACCGGCCACGCGAGTCAAAGTCATACTTGAAATGACGAACGGCCTGGCGCGCGATGTCCTGAGCGATGACGACGGCGATTATGAATTCCGCAGCATCGGCGGCGGGCGTTATCGCCTGAAGGCCGTCAACCCGGCTGCGCCTGAACAATACAGCGATCCGGCCGAATCGGACAGCACGCGCGCTTACGCCAACCGCGTGAACATTGATGTTTACCTGCGACTGCCGCTGCACGGCAAAAAAGAGGGCGCCAATCCGGGAACAGTCAACGTGGCCGAAGCCGCGCAGAACATCCCTAAACCGGCGCGAAAGGCTTATGAACAGGGCTTGAAATTTCAAAAAGAGAATCAGGCCGACAAGTCTCTGGCGAGTTTCAACCGGGCGCTCGAACTTTATCCCGAATACTTCCAGGCGCTCGCCGAGCGCGGCAATCTGTTGATGCAGAGTAACAAGCTGGCCGAGGCGTTGGACGATTTCGAGCGCGCATTGCGGATCAATGACAAATACAGCCCGGCCTTGCGCGGCGCGGCTTATTGCAACATCCAGCGGCGCAACTACGAAGAGGCCGTCAGCCAATTGGAGAAGTCGCTTCTTTACGAGCCGAAGATCGCGCTCTCGCACATGCTGCTCGGCTACGCCCGCCTTTCACTGAAGCGTTACGATCAGGCGAAGCAGTCGCTCGAACAGGCGTTGAAGATCGGCGGCGACAACATCGCGCGCGCCCGCGTCTATCTGGCTGAAGTATTCGCGCACGAACAGAAGTTCAAGGAAGCTGTGGACGAAATCCGCGCTTATCTGAAGTTGAGGCCGGACGCGGCGGACGCCGGCAGTTTGCGGAAGATGGAAGAGGATTGGCGGGCGCGCGGCAGGACTCCAAAGGATAAACATTGATGCAGACAAGTAGCGATACCCTCAAGCTCCGGAGATGACACTCAAATTCGGTACGCGCGCAAAGTGATCGCGGTTATGAGTAAGCAGCGGAAGGTCGTGGAGCGCTGCGGTAGCCGCAATCCAGGCGTCAGCCGTGTCGAGATGCGAACCCGCCCGGCTGACTTGATCTCTGATCTCCGCCCATTTGCGGCAGAGTTCACGGCTTGATTCGATCACAATGTATGGACTGAGGAAGGCAGCCAATTCCTCGCGTTTCTTCGTTCCCCAATTGCGCGTCGCCGCCCACAGATCAAGCTCAGCAATGGTCATAAACGACAGCACGCCAAGCTTGCCGTCCAAATGAGGTTGATACAAATTGCCGCGCGTATCGCCCTTGAAAAGATAAGAAACCACATCGGTGTCTATCACCACAAATTCCATTTCCATCATTCAACGCTCCGATCTCTCAGATCGCGTCTCCAGGCGCGAACCGCGTTCACGAGATCATCAACGCTTTCATCTTCCGGGAAGAATTCACCAAGCTCGCGTAGTTCTGCGAAATTCAACGGCTTCTTGCCCTGAGCAATAACCAGCCTTTCCAACTTCTCTCGCGGAGTCAGATATTCACCGCCATTCCGCGTTTCGAACGCGGGCGCCGCTGAGAGAGTGAAAACCAATCGGCGCTGATCAGCCAGCGGAAGCGCCAGAGCTTTTTCCAAAACTTCATCGAAAGTTACGTTCATCATTTTTGGACCTCCTTTGGGGAACGTGTATTCCGGCCTATTTTACTCCATTCTCCTCAACGATCATCCTCTTTCTGGTTATGCGGCGATTGTACGATGTAGAATCAGGCTGTGAAACAAACCGTTCTGGCATTCATCATCATTGCGGCATTGACCGCATTTCAACAAACGCAGGACGCGACCGCGAAATTCAACCGCGCCGTCGAACTTCAACAACAAGGCAAGTTCGACGAAGCCGCCGCCGAATACCGCGCCGCGCTCGCGCTCAAACCCGATTACCCCGAAGCTCAGGCCAATCTCGGCGTCGCGCTGGCTCGCCTCGGCAAATACGGCGAAGCGATCGCCGCCTACGAAGCCGCGTTGAAGCTCGCGCCGCAGTTGACGCCGATCCTGCTCAATCTGGGCATCGCGCATTACCGCGCCGGACAATTCGCCAAAGCCATTGAAGTTTTCGAGCGGTTCCTGCAACAAAGACCCGACGCTGTGCAGGCGCGTCAGCTTTACGGTCTCTCGCTGACCGCGTTGGGCCGGGATGAAGAAGCGATCAAGCAGCTTGAGCCGACGCTCGACGCCGCGCCGCCCGACGCCGCCGTGCTCTACAGTCTGGGTCTGGCCTATTTGCGTTTGGGCAAAGCCGGTTTCCGCGCGACGCTCGAACGCCTGGCTTCGTTTCCCGCCGGTCTTCCCGCGCTGCACTTGCTGCAAGGCCAGGCGTTTTTGCGCGATCAGGAATACGAGCAGGCTCTGGAAGAATTGAACGCCGCCGCCAAACTCAACTCCGATCTGCCGCGCCTGCATCACTCGCTCGGTCTGACCTGGTTGAAGCTTGGCCGCAACAAAGAAGCGCTGGCGGCTTTCGAGGAAGAACGCAAACACCAGCCCGGCGATTATTCGACGTTGTACTACATCGCTTACTTGCAGGAGTCGGAAGGCGACCCTGACGCGGCGAAGCGGAGTCTTGACGAAGCTCTCAAATTGCAGCCGGAATCAATCGAGGCCAACTCGCTGCTCAGCAAAATCCTCTCGAAGCAGGGCAAGACCGGCGAAGCGCTCGCGCCGCTGGAACGCGCGGTGGCGAAAGACCCCGCCGATCCGGTCAAGCGATACCAACTCGGACGGCTTTATCGTCAACTCGGACGCGCCGCCGACGCTGATCGCGAATTCGCCGAAGCGCAACGGCTCAAGGACGAGCAGCTCAAGAAAGACCGCGCGAACACCCCAAAACCTCAGCAGAACTAAAACTTTCGTAGTAGGTCAAGCAGGAGAGATAACGGAACAAACGGAAATAACGGAATAGACGGAAGCGACCTGACCCCTATTTATCTTTCCGTTTGTTCCGCTATTTCCGTCTTTTCCGTGTTCTCTCCTCCGTCTCTTCTGATCAAACCACTGCCGAACTTTCAATTCGGATAAGGTTCATTCGGTTTGACCACACGAATCTGGTGATCGGTGAATTTGAAATGCAGCCCCGGCGGCTCGATCTTCGGCATGTGGCAGGCGGCGCATTGCGCTTTGCCGGTCGGGCACGGAGGCGCGATTCGATCTTTCGCGGAAGGGCTGTTTTTCGACTGATGGCAAGCCAGGCATTTCGCGTCGTAAAACGCGGCATCGTGGCGCGCGTCTTCGTGCGCGTCGTGGCAGGCGGAGCAACTGATCCTGCGGTCGTCGGGGTTTTTATAGCAGCGGCTGTTGGCCAGGCGATACGGCTGAAATCGCACGTTCGTCATGCCGCCGCGTTCCGGCATTTGCATCACCGCCTCCCAACTGCGATGGCACGCGCCGCAAAATTGTTGCGACAGATCGTCCGGATGCATCCGCCGCGGGTTGAAGATCGCTTTGCCCGCGCTTGTCTCCGATTCCGCCGCCGCTGACTTCATCAGGGCGATGTGTTTTTCGCCCGGCCCGTGGCAGGCTTCGCAACTGACGCCCGGCGTGAAGTTGTCCAATTGAAATCGCTGCGCGCCGGGCGCGACCGTCGCGTGACATCCGAAACAGGCCATCGCGTCCTGGCGTCCGAGCGCCTGTCCAATCGCGTCTTTCAAAGACGAGGGCGCGCGTCGAGGCGCGCCGGGCGTGATGTCCAGCGCGCGGAGCGAGGTGAAAAAGCTGACGCGCGTTTCGTAATAAACTCCGTCGCGTTCGATGACGTAAGTCTGCCCCGACGCGCCGCGTCCGAAGGCCCACAGGATGGGCGCGGTCAGGCTCTCCGCCCCGTCGCTGATCGTGTAAAGGCTGCGGACGCCTTCGCGCGTGATCCGATAAATCCATTGACCGTTGCGAAACGAAAGCTGCGTGTGGGCGCGCAGAATCGCCGCGTCAGCAGCCGGCTCCAGCGCCTGAGCCATCGCCGAACCGGCGTGGATTTTGGACTTGCTCTGATGGCATTGCGCGCAAGCCTGGGCGCCGGCATAACGCGCGCCGGACGAAGGCTGATTCGGCTGCCATTGCGTAGCCTGCGCGAGCGCGGCGGCCGAAGGCTGCGCCATCCAACCGGACATTCGCACAAAGCCCGCGAGCGCGGCCAGCAGCGCAATCAATTTGATCAATCTTCTTCCATTCATATCGGCGAGCGATCAATTATTGCCTGCGCGCCTTTCGCTTGTCACTAAACAGCTTGATAAAAGTACAAGGCGTTTTTGTGGGACAAGACGGCGTCTTGCCCCACATTCATACTCAAGGGTTCTCATCAGGCGGGATAACCAATTGCTGCCCTACTTGAATCTTGTCAGGATCGGAGAGCTTGTCGCGATTGGCGTAAAAGATGCGCATATATTCGTTCGCGCTGCCGTAAAACTGCTGGCTGATCTTCGACAGCGTATCGCCGGATTTGACAGTGTAAGCTTGCCCGCCCGGCCTCCCGCCCGGCGAACCGACGGCGGCGGCCTGTTGCGGCTGAACAGTGATGTCAGCGATAAGGTCGCTCGCGCTCGGATCAACCAGTTTGATTTGATCCCAGACCGCGTTCTTGGCCTGATCCGATGGCGCCACGCCTCTGATGACAAGTTTGTCGCCTTCGACGTGCAGGTTTTGTAACTGCACGTGTTGTTGCTCGATTGAATTGAGCACGGTCTGATATTTCTGTTTGAGTTGATTGAATTTCTGTTCGGCGCCCGGTTGCTTGTGAGCGTTGTCCGCGCCGCGCCCGAACATCTTGTCAAAGATTCCCATCACACACCTCCCTATTTTTATAGATTGAGATAATTCTTCAATGCGCGCGCCGCCCCTGGGACGGCGGCAAGTTCGACTATTTGTCAGGCAGGCGATGTTCCCAGGAGGAATGAGGTAATCAGAGTTAATGTTAAATCGGCTTCAGCCGGTGAGGATGTCATTTGCGCTCGACTATTTTGACGACCTGATCGGCTTTCACTTTCTTGAGTTTTTCAATCGCGCCGCTCGGCCAGCGAACTGTGATCTCATCAACCGTCGTCGTCTCGCCCAAGCCGAAATGCAGCCGCCAATCGGAATGCGAGATGTAGCTGTCGCCCGCGTGAACTTCGTCAATCTGAGTCAGGCCTCCAGCCTTGATTTCAACGCGCGCTCCGACCGCATTGCGGTTCGATTTCGTTCCGGCCAATTGCAGCTTGATCCAATGACCCGCTTTCGATCCGCCCCCTCTTTCAAATTCGTTTCTCAGCAGTGACGGCGCGCCGTCGAGTTCGTTGACAACCACGTCAATGTCGCCGTCTTCGTCATAATCTCCAAAAGCCGCGCCGCGCGACACACGCCGCGCCGCCAGAGCCGGAATTGACGAGCCGCTCTCTGCGAAAGTTCCGCCGCGCAGGTTACGGTAAAGCAATTTGCGCTGGCCGTACATACCGCCCGGAAAAGCGCCTTCGACCTGCGGGTAAACGTGGCCGTTGACCACCATCAGATCGAGCCAGCCGTCATTGTCGTAATCAAAAAGCTTCACGCCCCAACCCAGATAAGGAAGGCTCGCTTCCGCCGTCTTCGTCGCGCGCGACACGTCAGCGAACGCGCCGTCGGCGCCTTTGCGATAGATCGTGTTGTAATCGTCAGCGAAGTTGGTCACCACCAGATCGAATCTTCCGTCGCGGTCGTAATCGCCGATGGAAACGCCCATGCAGGCTTGCTCATTGCCGTTTTCGTCAACGGCGACTCCGAGCGCAAAGCCCGTTTCGGTGAACGCGCCGTCGTGATTGTTGCGGTAGGCGTAATTTGGCGTGGTATCATTCGCCACGAAAATGTCCGGCCATCCGTCGTCGTCAAAATCCGTCCACATCACGCCGAGGCCGTAATAACCTTTCAGGTCATCTACCTTCGCCTGCTTTGAAACATCGGTGAATGTCCCATCTCCGTTGTTGCGGTAAAGCGTGTCGCCCGCTCCCGGCAAGCCGCGCGGCCCGCATTGCACGGGAATGCCGCGATACTGGCACAACTGCCCTTTGCCGAATTGCGGCAGGTCGTCGAGTTTGAAGTCAACGTAGTTGGCGACGAAGAGATCGAGATCGCCGTCGCGGTCGTAATCGCCCCAGGCCACGCCGGTCGAAAACCGCGCGTCGCCGACGCCTGCTTTTGCCGTCACGTCTTCAAATTTGCCATTGCCCAGATTGCGATAGAGTTTGTTCGGCCCGAAACAGGTCACGTAAAGATCGTCGTCGCCGTCGTTGTCGAAATCGGCGACGCTCACGCCCATCGCCCAGCCCGGATCGGCCACGCCGGCTTTCGCCGCCACGTCTTCAAACTTGCCATTGCCCAGATTGCGATAGAGCGCAGCCGGAGGACGAGGTTTCCCGGCCAGCGCCGCCTCGACCGTGTAGGAATTGACGAGGTAGATGTCGAGCCGCCCGTCGTTGTCGAAGTCAAACATCGCCGCGCCGCCCTGCATACTTTCGACAATGTATTTCTTTTCGGATGAAGACGCGTTGATGAAGTTGATGCCGGACGCCTTAGCGACATCGGTGAACATCACTTCGTTCGATGCGGAAGTACCTTGAGGGAGCCTGATCGGATAAATCACGAAGACCAGCAGCAGGATCAGCGGCGCGTAACGCATATTTTTTTATAGATTGCCCTTTCAGATGTATTCTGATGCGTGGATCATAACCCGGCCAGACCAATTTTACCTGAACCACTTTTGCCTCCTGTGCGATTTGTGGCAAGATATGCGCGCCATTACTCGGAACCCGTATCTTGATAATTCTTTCGGCCCCGACTCAACCACTTTCATTAAATGAGGCGCTGTTATGAAAGCCAAATTTCGCTCCCCACAATTTCGCGCATCCGTGATCGCGATTCTCGTTCTTCTGTCGCTCCTCGACGCGCATTCGCCGTCGCGACTAACCGCGCAAGCGCAAGGCAATATCTCTTTTGATCGCGACCGCGGGCGCGGGATGCTCAAAGTCATCAAGGACGACATCAAGAAAAATTACTACGACCCGAATTTTCGCGGCATTGATCTGGACGCGCGGTTCAAGGCCGCTGATGAAAAGATGCAGCAGGCGCAATCGCTGGGACAGGTCTTCGGCATCATTGCGCAGGTGTTGCTCGACTTCGACGACTCACACACTTTCTTCCTGCCACCGAGCCGCTCCGACAGTGTTGAATACGGTTGGCAAATGCAGGCCATCGGCGATAAGTGTTATGTCGTCGCGGTCAAGCCGGGCAGCGACGCTGAAGCGAAAGGCCTGCAACCCGGCGATATGCTGCTCAACGTGGCCGGGTTCAAGCCGGCGCGCGAGATGATGTGGAAACTCAATTATCTCTTCTACTCGCTGCGCCCGATGCCTGCGCTGTCGGTGGCGCTGCAAAAGCCCGGCGGCGAGCAGAAGCAAATCGAGATCCAGGCCAGGGTCAAACGCGGCAAGCGCATACTCGACCTGACGGGACGGGATGGCGGTTCTGACATCAACGCGATTATCCGCGAAGCCGAAGCTGAAGATCGCCTCAACCGGCACCGCTACATTGAACTTGGCGAGGACGCTTTCATCTGGAAGATGCCGCAGTTCGATCTGACCGAAGGACAGGTGGATGACATAATGGGCAAGGCCAGGAAACGCAAGGCGCTGATTCTCGATCTGCGCGGCAACGGCGGTGGCGATGAGACGACATTGAAGCGACTGGCTGGTTACTTCGTGGACAAGGAGACCAAGATCGGCGATCTCAAAGGCCGCAAGGAGATGAAACCGCTGATCGTGAAGTCGCGCGGCGCCGATGTCTACACGGGCAAGCTGATCATCCTTGTAGACAGCCAGTCGGGATCGGCCTCCGAGGTCCTGGCGCGGCTGATGCAATTGGAGAAGCGCGCAACAATCATTGGAGACCGCACGGCGGGCGCGGTTATGCGATCAGCGCATCATCAACATCAAATGGGAAACGACACAGTGTTTTTCTACGGCGCAAGCGTGACGGACGCGGACCTGATTATGACCGACGGCAAGAGCCTGGAGCGCGTGGGCGTTACGCCAGACGAATCGCTGCTGCCGGCAGCCGCAGACCTCGCGGCCAAACGCGACCCCGTGCTGGC
>WBZO01000906.1_pt1 | contig 53249 bp, 46 predicted proteins | sample 5204261 | NCBI WGS metagenome assembly WBZO01 (sample SAMN12412400, study PRJNA552823) | activated sludge metagenome | isolation source: activated sludge from anammox sidestream of wastewater treatment plant... | place: USA: North Carolina | collected 2017-09
TTCAGCACTTTTGTGTATACTTTGTAGCGATCAGTCATCGGGTATCCTCTCTTAGGTTTTGTCACCCTTGAGTGTACCTTATGACTGATCATCCTTCACTTTGTACGGTAGAGAATTATTTATAAGGAGTATGGAAGTGGACGAGATTAACGGTGTATTGTTTGAGAAGTATGAAAGTTTGAAATCGATCTTAACCGAGATGGGTCGGGTTGTGGTGGCTATGTCGGGCGGGGTGGACAGCATCCTGCTCGCAAAAGTTGCTCATGACGTGTTGGGAGGAAATGCGCTGGCGGTGACCGCCGATTCCGCCTCATTGCCGCGCCGCGATCTTCAGGAAGCGGTCGAACTGGCGGCAAAGCTTGGTATAAATCACCAGGTGATCCAGACGGATGAGGTCTCTGATCCGCGCTATGCCAGCAATCCGGTGAACCGCTGCTATTTTTGCAAAGACACACTTTTCAATCACCTGGATCAGATCGCTGACAAGTATCACGCCGAGTGGGTTTGTTTTGGCGAGAACATGGATGACCGGTACGATCATCGCCCCGGGAGCCAGGCGGCGCGTGAGCATTCCGTGCGCGCGCCTTTGAAAGAGGCGGGGTTAAGCAAACCCGAAATCCGGACGCTGGCTCACTGGCTTGGGCTGCCCGTCTGGGAAAAACCAGCCGCGGCTTGTTTGGCTTCGCGCTTCCCTTATGGTATGCAGATTACGCCTGAAAAGCTGGCGCAAGTCGAAGCTGCTGAAAACTTCCTGTGGGAAAACGGTTTCAAACAGTTTCGAGTGCGCAATCACGGCGCAATCGCCCGCATCGAGGTGGCTGAAGAGGAGATGGGCAGGTTGGTAGACCTGGCGGCGGAGGTCTATCGAGAACTTCATAAGTTGGGTTTCACTTACGTGACGATGGACCTGGCTGGTTATCGACGCGGCAGCCTGAACGAAAACGTTCAGGTCATCAACGCAGAAAGGATTCGATAGTTTGTGAGAGCGATTTATTTCGATTGTTTTGCGGGCATCAGCGGCGACATGATCGTGGGGGCGTTGGTGGACCTCGGCTTGGATCCGGATGACTTAATCAGCGAGTTAAAGAAACTTCCGGTCGAGGGGTTTCGCGTGGAGTTGTCCGATGTCGAAAAGCAGGGCATTCGGGCGAAGGCGTTCCGCGTGTATCTCGAACACGAAACGGGCGAGAGGCTGGCTGATGTGGAGTTTCGCGAGAGCGCGGTATTGACGCCCGACGCGGGTACGCACGCGGAACATCATTCACATACGCACACACACGCGCACACACATGCGCACAACCACCTGAGCGAGATTCTGGAATGCATCGAACAAAGCAAGTTGAGCGAGCGGGTTCGCTCGCAAGCCAGCGCCATCTTCAACCGCCTGGGCGCGGCAGAAGCGAAGGTCCACGGCGTACCCCTCGAAAAGGTGCATTTGCACGAGGTCGGCGGCTTGGATGCGATCGTGGATATTACCAGCGCGGCGATTGGTCTAGAAAAACTGGGCGTCGACGCAGTGTTAGCTTCACCGCTGCATCTGGGCGGCGGGTTTGTGCGTACCAGCCACGGGGTCCTGCCGGTTCCGGCGCCCGCCACCGCAGAACTGCTGGCTGGGGCGCAGGTTTACACGACAGAGATTAGCGGTGAACTGGTGACGCCCACCGGTGCGGCAATTTTGATGAACTTCATCCAAAGGTTTGGTCCGTTGCCGCGCATGCACGTGCTTGGTGTCGGCTACGGCGCGGGCAGCCGCGACCGGTCATTCCCGAACGTGCTGCGCGCCTATCTGGGAGAATTGCCGCTCGAGGAAGAGACCGTGCCGGCGCGCCTGCCGCGCTTCCCGCATCAGGAACAGCACAATGTCCCGCTGACGCCGGCGGGTTATCAGGAAGGTCTGGCGGTCGTTCTAGAATCAAACATCGACGACAGTAACCCCCAGATGTTTGAATACTTAATGGATCGCTTGTTCGAGGCCGGGGCGTTAGATGTTGGATTGCTGCCGATATCGATGAAAAAAAACCGTCCGGGCGTGGCGCTGCAGGTCATGGCTCACCCTGAGAATGTGGACGATTTGCTCCGGATCATCTTTGAAGAATCCACGACGATCGGCGTGCGCAGTTATCCGGTTACCAAACACATGCTGCCGCGCCAGATCGAGACGGTAGAGACGGAATTTGGCTCGGTGCGCGTTAAGATTGCCCGCCTGGGCGCTAAAGTTGTCAACGTAAAACCGGAGTACGAGGATTGTCGGGCGCTGGCGATCCAGCTAGGCTTGCCCATCAAGGAGGTTTACCTGGCGGCAATGAACGCGGTGAGCCGGCAAAATGACGAAATTCGGGCGCCAGAGCCGAACAAAGCCCAACCATAGTTGACTCGCGCCCTCTATTCGAATAAAATCTTAATAGACGCGGAAAGTTCTCCGATAGCGTGGGGATGGAGTAGAAAGGAATAGACATGTTTAACAACATTCTCCTCGCGGTGGATGGATCGGAACATTCCATGCGAGCTGCGAAGCTGGCTGGAGACATGGCGCGCAAATTTGGTTCAACCGTTTTGGTCGTAGTTTGTTACGATCCAATCCCATCTTATCTAGGCGAGCCCAACCTGCAAGAAGCGTTGAACGAACGCCTGAAACAAACCGCTGAAATTATAGCGCCTGCCCTGGCGGCAGTCGGCGAGATTCCGGGTGAGCTAAAAAAAGATATCCTGGAAGGACCGCCGGCAGAGGCTATTTTGAGCGTAATTCAGGCGCGCACCATTGACTTGATCGTCATGGGGACTCGCGGACGCAGCCAATTGACCGGTCTGTTGTTGGGCAGCGTAAGTCAGAAAGTCGTCATGTATGCAACCTGCCCGGTCATGCTTGTGCGTTGAAGTCTTTGGCATAGATATCTTTGAGGAAACAACATCTGCCGGTGAAATCTCGACTTAAGATCGTCATGATTGCCTCCGAATGCGAACCGTATGCAAAGAGCGGAGGTCTGGCAGATGTTGTCGGTTCGCTCCCGGTTGCGCTGCAAGAACTGGGACATGAAGTCATTGTGATTCTCCCGAAATATGCGGAGATTGACTCCATTCGTTTCAGCTTGCAGCCGTTTTTGAGTCCGTTAGGCGTCTGGATGGGCAATACCGAAGAGTGGTGTTCAGTCCACACGACCAGCAAACACGGGGTCGCGGTCTATTTCATTGAATCTGATAAATATTTTGCGCGGTGGGGCTATTATCACGACGCGGACATGAACGACTATCTGGATAATGCCCGCCGGTTTGGCTTTTTCACCCGCGCCGCATTGCAGCTCTGCCGCGATATCGGATTTCGACCGGACATCGTCCATGTTCACGATTGGCAAACCGCCTTAGGCGCAGCCTATTTGAAAATCTGGCATTGGAACGATCCGCTGTTGGGCCGCGCCCGAAGTGTTTTGACAATTCACAATATTGCACATCAAGGGGTCTACGATCGCGCCGACTTCGAATATTTGGGGCTGCAATGGGGGAACTTCACCACTGAAAAATTCGAGGATCATGGAAAGATCAATATGCTCAAAGGCGGGATCTACTACGCCGACATGGTCAACACCGTGAGTCCTTCTTACGCAAATGAGACCCGCACGCCGGTGGGCGGCAACGGGCTGGCACCATATCTTAATGCAAAAGGCGAGCGTTACCTGGGCATCTTGAACGGGGCGGATTATCACGTATGGAACCCCGAAACGGACCCGTTAATACCGGCGCATTTTTCCCGCACAGATCTGAGCGGTAAGGCGGTTTGCAAGCGTGAGCTGCAAAAACGCTTTCTGTTGGACGTTCAACCGGATGTGCCAGTTATCGGGGTGGTGAGCCGCCTGGCAGCCCAAAAGGGGCTGGATCTGCTTGCCGCCTCGATAGAAGACGCTGTTAAAAACATGTTGGTACAATTTGTCGTGCTGGGCTCGGGTGAAAAAGGACTGGCGCATTACTTTGGCACGCTCCCCGCGCGCTATCCCGGAAGGATCGGTAGTTATATTGGTTATAATGTAGAACTCTCACATTTGATCGAAGCCGGCGCGGATTTTTTCTTGATGCCATCTCTGTTTGAGCCGTGCGGTCTGAACCAGATGTATTCTCTGCGCTACGGAACGCTTCCGATTGTACGCGCCACCGGCGGATTGGACGACACGGTCCAGCAATATGATGAGAAAAAAGGAACGGGCACGGGTTTTAAATTTATTCAACCCACGGCTTCGGCACTCTACTTCACAGTCGGTTGGGCTGTCAGCACCTATTATGACCGTAAAGACCACCTTGCTCAAATGATCCAACAGGCGATGTCACAGGATTACTCCTGGGATCATAGCGCCCGGCAATATGAGCATTTATATTTCCGCAGCATTGCGGACTAAAGCCGGAGAAGCCCCGAAAGTTTTTTGCGAAACAATCAGGGGTTTCGATAGTCGGTAATTTTTCGATTAATTTCTTTATTGGTCTGGATAGTCCGGGAGGATCAGCATGGATAAAATCAGCCGCTTGTTTGGAAAGAAGGAAGCGCCGGGCGAACCGGGTGAAGAACACCCCGAATCGTCGGAAAAGGGCTTGCCGGGGCATAACTCCGAAACGAACGAACCCTTTGGATTAATATTCGCATTACCCTCGGGTGAAGTCTACCATTTTTCCTCGCTTCCGATTACGATCGGGCGGTCACCTGAAAACGACCTGGTCATCGATAACGACACTGTGTCCGCGGCGCATGTCCTGGTTTATTTCGATGAAAAGGTTCATGACGTTTGTATTCTGGATCAAGATTCCCTGAATGGATTATACATAGACGACCTGCCAACTCGCCGGAACATCCTGCATGACGGTGTTAAGATCACCCTGGGAGAAGCGATTCTTCATTTTAGAGATACCGGCTACATCCATAACCAGTGACTCGAAGTTCCTGGAAAACCCATCATGGTTTTATGCCCGAATTGCCAATCCGAAAATCGTTCAGGCGCGAAGTTCTGCAAGCATTGCGCCATGCCTTTACCGAACTCATCGGCTGCCACCCGACCCCTGGAAATGGATTCGAGAATTGAAATGAGCGAAAACCCACCGTTACCCCCACCAGAAGATGCATCAAAAACGCGCCGCCTGGTTCAGCCGACCAGGAGCGGGACGCGCCCATTAACGCCGCCAGCCGAATTCCGCAATCGACCCGCCGGCGCGATATTCGGAGACCGCTTTCGTTACGTGGAACTGCTTGAAAGCGGCGCATTTCAAAAACGCTATCATGTGGATTGGATTTATGCGGACAACGATGAGGCTGTGCACGTTTGCCCCAACCCTGAATGCGGCGCGATCTTTCCACCCCGCAACGAAGTCCCCGAACTGTACTGCACCGACTGCGGGACAAAACTGGAGTTGGGAATAAAAAACCTGTTACTAATTGAATCCAACCAACCGCAGCCCGAATCGCTCGTGCGCGTGGTTTCAAAAGGGCTCTCGCATGGCAGCATCCGCGCCCCATTGGCTGCGTTTACCGAGCAGGTGGCGGGCTTGCCTAGGTACTGTTGGCTCATGCCGGAGGTTGTTCCCTTCGGTGCAGAACGAATTGATCTGCCTGTCGAAAAATATGCCCTGACCTGGGGGCGAGACCTGGCGCGCGGTCTGGATTATCTGCATGATAACGGCATTCACTTCAATGGGACGATCGATCCGGCATGGATTGGTATGATCGGCAATCGAGTGGTTTGGTCCGATTTTTCGGGCTGCCTGCATCACCCCGAAGGATACGTCGCCGATCGATATCCGGATATGCTCGCGCTGGCGCGGCTGATCTATTTTTGGCTTACGGGGCGCGAGAACTATGAGCCAAACAATGAACTGGCGCCGGCTTTGCGGAATTTATTCGATCAGGTTTTTTCAACAGGTGAGATTCGGAACAGCCTCGACCTGGCGCGCGCGATCGACGACGCCATTCAGGAGGCGGCTGCTCCACTGTCGGTAGATTTGCACTCCGGTCGGCTCAGTCATGTCGGAATGGTGCGCAGCCTGAACGAAGACAGCCTGCTGGTATTGGAGTTGGATCGCGCCCAGCAATCCGTCAGCCGCGTGATCGGAATTTACGTTGTTGCGGATGGCATGGGTGGGCATGCCAGCGGGGAGGTGGCAAGCGGACAGATCGTCGATCTTTTCGCGAACAGGGCATTCAGCGATTTGCTGCCAGGTCTGCTCAACGCGCCAGCGCATGACCTTTCGAACTGGCTCGTCAGCACGGTTCAGGCAGCGAATCGCGAGGTTTTCAACCTGCGCAAATCTGCAGGGACGGACATGGGTTCCACCCTGGTAGCCGCCGCGATGATCGGAAACCGCGCCTTTATCACCCATGTGGGCGACAGCCGGGCGTATTTGCTCAACGAGCGTGAAATTCGCCAGTTGACGGTCGATCATTCGCTGGTTGAAAGAATGATTGCCAATCGCCAGATATCGCGCGCAGAAGCGCGCCACCATCCGCAGCGCAATGTGATCTATCGAACGGTTGGCGCCAAGCCTGACCTCGAGATCGAGTTGATCCAGCACTCAATGGAAGCCGGCGAATATTTATTATTGTGCTCCGACGGTCTGAGCGGGATGGTGGACGACCAAACGCTGCACCAAATCATCCTGAGCGCGAACTCACCGCAAGATGCCTGCAATGAACTGGTGAACGCCGCGAATGCAGCCGGCGGCGTAGATAACATTTCTGTAATTTTAGTCAAGGTCGTCGCTGCCTGAGCCGTTCTCATGGTATATTTCTTTAGATGATGACGGTCGGATGCCGCAATCTGCCTTGCTGCCAGACGTGATGGCTAAGGAGTTCGAGGATGTCCAATATCGTTTGCCCGAGTTGCAAGACCCCTACTCCTCCAGGGGCAATATTCTGCGACAATTGTGGTTTTAATTTGCAGACAATTGCAGCGCCACAAGAACAATCGGTTGCGCCAACGTTCCTGGTTCCGGAAACAGGAACTGGCGAATTAAAATGCCCAAACTGCGGACATGCCAACATAGCCGGTTCACTGTTCTGCGAAAACTGTGGCAGCAAACTGGCGCAAGCGGCGCCTCCGGCGCAATCAGTTGAGGCGCCCGCGCCTGCTGGCAGCGCGGCAGCGTCCGCTGCAGCGCCCCCTGATACCCTCGTGGAAGATCACGCCCCTGAAAAACCCGTTGACGCAGGGCTTATGTCAATCCCAGGCCGGCTGGTTATCGTGGAGACAAACGTCTCTTTAGCGATCCCGCCCGGCAGCCAGTCGATCATCATCGGCAGGGAGGACCCGGTAAGCGGGGTCTTCCCGGATCTGGACCTCGATCCGCACGGAGGCCACGAATCCGGTGTGGGCAGGCGCCATGCCCAATTGTTGTTGAAAGACGGACAGGTTTTTATCGAGGACCTGGACAGCGTCAACGGCACTGCGGTCAATAAACAGCGAATTGAGCCGCGTAAACCTTACCCAATTCATCCAGGCGATGAAGTGCGGCTAGGTAAGATGGTCTTGAATTATATGAGTCAATAGATGTCAAGAACTCGTACGTGCCCGGATTGCAAGAATCTTATTGATGAGAACTCGAATATTTGTGACCATTGCGGTTACATTTTTTCGGCTCAATCGGAGACGCGTTTCCCGGCAAAGGGCAGCGCAACCAATGTGTTACCCCCCTCCGAGGATTTCTCATCGGGCATGCTGGCTGAGGCGAAAAGCGAGACCGCTGATGTCTGTCCGGCGTGTGGTTTTCGAAACGCGCCTGGTGAGATGTTCTGCCAAAAATGCGGGGTGCAACTACCGCCGGTGCGAACCGCGCCTCCTCCGCCACCCGAGTTGGTTGATTGGTCTTTGACCGGACAAGAGCCGCCGGCGATTAAAGCTGACCGAGGGTTAAAACAAACCGCCGCGCTTCACGCCAGGTTGGTTGTAGTGGGTCAAGACGCTGAGATTGCGCTATCGGAAAAGTCCACGCATTTTGTGTTGGGTCGCCGCGATCCTACGCTGGACATCTATCCGGACGTGGACCTGACCCCATACGACGGCGATCAAAGAGGGATATCACGACGACATGCGCGAATTTCTGTGCTGCCTGAAGGCGCCTTTATAGAGGATTTAAATAGCACGAATTTCACGTTTGTGAACCGGCTCCGTTTGCAGCCAGGTAAGAAGTATGCCCTCAACAACGGCGATGAAATCCGGTTGGGCTTGCTGTTGCTCGAATATTACATGTAGAACATCGGAACGACCTGCTTTTTAGAAGACGATAAACTCACCTCACTGGAGGCGCGCATGTCCGGGTTGCTCTCCGGAGCTGCGACTGACCGCGGAAGAGAACGCAGCGAAAATCAAGATCAAGTCTGGGTGCAAATCTTTTCGCCGAAAGATGGCGAGGCGGTTGGTCTGTTCATGGTGTGCGACGGCGTCGGCGGGCATCTTGGAGGGCAATTCGCCAGCCATTGGGCGATAGAAGCGATCAAATCCGAATTTGAAGATTTGTTCGCCCCTGAAGAAACCAATCCAGTTGCTGCGCTTTCTAAAGGCGGAGCGAATTCAACTTCAGAAGAGATCACGCGTGCCTCGGAGCTGCGCCGGCTGGAACAATCGGTTGTGCATGCAGTTCAAAACGCCAATCACGTGGTTTATGAGCACGCACGGGAGAACCTGGATTTAGCCGCCGACGCAAGCACTACGATTACCCTGGCGGTTGTGCTTGGATATCGGGCGGTTTTCGCCAATGTGGGCGACAGCCGCGCTTATATTTTGCGCGATGGCGCGCTTCGCCAGATTACCCGAGATCATTCTCTGGTTGCCACGCTGGTCGCCAGCGGGCAGATTCTACCGGATGAGGTATTCACCCATCCGCAGCGCAACCTGATTTTCCGCTCGCTGGGACACAAGAACGAAATCCAGGTGGATACTTTTATCGAACTGCTCAGGAAGGGGGATCAGTTGCTGCTTTGTTCCGATGGTCTGTGGGAAATGGTCAGGAGTGAAAGTGAGATCGTCCGGCTGCTTACCCAGGCGGAGGACCCTTCACAAGCCTGCCAGTTGCTGGTAGACGCAGCCAACAATGCTGGCGGGATGGACAATATCGGAGTCGTGGTCGTCACAGTTCAATAACAGTAATGAGGTAATTCTCTCGAATGGTGCTGACCACCGGCGATGTCCTGCACAACCGCTATCGCGTCGCAAAGCTCCTGGCGCAAGGTGGGTTTGGAACGCTTTATCGTGCCTGGGATCTTTCGCTAAGCCGCCCTTGCGTCGTCAAAGAAAACCTGGCAGCATCCTCAGATGCCCAACGACAATTTCTGCGCGAAGCCAAGATCCTGGCTAACTTGAGCCACGAAAACCTGCCGCGGGTCACCGATTACTTTCTAATCCAAAATCAAGGCCAATATTTAGTGATGGACTATGTCGAAGGTCAGGACCTCGATAAAGTCCTTGAAGATCGGGGCGGCCCGCTGTCGGAGGACCGCGTTTTGGGATGGTGCCGGCAGATTTGCGATGCGTTGACTTATTTACACTCCCAGAAGCCCCCGGTGATTCATCGCGATGTCAAACCGGCGAACATCCGCATCACACCGGAGGGCAAAGCCGTCCTGGTGGATTTTGGGATTGCGAAGGTTTATGATGCGGCGAGCAAGACCACGCAAGGGGCGCAGGCAGTCTCGCCGGGCTACTCCCCTTATGAGCAATATGGCAAGGGCAAAACCGACGCGCGCACCGATATTTACGCTTTGGGCGCTACGATTTATGCGCTGCTCACTGCGCAGGAGCCGGTCGAAAGCATCCAGAGGGTCGTCAAGGATCCGCTGCCGCCTCCGCGGCAGTTGATCCCCGGTCTCTCCCTGAGGACCTCCGCCGCGTTGATGCGCGCCCTGCAAATGGATCCATCCCAGAGGTTTCAAAGCGCGGCAGATTTTAAGCTGGCAATCACGCCCCCGCCGCCAGTTCAGGTTCCCCCGCTTAGCTCGGTCCAGGTACTGAACCAACCCGTTGCAGTTCACGCCGGACGGGAAGGGCTGCCCTGGGTCTGGATATCCGCGGTTGGCGTGCTTTTGCTGGTCATCGTGATCTTGATCGGTCAGATTGCCCTGGGGCAGTCGTCCCAAAAAGCAGAACCTCCTTCCCAGGTGGGCCTCATTTCCACTACGGCCGCGCCCGAAGCTGCCGTCACGACCAGCGCCCCATTATCTTCACCGATCGGCGCGGCGGCGCTCACTGTTGCGGTCGATCCAACCCTCACCCCGCTGGCTTACTTTGTCCAGAGCGGGGATACCTGTTCCGAGATCGCTGAGGCGTTCGGCGTGCGGGTGAGGGATATCGTTTCGCAAAACGAAGGCTTGGCTCCCGACTGCGCGGTTCTTTATGCCGGTCAGGTGCTGTTGATCCCCCAGAACGAGGGGCCCCTGGCGACGCCTGCGTTTATTCGATCGCCCACCCCCCAGGCTGCGGCGGTTACGCAGGTTTCCAGCGTTGATGGCATGCGGCTTATTTATATTCCTGCCGGAGAATTCTTGATGGGTTCGGACGGATTGGACCGCGACGCGGAGGATATCGCGCAGCCCGCCCATAAAGTTTATCTGAGCGCATATTGGATTGATCAAACTGAGATCACCAATTCGATGTATCAGCAGTGTGTCGAGGCTGGCGGGTGTGAACCGCCAGCGGAGGCGTTTTCAAGGACGCGCGACCAGTATTTCGGAGACCCCGCTTTTGCCGACTATCCTGTCATTTACACTAGTTGGAACGCTGCGGAATCCTATTGTCGTTGGGCGAACCGGCGATTGCCCTCTGAAGCAGAATGGGAGAAGGCGGCTCGGGGAATGGATGGTCGAATGTATCCTTGGGGTGATGCACCGCCTGGCGCGCGGCTGGCAAACTTTGGTGAAATGCTGGGAGACACCAGCCAGGTTGGCGCATTTCCGTCCGGCGCGAGCCCATTCGGCGTGCTGGATATGGCAGGCAACGTCGCCGAATGGGTTGCGGATTGGTTCGGCGCGGATTTTTATGCCACCTCACCTTACAAGGATCCGAAGGGTCCTCAGACCGGCGATTTTCGGATGATCAGAGGAGGTTCGTGGTTCAACCCGGCGCGCGGATTGCGCACAACCTCGCGGCTGTGGAATTACCCTGACCTGACCTCGGATACGATCGGGTTTAGATGCGCCAGATAAATACAGCCCGCGCCAGGCAATCAACTATTGCATTTATGGTGGAATGTTTAGGGTAAAATGAGACCGGTTGCAACTGCGAATCGCGTAACCCTGCATGCAGAATTGCAGAATTGATTGAGGAGGATCTGAATGAGCACAGTTAACTGTCCGAATTGCGGCGCCGCCAACGATGCAGCCGCCCAATTCTGCGCCCGCTGCGGCCTCTCGCTCAGTGGTTCACCTAAACCGGCTGCGCCGCCTCAATCGGCAGTCTGCCCGCGCTGTCAGATGCCCCTGCGCACCACCGCCCGCTTTTGCCCAACCTGCGGGTTTGATCTAATGCAACAAAAAGCTCCCGCGCCTCAAATGGCGGAAAGTCCGCCGGCAGGCGGAACGCCTCCTGCGGCTGCCCAGCCAAGCCCGCCGCCTGGGCGAGCGCCGGCAGGCGCAAGCGCCGGCGGTCCTCCCGGCAGTCATACTCAATTGCTCAGCGACGCCTCTGGGATAACCGGCTTGCTCGTGCGTTGGATGGGCGGCAACAGCCAGAACTATCCAATTTCAAAGCCCACGCTCAACGTCGGGCGCGCTCCGGATAACGACATTGTGATCAACCATCCGGCTGTTTCGGGTCATCATTTGCGAATCTCCGTGGGAGCAAGCGAAGCTACCATCACTGATCTGAACAGCACAAACGGCACCCAACTGAACGGTCAGCGGATCGCGCCCAATACGCCTCAGACCGCCCGACCGGGCGATGTCGTCAGGATTGGCGACCTGACCGGCAACTGGGTCGGTCTGGCGTTTGAAGGCGCAAGCCCGGAAGCGCTGCGTACGCTCTCGCTGGGTAAACTGGACCTCTCCCGAACAACCAACATCCTGATCGGTCGGGACCCCGCTTGCTATTTACCACTCAATCACCCGGCGGTTTCTTTTCATCACGCTCAGATTTATCAACAAAACGGGGGATTGGCGATCCGGGACCTGAACAGCACGAATGGGACCTTTGTAAACGGAAAGCGGATCGCAATTGTGCCGCTTTCCAGCGGCGACGAAATCCAGATCGGGCCATTCAAACTGGTTTACGATGCGCAGCAGCAAAGCCTGGCTCAATCGATGCGCTTGGGTCATCGGATCGATGCTATTCGCCTGGGTCGCGAGGTTGCCAATAAACGCATGATTCTGAGCGAAATCTCGATGACGATCAATCCGGGCGAATTTGTTGCCCTGGTTGGAGGGAGCGGCGCGGGTAAAAGCACCTTGATGAAGGCAATGAATGGCTACGAGCCAGCCAACCATGGGCGGATGCTGATGGACGGCGAGCCGCTGTATGGCAAGATCGACCTCTACCGAAACCAGATGGGCTACGTCCCGCAGGATGACATCATTCACCGCGAGCTTCCAGTCAAACTGGCTTTGTGGTACGCGGCGAAACTGCGTTTGCCCGACGCCCGCCCAGCCGAGATTCAGGCGCGCATTCAGGACGCGTTGCGCGCCGTCGAAATGACCGAGCACGCCGACAAGCCGGTGCGTGTGCTCAGCGGCGGTCAGCGCAAAAGGGTGAGCATTGCCGTCGAGCTCCTGGCGCGGCCGACGCTCTTTTTCCTGGATGAGCCGACCTCAGGGCTTGACCCAGGGCTTGAAAAGAAGATGATGTACGACCTCAACCGCCTTGCGGACGAAGGGCGCACGGTGGTTCTGGTCACTCATGCAACGGCGAACATTGAGCAATGCGACCACGTGGCGTTTCTGACGCAGGGATGGCTCTCCTACTACGGACCCCCGAACGAAGCTTTGCAGTTTTTCAGTGTGCGCGATTTTTCGGATATCTATCTGAAACTGAGCCAGGAAATTAATCCGCAGCGGGGGAAGGCGGTACCTCCTGAATTGCAGGCGTATTATCGTCCAGGAGAGGGATCCGGGAAAACTTACAGCGGGGTGCTCTGGGCGCAGGTTTATCGCAACTCGCCGTTATTCAAACAATTCGTCAGCGACCGGCAGAGCCAGCTTCGCTCGGCGGGGACGGATTTTGGATCGGCGGGAATGCCCTCGCGGCGCGCAAAAGACTCGTTTATCCGCCAGATGATCATCCTCGCCCGGCGTCAGTTTGACCTGATCCGCTTCGATTGGCGGACCTTATTTATCCTCCTGCTCATGCTGCCGATGCTGGGCGTCCTGTTTGCCATGGTGAGTTCGGAGCAGGATTTGGTGGGGCGGCCCGGGACAATCGCGCAAATCGATGCAGCGCTGACGCGAGAATTGGAAGAAGATGGATTGGTGCTGGACGAAAAGATCGATTACATTCCGAGCGTCGATGCGGAATTGCTGATCACCATGATGGCGCTGGCGCTGACGCAGGGCGGCACCTTTGCTGCTGCGTATGAAATCGTCAAAGAACGTGCGATATTCAAACGCGAAAAAGCGGTTAACCTCAAAGCGACTGCATACGTATTGTCCAAAATGATCATCCTGGGCATATTTGCCGTCTTCCAGGTGGGGGCTTTCCTGTTGATGATTGCGCTGGTGGTCGATTTCGGTTTCAGGGGGGCGATTATTGAATTAGGGATTCTGGAACTATTCATCTCACTCTACCTGGCGGTTCTGGCAAGCATTGCGTTTGGGCTTTTTGTTTCCGCGATTGTTCCCAATCAAGATGTTGTCCTTTACGCCATCCTGGCACAGCTTTTTATCCAGATTATCCTTACGGGAACGCTGTTCCCGTTGGATAACAGCCCCGCTTCGGTGTTCGTGCCGGGCTATTGGGCGGCTGTTTCGGCTGGCTCGACCGTTGATCTGCCCGGATTGAATGAAAACAGCCGGGTATGCTCAGTGAACGAAGTCCCGAACATGCAAACCGGAGTGACCGAGCTTAAGGTTATTTGCACCAAAGCTGCCCAGGACTTGAAAATCCCTTATGAACACACCGAAGAAAACCTGATCTATACCTGGATCGGAATGATGGCTCACGTCGTCATATGGACGCTACTAACGATCATCGTACAGAGTCGCAAAAAGGTAGAATAGGCGTCTTGACTCATGGGTACCCTGGCTTTCTGCCAGCTCTGCGGTCAACGGATTGCTGAGAAAAGCCAGCTTTTCCGCCATCCAGACTGGCTTGAAGATACGGTCCTGCGCATCTGTCCGGCTTGCGCCAGAGATGCGCCGCGCTGCGATTTGTGCGGCTTACCAATTTCGCCGGGTTCACCCGTGAAAATGTGTGTTACCTGCCTGAAAAAGCAGCCGGTGTGCTTGGGATGCGGGCGGGCGGTCTCGGACGCAAACCTTTTTTTCGATGGAGCGGGACCATACTGCCAGCGCTGCTGCCAGGATCGACAGCCCTGCGATAGCTGCAGGGCGCCGCTGACCGATGAACGGTGGCAGCTCTCGGATGGGCGGCTGATTTGTTCCTTCTGCTGCACGGGCGCAATTTTCTCGCCGCAAGAAGCGGTCGATCTGTTTGCCGAGGTTCAATCGCGCCTGGCGCGCGAACTTGGCATTCGATTGAACATTCCAACCGGCGTTTTTCTGGCGGATCAGGAACAAATGCGCCAGGTGCTGCGCCAACAGCCGATCCAGCCAAAGAGGCAAGCGCTGGATAACCGCGTTCAGGGCGCCCCGGATGTGCTGGGGGTCTATTTGAGGCGCGGGATGAAGCGCGGCATCTATATCTTGACCGGGCTTCCGCGCAAGCTTTTCATCCAGACGGCTGCACATGAGTACGCCCATGCCTGGCAAGGCGAAAATTGTCCCACGCTAGAGAGCGAATTGATCCAGGAAGGTTTTGCTGAATGGGTTGCATACCGAACGCTGGGTATTTTCGGCTATACCGGCGGACTCGCGCAGATGCGCGACCGGCATGACATATATGGAGAAGGGCTCAGATGGGCGCTGGACCGTGAAGATCGCAAGGGCGCAAGCGCGGTAATCTCTGCCTGCCGCGGCGAAGCGGCAATCTCTCAGAACGAAACGCCCGAAGCTCGGATAGCCAGATGACTTCTGCGCCGTCGCTCTCATTCAAACTCTCGTCAGCTACGGCGCCGATCGGAGCTGGTCCCAGTTTGCTTTATGGGCTGGTCCAGGTCGAAGGAGCAGCGGCCTCCGAACCGCTGCCCAGTAATTTGGGCTTTGTTCTAGATACAAGCGAATCCATGCGTATTCGCCTCGCATCTGAAGCCCAATTTTCCGAGCTTGTGAAAGCGGGTTATGCTCAGGAAGTGCTGACGGACGGCATTCCGGCTTATCAAATTTCCGCCATCCCAGGCGAACTGGTTGCCGGGCTGCCGCGCCGGATTGATTTTCTGGCAGATGCGTTGAGATCCGCCGGCGAGATGTTGCGGAAAGGAGATTACTTCTCGTTAGTCGCGTTTGCCAGCCAGGCGGCGTGCTTGATCGAGCAAGCCCCGGGAGACGAACACGAGCGATTGCGTCTGGCGGCTGCCAATTTAGAAGACTTGAGGCTGGGCGACAGCACGCAGATCCACAAAGGTTTGGCGCTTGCGCTCGAAGAGGCGCGGCGCTTGCCGGGCGGCAGCCTGGCGACCCGGCTGATATTATTGACCGACGGTCACACGCAAAGCGTGAAAAGGGTTTACGAATTGGCTGAACAGGCGAAACAAGCCGGGATTAAAATCACCACCATGGGCATCGGTTCAGAGTTCAACGAAGAGTTGCTGATCCCCCTAGCAGATTTGACCGGCGGCAAGGCGTATTTTATCGAAACCCCGGAAAAGATCGGGGAAGCTTTCCGCCAGGAGCTTGGTTCAGCTTTACGCATAAGTTATCGCAATTTGGAGGTTAAAATTCTCCTGGCAAAGGGCGTATCGCTGCGGCGGGCGTATCGGGTTCTTCCAGATATGGGCGAGTTTGACACTGGACCCTGCCGCGATCAGAGTTATGCGTTGCTGCTCGGGGATTATGACCCATCCCATCCGGTGGGCTTGTTGCTGGAAATCGTCGTGGAAGATGGCTCGCCAGGCAAGAGTCGGCTGGCTCAGGTCGTGCTTCAATGGGACAACCCCGAAGACGGGGATCGCCGCCAGAGCCCGCGCTACGACATCGAGATCGAGCGTTCCGCGGTCGGGATCGAGGTCAAGGACCAGGCGGTCAAACAGGCGGTTGACCGCCTGAGCGCCTATATCACGGGAAAGCAGGCGCTGGAGGAAGCCGGTTCGGCGCGGGCTAAAGAAGACGCTCAGGCGCGGGACGCCGCGACGGTCCGCCTCCGGCAAGCCGCGACGCGCATGTTAGATATGGGAGAACAGGGACTGGCTGATATGTTCCTGGAACAGGCTGAACGGTTGGAGCAAAACGCCGAACTGGACCAAAACGCAGCCAAGTCGCTTCGCTATAACACGCGCCGTTTAAGTCCAAGCTGAGATGATGGGAGAGTTGGATGCCTGATTTGTTGAATTTTGCCAGCACGTGCAATCGCAGCTCTGTGCCGCTGCTGGAGCAATCGCAACTGATCTATTTACTGACGGAGATTTCCCCGACGCGCTCGATTTCCGATGTGCGCATGCCGCTAAACTTTGCGCTGGTGCTGGATCGCAGCGGTTCAATGGCGGGCGAAAAACTGCGCACGATGAAAGAAGCCGTCAAGAACATGATCAATCAATTGCGCGAGGAAGATATTCTATCGATCGTTTCGTTCGAGTCCCGCACGGAAGTACTCGCGCCGGCGAAGCCTGGAATGGACAAAAAAGCCTTATTGCGGGCGGTCGAAAAAATCCGCGATGGCGGAGGAACGAACCTGGCGCCGGCGCTCAACACGGCTTTGAATCTTGTAAAATTGAACAAGGATGAAGCCCGCGCGAATCAGATTGTCCTGCTAACCGACGGAGAAGCCACCGATCGGCTGGAAGACTCCTACCGCGTTGCGGATGAAGCCGGATCTGCCGGCGTTCCGATCATTGGATTGGGTCTGGGCAAGGATTGGAACGAAACCTTTCTTTTCGAACTGGCAGACCGCAGCATCCAAGCCAGCCCGGGTTCACACATCGGGATGGCGGATTACATCCCAACGCCCGCCGACGCCCAGAAAATCTTTCAAGAGGTCTATCAATCGATGCAGGTCGTGGCTAAGGACCTCGCCGTCACCATTCGCATGGTGCAGGGTTTGGAGGCTCGCCGCGTGTGGCAGGTGACGCCGCTGATCCGCGAGCTGGGGTCTGCGGTGATTGAAGGGCGTGCGGTTCATATCCCAATCGGTCAGATGGATCGATCGGGGTGCGCCATTTTAGCGGAAATATCCTTACCGCCGCGCCCCGCCGGCGCGGTGCGAATCGCCCAGGCGGACGTGACCTTCTCGACCCAGGATCACGGACCTCAACGACAAGCAATCGATATCATCGTCAACTATTCCCCCGATGCGGGGTTGGACGACGCGCCGGACAGCCGTGTGATGAACATCGTTGAAAAGGTGCAGGCATTTCGGCTGCAGACCCAGGCGTTGGATGAAGCCCGATTAGGCGATGTCGGATCCGCGACGCGAAAACTCCGGCAAGCCGCTACAATATTGCTGTCCCAAGGCGAGATGGAACTGGCAGGTCAAATGGAAAAAGAAGCTGACCGCCTCGAGAGCACGGGCGAGGTGTCGAACGAAGGGAAAAAGACGATCCTGCTTACCAGCCGGAAAACAGTGCGGCTTTCCGAATAGATTGCGATGATTCAGCGTTATCATGTAGTTGTCATCTCGAAAAAGGATGTGAAAGACAGGCACTATCCAGGTGTCAGGAGCAGCGCGTATGCCGACTATAAACTGCCCGAATTGCGGTAAACCCCTGCGCCCGGGAGCACGCTTCTGCGGCAATTGTGGCGCAACCATCCCAGCCGCTGCTCAGGCTGCGAGCGCCCCGCGCGCGGTTGAACAAGGCGCCAGCCCGTGCCCGAATTGCGGTAAGCCGGTTCGGGCAGGTGCGAAATTCTGCACTTATTGCGGAACAGACCTGGCAAAACCAAGCGGGGCAGGCGCCGCTCAACCTGGACCGAACCAGGCGGCGCCGCAAATGGCAACAAAGACGGGGGTCGTCTCGCCGGGACCTGGAAACCTTGCCGGATTGCCTCCGGTTCCGGCTGCGCCAGCCGCGCCAGTTCAAAAGCCCAAGCGTAAAACAGGCTGGCTGACGCTGCTGCTAGGGATCGTCGTTTTGTGTCTTCTCGGGGTCGTAGGCGGGGTTTTTGCTTACCGCGATCCTTTCAACCTTCTGAGACCAGCCGCCCTCAGCCCGATAGCCTTGATCTCTGTCGAGACAACCACAGCCACGGAAGGGGCGGTTCTTGAAGCCACGAACACGCCTGCTCAAGAAGAAGGAGCCGCAAGCTCTACGCCTGAATTACCTCCGACGGACACACCCGCGCCGACCGAAGTTGCGACGGCGACGCTAAACTTAAAAGCCACACTGGAGATAACCGAAACACTGGCGCCGATTTCAGGCACGCCGGCAGCGCCGATCATTTTGGATGACGAGTTCAGCGAGAATCTAAGCGAGAATTGGCGCACATGGGGCAACCCCTTGCCCACGTTGAAGAAGGGATTTGGGGATAGCTGGCTGGATCTCAAAGCCGTCGATAAGCCAGCCGAAGCGGGAACTACCACCCGCAAGGAAATCACACTTGCGCCTGGAATCTCGATTATCATGGAAGCGCAGCTAAATCCGACCTATCCACAATCCCCATTGTTGATCGATTGGGACCCTTACCAATTCATTCGCGGCCCTGCAAACAGCGCACCGACCCAATTGCACCTTGAAATAAAAAAGAACCGGATTGAAATGCTGGCGCCGGTCACCAATGGGAAATGCGAAATTGAACTGGATGGGACGATCAAACATATTTTCTCGTTGGTAGTTACAGACGAGCATACAATGGAATTGTCCGTTGATGAAGATCGTCAATCACTTTGCCAGTTAGATCTGGGTGTTACGCTTGGGCTGGGGAGGCTTTCTTTCTCGGGCAACGGCTGGGTTACGCGCATTCATATAGCGGACTCGCATTCTCGGTAATTTCGCTGGCGAGGAGAAGATGCAATGCCATTAGAAACTGGTCAAGTACTGAACAACCGCTATCGCATCGTCAAACTGCTGGGGCAGGGCGGGTTTGGGGCAGTCTATCGAGCCTGGGATTCAAACTTGAACCGACCGTGCGCGGTGAAAGAGAATCTGGACACATCCCCCGAGGCTCAGCGCCAATTTACGCGCGAAGCCACTGTGCTGGCAAACCTTTCGCACCCTAATCTGCCGCGCGTGACCGATCATTTCATCCTCTCCGATCAAGGTCAATATCTGGTTATGGACTTTGTCGAAGGGGATGACCTCGCCAGCATTGTGCGTCAGAGTGGATTAATTTCGGTTCAACAAGCGATTATCTGGATCTCTCAGGTGGCAGATGCGTTGGAATATCTGCACTCGCGCGACCCCGCCGTGGTCCACCGCGATATCAAGCCCGGAAACATTCGCATTACTCCAGAGGGGAAGGCGATGCTGGTGGATTTTGGGTTGGTGAAGGTCTATAACCCCCAGTTGAAAACCACGATGGGCGCCAGAGCAGTTACGCCTGGTTATGCTCCGCCTGAACAATATGGGCAGGGCAGCACGGATGCACGCTCAGATATTTACGCCCTCGGAGCGACCTTGTTTGCGATCTTGACCGGACAGGAGCCGCTGGAAAGCGTGCAGCGCATGTCGGGAGTGCAGATGAGCCCGGCGCATCAATTCAATCCGAGCGTACCGCCCGCAATGAGCGGCGTCATCGAGCGTTCGTTGCGCCTCGAGCCTTCACAACGCTACCAGCATGTGAATGAATTCAAAACGGCGCTGAGGTCGATCAGTTCGCCCGTTCTGGTCAAGCCGGTGAACCAGGCTTATGCCGTTCCGGCGATGCGCGCCCCCGCCATGGAACCCAGTTTGCGCCCGCCGATCTCGGGGCCGAAATCTCAGCCAAAATCGCAGCCCAGGGGAAAAACCGGGACGGGGCTTTATATCGGAATAGGCGCGCTGGTGCTGGTGTGTATTTTGGGGGGCGTGGGGATTATGGGATTGATCATTGCTTCACAAAAAGACACGGCTCGCGCCACGTCCGACGCGCAGTTACAAGCTACGCTGGCGGAACGGGTGAAGACCACCTCCACAGCCCAATCCAAAGGGACAGCAACCGCGCGGGCGCAAGCTACCCAGCAGAGCCTGCTGGCGCGATTGGAAGCGAACAGCCGTTTGGTTTACGGTCCGCATTCTGGCTCGCTGGAGCACGACGCTGGGACTGCGGTCATTGCCCAGGATGCGGACGTGAATTTACGCGACTTTATTGTCGAGGCGCGTTTTTTCAACCCTTATGCAGCCAGTGAAGGACAATTTGATTATGGGTTCATCGTGCGTCACGAAACCAAGAATGTCCAATTTCGATTTGTGATCCAATCCGGCAAAACTTGGCTCTTGCTCAACAACACCGGCGAACCGGACGGAGAGACGATCGCACAGGGGAAGCTCCCGACATTAAAAGTCGGGGCGGGTGACACTAACCTGGTCAAGTTGGTTTTTCAGGGCAACCGCGGCTGGTTTTTTCTAAATAACGAATTGATTTCAGAGATGGATTTGTCGGCGCGCATGAATTCAGGCGTAATCTACATCGCTTCCGGTATATTTCAAGATGCTAAGATAGCCGGAAAAACAACCCGGTTTACGGAATTCAGGATTTGGGCTTTGCCATGAACGTGACATACTTTTTATTACTGGTTTTTTATGGGGATTGTGAGGTGATGCATGGACAATAGAACTTCCGAAAAACCAACTGGATCGCAGGAAGGCGGTTTTCTGCAGCGTCTTACTACCGGCCGCGGGCTGGTTGTGCTCGCGGCTGGGTCGGCGCTGCTGATCTTGATCGCAATAGCCGGCGTATGGTTTTTGCTCTCACGACCGCCAGCCCCTCCGGAAGCGCTGAAACCGCCCTCGTTAGAAGAGCTTGCCCAGCAATTTCCTGAAATATCGCGCCTCTTATTGGATAATAAGCTGGACTCGGTCTATAAACAGTTCATGATCGCTTACCAGGAAGGCGGTCCAGACGCAGCCTATGAACTGGCGCAGAAGCGCGGCATCCTGAGCTCGAATAACGAAGTGCGCATGACGCTTGAACTGGACACCACGGATACCGATCAATTAGCCGCCTCACTCGAAGAGCATGGAATCATTGTCACGACCGTCAGCGGAAACCTGATCGATATCAGCATCCCGGTGGAGGTGCTGCGCGCTTCGCTCGAATCGGATCAACCGGGGCGGATGTTCATGGAGATCTCTGGTTTACAGCATATCATCCGCATCCGGCTCCCAGTTCCTGCGCAAAACGATGTCGGCGCGGTTGAGACCGAAGGGGTGGGCGTGATTGGCGCGTATGAATGGCACGCGGCGGGTTTCACGGGCGCAGGGATAAAAATTGGCGTCCTAGACGTGGGCTTTGATGGCTACAAAGACTTGTTGGGGACCGAGCTTCCGGCTAACGTGCTGGCAAAGTCGTTCATTGCCGGGCTGGAGATCGATCAAACGGGGATCGTCCATGGAAGCGCGGTTGCGGAGATTGTGCACGATGTCGCGCCAGACGCCGAACTGATTTTCGCCGATTACCAGACTGTCGCAGAAAAACAGGCCGCGGTGGACTGGCTGTTATCGCAAGGCGTGGACATGATCACCAGCTCCACTGGTTCGACGTTTGGGCGGCGGGATGATAAGGGTCCAAATGCGGTAATGGTCGACAAGGTCTTCGACCAGGGGATCTTGTGGATCAATTCATCGGGCAATACCGGTTACACTCATTATCGAGGCGCGTTCACCGATACGGATGACGACGGATATCATGAATTTGCGCCTGGCGACGAATATTTGGGTTTTTCTCCGGCTGGCGCGGCGACGCTCGCATTGAATTGGGACGATTGGGACAGCGGCACGCAAGACTACGATATGTATGTCCTGGACAACGACGGAAATGAGATCGCCAGTTCAACAGACGCTCAAACCGGACCGGGTTCGGATGCCGGGGAGTTCATCTATTACGAATTCACCGATGAAGGTCCCTATTACCTGATGATTTATAAAGCGGATGCAGATCGGGCGGTGACCTTCGATTTTTTTTTACGCGACGGGGTTATTGAATATTACAATCCCGAATCCAGCGTGAATACGCCAGGCGATGCGCGCGGGGCATTTACCGTAGGCGCGACGGATTGGCAGACCGGTGAACTTGCCGATTACAGCTCACGCGGCCCCACCGAGGATGGGCGGCTCAAACCGGACATTGTGGCGCCTTCAAATGTGAGCAGCGCCGCTTATGGAGAAACCTGGATCGGGACTTCAGCCTCCTGTCCGCATGTTGCGGGCGCAGCCGCGTTGGTGATGCAAGCTTATCCAGACTTTTCGCCCCAAGAAGTGCGCGACTTTTTCACCAGCCGGGCAACGGAGATGGGTCAACCTGGGCCCGACAACGACACTGGATATGGGTATTTATACCTGGGCGATCCGCCGGAAGGGGTTGTAACTGCGCCAGAGCCGGCTCCAACCCAGGTGGTCCAGGCGCCCCCGCCGACAGAGCCGGGATTAAAACCGACCTCAACCTCCAGACCTACCGCAACGCCAAAACTGGAGGAGAAACCGAAATCCGCTGGGGTGGATTCCAGTTCTACGCCGGTTATCCTGCTTTTATTGGGTTGTGTGGTTTTACCCGGCTTCCTGGGTTTGGGAGGGATCGGGTTGTTTGCCGCGGTGGTGTTCACCCGCCGTTCCAAGTCGCGGAAATCGTCAGATCTGGATGACCGCCAATATTGGGATGCACCCGATCAGTCGTTCACTCTGCCGCCCGCCTATTCTCCGGGTCCGCAGCCGGCTGCCGGGACGTCCTGTCCCAATTGCGGTAAACAAAACCAACCCGAGGCGCGCTTCTGCACCAATTGCGGGTTTGATATGCGACCCGCCGAACCCCCGGTCCTTGCAGTTCCTTCCAGGAGGCGGGAGAAGAATTTTTGTACTAATTGCGGCGGTCCTCTGCGCCCAAATTCTAGGTTTTGTCCCAAGTGCGGTCAGCCGATAAAATGACGTTGGCAGATCAGCGCTCGTTTTGGCTGGTTCCGCCCGCGAAGATGAATCTGGAGGCGAACCAGGTTCATCTCTGGCGGGCGGGATTATCCCGCGATCCTGCAGCTCAGCAAGCAGCCTGGGCGGTTCTTTCAGACGATGAACGGGCGCGGGCTTACCGCTATCGAAACGATGAAGACCGCGAGCATTTCATCGCCCGGCGCGGCATTTTGCGGGCGCTGCTTGGCAGTTACTTGAAAATCCCGGCGGCGGAAGTCAAGTTTGTTTATAACCCATATGGGAAGCCGTCGCTGGCAGCCGTTTCTACAATTGATCCACTGCAATTCAACCTATCCCATTCCAATGGGATGGCGTTGTTCGGGTTCGCCTGGTCCACGCGGGTTGGAGTCGATCTGGAAAGGATCCAACCGGATCGGGGGGTTCTGGAACTGGCTGAGAAATATCTTTCAATCAATGAAAGGGAATATCTCGCACAATTGGCGCCGGGGGCGCAGACTGGGGCTTTCTTTCGATGCTGGACGCGCAAGGAGGCGCTGCTCAAGGCTCAAGGAGCCGGTTTGCTGATACCGCCAGAGCAAATTGAGGTGAGTTTTGGTTCCGACCAGCCCGCACAGATATTAGCAATCCGGGGTGGAATTGAACCCCTGGACAACTGGTATCTTCAGAATGTAGATTTTGACGAGGATCACGCCGCGGCGCTCGTGGTTGAGAGACAGGCGTTTTCGACCTGCTGCTGGGATTATTCCCTACAGGGTTGACTGGCAGCCGGCGGTATAATGGTGCTCGATCTGACGAAAGTAATATCACTGTCTGAAGAGTCCATAAAACCCAGAATGAAACCCGGCTTGTTACTTTTTATCCGTTGATGAGTCTAAGGAGTTGGGATGTCACGCGAGACGCTTGGTTATGTACAACTGGAATGGACCTGCCCAAAATGCGGAACCCGCAACCGGGGCACCGATAAAACCTGCCAAAGCTGCGGCGCGCCACAACCCACAGAGGTTGAGTTTGTCCAGGCTGCCGGGGTTGAAGCCAGCCAGGATGAAACCTTGCGAAAAACGGTGGAAAAAGGGACGGATATTCACTGTCCTTTTTGCGGCACGCGCAACCCAGCCGATGCGGAGGTGTGTTCGCAATGCGGCGGGGATCTGAAGCAAGGGGTCAAGCGCGAAACCGGGCGCGTGGTTGGAGCGTACACCGCCGGTCCGGTTGCGCAGATTGCGTGTCCAAATTGTAATGCTCTCAATCCCGAGACTGCGCACCTGTGCAGCCAATGCGGCGCTCCGCTGCGGAGAGAGGCGGCGCCCGCAGCGCCGGTTGAGCCCCTTGCCAGAGCCGGAAGCCCACGCTCAGGCATTCTGATCTTTGCGCTGGTCGGCGTGGCGGTCCTGCTGTTGATTTGTGTAATCGGCGGGTTGATATTTGCGGCATCGCCTAAAGAAACCCGCCAGGGCGCGGTTCAGTCAGCCGATTGGCGCACCGTTGTGGCAATCGAGGCGCTTCAACCGGTTACGCGCCAGGACTGGCAGGAGCGGATCCCGGCGGAGGCGCAAATTGGCAGTTGCGTGGATCGGGTTTACACAACTGTGTCCAGCGAACCTTCCAGCGGGAAATACGATAAAGTGTGCGGAACTCCTTACACCGTCGATAGCGGAACGGGGGTGGGCGAGGTGGTGCAAGATTGCGAATATAAAGTCTACGAACCGTATTGCGAATATTCAACCCAGGAATGGCAGGTTGTGGACAATGCAGAATTGAGTGGAAGCAACCTGAACCCGGTATTCGCCAGCCCGGCGCTCTCTGCAGACCAACGGCTGGGAGGTCAGCGGGCGGAATATTCAGTCGTCTTTTCTACCGATCGAGGTCAATATACCTATCACCCCTCCAGCGGCGGGGAATTTGCGCAATTCCTCATCGGCAGCCTTTGGGACCTGAAGATCAATTCCTTCGGTCAGATCGTGGGGATCGAGCCGGCTCAATAGCGCGGTTACTTAGACTTACACATAGCAGAAGCGCCCGACTCGTCAGGCGCTTCTGTTTATTTGAGTGGGGGGTTTATTCCAGGCTGCCGATGGCTTTTTCGACTTCTTCCAAAATCTCGCCTGAGCGGACCAGCGCTTTCATCTTATTGTGATCAGCGTAGAGCGGACGATCCTCGTCGAGGTGATCGACATATTTGCGAATGACTTGGCGCGCGGTCTGCACGCCTAGCCCGGGCATAAATTCTCGAAAATCCAACCCCTGGGCACCCGCCATAAACTCGATCCCGAGAACGCCGTAAGCGTTGTCAATGATCTGGGCATTTTTGATTGCGGTGTTCATGCCCATCGAGACGAAATCTTCCTGATCCGCCGCAGCCGGGATCGACCCGATGCTGGCAGGCGCAGAGAGGATGCGTTGTTCTACGATCAGGCTGTCGGCAGTGTACTGGCTGAGCATCATGCCGGAGAACATCCCGGCGCCTTTGGTCAAGAACGCGGGCAGCCCCACGCTTAAAGCCGGGTTTGTGAGCCGGTTCAAACGGCGCTCTGAAAGCACGCTCACCATTGTAATCGCCGCGCCAGCCAGATCCATTGGCAGCGAGACAGGCGACCCCTGGAAGTTCGCGCCAGTCAGCGTTAATTTGAACTCAGGCAGCCAGATCGGGTTATCGCCGACCCCGTTCAGTTCGATCTCCACCTGGCTTTTGGCGTATGCGATCGCATCATGGGCGGCGCCGATCACCTGGGGCGAGGACCGCATGGAGTAGGCATCCTGCACCTTGGTCTTAATCTTTCCAGTGACCAAGTCGCTGCCTGCGATACATTTACGGATCGCGTTTGCCGAACGGATTGCACCGGTAAAGCCGCGTAATTGATGCAGCCTTGCGTCGTAAGGCTTCATGTTGGCTAACAGCGCTTCCAGGCTCATCGCGCAGGCGATCTCGGCTTGTTTCAACCAGCGGTTCATGTCATAAAGGTGCAGGGCGCTCATCGCCGTGAGCAGATTAGCGCCGTTGATCGTCGCCAACCCGTCGCGCGCCTGTAACCCGGGGATGGGGATGCCAGCTTTTTCCATCGCGGCGCGCCCCGGCAGCCGCTCCCCTTCGTAATATGCTTCGCCTTCACCCATCATCAATAACGCGATCTGCGACATTGGCGCCAGGTCGCCGCAAGCGCCTACCGAGCCTTTTTGGCAGACAACCGGCGTAACCCCTCGGTTCAACATTTCAACCAGGGTCAAGGTGATCTCGGGGCGGCACCCCGAATTGCCGTGGGCATGCACGTTGATCCTGCCTGCCATGGCGCCGCGCACGTATTCGATCGGCGCCGGATCGCCGATGCCGGCGGCGTGATTGTAGATCAAATAGCGTTGGAATTGCTGGACCTGTTCATCATTCAGGACGACCTCCGAAAACTCGCCGATGCCGGTGTTGATGCCATACATGATCTCGTGGGCGGCAAGTTTCTCTTCGAGCATCGATCTGCAAACGTTGATTCGCTCGAGCGCATCTGGATGAAGCTCCACTTTTTCTCCATAGCGAGCGATTTTCACCAGATTCTCCACACTTAACCCGGAGCCGTTCAGTACAATCGTCATCTCATTTCTCCTTGAATCTGAAGGTCAGTCCTGTTGGTTTTGAGGCGTCTCATTGTCCTTGCATAGCTTAGCGCGTTTTTTTTGAATGGGCAAGTGATAAATATCCATACTAGAACAGAACTACATCCAAATTTCACTCCTGCTCAATTATAAAAGGTTACCCCTCTGTTGGCGCGAGATGGTAAGATACAGCGAATTGTTCTGTCAGCGCGGCTGTCAGCGTGGATGGAGGCCTGATTTGAACTCTGCCTTTCAAAAGACCAGCCAAATAACCGGTTTCAATCGCGGCTATCTGATTTGCATCACCGCGACCATACTCTGGTCGAGCACGGCGATTTTTATCCGCTACCTGACGGTGAACTATCAAATGCCGCCATTGGTGCTTGCCTTTTGGCGCGATCTCTTTCTGACGGTTGTACTGGGGGTGGTCTTTGCCCTTTTCAATCCAATCCGCCTCAAACTCAAAACACAAGACCGGAAATTTATGCTTTTTTACGGGCTGGTGCTAGCCGTCTTCAATTCAACCTGGACAGTCTCAGTAGCTTTGAACGGCGCGGCAGTTTCGACAGTGCTGGCTTACAGTTCAGCCGCTTTCACCGCGATCTTGGGCTGGTGGATTTTTGGCGAAAAGCTCGGAAAGGTTAAGATCGCCGCGGTTACGCTCAGCCTCCTGGGATGTGTTTTTGTTTCCGGCGCGCACGTTCCGTCCACATGGCAATTGAACCCGGCGGGTGTGGTGACCGGGCTGGCTTCCGGAATTTTCTTTGCCTCTTATAGCCTGATGGGCAAGGCATCCTCCGAACGTTCCATAAACCCCTGGACTGCATTGGTGTATGCCTTTGGAGGGGCGGCAGTTTTCATCTTCTTCTTTAACCTGTTCGGCTGGTTCCTGCCGCCCGGTTTGGCGTCAACTGATTTTTTCTGGTTGGGCAGTTCCATCACGGGCTGGCTGGTCTTGCTCGCTCTGGCTGTTGGTCCTACGGTTGGAGGTTATGGGCTATACACCGTGAGCCTGACCTATCTGCCTGCCAGCATTGCCAATATCATCGCCACCCTGGAGCCGGTGATCACTGCCATCCTGGCTTATTTTCTGCTGGCTGAGCGCTTTTCGCCCTCGCAGATTCTGGGCAGCATCTTCATCATTTCGAGTGTGATCATTTTGCGCTTCAGTCAGGAATGGTCCCCCGCTCACTGACTCCGCGGGACCTGGTTGTCATCGCGGTGCGCACCGCCGGTTCGCGCCTCTGTCTTTCATTGCGCGGCACGAGCTTGAAACATAGCTGTTGTGTTTGAACGTTCTGAGCCAACCCGGCAATAAGCTGCGGATTCAATCCAAACGGTTCCAGCACGGTGCAAGCCGCGCGCAGCAGCAGGACGGCGTAGCGTTCGAGATCGAGCGTGCGCGCATCGGGGGGTGTGGGCAAGTCCCACGCATAGACGCCCGGTCTGCCGCGCGTATAGACAAAACGCACGCGCTGCCCTGGGCGCACTTCTTTCCCAACAGCCTGGAGCTGCTGCAGAGAGCGCGCAACCGGCGACAATGACTTGTAGGCTTCGATTTCGCGGCTGAGGCGCTGGCTGACGACCAGTTCTTCCAGCGGCGTTTTTCCGCTGCGCAGCCTGTTCAGCCGGCGGCGCAGCAGTCCCAGAGCCTTCCGCACGCCCGCCTGACGCTCGTCCGGCGTGTGACCCTGAGCCAGCAGCTCTACCATTTCCATTTGGGTTTTTGCGATGAAGGGCGGGGCGTCCCTCCTTCGAGCTTCGATGCCGCGCACTTTCAGCGTCCCGTCGCGGAAAACGCCGAAATAGCGGTTGGCGACCGGCACGCGCGCATCCACCCGCGAGGGCAGAAAGGCGATCCAATCGTAGATGCCGTCCAACGAGATCGGCAGCCCGGTGCGGCGGCACACTTCTTCCAGCAGGGGTTGGAAATCTGCTGGTTCTTTGGCGTCCGGTTTTTTAACCCACAACCCATCGACGTACAAATGCAAAACGGTGAACCCCAACCCTTCCGCGGCCTCTTTGGCGCGCAGCAGGGCTTCGCGCCCGTAAGCCGTCACTGCCTCGTGGGCTTCGATGCGCCCAAAGCGGGCGTTCTTGTAACCCAGGTAGCCAAAGCAGGTCACCAGCAGCCATTTATGCGCCGAGGCGCGCGCCTGGTAGATTTTGCGGCGCGGATCCCATTTTGGCAGGTCGATCAGTTGGTTTTTCAACGCCAGGCGCTTCTCGAGCAGCGGAGCGAGCGTCAACGGGATCAGACCGGGCAGGTCATTTTCGGAGGCGAAGGGTTCCAGGTCCTGGATACAGGGGCGTTGACCCTGAACGGTTTCCGGCGAGATGTTGAAGCGCACCATGATGCCGGGATACATCGAGACGAAATCGATCCCGCCTACATCGTGGTGCAAGCCAACCAGAGGCTGGTACACCAGCCCTCCCTGGTCGGTTGCGAGCAAATCCAGCGCAGTTTTGGGTTGTTCGGCTTGCTGTTTGTGCCAGGGCACCAGAATCCCTTCACGCAAGGCGGTGACCATCTGCATGGCGGAGATGCCCGATCCAGGAGAGACGCGCGCGGCAGTCTGTAGCGGCAGACCGGTGACCCGCGCGGTCTCCAGAGCGCCTTCCAGGTCGTAATCCTCCCACATCATGGCGTTGCCGCGGTCGATGTGACAACGCCCGAACAGATGCACCTGCCGGCCGCGATGGACCATTTGACCGTAGGAGAAATAGGAGATTTCCGGGTGATGGGCGGGCTGGCGGGCTGGATCGCGGTTCAGGGGCAAGGGCAAGCCCAGGGCGGCAGAGCGTTCCAACAGGTGCGGCAGCAGCCAGGTATCGCCCCAGGTTGTGAGCAGCAAATCCGGGTCGCAGCGCTGCAGGATGGCTTTCAGGTTGATCAGCAATGGCCGTTCGAGATCCAAATCTAGGTGGTATTCGGCTGTCGCCGGTCCATGAAAACTTCCGCTGCGCAGGCTGAGCCGGGTTGGCTTATTGCGGGCTGGATCGGCGTCCAATTCCATGTAAAGGATGCGCAGGGGCGGCGGGGCAGGGCTTAGGTCCCAGGGGGTGTCCAGCGGTTCGACGGTTTGCGCCTGTCCGTTCGCGTCCACGCCGACCCGGCAATAAGCCAGCGGGAACAGCCGGTGGCGCGCGGCGTAACGCAAGGGCAGCGCCACATCGGCGTCGAAATAGTCGAGATCGGGAAAGGCTCTCGCAATCTCCTGAAACAGGGCATTCTGCGCTACAGGATCGTTCACGTCAATTGCCAGCACGGTGCGCATGGATTTGACGAAGATGTCCTGGCGCTCTTCCCGCTTCAGGACAGGCTGGGCTGGATGGGATTGTAGATAGCGCCACAAGCGCCGCAGCGTTGAGGCACGACCTGCGGCATAGAAAGTCACTGGAAAGGGCTGGCGTAAATGGTAGCGCTGTCCATCCTCCCCAATCAGCCAGAGCGCGGCGCCAACCTGCGCTTCGGGGTAGATATCCAACAGCCAACCGCGCAGTTCGTTCATTCTTCCAGCGACAGGTCATCGCCCTGCAGATCGTTCAGCAGAGCCTCCAGGCGCATGAGGCGTTTGTGTTCTTCCAGCAGCATCGCCAGCAAAAATGTCTCGAACGGTAAAGGATGGGCGGCATAAGCCGCGGCAGCCAGGTGCTGGTGAGCCGAGGCAAACAGATCATCCAGTATCCGTTGATCCGACTGGCGCAAAGCGCGGCGAAAACGGTTGAAAGAAGCCTGCTCTTGCAGGAAAGCCTGGGTGATGGATGGCAGGGTGCGTCCCATAACATTCTCCTAGAACAGGTTGAGCTGTGATTTGGAGGGCTGTTTGGCTTTATTCGTTTCAGGCGCGCCTTCCTGGAACCAGAGCAAATCGGCAGCCTGTTGAACCATTTCCAACAAGCCGGTTGGATCGCTTTGCTCAGGGGCGGGGGGGCGCACGCTGACAACTACGGGAGCCAGCCGGCTCAGGTTGCGCAAACGCAGCAGGCAGTTCTCGATCAAGCGGCGGCGTTCGGAAAGCGAAGCGCTTTCGTCATAAAACGTGTCCAGCAGATCGATCACCAGGGTTGGATCGGAGCTGGGCAGCGTCTCTTCGAGCAGCGCCAGAAGCTGATAGCAGGTGAAGGCGCGCGCCAGCCGGATGCGGCTCAAAGCGGCATAGAGGTCGGGCGCATTCAATTCCCGCAGAATGCGCGCGACTGTGCGCGCGTTGAAGCGATTGCCGCCGTCTACCACGCGCAGCGGAGCAAGCAGCGCCAGGCGGGCGGCAGAAGCCAGCATCGCATTGCTGGCTGCGTATGGCCCGATGATCAACAGAAAAGGGAAAGCGCCGCTGGTGCCTGGAACCAAAAGATCGGATGCAAAGCTTTTGTGGACCGCATTCATGATCCGAACATAGCTCAATCACTGCCGTGCATCAATTCCCTTTGGCGGGGAGGCGCGGGGGAGGCTGGGGGTAACCCTATAGGGGAACTGCAATCGAGGCAAGCCAGGGGGCGCTTCCCCGGTCTGGATGGGCAGCGCGACTACCCGGCTGAGAAGAAAAACCGGCTGGCTCGTTGATTCTGTTGAGCCAGCCGGTCGGCGTTTGATCAATCACCCCGATATTTCAGAGGGGCGGATTGAGCAGGTGCAGGTAAGGATTAGGGGTTCGGGCACACGATGCCGTCGCCATAGACGCACGTGTTATAGACCGTCCACCATCCAGCCGGGAATTGGAACATAGTCGGCGGACCGACGTGAGTGATGCCCGGATAAGCCTTGTCGATGCGCACGTGTTCTTCGGGCCATTTCCAATTTGCGATTGGAAACACAATGGTGCGCAGGTCGCCGTTTCCGATGTTGTAGCGGCTGCCGGAAGGCGGGATAACTCGCAGATAGGGTTCAAAGAAAAGGCCTTCACCGTGGGGACCGAAATCGGACAGTGTGAAGGGGAAGGTATTGTTGAAGTCGATGACCAGCGTAGCGGTCTCCGCGGCGGGCGTGGGTGCAATGCCTTCGGTTGTGTTCACCATGCTGCCAGCCGGTGGGATTGCATCGGTGGTCAGTCTGAAAACGAGGAAATCGTTCAATTGCGAGGCGTTGAAAGCGCTGTGGGAAGTCGATATCGTTTGCCCATGCGAATTGTAGATCGTAAGCGTAGCGGCGCCGTTGCTCCCAAAGGTGTTCGGCGGAAAGCTGACGTGATATTCGTGAGAGAGCAGCGCTCCCCGCGCTTGGGGAGTGAGGTTGAAGGTAACCCGGCTGACGCGGATGGTGCTATTGTTGATGGAGGAAAAAGCGAAATCTGTTTCGACGCTCAGAACCCAGTCGTTGTAGTCGAAATCGTTGGCTTCCTCGATTCGCAGATCCTCGTAGCCAAAGGAGACATTGTATTTGACAATGCCGGATTTGGAGACCATGGGGATGTAAAGCTTGTACACTTTCTCTTTGACTTTCACCGTGGAAGGATCCGAGTCGCTAACAACGATTCCGTCGCCTTCGCCTTCAGCGATGATGACGTTGGTGAAGCCTTCCGTGACGTTATGTACGATGCATACGTAAGAATAAGTTTCTCCCGGCACCAGATCAGGTATCTGACCAAGCGCTCTGCTGCAATCGGGCACCAGCGCGTCGGTTAAGACGATGTTGGTTAAATCCACTTCACCGGTATTGGTGACGGTGATGGTGTAGCTCACGTCTTCACCGGGTTGGATGGTGCGGACATCCTCGCCCTCGGCTTGCTTGCTGACGTTGATCCCAGGCACCTTGACCGTTGAAGGATCCTGATCAGAGACCGGGGTGCCGTCTGTATCGCCCGTAACGGTGGCGATGTTCGTGAAGCCTTCAGTGACGTTGGGCGCAGTGCAGGTGTAGCTGAAGCTTTCACCGGCGGGCAGGCTGGCGAGCAAATAATCGCAGTCTGGAACCAGCGGGTCGCTGACCTGAACATTTGTCAGATCCACTTCGCCGGTGTTGGTGACCGTGATGGTATACGGTACATCTGAGCCAGACGCGACAGTGCGGGAATCGTCGCCTTTTTCCTGCTTGCTGATCGAGATGCCGGCGATGCGAACCGTTGAGGTATCGTTGTCGTTCACGGGATTATTGCAGGCATCTTTTGCGTTCACCTTTGCAATATTCTTGAATCCCTGTGAAACATTGTAGGCTGTGCAGGTATAGCTGTACGTTTCTCCAGGCGCCAGATTAAGACCCGACCTGGCACAGTCTGGAACGAGCGGATCGATGACAGTCACTTGAGTCAGAGTGGATTGTCCAGTGTTGGTCAGGGTGATTTGGAACGGAACATCAGATCCCCCGGGGAATATGCGCACATCATCCCCCTTGATTTCCTTGGCAATGCTGATTCCAGATACACAGGCGTTGTGCGCCTGGACAGCCGGGGTCGGTTGGAAAGTACCCATAAACAATAGAACTAGTCCAATCCCTAGCAGGATTGAAAAACCGGATAATTTGAGCGTGTTCATCTTTGCATGCCTCCTTAGTTGTGAAAATCTTGAATTTCCACTGATCGTCTCTTGGTTCTTGAAATTATACATAACAGTACAAATTTACCCCATATTGTCCAATTAGGGCTTGTCTAAATACATCTCTGTTACTGCCAAAAACCGTCCATAGAACAAAAAAACCGGCCTTGTGGGCCGGTTTCGCTCTAGCTACTTAGAGAACCTATCTAAAAACTTAGACAAGCGACCATTTTAGTTCTCTAGATCATCGCTTCCACATTTGAAGTTTTCACAAGTTAACGTACACTAACCGATTATTATTCGCCCTCGATAATCTTGATCGCATTATACGCCGTGTTGGGCGGCTTCGCAATAGCAAGATATCCGACTGTTTCAGTTTTGGTTGAATGATTTGTGAATAGAGTAGATAATGGGGTAAGCCGCGACAGGCAGCTTCTGACTGCTAACAATCAGACTGCGGTAAAAGAGGTAGAGTAAAAACAAACCGCGTCGTCATACCCTCTTCGCCGTCTTCTACCCAGATCTTGCCTCCATGCCGTTCGACAGCCAGCCGGCAGTAAGCCAGCCCGAGGCCAAATCCCCGCCTCTTCATTTCTAAGTTCACGCCCTGAGTGAAACGCTCAAATATCCGCTCACGATCCTCAAACGGAATTCCAGGTCCGGTATCTGCAACGCTCACCCATAACGATCCATCTTTTCGTTGCATTTCGATCGAAATACGCCCGTTCTCGGGGGTGTACTTTAAGGCGTTGTCCAGCATGTTTACCATGACCCGCTCGATTTTTTCGCGGTCGGCAACGATCGCAGGTAAGTCTGTCGCGATGTTGGTTGTCACCACAACGCCCTTGCGCGCCAGGATCGAAGTGCGTTGGATCAGTTCGTCAACCAGGGGTGGAAGCTCGAATTCACTCATCGAGAAACGCGTCTCTCCGCTCTCCATGCGCGAGACTTCTAGCAGAGAATCGACCAGCCGTTGCAGCCTCTGGGTGCTGGCTTGAGCGATCCCGAACAAGTCGCTGTTCGCTTGCAGAATATCTTCTGGCAACACCAGAGAGAGCATTCGTAAGGAGATGCCGATCGCGCTGAGCGGGTTGCGCAGATCGTGAATGATCAATTCGGTTGTTTCTTCACGCAGACGCTGAACCTCTTCCAGCCGCTGTTTTTCGCTTTGCAGGGTGGAGACTTGTTGGGTGAGTCTTTTTTCGCTCAACTCCCCCGAGCTGCGCGCTTCGGACATTCTCCTCAGGCGCGCGCTGAGAACTTCCATGATGCTGCGGCTTACAGATGGATTGGTTCTCAAGAACTGCTCAAAATTGAGGCGGCTCAAACCTAAGAGGCGCGTGTCTTCCAACGCGATAATGGATGCGGAGCGGGGCTGATGTTCCAGCAAAGCCATTTCTCCAAAGATTTCCCCTGCGCCGCGATACGCCAAAATTGTTGGAGATTGAAGGCTGCCTTTTACAATTACAACCTGACCTGCCCAGACCAGGAACATCGTGTCGCCTTCATCCCCTTCATGAAATATAACCTCACCTCGGGTGTAATTGTGTTCGGTAAAAGACTGGCTTAGTTGGTCTCGGTCCGCAGATACCAGCAACTCCACCAATGGCGAGGTATATTTAATCTCAGAATCCTCGGGGTGGTCTTCCCTTACCGCCAAAAAGAATTCGAGCATCTCTGGAGAAACCTGCTCAATATCAGTCAAATCTTTTTCTCCAAGCATGCCTTCAACCTAAATAAGATGTTTGATTAGCAGTCTCGCTTGTCTCTCCGTCCATAGATATTATAAACTGATTACAAATACTTGGCAAAGTTAAATCTTACAACCGGTAAGTGATTTTCAATTGAAAGAAGCATAGTAAAGAGGGAAAACGCTTCATTGGCTGACCTGGCACATACAATTCTGTTATGAAACCCGTCTAAATTCATGTTCGATTGTATAATTTGTATCAATTGAAATTATTTCGAATATTTTGGATTCGACTTTTATCAGAGATGATAGGGTGAATGTTCACTTATGAACAGAGAAGATCGTCCGATCCTTTTGGTTGAAGACAACCCAATGGATGTTGACCTGACCCAGCGGGCTTTCAAGCGGAAGAAAGTACCCAATCCCATTCATATTGCCTGGGATGGCGAACAGGCGCTTTCATTCATTTCGCGTTGGGACTCCGGTGAAAGCACGCCGCTGTTGATCCTTTTGGACCTGAAACTGCCCAAGATGGATGGCTTTGAAGTTCTGCGAGTCTTCAAAGATCATCCTGAGTATAGAAATATCCCTGTGGTGATACTTTCCACTTCAACGGAGGAGAACGATGTTCGTTCCGCATACCAGGGAGGGGCGAATTCCTATCTATCAAAACCGGTAGATTTTGAGACATTTGTGCAGACGGTTGGAAATATCCAGGTTTACTGGTGTCAGCTCAACATACCCGCGCAGCAATGACCCGCAATCAGGACCTGCACATGAGCCAATCGATCAAACCGTTGCTGTTGGTCGAAGATAACCCGATGGACGTCGACCTGACATTGCGCGCGTTCTCAAAGCATGGTTTCGCTCATCCGATTGTGGTCGCCCGCGACGGGGAGGAAGCGGTCGCATTGATCCCACGCTGGAAATCGGGCGAGACGCTCCCCTTTGTCATTCTCTTAGACATAAATTTACCAAAAATAAATGGCATCGAAGTCTTGCAAGCCTACCGGATGCATGAAATCACGCGCCAAATTCCCGTGATCCTGCTCTATGGCTCAGAGGAGGACCAAAAGATTCGTCGCCTTAGCCAGTTCGGCGAAATGCCTTATCTGACCAAACCAATAAAAGTCGAGGAATTCCAACAACTTATCCGCGAGATCGGCATCGCTGACGGGCGGGGGGATTGAAGGAATCGGCTGGAGTTGAATTGCAGGACCCTGCGTGAGGTTTTTGCAAAGGGTTGTGGTAAACTCACGACTGTGAACGCTTTCTGGCGCTTGCCAGCGATCATCCCTGCGTGTGTGCCAAGCCCTGGCGCTGAGTTTTCGGTCTGGTGAAGCTGGGATTCGATTTGCGTTTCTCATGCGCAATCATCGCTCTCTGGACCAGGCTCAGAGGGCGAATTGTTTTATAGAAGGCGAGGAGTATGCCGATGAGGATGAGCAATCTTTTCGGTCAAACGTTGCGGGATATCCCCAGCGAAGCGGAGGTGACCAGCCACCAGCTCTTGCTGCGGGCGGGATTTATCCGCCAATTAGCGGCGGGCATTTTTTCGTATCTGCCGCTTGCTAGAAGGTCGCTGGCAAAAATCGAAGCCATCGCGCGTGAGGAAATGGAATCGATTGGCGGTCAGGAGATCAACATGCCGGTTGTGCATCCAGCAGATTTGTGGAAAGAAACCGGTCGTTGGTATGAAATCGACGCTGAAATGAGCCGTTTCAAAGACCGCAACGATCGGGAGATGGTCCTGGCAATGACCCACGAAGAAGTCGTTGCCGATCTCGTGCGGCAGGAAATTCGGTCCTACCGGCAACTGCCGCGGCTGGTTTTCCAGATCCAGACCAAATGGCGGGATGACCCGCGGCCGCGCGCCGGCTTGATTCGCGCCCGGGAATTTTCGATGAAGGACAGCTACAGCCTGGACGCCGACTGGGAAGGACTGGACCGCCAGTACCAGGCGCATTTCGAAGCTTATCACCGGATTTTTCAGCGCTGCGGGCTGCCGGTCATCGCAGTGAGCGCCGACGTGGGGATGATGGGCGGGAAAGCCGCCCACGAATTCATGACGCTGACGTCGGTTGGAGAAGATACGATATTGATCTGTGACGCTTGCGGTTATAAAGCCAACCGGCAGATCGCGGCGTATAAGAAGTCCGTCCCCGACCGGGAGGTTTTGCTGCCGATTGAAAAGGTCGCGACCCCGGATACGAAGACGATCGAGGATTTGGCGAATTACCTGGCGGTCTCTAAAGCGCGCACCGCTAAGGCGGTTTTCCTGATCGCATCCATTGCCGAACGTTCCGAGGTGCATGAGCAATTCGTGTTTGCGATCGTTCGCGGGGATCGGGAGGTGAATGAATATAAACTCGCCAATGCGATCAAAGCCCGGTCGCTCCGACCGGCGACTGAAGAAGAGATCCGCAACACCGGCGCGGTGCCGGGATACGCTTCTCCGATAGGTCTGAGCGGGGTGTTCGTGGTCGTGGACGATCAGGTTGCAGATTCTCCTAATCTAGTCGCGGGAGCCAACGTAGAAGGCTACCACCTAAAGAATGTGAATTATCCGCGGGATTACCAGGCTGATCTGGTTGCGGATATTACAACAGCCCAGTCTGATGACGGCTGTCCGCAGTGCGCTTCATCTTTGAAAGCGGTGCGGGGGGTTGAGGTGGGCAATATTTTCAAACTCGGCGCCTGGTATAGCGAGGCGATGGGCTGTCATTATCTCGATACACAGGGTCAGTCCAAGCCCGTGATTATGGGTTCGTATGGGATCGGGCTTGGTCGTTTGCTTGGCTGTCTGGCAGAGATCCATTACGACGAGCATGGTTTGATCTGGCCCGTTTCCGTTGCGCCGTTTCAGGTTCACCTTGTCGTCTTGGTTGGAAAAGGCGATTCCGAGTCGCTGGACGTTGCAGAGCGCCTGTACAACCAGCTTCAGCAAGCTAGCATCGAAGCCCTGTACGATGACCGCCAGGAAAGCCCCGGCGTGAAATTCAATGACGCCGACCTGATCGGAATCCCGATCCGGCTGACCGTAAGCGCGCGGGCGCGGCAGGCAGGCGGGATCGAATTCAAGCGTCGAGACCAAGCAGAGAAACAGATTGTGGCGGATGATGAGGTGATTGCATTCGTGCAAAAGACCCTGCGCCTGCTCTATCAAGAGCTGGAAGCGGGGCGCGCATCTGAGGCTCAGACGTGAAAGGCGATTGACATCTGCTGGTCAGGCGCCTCGCAGGCGTTCACTCCGCTGGGATGGCAAGTGGATTACCAACAGATTTCGGGGGAGAGGTCATCTACCCAAGAACGCTTCGCGCACAGCTTCATAAGCCGGCTTGGGCGCGCCATTGACGTCGAACAGCAAGGGTGCGTCCGGGTTCCCGGTCCAATAAGGGATCCAGGAGTAGCGGTCGGTCAGCCCCCAGGTGACGAAAGCCCGGCAGCGCGGGAAATCCAGGCAGGTTGAGATCACCTGGCGGTAGACCTCCGCCTGGGCAGCCAGCCTGACCGGTTCGGGATCCGAGGAAGTTTGGAGCCGCACGTCGATTTCGGTGATGTGAACTTCCAAGCCCAGATCGGTCAAGCGCCGGATGTTCGCAGCCAGGTCGGAAGGGGGAGGGGACTGGTAAAGGTCGGTGTGCATCTGGAGACCGATGCCGTCGAGCGGAATGCTCTGCCGGATCATCTCCTGTGCCAGCATATAAATTGCCTGCGATTTAGGGTTAAGTCCCTCGCCTCCATTGTCATTGTAGAACAGCCGCGCGCTGGGATCGGCTTCGCGCGCCCACTGGAAAGCCATCGCGATGTATTCGGGCCCGATTCTTTCCATCCAAAAGGTGTTTCTGAGCGTACCGTCATCATTCACGGCTTCATTGACCACGTCCCAGGCGTATATGACCCCCTGGTAATGCTGGAGGACGGTCTTGATATGAACGCATAAAATGTTCATCCATTCGGAGCGGGTATGTTCAGCCTGGGTGACCCATTCGGGCATCTGTAAATCCCATACCAGCACGTGTCCGCGCACGCTCATGTTGTGCTGGCGGGCAAAATCGATCAGTTGGTCACCGGGCGAAAAATCGTATTGCTCCGGCTGAGGATGAATGACCTCCCATTTCATTGCGTTTTCGGGCGTGACCAGGTTGAATTCGCGCGCCAAAAGCTGGCTGTAATTCGAGTCTTTCAACAGTTCTGGCGCGGCTGCGACGCCGATGAACCTTCCCTGGCGTGAGGCAAGCTCACGCAGAGAAGCTGCCGCGGGGGTTTGGGTGTAATCGGGCGGTTGAACTTTGGACTGGTATGGGGCGACACCCGGCGCAGGCTGACAGCCTGGAAAGCGCCCCGGAGTATAAGCGGGTGGATCGAACGTGGGCGTGGCTTTGCCATTTGATTGATTGTTGTTGTTTGCGACTATGGAAGAACGCCCGGTGAGAATATCTTTCCCCGAATAGCTGCAGGCGGAAAATAAAACGACGCCCAGTAAAATAATAGCCAAGGACGATTTCATTGCCATAGGTCGGCGCAGCCGGTTGACTCTGTTTCCAGAAATCGGATGGTTTTCCAGCGCAAGCCTCTGTTTATGGAAATAGGTTGAATGGATCGGGGACGCCGCGGTAGATGCGGTTCAGAATCTCCATCTCGCGGCTCTGGATCGTGTTTAGAAACAGGTGCACATCCGGCATGCGTTTGCTCGCCTCGACGCCGCGCTGCAGAAACGTATGCAGATCCGACCACCCCAGCTTTTCCAGCGGGGTTTTCGACAGCCGCAGACCGGTGCGAAAAACCAGGCTGCGCGCGCCCTTGACCGCCTGGCTCATAAGGGCGTGAACCAACTCGATCTGTTCGACCCGCTGATCGTAGTTATCACACTCTACATAAGCTTGGATGTATTGCGCCTCGCTGATTTCCGAAAAATCACCGTTCTTTTCCAGAAGGAGCCTGAGCAATTTGAGGTCCAGGTCATCGGTGAGGCGGGTCAGATAGATCGCGCCGCCCAACAGGGTCAACGCGCTTTCCGGCAGGTAGCGTGCCAGGATTGCGTAAATCCGCTCTGCATCCCTGTCGCGCTGGCTGAAATCGAAGGGGGCGTAAAGTTCCTCCAGGACGAACAGACAAGCCAGGCGGTAGCCGGGATCGGCTAGCAAATCGGCGTATGTGTGGTTCAGCCGTTCCGATTGCCAGGCGCGCAGCATTTTCAGATGAGCATCCAAGGCGCCGTTAGGCTGCGCCAGTCTTCTGGAAGCCTCCGCGCTCTGAAGGCTGTGAATCAACCTGAGAAATTCCTGTGGAGAGATCGCGTTCGATTCCATAATCGTGTCCAGGCTGGCGCTTCGATCGCCAACCAGAATATCCATGCGGGCGCTGCTGCAAGCGCATTTTGTCGGCGCTGCCGCATGGTATTTCGCGCATCGAGCGATATGGATTATACTCGGACTGGTTCAAGATAATTACACCCATCGATCGTGAGGGAGGAATCGTCAATGGACATCAGTCTGGCTCTTGGAGGGGGCGGTTCAAAAGGGATCGCCCATCTGGGCGTGTTGCTCTTCCTGGAAGAGAAGGGCTATCGGGTGCGCGCGATTGCCGGGACAAGCGCGGGAGGGATCATTGCGGCGATTTACGCCGCGGGATATTCGCCGTCTGAGATATTGGCGCGTTTCATCGAGGTAGATCAAACGGCACTCTATAGTAAGCGACCGGGTGATTGGCCTTCGATTTTAGGTATAGAGGGCATCAATCGAGTTTTACAAGACTTTCTCGGTGATCGTTCGTTCGACGACCTCGTGATCTCTTGCGCCCTGACTGCGGTGGATTTGGATACTGAGGAAGAAGTGATTCTGCGTCAGGGACGGGTTGTTGATGCTGTGCTCGCGACGATGGCGCTGCCTGGGATCTTCCCGCCGCAAATCTGGGACGGACATCATCTTGTCGATGGCGGGTTAGCGGATCCCGTTCCGGTGATGCCTGTCCGCGCGCTGGCGCCGAAATTGCCCGTGGTGGCAGTAGCGCTCACCGATATTGCGCCGCAACCCGGCAATATCCTGGACCCGCCAGCCATGTTGAACGTCAATCCGCTGTTAAGAGAAATTGCCCGTTTGAGAGTCGCGCAGGCGTTCAATATCTTTCTGCGATCGGTCGCGATTGGAAGCCGGAATATCACGCTGCTGCGCCTGCAAATCGACCATCCCGAAGTCATCATCAATCCGGGGCTTTCGGATATTGGGATACTGGATCATGTAGATATCCTTGACCTTGTAAGGCGGGGCCGGTTGGCTGCCCAGGAAGCTTTACCAGAATTGGAAAAAGCGAATCGCTGGTCGCAAAAGCTGGGGCGGATTTTGCGCTCTAACTAAAACCGTGTCCGGCGATCGTGAAACAATCAACAATCTTCCTCTTGTCCCTTTTAATGGAATGCGTTAGGATATTGCCGATATGCAAAGTGACCGCTTTCGTCGCCAAAGAATAGTCCTTATAGCCGGCGATATCATCGTTTTCGTTCTGGTGACGGTGTTCGGCTTTTCCACGCATGGGACGCTTGGTACTGCTGGTCTGCGTATCCTGGCGATCTTTGTGCCCTTCACGCTGGCGTGGTTTGCGGTTGGACCGCTGATGGGCGTCTATCGGTTTGAAATTGTGCAGAAACCAGCCTGGCTGTGGGTGCCTGCTTGGGCGACGCTGGTCGCCGCGCCGCTGGCAATCTTGCTCAGGGCAATTATTTTGAACGTGCCCATCCTGCCGTTGTTTGTGCTGATTATGGGCGGAGTGTCCGCGGCGGGGATATTGATCTGGAGAGGTCTGTTCTATTGGTTTTCTGTTCGCAGGAGCCAGTTCAATGGATGAAGCTGCGCTGATCCAGCTTGCCCGCGGGGGTGATCTAGATTCGTTCAACCGGCTGATACTGGCATACCAGGATATGGTGTACAACCAGGCGATGCGGATGATCAACGAGCCGAGCGTAGCTGAAGACGCCGCGCAGGATGCTTTTATCATCGCCTTCAGGAAGCTGGATACTTACCGAGGCGGTTCTTTTAAAGCATGGCTGCTGCGGATTGTAACCAATCTATGTTACGATGAATTACGGCGCCGTAAACGCCGCCCGACAACGCCTTTGGAACCGGTGGACCAGGACGACGAAGAAATCGAATCCCCGCACTGGATTTCGGATGGCGCTGAGACGCCCGAAGATGCTGCGGTGCGTTCAGAGTTGAGGAGGGCGTTGCAAGGTTGTTTAGATGACCTCCCAACCGAATTCAAAGCCATTGTGATTCTGGTCGATATCCAAGGACTTGATTATTCCGAAGCTGCAGAAGCGATTGGTTCTCCGTTGGGAACGGTCAAGAGCCGGCTGGCGCGGGCGCGCTTGCGCTTGCGCGATTGTTTACAGCTATTCTGGGAACTATTGCCCCCCTCCTATCGTCTTGGACAAGAGAGTGAATCATGACGACCCGGATTTCTCCCCGAGACTGGGAGGCGCTTTCCTCCTACCTGGATAATCAACTGAGCTCGATCGAACGCAATCGTTTAGAATTGCGGCTCGAGGTTGAGCCTGAGCTTCGCGGTGGGCTAAAAGAATTGCGCCGCACACGGTTGATCGTGCGGGAAGCGGGGCGTTACCGCGCGCCGCGCAATTTTACGCTTTCGCCCAGCATGGTGGGTCAAAAACGAGGGACTTCACTCTCTTCCGGAGCATATCCTGTATTACGGTTGGCTTCTATGCTGGCAACGCTCTTTTTTGTCCTGATCACGGCTGGGAGTCTCGTTGCCCAGTTAACTCAATCTCCTCAAGCCATCGTTATGAGCTCGGAAAGGGAAAATGCGCTCAACGCGCCGGCTGTTGGCATGGGCGGCGGCGGCGGTTCTGGTGAAAGCGAAGCCCCGGCATTCGCGCTTGCTCCAACGCTCGAAATACAAACGGCTGAAATGGAGGCAGGAAGCCCCACTTCTGCGGCGGATGTCAGGGAAGTCACGCCCCTGGCTATCGAGCTAGCCACGCCTACGCCGCCCGCTATGGAGGCTTTTGCGGCGCCGTTGGAATCAGAAGCCACCGATTCAGCCGCCGCCGGAGAAGAGCCGGCAGCCAAGGCGTATCTCGTCCAACCTGGGGCAGAGACCAAACCGCAAGCTGCAGGTCGAAATTACTTTACGTTCATAATCGTCATTCAAGCGGCGCTTTTACTGTTAGCTTTGATCACCGGGGTTCTGGCTTATCTGGTGCGCAGAAATATAATCTCTTAAGCAGCCTTCTTCCACATATTATGTCGGCAATGCTAAACAACGAAGTTAATTTCTGCCTGCGCTGCGGCGCTCCTCTCAGCTTAAAGAAGTCGTTCGGCGCAGTCAGACCAACCTGCCCCGATTGCGGCTGGGTGTATTTCGCGGATCCCAAAGTCGCGGTGGCTGCAATTATTGAGCAAGACCAGCAGGTGCTGCTCGCCCGGCGCGCCAACGACCCCTATCGAGGTCTTTGGACCTTGCCAGCCGGTTTTGTCGATGCGGGCGAAGACCCACGCGATACGGTTGTGCGCGAATGCCGGGAGGAGACGGGTTTAGAGGTGAGCGTGACCGATCTGGTGGATGTCATTGCTGGTCAGGAACACCCCCGCGGCGCGCACATTCTGATCGTATTTCGCGTCAATGTTCTTTCTGGGGAGCTTCGAGCAGGGGATGATGCCGACCAGCTCGGTTTCTTCCGCCTACAGGATCTGCCACCGCTGGCGTTCAAGTCCACCCGCCAGATTTTAGGCTTGCCCTGAATCAACCAGCTGTATTCGGGTCAGGGTTTTCTATTCCACCTGGAAGTTTATTTTTTCGCTGCTGGTATTGCCCGCCATATCGGTCGCGGTCACTTCAAAGACGTGATCGCCGGGGGAAACAGTCCACGAGATGGCGTAAGGCGCTTGGAGCAAAGAGGCTATCAGGCGCTGATCGATTTTAAACACGACACTCGCAACGCTATAGTCGTCGTCGATGCGCGCCTGCAGCACAATTTTCGGTCTTTCTCGACGGTTGATGGTTTCGGATCGCCTGGGGCTCAAGATTTCGATGGACGGCGGCTGGTTATCGACGGTGACGAAAATCGTTGAACGTTCGGCGCTCTGGTCCTGGCGAACCAACAATAGCTGCAAAGCGTACAACCCATCCAAGCCGTGTGTATCCCAGTTTGCAAGCAGACCTCCCGCAACGGGAACGTTGGATGCCTCCCCGACCTGAAACCAACGGGTTGGCAATGCTCCCGCCCCGTACTGGATCTGATAATTGGCAAAGTTTGCGCCAGTTGCCTTACCGGTGATTTTTACCACGCCGCTCACATGATCTAACATGCGCGGAGACGTGATTTGCGCCTCGAGCCAGCGATTGGTTTGTAGAGGAAGATTTTCATAGGTGTTTGGCGGCGTTTCGAGACCTGAATTGCGCGCCCAAACCCCGGCTTCGGGCGGGATTGAGATAAAAGACCGCTGTTCAATCAGATCTGGCGGGGTGAAGATCGTCGCTAACTGCCCGTTGAGGCGGTTGATAGATACCAGATGATAGAGCGTGTCAATCTGAGCAGGTTCATTACCGCTCAAAAAGACTTCATCCACAACGTTTGGACAGGCAGCCGTGGGAAGCAATCCTGACGGGTCGCACACCTGGCTGAAACTGATCCCGGTTGGGGGAGTGAACGTCTCGTAGGGCAGCGATTGATTGGAATATTGCATGATCGCGTGCCACAAGCCGGCTGCGGCTTCCTGGACGGCTGTGTGCGGGAGGCTGGTTGGGGTTTCAGCCGCTTGCGCGGTTCCCAGCCATACGCCTACCACACGGCGCGGGGTGTAACCCGCCACCCAGGCGCCCAGGTCGTCTGGAACGGCGCTGATCTTGGCGGCAGCCGGGCGCCCAATCTCGAGCGGATTTGGATGACCCAGACTGAGCCAGCGGGCGGGCTCATCGCTCAGCATGTGGGTCATCAAGTAGGCAAGCTGAGGGGTGAGAATCGGGCGCTCTTGGGGGGCGCTCCAATCGAGCCGCCCCTTTCCGCGCGTATCCTCAACGCGGAGCAAAACGGTTGGTTCTATGGGCGGTAGTCCTGAACTTTGGGCGCCGAGACCCAGCGCGGTCTGTGAATCTGGATCTATCGTCCGCCCTGCCAGAGCGCCCTGGTTGGCAAACGCGCTCAATGCATGTGTGATTTCAAGAAGGTTAACGTCGCCGAGCAAATTCGTGGCAGAGCGGGGCGTGCCTTCAACCTTCCGAAGGTTCGACAAACCAAGCTGTTGGCTGGTCCGCAGTACGTTCTCGACCCCCACCTGTGATAAGACAGCTTCGGCTGGCGGCAGGTAATCGTTCACAAAAGCGATTCGCAGCCTTACCGGACCGTGATAGGCTTGATTTTCCTGGGGATTCTCGTCTGCAACAGATGAAGGGACGTCCCACACCAACGAAGCCGGGTTCAGACCGCGCGTCAGACCGGTCAAATAGATGAAAATTGTGGAAGAGGTTCCGCCGGGATGCGCAGGCAGAATTTCACCCGCAACATTTCCGGGCGAATCTCCGGCGAATGCCAGGATTTGCCCTGTGCCTGGGTCGAGGATAATCGTCTCAGTGGATAAATCCCCTGAAGGAAGACCGCCATTTTCGGGCAGCGCCGGTAAAAGCCTGGCAGCCGGGCAGCTCACCGGAATCCCAGCCGGGGGTTGGTCGGCGGTGGCTTGCAGGCGTCGCTCGAGAAACCGGCTGGTGCAATCAACCTGGGTTTGTAGATCGAGGTCGAGGGTCGTGATAACATTGAGCCCGCCGCGCTCCAGTTCAACGCGCGAGATGCGCGTCCCCAGTTGCTCTAAAACCAGCTTGATATAAGCGGGTGAAACGCCGGCATGAAGATCGGCAAACGCCAGCTTTGCTTCAGCCGTGGGCGGTGTTATGTTCGGTTCAGCCCGGATTGCCTGGACGCTTTCGGAGGGCGATACGAGGTGCTGCCGCAGCGCCTCCTGGATAATTTGCTTCTGGCGCACCTGGACAAGTGGAAGATCGCTCCAGGGGTTAATTGCGGGGTCTTTCAGGGTGGCAGCCAGCAGCGCCAGATCCGCCAGGTTCAGTTCGGAGACCGGTTTGCCGAAATACAGCTCAGATGCTGATTGGACGCCATAAGCCAGGTTCCCAAAGTAGGCGCTGTTGAGATACCACTCCAGCGCTTTTTTGTGCCCAAACCGGTCGATAATTTGGAGGGCGAGCAGGTGCATCCGCAAATCGCGCCGCCTGCCAGGGGGTTCTGGCATTAACAGCAAGTCCGCAGCCAGTCGCTGCGCAACCGTGCGCTGATCTAAAAAAAGGACGCTGCTGAGTGTGATGCCGGAGTGAGACCAGAACCCGGGATCGATTGAGGCGACCGTCAGATTGACCAGGTCTGGTGGAAGATAGGCGCCAGTTTCCTCAGCTTCGGCGCCAGCCGCGTCTGGAGGGTAAGCCAGGTAGGTTCTTTTGCTGGACGCCGCATTTTGCAGTGTAAAAATGACCTGTTGACCGGTGCGGTCAAAGAAATGCGTGGGCTTTAATAATCGTCCTTCGGGCGGCTCTAGCAGATCGGGAAGCGCCTCAACCGAGGGTAGGTCTTGGGTGAGCGCGGCGTACTCAAGCGCCAGGAATATCCCCGCGGCGGCGGCTGCGAGGCTGAACACGATGCATGCCAATATTCCTGCCCCAAGCAGAGATTTCCGTTCAGCCTTCTGTCTGCGCTGGTTTCTAAACTGGATCGTCTGGTGGACGGATGGCATAATGATAATCTGTGGCGGATCAATTTACCGAAAGCTGGCTCTCCGCAGCCTGAATCAGTTCACGCGCAGATTGAAGCGTCCCCGCGCTCACGCTGCCAAGCATCTGAGCCAGCTCGACCAGGCGTTCATCACCGGTGAGCGCTTTCAACACCGTGAGCGTGCGCCCATCATGAACTTTTTTCTCGACGTGGTAATGCTGGTCGCCATATGCGGCAAGCTGCGGCAAGTGCGTGATGCACAGCACCTGGTGCTGCCGTCCAAGCTGCCAGAGTTTTTGACCAACCACGGCGCCAACCCGGCCGCCGATGCCCTGGTCGATCTCGTCAAAAATGAGCGTAGGAATGTGGTCGGCTTTGGTGAGCACGTTTTTCAAGGCGAGCATCAAGCGCGAGGTCTCGCCGCCGGAGGCGATCTTGGCAAGCGGTTTGAAACCCTCGCCAGGGTTCGGTGCAATTAAGAATTCCACTTTATCCAAACCGCTGGGGAAGGCTTTCAGCCGCCTCCCATCCGGCAGGCTGGCTCCAGTTGGGTCTGGCTGGGTTTGCAGATCGACCTTGAAACGCGCCCCCGACATCTGCAAATCCGCAAGCTCCCGCTCGATGCCTTTCTCCAACCGCGCGGCAGTTTCTTGCCTTTCAACCGAAAGCGCTAAACCTGCGGCGCCAAGCTGCACAAGCAGGCGCTCTTGCTCGCTTTCCAATTCCTGCAAGCGCGCCTCGGCATGCGTGATTTGATCGAGCTGCTGGCGGATTTTTTCGAGGAATTCCAGGACAGCCGGGATGGTCGCGCCGTATTTACGCTTCAAAGACTGGATCAATGCCAGGCGTTCTTCGATGAAATCCAGGCGTTTGGGGTTAAATTCGATGTTTTCGAGATACAACCGCAGGTTATGGGACAGCTCAGCCAGCCCATCGAAGATGGATTGAGACGTATCGAATAAGGCGGATTGAGCCGGATCGAGCCGCGTTAGGTTTTCGATCGCCTTGGTCACACTGCCGAGTAAATCGGTCGCGGCTGGAGATTCGGGCGTGCCTTCATCCAGCGCAACCAGCGCCTGTTGGGTGAAATTCGACAGGCTTTCGGCGTTGGCGAGCCGGTTGCGCTCTTCACGCAAGTCTTCCTCCTCGCCGGGGCGCAAGTTGGCTGTTTCGATTTCGCGGATCTGGAATGAGAGGATATCCGTTTGCCGGGCTGCGTCAGCCTCTGCGAGGCGAATCTCATCCAACTGGCGTTTAACCTCTTGCAAACGCCGGTAAGTTGCCGTGTAGCCTTCGAGCGCTTGTGTAAGCTGCTCGCCGGTTTGCGCGGCGGCGAAGCGATCCAGCAGATGGAGGTGCTGACCCACGCGCAGTAACGAAAGATGATCGGACTGTCCATGCACGTCGATGAGGTATTCACTGATCTCGCGCAGCAATCCAGTGCTGACGCTGCGCCCGTTGATCCGCGCAACATTCCGTCCGTTTTGGCGGATTTCGCGCGCCAGGTTGAGCGCCTCCGGTTCATCCAGCAGATCCTCCCGTTCCAGGATGGTCTGGATTGCCGGGCGTGACGCTTCGGAAAGCTGAAAAACGGCTTCGATCACCGCGCGTTCAGCGCCGCTGCGAATCTGGATCGCCTCGGCGCGCCCGCCAAGCAGCGTTTCAACGGCATCGATGATGATGGATTTCCCCGCGCCGGTCTCCCCGGTAAAGGTCACCAGCCCTGGGATAAACTCGATATCCAGACGCTCGATGATGGCAAAATTCTCGATGTGCAGTTCAGCCAGCATTAGCGGATGTTGATCCCTCTCAGGCGGTAATAGACGGTTGAAGTAACCGCAAAAGTGTAGAAGCCCTGAAACAAAAGACCCCACAGGCTGCCGAACCCTCCACCTAGCAGAAGCCTGACGAGCAATGGAAGCAGCAGGGGCAGGCTGCCGGCTGCGGCGCCAATTGCCGCGGTAAGGTAAAGCGCGTTCGAGCGCCGGCGGCGGATCGCAAAGCGGACCGCTTCGGCGATGATTCCGCCCGCGATTGGGGCAATAAAAATTATAAAGAAGCCAACGAACGAAACCGCCAAACTCCCGGCGAAAGACAATCCCCCGGCGATAATAAGAGCCAACGGATAGTCGTACCAGGCTGCGGTGTCGAAGACTTTTTGCTGATTGCGAACACATTCTTTGCAGCGATAACCCGTCGGCGTCAGAACTGCGCACTTGGGGCAGATCGGTCTTTCGCAATTGTTGCAGCGCAGGCTGGTTTCGACGTTTGGGTGGTTGTAACAATACAAAACTGGCGGGGTATCCGTCATCGATTATTACCTGTAGCGGGATTTTGGTTCATGTGCGGGGTCAGGTTGCGGTAGAAATATCCCGGATCCTGGAAGCGGACAAATTGAACCGAATGTTGAGAAGCGTAAGTATGAATGCGGTCGCCGGTTTGCATTTCGATCGGTCCTAAACCATCCGGTGACATGACCGCCTGATGGGTGGTCTGAACGGTGATCGTAACCGCAGATCCTTCCGCCAGGACAATGGCTCTATCGATTGAAAGGTGCGGGGCTACGGCGACGAGTAAAATGTTGCGCAATGTTGGCGGCAAGATTGGACCGCCGGCTGCCAGGGCATAGGCGGTGGAACCGGTTGCGGTCGCGGCGATCAACGCGTCTGCGACGTAGGTTGTCAGGTAACGCCCGTCCACGTGCGTGATCAGGTGCACTGGGCGTACGGAATGCCCGCGGCTGACCACCACCTCATTCAACACTTCCCAGCGTCCCAACAATTTGTCTGCGCGCCATTGTTCCGCCTGCAACATCATCCGCTGTTCGATCCAATACTCGCCGGCGAACAGCTTGGGTATCACCTCACGCCATTCTTCGATCCGAATTTCGGTTAGAAAACCGAACTTGCCCATATTGATTCCCAAAATCGGGATTCCGCACGGGGCGCAAATGTTGCCGGCTCGCAACATGGTGCCGTCGCCGCCTAACGCAACAAACAAGTCGATTCCCTGGTCGCAGATCCTTTCCCGGATTTCTGGATCGTTCAACATACCGTCAGCAGCAGTTATCCCGTGCGACTTGAAGGAACTGGCAATCACGGCTGCCTGCTCAGCCGCCTCAGCCAGTTGGGGATGGGCAGCCACCAGTACCCGATGGAATCTGTTTTGGTCCGACATCGCCCTCAATTATATTACAGATATATTACATAAGTTTCTGGTCACAAACGCCTCGATAACCGCAGCGCCGGCAGCGCGCCTCAACCTCGTGGGAACGCGCCAGTTCTTTGCGCCGCGTGTTGTGATGCATTTCGTCCAGCAAGTCGAGGGTTGTTTGTTCGAGCTCTGGCGTGAAATCGATTGCATAGGTGCGGTTTGGGTAATGTAGAATGCCGTAGGGCGGGCGTTTGCCGATCTGACGCTGGACGAGCAGACAGTACGCCGCAAGCTGAAAGATGTGACCGTCATAGGGACCTTCAGACACCCGGCTGGATTTCACTTCCACGGGAATGATCTGCCCTCGCGATTCAAGGAGATAGTCCGGCTTTCCGGTCAAACCCAGCTCACGATCGTACAGGGGTTTTTCGACCGGCTTCCAAGCTTGCGTATCCGAATAAATCACCCTGCCGGCGGGAAGTCCAATGCTGCGCCGCTGCCGGGATGCCAGCCAGAACAGCAGTATGGCGCAGAGCGTTAAAAACCCAGCAAAAAAGAGCATCGCCTTCTAAAAAGAGCGCCTATAAAATGGATTGCACGAAATAAGCCACTACCAGGATAAGCGCTGCCAAAAGCAGACCATACCCGATAATTTGCAGGCAGGTTATGCCCAGCAAGGCTTTGCCATGGCGGGAGTGCAGCTCGCTCCCCGAAACCAGTTCGGCAATATTTTCGGATGGAACGCCCATTTTTTTATACCACCAGGCGCGCTGGCAATACACGTACGTGGTGATTTCGGAAGCGCGAATGGTGGGGGGCATTTATAAGCGCTCAGCCAGCAGCCCCTCTAATCGGCGCAGCTTGGTTTCGAGCTGTTCTTGCCGCAAGCTGATTGTAAGGTCGCCGCGGGTCCGCTCCAGGAGGCTGCGCGCCACATCGGTCAACCGCCGTAAACCGCCTGTCACTGCGTCGGGATAATCCATCGTGATTAAAACGGTGTAGATGTCATCCATCAAGTTCAGCAAGCGCGTGGCTTCCTCAGATTTGCCCAGCCGGAGTTGATCCAGGCAGCGCCGGCGCAGCTCGCCGACCGCTTCGGCAAGACCTTGTAAATATGTCGAGGATGGCACGCCAATCTGTTCCGGGAGGGGCAGCTCGTTGTTTTGGATCAGCGCGAAGACTAGATTCGCTTCCGCGTATTCTTTCAGCGCGTCCTGGGTATAACCCGCGTACAGAAAATCGGGATAATCAGCCAGGTCATTTTTGAGGACGACGGCGATCTCTCCAGCTTGTTGGAGGTGTTCTGTGGCGAGCTCTTTTTCATCACGATGAACGGCGCGGATTGCATTGGCGCAGTGGCGCGTGAGCAGGCGGGTTTGAGCCAGCGCCAAGTCACGCGCAGCGGTACGTACCTCAAAGGTTTGGCGGATCGTTTCAGCGACTCCTTCGAAGATGTTCACCTTGCCTCCGTCATTTATCATGATTTGTCATCCGGGTTGAGTGACTGAAACAGGTTATCCGCCAGGCTGGTGTTCCCCGGCAGAACGATTTCACTGAAAGCCGCTTCATAGCGTGCCAGGTTTTCACTCAACGCGCGGTGGAATAATTTAGCGCCCAGCGGCGACATAATAATGCGCGAACTGATCTGCGCGGTTCTGGCGCCGGGAAGAAGATGGGCAAAGTCGAACACCAAATCGGAAGGCGAATGGGCGATCCTGACCAGGTTGGCGTACTCGACCGGCAGGTCGGGGGGCAATTCCAATCCAGGCGGGTTTGGTCTTGGATTAGGAACCGGATTTTCTGACATGAATAGCTCCTCTTCTTGCAGTTCTTGATTATGGCTCGAAACTGAATAAGGGTGGCCTTGAACAAGACCACCCTTTAGATCGTCTGAGCGGCTTGCTTAAAAGGGAATGTCGTCTTCGGTTGGGCTGGATGGGGTCTCTGCGAAATCGCCGCCCGCGGCCGGTCCCTCTCCGCCGCCGCGGCCCAGGAATCGGACCGTGGCAGCGACCACCTCGAAGGAGGCGCCTGGTGTGCCGTCCTGGCGGGTCCAGATTTTTGGACCCCCAGTCGCTGGATCAGGTTTTATCCGCCCTTCGACCAGGACAGAGCGGCCTTTTTGTAGATACTGGTTACATGCTTCAGCCTGTTTTCCGAACACCGAAACCCGAAACCAAATTGTTTCATCCACGAGCTGACCATCGGATGCGGTGTACTTGCGGCTGGTGGCGATATTCATCGTCGTCACCGGCTGACCGCTCGGCAGGTAGCGCATTTCTGGATCTCTGCCCAAATTACCAACGATTATTATAGTATGAAACATGGGGAACTCCTTCCACGGCGAGTTGTCTGTCTTCAATACCGGATGCACGCCATCCGGGGCAGATCTATCGGGGAGCTCGCCGAACTATAGAACAATTGTACTTTATTCGTTGCGAAATTGCAAGCAGTAATGATGAAATGTGTTGCTCACCCAGGCATTTCCGAACCCATAAGGCGCAAGGCGAATGTCGTCCTGGCACCAGATTTTCTCATCCTTCAAAGCGTAGATCTGGCTTAACCTTTGCGCCAGGTCCCAAGCTAAGGGGTAGATTTTCCCGCCTCGCTTGACGTTTTTTACGATGATCGTGAGGTAGGCGCCGGGGTTCAGGATCGGCTTCAGGTTGGCGTAGATTTCGGTCAACGTGTTCAGAAAGATCGCGTAGTCGTCGATGTTGCCCAGATCGTTGGGATCGTCCGAATAATAGACGTCGAGCTCTGGCGTCTGACGCCTTTTCTGCTGCGTCTCCGCTCCGCGGGCGCGCAGCATATTCCAGTAGGGCGGAGAAGTAATCACGTAGTTGACTGTGCCGATCCCAAACTCAGCCGCGATTGCACTCATCTTTAGCGCGTCCCCTTCGACCACCTGGCAGTTCAATCCCTGGGCGGCTTCACCCAGCAATGCAATTTCTTGTTCGATGATATTTTGTGCGATGGACGCATAGAAAGGGTTGAGTTCCACGCCAAAGCAATTGCGCCCCGAATGCAGCGCGGCGATCAGCGCGCTGCCGGTGCCTGCCATTGGATCCAATATAAGCTCGCCGCGCTTGGTAAAGAATTCGATGAACTCCTGCGCCAGCGTCTCGGGAAATTTGGCAGGGTGGCGCAAGACGTCCTTTTTGCGCGGCGGCGGGTTGTGGATAAACCAGGACTTCTGAAATTTAATCCAGGTCTTTGGGTCCAGATCGTTTAATTTGTTTCGAGAAGGTCGCTTAGACACGTCCATCGAGGTTTGCCTCAGGGAATCGATTCGTAAATTCTCTACCGTACAAAGTGAAGGATGATCAGTCATAAGGTACACTCAAGGGTGACAAAACCTAAGAGAGGATACCCGATGACTGATCGCTACAAAGTATACACAAAAGTGCTGAAAACGTTGAA
>WBZO01000907.1_pt1 | contig 53228 bp, 50 predicted proteins | sample 5204261 | NCBI WGS metagenome assembly WBZO01 (sample SAMN12412400, study PRJNA552823) | activated sludge metagenome | isolation source: activated sludge from anammox sidestream of wastewater treatment plant... | place: USA: North Carolina | collected 2017-09
ACGCAGTCAAAGGACTGAACAGTGAAGTATTCACAAAAGCACAATTAGGTGTGAGTGGCGTATTGTACTACACTTTAGAAAGCGGAGATTACACAGCGACTAAGAAGATGATCATCGTCGAGTAATCGATAGTATGATATAACTCAAAACTGAGTTTAAGATAAATCGGTTTTTGGGATGGCCTCTCTCTGAGCAATTGGAGGGGGGCTTTTTTTTGTCATAAATTATTGTAATTTTGAGGATAATTTTATTTTAGTGATGAAAGATGCATATATAGTTGATGGTATTAGAACTCCTATTGGTAGTTTTAGAGGGACACTTTCTAATGTAAGAACAGATGATTTGGCTGCGATACCTTTAAGGTATATGATTGAGCAGTATCCTTTTTTGACTGAGCTGACTGATGATGTAATCATGGGGTGTGCCAATCAAGCAGGAGAAGATAATAGAAATGTTGCCAGGATGGCTTTGTTGCTAGCAGGGTTGTCACATAAGGTGCCTGGTGAAACAGTGAACAGACTTTGTGCTTCGGGAATGTCATCAGTCAATCATGCCAGAAGATCAATATTATCAGGTGAAGGCGACATTTTTTTGGCTGGAGGAGTGGAGCACATGACAAGAGGTCCTTTTGTTATTTCTAAATCAGCATTTCCTTATGGCAATGATGCCCAGCTTTACGACTCTAGTTTTGGTTGGAGGTTTATTAATCCCAAAATGGCTGCTATGTATGGAACTGAGGCAATGGGCGAAACAGCTGAGAACCTTGCCGTAAAGTATAATATATCAAGAGAAGAACAGGATTTATTTGCTTACCAATCACAAGCGAAGGCAAGCATTGCGCAAATAAATGGTAGGTTGGATAAAGAAGTAACATCGGTGGAAGTACCTATAAATAAAAAAGAAAATACTATTTTTTCAAAAGATGAATTTTTAAAACCAAAAACTACTCTTGAAGTACTAGCCACATTAAGACCTGCCTTCAGGAAAGAGAATGGAACCGTCACTGCAGGTAATTCGTCAGGGCTCAATGATGGTGCAGCAGCATTACTTATTATGTCGGAAGAAGGAGTCAAGTGGCACAGCCTTCAGCCGATGGCAAGAATAGTTTCGTCTGGTGTAGCTGGTGTGGAACCTCGGATTATGGGAATTGGCCCAGTATATGCATCGGAAATTGCGCTTAAGCGAGCAGGTCTTTCAATCGATGAAATGGATATTATAGAAATTAACGAAGCTTTTTCTGTCCAGGTTCTAGCTTGTCTTAAAGAAATGCATGTTGATTTTAATGATCCCCGGGTCAATCCTAATGGTGGTGCTATTGCTTTGGGACATCCACTGGGTATGACTGGCGCTCGAATTTTGTTGAGTGCAGCCATGGAATTAAATATGACAGGAAAACGGTTTGCTTTAGTGACCATGTGTATAGGCGTAGGCCAGGGTTATGCGGTTGTGTTAGAAAATGCTAGGCTTTAAAATTTTCATCATGAGAAACAAATCCTTGTACACTTTTCCTATTGCTATGTTAATTAGTTTGTTTTTATTGTTTCAATTTGATGTTTCTGCCCAGGTCATTTTACAGCTGGAGATCAAATATGAAGTAGAAGCCGTAAAATTTGTACCGGGAGACCTGCTCATCTATAAACTCAAGGATAGTGATTGGCAAGAGGGGGAAATCGTTAAGATTATACAGGATGGCAACGCTGTTTTATTGGATCATGATTTAGTGAGTGTGTCTGATATCTCTGAGATTATGTTGTGGAATCGTAATGCACAGACGGCTGGAAAATTATTGACAGGTTTTGGAGCAGGATGGCTAACCTTTGGGGGTATAGCTCATATTGTAGGAAAATATGACCTGAGCTGGTCAGATGCGGCTATTGGTACAGGTGCAGTCGGTACGGGGCTTTTATTTTCTAAGGCAGTGGCCAAGAGACGATTTGTTATAGGTAAGGATGGAGTGCTGAGAATTATTGATATAAGTTACCCTAAACCTACTGATAATTAACTATACGATAGTCTATTCTAGCGCCTTAAATACACTAATGGTCTGTAAATTAGTCCACATATCATACCAAAAGCAAAACCACCAATATGAGCCCACCATGCGACGTCTTCACTAAGTACTTCAGTAGCTCCGATAGTAGAAATACCTGAAAACAACTGTTGTCCAAACCAAATCACTAGAAAAATGACAGCAGGTATATAAAATGACCTGAATAAAATGAGCACCAGTATTTTAATTTTTGATTTAGGAAACATCATCAAGTAAGCTCCCATAACTGCCGAAATTGCACCACTGGCGCCTAACATCGGAATGACAGCAGATGGAATATCTTCAACGGTACCTCCACAGGGTGTGAGAATAGAGCATGGCATACACTGAATGTCTGCTAGACTTGTGTTGTAGGTACTAAAATATATATGAGCTATTGCACCTAAAAGTCCACCGCCGATATAGAAAAGGAAAAACTTCCAACTGCCAATGATGGCTTCTATATTATCTGCAAAAACCCATAGAAATATCATATTGCCAATAAGGTGCATATAGCTGCCATGTAGAAACATACTTGTGATTAGAGTATATAAGTTCTGTCCATTGATGACATCATAGGGCACGGCTGCAAATTCACAAACGAGATTTCCTTGTACTGTAGTTTGGTAAAGAAAAATAGCTACATTGAGGATAATAAATGTGTAACTGACTATGGGCAAATGACCGCCACGTACTTGAGTATCACCTATAGGAATAATCATCGGAAAACGATTTTATAAACCAGGAAAAGTTCTGATGAATATTTCGCGAAGCATATTCTTATCCGTTTCAGTCAAGAGCATATGTCTTCTTTTCATTACAATTTCGGCAGTTTCTATGACTTTATTCAGCTGATGTGTTGTGAATCCTGCAGCTCCACCCCAAGAAAAGGAAGGAATATAAGTGCGAGGAAATCCATCACCGAAGATATTGCAGGCTACACCGACCACTGTGCCTGTGTTGAACATCGTGTTAATACCTGATTTGCTGTGATCGCCCATGATGAGTCCACAAAATTGTAATCCCGAGTCTTTAAATGTCGCATGGGTGTATGACCATATTTTGACTGGTAGATAATTGTTTTTCAAATTTGAATTATTAGTATCTGCTCCTAGATTACACCACTCACCGATCACGCTATTGCCTAAAAAGCCGTCATGCCCTTTATTTGAATTAGCGATCATAACAGCGTTGTTAACTTCACCTCCTAATCGGCAATTTGGACCGATGGTGGTCGGACCATAAATTTTAGCCCCCATTTTAACGATAGACCCTTCACCAGCGGCAAAACCTCCTCTGATCATTGTACCTTCCATGATTTCAACATCTTTGCCTAAATACACCGGACCATCTGTTGTGTTGATGATGCAGCACTCCATTCTGACACCTTCTTCAGCAAATACAGGATATTTGCCAAAAACCTGATTGGATGAAGATATAGGTGCGGATTTTCTATCTTTAGTGACAAGCTCAAAGTCCTGTAGGAGTGCGATACCATTTAATACAAAAATATCATAAGGCCGCCTTATGAATTGACTGTTAAAATGAATATCCACTTTTGTGGCTGTATCCTTGATGAGGGCTGTTATTTCAGACCAAAATGATATGGATGCAGCTATATCCCGAGGTAACGACGCAGCGATGATTTGGCCTTCACATTCTATATAACATCCTGAGTGAAGCGATTGTACTGATGCTACTATCTGAGGGTCAGGCAAAATAGAACTGTTGATAAAGATATTTTCATCACCAAGTTGAGTAGGGTACTTTTCAGCAAGGTAAGGTTCAGTCATATAACTCACCTGCTGTTGTAGATATCTTTCCCATTTTTCTTTGATAGTGAGAATGCCTATTCTTAATTCACTCACGGGTCGCGTAAAGGTCAGAGGTAAGAGATCAGTCCAGTGATAGTGATCAAAAAGAATAATGTTGCCAGACATAAGTAGGTGATTTTGGTAGTAAAAAAAAAGCCCTTATTGATCGTAAGGGCTTTTAAAATAATTTAGCTGTATTTTATTTTTTATTGAACTTAGCAAATTTTTTATTGAACTTGTCAATACGACCTGCTGTGTCAACAAACTTAACCTTACCGGTAAAGAATGGGTGTGAAAAAGAAGAAATTTCCATCTTTACAAGCGGGTATTCTTTACCATCTGTGTACACTATACTTTCTTTTGATTTTGCACAAGATCTTGTCAAAATCATCTCATCATTGGAAATGTCTTTGAAAACTACCATTCTGTACTCTGCCGGGTGTGTTTCCTTTTTCATTATATTTATTATTTTCTTTTTAAAATCTGTTTAAATACACTATTTCCTAAAAGGAACGCAAAGATACAACCTTTGTGGGATAAAATAAATATTTTTACAAATAATTTTTTAAGAACTATGTAATTATCAGGTATTTAACCCGCCACATACGCTCAATACCTGCCCAGTCACATAAGCAGACAAGTCAGAACCAAGATATACACATGTATCAGCAATGTCCTCACCTGAACCTAGGCGCTTGAGAGGTATATTATCAGTATAAGCCTTTTTCTGGTCTTCTGTCAGTGCATGTGTCATATCCGTTTCGATAAATCCTGGAGCAATAACATTGCATCGTATATTGCGAGAGCCGACTTCTTTAGCTATTGATTTTGAAAATCCAATTATACCTGCTTTAGAAGCGGCATAGTTAGCCTGACCTGCATTGCCAAAAACACCAACTACAGAACTCATATTGATAATAGAACCTGATCGCTGTTTCATCATCGGCTTAAGTGCATGTTTTGTCAGATTGAAAACTGACTTTAAATTGACCTCGATGACCTGATCCCATTGTTCTTCAGACATACGCAGCATAAGTGTATCCTTGGTGATACCTGCATTATTGACTAGGATATCAATTTTTCCCATTTTTTCAATAACTGTATTGACCAGAGCTTCTGCTTGATTGTAATCTGCTGCATCCGACTTCAGCGCTATGGCATTGACACCATAAGCCTTAGCTTTTTCGAGCACAGCATTGGCCTTTTCTGCAGAAGACAAATAAGTGAACGCCACATCAGCACCTTGTGCAGCAAACTTTAATACAATTGCTTCACCTATACCGCGACTTCCACCGGTAACTAGCGCTACTTTGCCATTGAGTAAACCCATCATGTTCTATTTTTTGCAAAAATATTTATATTTCTGACCATTTCCTGATTTTGATAGCCAAATTATTATTGAGTAATCAAATTTTTGAAGTATATTTGCAACATTATTGCATTTATATGCGTTGTACACATTGTTTAATATTCATTTTCAGAGTAACATGAAGTCATTTTTAAATATTAACCCTGATGCAGCCGGATTTTTCACTTCGATGTTATGTGCTGTACATTGTTCAGCAGTGCCTGTTTTAATTTCTATGGGTTTGCTGGGCTCTGGTTCTTGGCTTCATAATCATGCATTTGATTGGATCATCATAGGGATAGGTGTGTTAATTGCGAGTTATTCGCTCATTGGAGATTTTTATAAAAAGCATAAAAATATCTTACCATTGGCAATGGCTATGCTGGGTTTTGCAATGTTGATCATCGGTATGATAGAACATCACGGGTGGATGCTCGGTTTTAGTGTTGTTGGAGGGATTATTGTAGCTTTAGCCCATATGTATAATCACAAGCTGGGAGCTAATTGTTGTACTACACCATAATTTCTAGTGGCCTACCTAAAAATCATTTTATTCTCAGATAGAGCATAAAAATATATATCTTTGGAGCTTCGTTGAGTTGCTAGTATAGCGTGATTGCACAAAGATGAGTAAGAAAATATATTTTGCTTCAGATTTTCACTTAGGTATAGATGCGTTTCAGACTTCTTCAGAAAGAGAGAAAAAGATCGTGCGCTGGCTGGATGCCATCCACGATGATACTAGGGAGTTATACTTGGTAGGTGATGTGTTTGACCACTGGTATGAATACCGAAAGTCAGTGCCTAAAGGTTTCGTGCGTTTATTTGGAAAGCTAGCCGAGATGAGAGACGATGCAATTCCCATCTATTATTTTACAGGCAATCATGATATGTGGATGTTTCGGTATGTAACTGACGAACTGGGCATTCCGATTTATCGGTCACCTATAATCAAATCCATAGATGGGCATCAGTTTTATATAGGTCATGGCGATGGTCTCGGGCCTGGAGACTATGGGTATAAAGTCATTAAGTCTATATTTAACAATAGGGCTTGCCAGTGGATATTTGGATGGCTGCATCCGGACGTAGGACTGAAATTGATGCGTTTTTTCAGTGTTAAAAGCCGCCAATATACCGGTGAAGAAGCACCATTTGGTGATCCCGATAAGGAATATCTTGTGCAGTTTGCTGAGCATTTTCTCAAAAACCATGAAATTGATTATTTTATTTTTGGGCACCGGCATTTGCCTATTGAATACTTATTAAGCAATGGAAAGAGTAAGTATTTTAACCTGGGAGAATGGATGTATGCTTCTTCCTATGGTGTATGGGATGGTCAAGAGATGAAGATAGAATTTTACGAATCCGCATATCCTCAAATTTTTGGAAGAAGATGAATAGGTTGCTGAAAATGGGTATATGGTCAGTGATTGCAGTGATTACATCCCTAGGATGTAGCACAACACATGCATTTCAGTCAAAATCAGACAGTGGCGCTGCAGATAGAAAATTAGACCTGCTACTTGATATTCGGATGGTAGAGATGGATAATCTTGACAATATTTTTGTAGTTGATGCGAAAAATAGGTTGATTAAATTTGATAAGAATTTTAATGAAAAGTATCGATTTGCCAATAATAAGAATGGGTTGATTAAAAGTATTGATGTTAGTAATCCACTGAAGATTGTTGTATTTTATGATGATTTTAATCACATTAAGATACTGGACAATACTTTGTCATTGATCAATGAACTGGATATGCAACTTCCATTGATGGACATATCGGCATGTGCAATGAGTAATGATGGCCAACTATGGGTGTACGACCCTATACAATTTAAATTATTAAAAATAGATGACCATGGAAGGGTACTGTCTGAAACATCGAATGTGGCAGATTACGGTATGAAAAATGTAAAAATTGGCGGCATTATGGAAAGAGACAACTATGTCGTATTGTGTGATTACTCAAGTGGATTTTATGTATTTGATAATCTGGGCCAGTATCTTTTTCGGTTTGAAGCAGGGAGAATACGACATTTTCAGTTAGATGGTGATCTCATCCTTTACAATACGGACGCTGGATTAGAAACATTTTCCTTAAAGCATCAGGAAAGGCAAAGTATCACAATACCCGAACTGCCTCAGTCTGAAGCATTGATATACGTATTGTATCATTCAGGAGCCTTCTTCGGTATTTACAGAGAGGGTATTATAAAAGCAAATTCTGATGAGTAAAATTTTCAGTAGATAACTATAAGATATAATTCTTTTGGGTGGCCATTGCAGCACCAATAATACCAGCATCATTGAGTAAGGAAGCAGTTTCTAAACGTACAGGTACATCAAGGTACTGGCCATACAAATCAAAATTTTTAGAAATACCACCACCTATCAGAATCAGATCAGGTGTTAAAATTAGGTTTAAATGATTGAGGTAAACATTTAGGTCTTTGGCCCATTGCTTCCAGCTTAATTTTCTCCTTTCTCTTGCAGCATTGGAAGCATATTTTTCAAAAATTGACTTTTTATAGAGCAAATGTCCCATTTCTGTATTAGGAATCAATACACCATTATGAAAAATAGCTGAACCTATGCCGGTACCCAAGGTGATGAAGACAACCGTACCATTGACACCCTTTCCTTTGCCAAAGGTCATTTCTGCAATGCCGGCAGCATCTGCATCATTAATGACGGTCACTTCACAGCCTAAGGTTTCACTAAAGGCAGCATCGATAGGAAAGTTGATAAATGCTTTGTCAATATTACTAGCAGTCCTACAAATACCATTTTGGATCACGGCAGGAAACCCAATGCCGATTTGTTGACCTTTCCAGTTGAAGTTGTCTATTGATTCTTTTAAGCTAGCCATGACAGCATCAGGAGTAGCCGGGATCGGTGTTTTTACTTTAAATCTATTATTAACTACATTGCCAGATTTGAGATCTACAATATTAGATTTAATACCTGTACCTCCAACATCGATGCCTAAGATTTCCATAATAATGTTTTTATTTTATGACTTGAATGCTAATAATTTTTATATCGTCTATCGGTCTATCTCTTCGGTCAGTCTCACTTGCTGCTATTTTATCTATCACGTTTAGCCCTTCAATGATCTGCCCGAATACCGTATAGTGCATATCTAGATCGGGCGTGCCACCCTCGTTGATATATATGTCTTTTGTCTCATCATCGTATTGAATGTTTTTTTCCAATTCATTATTTTCTAAATTAGTTGCTGATACTGGTCGTCCGTGCACTATATAAAACTGAGACCCGGAAGACATTTTTTGAGGATTAACATCATCCGATAGACGAGCCGCAGCTAAGGCACCTCGAATGTGAAACAGCGTATCGTTGATTTCGTGCTGGATGGTGTAGCCAGGTCCGCCTTGACCTAGTGCACGCCCTGAAGCTGCAGTTTTTGACTCAGGATCTCCGGCTTGTATCATGAAACCTTTGATTACTCTGTGGAAAAGGATGCCATTGTAGAAGTTTTCTTCTGCAAGCTTTAAGAAATTGTCTCTGTGCAGAGGTGTGTCATCGTATAATCGGGCGATCATGTTACCTGCTGAAGTATGGATGGCAACAAGGCAATCTTCCGGGGCTGCAATAAATAAATCTCTTTTTGCTGTGGATGATTTACTGCCTGATTTTGCCTTTAACGTTACCGAATATCTGCCAGATGCAAAGTAAGTATGTTGGGGTTGCTTTTGCTCAGACATTTGCTCATCATCGAAATACCATTCGTACTGGTCAGCATTTTGGGATGTATTATTAAATACAATAGTGGCCGGTGCGCGATATTCCTGATTTTCAATGCTAAAACTAGCTTTTGGACTGGAACAGGATGCAGTGCTTATGACATAAAAGATGCCCAATAATAAAGATAAGGTTGAAAATCGAGTACTTATTATCACCACAATTATTAATATATTTTCATTTTTATATCTTGTAATGGTCGGTTGAAGTCATCAGTTTTAACTGCTGCAATTTTATCTAGCACATCTAAACCTTCGATAATCTCACCAAATACAGTATAGTCTTTATCTAGCATAGGCGCTCCACCTAAACGTTTATATTTTTCTCGTTGAGCAGGAGTGTATTTGATGTTTTTTGCTTTTTCGATAACATCCAGCTCACGGTCATCTATAGGATATCCTTGTACTATATAAAATTGAGAACCTGAGGACATTTTGTTTGGATTTAATATATCACCTTGACGGGCTGCAGCAACCATGCCTTTAAAATGAGGCACGCCGATTTCTGCTGGAATTTCATAACCTGGGCCACCTATGCCCAGTTTAGCATCAGGGGGTGCATTTCGGGAATCAGGATCTCCACCTTGAATCACCATATTCTGGATGACTCTGTGAAAAAGCAAGCCATCATAATACTTTTCTTTGACCAGCTTTATAAAATTTTCCTTGTGTTTAGGTGTAGAATCCAGGAGTTTGATCTTCATAATGCCATAGTCAGTTTCTATTGTATAAATTCGGCTATTCTCGCATGAAGAAAAGAGAAATATAGCTATTATTATCAATACAAAATACGGTTTCATTTGTCAGTTATTGAATAATGAATACAATTTACTGTTCTATATATTTATCAAAATATTGAATAATTTTATCAATCAAATAAGCTTCTTGATTATCAGCACCTTTAATATTGAATGGTTTTAGTTCTTTCCAGTGAGGCCATCCATCTCCGTCTTTGCCTTCAAATCGATAAAATCCTTCTGGCTCTAGAAGGGTGCAAACTGCAATATGCATAAGATCCTGTTTCTCTTCCTTAGTAAATTTTTCTTTAGGAAGCTGACCGAGCTCTTGCACACCAATTAAAAAGAGCACTGTTTCTAGATCGGGCAAACCTTCTTTATGGACCATATCCTTAACGAAATGTCTTACTCTCAACCACTCAAAATCCCTTTCCCAATCTTCCATTTGTGTTATCAGTACTTAATTGAATGTTATAAAGTGCACAAAATTATAGATTTTTTTTGATATATGTGGTTAAATATCGATTGGGTAGCATTAGTTTCTTGTGAATAAGGCTCAAATTGTAATTACACAAATATTTTAATGACTGCCATTTAATTCAAAGATAATAGCTAAGTGTTGCTCAGACTGTGAAATATAAAATGTGAAATGAATTATAAAGAGAAACGCTATATTTAACTAATGAATTTTAATCAAAATAGATTTATTCTAAATTAATGTCGAAGGCTAATCTTTTTTCTAAATATGATATCTGTTCCTTAGCTTTGCAGTATTACTTAAATACGATTATATGAAATGGTTAGTTACTTTTTTTGAAACAGGTGTTGGCAAGAAATTGCTAATGGGTTTTACGGGGCTGTTTTTGATTTTGTTTCTGGTAGTTCACTTAGTAGGTAACCTCCAGTTGCTAAAAGATGATGGTGGAGAGGCCTTTAATACCTATGCGCATTTTATGACCACAAATCCTTTGATAAAGGTCATCGCCTATGGCAATTATTTCTTTCTACTGCTACATGCATTTGTAGGCATTTCACTGGCTATTTACAACAGAAAAGCAAAGGGAAAGAGAAATGCAGTAGCTTTCAAAAATCCGAGAGTGACCTGGGCATCTCAAAATATGGCGCTACTAGGTATGCTGATACTTGCCTTTTTGTTTATGCACATGGGAGATTTCTGGTTTAAGATGAAGACGGGGCAGCTTAATGTAGTAGATTATGGCAATGGTGAGGTGAAGGATTTATTTTCAGCGGTGTCAGCTTCTTTTAAAGAATTGTGGATAGTGATAGCGTATGTTATTGGTCAGATTGTGCTTGCCTATCACTTATGGCATGGATTTCAATCGGCCTTCCAGTCATTGGGTGTTAACCATATAAAATACACACCGTTTATCAAGCAATTTGGTAAGTGGTATTCTATTTTGATACCATTGGGATTTGCTATACTACCATTGTACTATTATTTTTTTAAGTGACTAATTTGAGAATATTTATAAAAATAAATAAAATGACATTAGAATCTAAAATTCCGGAAGGGCCACTCGCTGATAAATGGACAAATTATAAATCAACAGTTCCACTGGTGGCACCAAATAATAAGAGAAAACTGGAAGTTATCGTCATAGGATCCGGTCTTGCAGGTGCATCAGCAGCAGCATCACTCGCCGAAATGGGCTATAATGTAAAATGTTTTACATTTCATGACAGCCCTCGAAGAGCACACAGTATTGCTGCTCAAGGTGGTATCAATGCAGCTAAAAACTATGCTAATGATGGTGACAGCGTATATAGATTGTTTTATGATACAATAAAAGGTGGAGACTATCGCTCACGCGAAGCCAATACCTATAGGCTTGCAGAGTGCTCTGCGAGTATTATTGATCAATGTGTAGCTCAGGGTGTACCCTTTGCACGAGAATACGGAGGGTTGTTAGAGAATAGATCATTTGGAGGTGTTCAAGTATCGCGTACTTTTTATGCGCGTGGCCAGACCGGACAGCAGTTGCTGATAGGTGCATATCAGGCGCTTTCAAGGCAGATAGCCACAGGCAAAGTAAAAATGTACAATCGCCACGAGATGTTGAATCTCGTACTTGTAGAAGGAAAGGCCCGAGGCATTATAGCAAGAAACTTATTGACGGGAGCACTCGAAAGACACGGAGCTCATGCAGTCGTACTCGCCAGTGGAGGTTATGGTAATGTATTTTATCTTTCAACCAATGCGATGCTGAGTAATGCTACTGCTGCTTGGAAGTCAGTGAAGAAAGGTGCTTTAATGGCTAATCCTTGTTACACACAAATTCACCCTACCTGTATTCCTGTATCTGGTCACTATCAGTCAAAGTTGACATTGATGTCTGAATCATTGAGAAATGATGGTCGGGTATGGGTGCCAAAGAAAAAGGAAGATGCCGTCTTGATCCAGCAAGGAAAGAAGAGAGGTGTGGATATACCTGAAGAAGACCGGGATTACTATCTAGAGAGAAGGTATCCGGCATTTGGTAACCTCGTGCCAAGAGACGTTGCCTCTCGAGCAGCAAAAGTAGAGTGTGATAAAGGTCATGGTGTGAATCCTACAGGACTTGCCGTTTTTCTTGATTTTGCAGATGCGATGATGCGATATGGAAGAATGGAAGCCAGTAAAAAAGGATTGGTTAATCTATCAGATGCTGAAATCAAGGCATTAGGAAGGCAGGTGGTTTCAGATAAATATGGCAACCTCTTTGAAATGTATGAAAAGATTACAGGTGAGAATCCGTATGAAACACCGATGAAGATTTATCCTGCAGTTCACTATACGATGGGTGGACTTTGGGTAGATTATAATCTTGAGACTAATATCCCGGGACTGTTTGCCACAGGAGAATGTAATTTCTCTGATCATGGAGCCAACAGATTAGGTGCTTCAGCATTGATGCAGGGTCTGGCAGATGGATACTTTGTACTACCTTATACTATAGGTTCTTTTCTAGCTCACGAAATATCAACGCCTAAAATTGATCCTGACAGACCAGAGTTTATCGAAGCTGAGAAGGAGACCAAAGCTCAGATAGATAAGCTACTTTCTATCAATGGCAGTCAATCTGTTGAGAGCTTCCACAGAAGACTGGGCCAGATTATGTGGGATCACTGTGGAATGGCGCGTAATGAAGCAGGACTTAAAGAGGGCCGTAAATTGGTCAGAGCCCTGAGAGAAGAGTTTTACAAGGATGTTTTTGTACCCGGCTCTAATGAAGAATACAATCCAGAGCTTGCCAAGGCTATACGAGTAGCGGATTTTATGGAACTCGGTGAACTGATGATCATGGATGCACTTAATCGAAGTGAATCTTGTGGTGGACACTTCCGTGAAGAATCTGCAAGTCCTGAAGGCGAGGCCATGCGTAATGATGCAGAGTTTGCCTATGTGGCAGCATGGAAGTGGGATGAAAATGAACCGGAGATGTTTAAAGAACCACTTGAATTTAAAAATGTGGAGCTCAAGACAAGGAGCTATAAATAATCTATCCATCTAAAAATAAAAAAATCATGGGATTGAATCTAAAATTGAAAGTCTGGAGACAGAAAAATAATAAAGATGAAGGACATTTTGAAGATTATCAGGTCAAAGCTGATGAAGACATGTCTTTTCTTGAAATGCTGGACGTACTTAATGAGGAGTTAGTACATGAAAAGAAGGAGCCGGTAGCTTTTGAACATGACTGCCGAGAAGGTATCTGTGGTGCATGTAGCCTTGTAATTAATGGCCGTCCTCATGGACCAAATGCAGCAACAACAACTTGCCAGTTGCACATGAGACATTTTAAAGATGGCCAAACCATTGTGATTGAGCCTTTCCGTGCTTCTACTTTTCCGGTGATAAAAGATCTGGTGGTGGATAGGTCGGCACTGGATAGGATAATTCAGGCCGGAGGATTTGTATCGGTCAATACAGGTCAGGCACCGGATGGCAACTCGATTCCAATAGAAAAGAACCGTGCCGAGCACTCATTTGAATCAGCTGCTTGTATTGGTTGTGGAGCATGTGTGGCAGCTTGTCCTAATGGTTCTGCAGCTCTCTTTACATCAGCTAAAATAAGGCACCTCGGATTACTTCCTCAAGGAAAAGTCGAAGAGGGCACAAGAGTGGCCAATATGGTAGCGCAGATGAATAAAGAAGGGTTCGGTATGTGTAGTAATATTGGCGCTTGTGAAGCAGAATGTCCTAAGGAAATCACACTGCAAAATATCGCATATATGAAGCGTGCTTATATAAAAGCAACCTTCAGCGGAGAATAGAGATAGAGCTTAGGATTTATAAAGTTAAATGCCCATTGTCATTGACGTTGGGCATTTTTTATTGTGGTGAATCACTTTAATACTAGGACATAAAAATAATAAACGTCAACTATGCATTAAGAAATGACTATGTGAAAATAGCGCTTCATATCTATTTTGTATCCTTTCCATTCGTAACAAAGTCATATGAGTCATATGAGTTTTTAATTTTTCTCTACAAATAAAGCTGCAATAGATTTGTACTCATGGGTATTGCGGATCGCACGCGCAAAAAGCTTTGCACATGATAATACTTTGATTTTGTCAGATGACTTTCTAAGAGGAATGCTATCAGTAACGATAATCTCACTAATCCTCGAATTTTCAATATTTTCGTATGCCTTGCCAGAAAGGACAGGATGTGTGAGAATGGCTTTGACGCTTTTTGCTCCTTTTTCTATAAGTGCGTCGGCTGCTTTGCAAAGCGTACCTGCAGTATCTATAATGTCATCAATGAGAATAACATCCTTGTCGGACACATCTCCTATCACAGTGATAGCAGCTACTTCATTAGCTACACGCCGTTCCTTATCGCAAATTACTAAGTCTCGCTCGAAGTACTTGGCATAGCTTCTGGCACGCTTTACACCGCCTACGTCCGGAGATGCAAAAGTGACATTGCTCAAGTCCAATTCACTTAAATATGGCATAAAGATGGCTTCGCTTTTGAGGTGATCCACAGGAATGTCAAAAAAACCTTGAATCTGTTCAGCATGTAGGTCCATAGTCATTACGCGGTTTACACCCGATGCCTGAAGGATATTGGCTACCAGCTTAGCAGAAATGGGTACTCTGGGCTTGTCCTTTCTGTCCTGACGTGCATATCCGAAGTAAGGAATCACAGCAGTGATATAACCAGCGGATGCTCGTTTAGCACAGTCAATCATCAATAGAAGTTCCATGAGGGTGTCGGCAGAACCGAAAGTAGAAGATATAAAGAAAGTATAGGCACCACGTACAGACTCGTTTATGACCACCTGCATTTCTCCATCTGAAAATTTATTGACAGTGATGTCACCCAATGGGTAGCCATAATAATCTGAAATACGCTCAGCAAGATACTTAGATTGAGTACCTGAAAATAGTTTTACATCAGCCATGATAGTGAAAGGATTGGTTGCACAAAGATAAGAATAAAAGATAAGCTTTATGTTTGAAAAGATATTCTATTTTTAAAAATGGGGTATTTATTCAAAATTTAGATGGATTAAATATACCTTTGGTTTGCTTTAAAGGGTACAATTTGTATATCATGTTTAAAAGTCAATCCGGTATATCGCTTATAATTTCTTATATCATCATGATATGGACTGCCTTTTTCTTTTATCCTAAGTGGAATCACACAGGTTCAGAAGCCACGATCAGCTGGGATGTATCCGGTTACTATATGTACCTACCTGCAATGTTTATCTATAAAGATTTAAAACAATGTAGCTTTCAGGATAGCATTTTAAGTAAATATAAACCGACACCTGATTTCCAACAAGCATTCAAACATGAGGAATCTGGCAATTATGTAATGAAGTATTCGATGGGACAAGCAGTGATCATGTTGCCATTTTTTACTTTGGCCCATTTGTATGCTACCATGGACAGCCGGTATCCGGCTGATGGATTTTCATTTCCGTACCAATTTGGGATAGGGTTTGGTATGTTACTTTATGGTCTATTAGGTTTGTTCTTACTTCGGAAGATTTTGCTGTGTTATTTCAAAGACAAAACAGTAGCTATTTTGCTACTTTGTTATGTAGTAGGTAGCAACTACCTTAATTACGCTGCTATAGATCAAGCGATGACGCACAGTCCTTTATTTACAATATATTGCCTGATATTATGGCTTACCATAAAATATCACGAAAGCCCATCAATTCGACTTGCTTTAGGTTTAGGTGGTTTAGTCGGATTAGCTACACTCATTCGTCCTACAGATATAATCTCGTGTTTCATCCCGATATTGTGGAACATAGATTCTATAAAGGATTTGAGACCTAAATTGCAATTTGTCAAGGAGTATATTAAGTATTTTGTAATAATGGGGATTATGGCATTAGCAGTGTTTTCTATCCAATTGATTTATTGGAAGTGGGTTGCTGGCACGTGGCTAGTTTACAGCTATGTAGATCAAGGATTTAGTTGGCTAAGTCCTCATCTTTACGATTTTATGTTAAGCTTTAAGAGCGGATGGCTGAGATATAGCCCTATGTTGATTTTGCCGATAATAGCACTACCTCTTTATATCAAGAAAGGAAAGCATAAATTGGCCATCGTGGGAATGATACTATTAGACATTTATATCGTTACAGCATGGGATATTTGGGATTATGGTTATACCTCAGGTCGAGCTATGGTACAGTTTTACCCTATACTTGCATTTCCTTTTGCTTTATGGCTAGAGGAAATGATGAAAAAGAAGTGGAAAACTATCGTCATGGTCATTTTGATAGCTATATTTGCTTACCTGAATGTGTGGTGGACGTATCATGCGCATGCAGGTAATATACAGACTTCCGGCTTGTCCAAAGCCTACTATATGCACATGGTAGGTAGATGGAATGGTACTGATGAAGATAAGAAATTATTAGAAAATAAACATTTGTTTTATGGGACACCAAAGAAGGCTATAGAAATGTATCATAACGATTTTTCGCAAGATTCATCAGCTAATGCGATAATGGTGGACGATAATTTAAAGTTGAGGGTTAATCAGGAATTACAGTTTACATCGGTATATAAAGTGGAAAATACACATAATTATAAAAAATGGATTCGAGTTTCAGCTGAATTTTATTGTGCTCAGAAAGAGTGGACAGAATGGTGGATGACTCAATTTTGGGTACATTTTAAAAAGGGTGATCAAGTCGTACAAAAGAACTGGATTCGGATTCAGAGACATATTGAAAATGATAAAACCAAAGTTGTTTATCTCGACGCCAAAGTACCTGCTGACTGGGATGAAATAGAAATTCAATGGTGGAATTCAGATGGAAATAAGGAATTATTCATCGATAACTTGAGTGTCATTACATTTGATGAATAGAATTAGTGAAAGATGTGCCGTATTTTCATAGAATTTATGAAATGGTCTGTTTCAATATTCTAATTTTGCAGCCAATATATATTCTATGGGCAAATCAGAAAGGTCGCTTGCATTTATACGTATCCATATAGCAGTACTATTGTTTGGTTTCACTGCAATTTTCGGTGAATTAATTCATCTATCTGCGCTGGTACTGGTATGGTGGCGAGTGCTGATTACTTCGATTAGTTTGTTGTTTTTTGTACAACTCGGTAAGATCATTAAAGAGTTGCCACGTGAATTATTGTGGAAATATGTATGGATAGGTTCACTGACAGGTTTGCACTGGCTTACTTTCTTCGGAGCTATAAAATTGTCCAATGCTTCCTTGACATTAATATGTCTGAGTACCACTTCATTTATGACCTCGCTCATAGAGCCGTTGATAATCAAACGAAAATGGGATCACACAGAAATTATCACCGGCAGTTTGATGATACCCGGAATGATGCTTGTGGTCAACAATATTGATTTGAGTTATTTAACTGGTATGCTCGTAGGTCTATTGTCTGCATTGATAGCCGTTATTTTCTCTATTTTAAATAAGAAATATATTGACAGAGCCGATCCTTATACCATCTCTTTTATAGAATTGACTAGTGGTTGGATGACGATCAGCATCATCCTATTAGGTATTATTTTATGGAATGGAGTTCCGCAACCTTTTGTACCAGCTACTGGTTTAGAATGGCTTTGGATTATTATTTTAGCTTTGGTTTGCACCACATTTGCTCAGATACTTACGTTAAAGTCACTCAAACAATTGACTACATTTACTGTTAATCTTACGATAAATCTTGAGCCGGTATATGGAATATTGTTGGCTGCATTGCTACTAAAAGAGCATCATCAACTCAATGGTATGTTTTACGCTGGTGCAGCTATTATTTTTCTCTCAGTTTTTATCTATCCGGTGATTCAGGCTTATCAATCAAAACCTAAGCTAAATTAAGAAAGATGCAAGATAAAACCACAGAACTCCATGATTACTGTGAGCAACACAGTTTTTTACCGGATAAGCTACTTAAAGATATAGAGCGTTATACTCATCTGCATACATTAGCACCTCGTATGCTTTCCGGACACCTTCAAGGAGCTTTTTTGACGATGATAACTAAAATGGTTGAACCTAAAGTAATACTGGAGATTGGTACATTTACCGGTTATTCAGGTTTGTGTATGGCTCATGGACTGGCCAACGATGGCAAGTTAATAACAATAGAATATGATAAAGAGAATGCCGCAATAGCTCAAGATTTTTTTGATAAATCATCACTTAGAGATAAAATCCAATTGATAACTGGTGATGCAAAAACGATTATTCCCACATTGGATGAAACACTGGATCTCGTCTTTATAGATGCCGATAAAGAAGGTTACTCAACTTATTTCGATCTTGTGATAGAAAAATGTAGGACTGGCGCTATGATCATCGCTGACAATGTACTGTGGAGTGGTAAAGTAATGGACAAAGATATGGACAAAAAAACGGCCATCATCGATGCATTTAATAAAAAAATTGCTAGCGATGATAGGGTAGAGGTAGTTATGGTGCCAATGAGAGATGGATTGTATATGATGCGGGTGAAGTAATGGCGGGGTTCAAAATATTCTCAAGGAAAGAATAGATTTAAACATGTTTACCTACCTTTTTCATGGTTTAATATGTGGTAAGGACTGAATAGAAATGGAGAAAGTTGTTTATATGAAAAACCTTAGATTCATAGATTTGCTATAAATAAAAAAGCCTTGCAAATTATTTATTTACAAGGCTTTGCGATTTTTAAAAGTGATCTGGCTGGGACTTGAACCCAGGGCCCATACATTAAAAGTGTATTGCTCTACCAACTGAGCTACCAGATCTCCTCCTTTAAGGGGATGCTTTTATAGAAAAGCGACGCAAAGGTAACTTATATTTTTGTTTTTCAAAGAGATTAAAGTAAAATTTTTAATAAATTTATTTGGTCTGACTCGGATGATCTTTCATCTCTAAAGTAGGCATTTAGGCATGATATTTGATATTAAATAATTATATCATTTATAAGAAATTAAATATCAAATCATTAAATAAGTTAAAATTTGCGTGATTTTTTTTTCATTAGAAATAAGATAGGGAGTCTATTATTTTTGCTGCTCATCATGGTTGCTACCTCTTGCAGTACTACTACCGGGTATAGATCTGGAAAATATGCTTCATCTCATAAGCGTGTAGTAAAGTCAAAGAAAAGCAGTAAAACCTATGTCAAAACAGTTTCTGAGCCAAAGTTTAGTTCAAAAGCAACAGTTATCGCCTCAGTAAGTGGTATCCGACATGAGATTATCGACTACGCTATTCGGTTTAGAGGCGTAAAGTATAAGTATGGTGGAAAATCACCTGACACAGGATTTGACTGTAGTGGATTTACAGGTTATATTTTTTCGCAAAATGGGATTCCACTTTCTGGCCCATCGGATATTCAAGCTAAAAGAGGTGTCAATAAGACAATGAAACAGTTGTTACCAGGAGACTTGGTATTTTTTGGAGATGAAAATAGGATTTCACATGTAGCTATTGTGGCTGAAACAAGTGATAACCACATACAAGTAGTACATGCTACAACATCTGCAGGTGTAAAAATGGATGAAATTACCAGTTCGGAATACTGGAGTTCTAGATTTCTTTTTGGTAAGGATATTATTTCTTCTCGGTAGGATTAATCACGTCTTTAAGTACTTAGTACAATATTGATTTGACCATTTTCTTTACTTGATCCTCGGTAAAATAATGGGTATTTCCACCTATAAATGAGATTTCATTATTGCCCACTATCTTGACTATATAGAAATCATAACTTTTAGTACCATCGTCTTCTTGTTTTTCAAATATAAACCCATTATCAAATTCCTCAATGATTTTACTGAAAGCGGGATGCATGATCAATATTTCTTTGTGCTCTTGCTTTAGTTTCTTCAGATCTGCAGTATTGGCATCAGCCATAAACACTTGCACTTCATAAAATTTGCCATCAGAAATATTGACATTTGTTAGATAACCGCTTTGAGTTTGAGTGGCTTTAGCATCTGTAGGTGCTTTAATTGTATAGGGAATACCATATTTCATTAAGTCCATTCCTTCAGATTGCTGTTTTTTTTCTTTGCAATTTAGAAAGAAAAGTGCCAAAAACAGAAACACCAGAAAGTACTTTGTTTTATAAATACGTGCCATTACTGTTGAAATTTATACAGCACAAAGCTAATTTATTTTTTCGGAATAGGATTAAAAAGAAGAAATGTGAGCATTTAGATTAATTTTTAAAGTATAAAAAATAAACTTTTGAAGAGATTTTTTTATAGTAAGCGATATTAGATACAACTATCTCAATACAACGCTCAATTTAAGCTATTTATAAATCAGAATAATATATATTATAAATAAAAAAATATTATTTATAAATAATTTTGTATTTTTTTATGGTGTAATGTCATCATATCTTTGTATTGTAAAGGAACAGCAAAAGGCAGTTCTACATTTAAAAAGAAGATTTGAGTTTTGAGTTAAAATATTTTGTCAGAAAGGGATGAGATCCGGACTGACGGTGAGTTTTGGATATGTTTATGGGATTATAATTAGTAAATGGTCGCTGGGGGGCGACCATTTTTTTTTGCGATTAAGTGACTTGTTCAGCCTAGATATTGCAGGTAATTGTAATTGAAATAGCAGATTACAGATTCAAAAAGCCGATAGGCATTTGCCCTGACATAGGTGTGTAAAAGTGGCCAATATTAGGGAAAATCAATGCTAAATCAGACGAAGGAAGGCCATACCACAATGCTAATTCTGCAAAGTACTCATCAGTAGAAATTGTAGGTATGAGTACACCACCACCGACCTCCTGAGGGTTTGTATCATTATTGAAATTATTATTAGTCAATGCAAGAGATGGATACTGACCATAAATATTTTTTCCATTAACATCACCACCCATTACGAATACATTTGCTCCCCAAGCATGATCAGTACCGTTTCCGTTAGAGGTGAGCGTCCTTGAGAACTCAGAAAGTGTAAATGTAGTGACCTGATTAGCTACACCCATTTGTTCCAGTGCAGAATAAAAGCTATGCAATGCGCTATCAAGGATGCTTAGTAATTCTTCTTGGTTGTTCAATAGCTCATCGTGCATGTCCCATCCTCCAAATTCTACGAAGAATATTTGTCGTTTTACATTGAGGGTGTTTCTACCGGATATGGTTTTAGCCACCATTTGCATGCTCTGCGTAAAGTAGTGATCACCTTCAAAAGGTACATTGAATACTGGTGCATTTTCTATAGCAGTTGCAAAAAGTTCACTACCTTCAATAGCCGTTTTGATGGTTTTTCGATACGTGTTTTTAAATACATTTTTATAGACTGGATTTACCATTCCGTTGATGGCTGCTGTCTGTAAATTGTGGAATAGCCAGTCCTCACTATTATAACCATATATGCCTTCACTGCCATATTCAGGATGCAATGAATATTCTACAGTATTTTCACCACTTTGAAATACGTTACTCCCTGCGAGTGAAATATTCATTGATATTGTGTTATTAGGGTTTGCGGAGATCATAAGATCAGCCATTTTTCCGCCCCATCCTATGGATGACCTTTCGTGCGGTAGGCCAGTCTGCCATTGTTGTTGTTGATCAGAATGAGAGTAAAGGCCAAGTGGCGCAGGAACACTATTGTCATAATATTGAATTTTGTTCATCGGGCGAATCAGCGTTCCCACATTGGAAACAAAAGCTAGTTTTTCATTATCGAACAGCTGCTGCATATGGACAAGAGAAGGATGTAATCCAAATGTCCTTCCATCTCGATCAGGTATTTTAGGGTTAATGTTAAGCAAAGCATTCCTATTGAGTGCCATATTAGATCTGGTGTTGGCATACTGATTGTAAAATACATTATCATTGGGCACCAACATATTAAACGAATCAATACCTCCTGAAAACTGTATGCAAACTAAAGCTCGGTAATCTTCGGGAGTACCTCGCATGATTGATGAATTGAAAGATGCCGCCGCATTGAGTGACTTTAAGTTAAAAAGTGTCGAAAACAAAGTGGTAGCACCAATAGCAGCACAACTGGCTTCACCTAAAAATTTTCTTCGTGATATTGTTCTTTTATGACTCATATTCTATGTCTTTATTTAATTTTTGGAATGGGTTATTTAACACAGCTATAATCAGGTGAAATCATGAACAAGTATATAGCAAGACGAACTCTCCAGTACCTATATTCTTCTTCTTCATCCCAGTTAAAATAGAGTTGATTAAGTGTTTCTCTCATTACATTACGTGTTTCGTCAGAGAGCTGGCCATGGGTAAGTAAAATATCTAGTTCGTTAATAAGCGTTTCTGAATCATCTGCTATATTCTCAAGGTATGTTGCATCTAGGTAAACATTATCTGGATCATCAGGATAGGTTCCTTCCCAGCTATACATCAATGCCCAGCCTAGTCCGTCATAAATACTGTTAATATAACCTACTGAAGTGGCGGTATTGTGCAATTTAAACTCTGGAGCGACAAGGCCTAAAGCGGTGATTTCACCTACGGGTTGATAGTCAGGTAGATAAAAGTTGAAAACTGATGGCGATTCTAAAACGTGCTGTTTTGTAGCTGCTGACAGTGAAAAACCATTGAACCAATATCTATTTTTATCAGAGTAGGTAGGAAAGGCTTTGCACAAATGAGCATACCGAACAAAAGGTTCCCTAAGCTTGCCGGCAGCTGGATCTTCGTAATAATTTGTTCCAATAGCCTCTTCATCTAGGAGAATCGCTTTGATTACTGCTTTCATATCACCACGTACATTTTGACCATTATTATTAAATGCAGCAGCTACTCGACTTACATACGCAGGAGATGGGTTGGACTTAACAAAACGTTGAATCAGTCTATAAGCTACAAAAGGCCCTGTATTAGGGTGATTGAACAAATAGTCAATAGCGGCCTCGATTTCAGCCATTCCGTCACCTGGAATTTCAATCACTGTACCATCATGCATTATTTTTGGTCCCGGTTCATGATTTTCTTCTGACATTGCCATTGGTACTGTTCTATCTATCAGATAGATATCATAACCAAAATCTGGCTCAGTCGGCCACCAGCAACACGTATTAGGTATAGTATCACAATATGATGGGTTATCGTCTGACCAGCATATGCACTCTGCAGGATAAGGATCATCAGGGCATGGCAATACAGCTCCACCATGAAGGCCGGTCATGATTTTAGCCATTTCTTTTATATCTTTATTAGTGTATGTAGGAATCGGTGCTCCACTTGCATCTAGCTTTCTGGTTCCATCTTGATTGAGTTCATATAAGCCTATAGTAAATAATTGCATCACCTCTCGAGCATAGTTTTCGTCAGGCCGGATATTGGCCAGCGTGTCTGTCTTATAGTTATTGAGGTGAGAGAGATAATATCCCATAGCAGGATGAGTGGTAACCTCCATCAAAATATCTCGATAATTTCCAAATGCATTTCTAACGAAAATGTCGTAATAGGAGGAAACCGCCTCCCCAAAACCAATTAGTTCAGAATTGACCGAAACCACAAGTATCTGGCTCAAGGCATAAGCCATTTTTTGCCTTAGTTGATCATTGCCCTTCATATTGTTTTCCCACCATGCATAGTTGAAATGAAGCCCGTAAGGTCCATAAGCTTCAGGATCAGCAGTATAAATTTCATTCCATATCTCCTGCATCTTGGGTAACATCAGACTGGGCTGCCTTTCAAACTGATCTTCGATCCATGCTTCATATCCCATTTCCATCACATCTTTGATGTCTTGTGAATTAGCACCTAGAGTAGCTTGTCCTAAAAACCGAGAGGCTTCCATCATTTCTGCGTTCAGCCCTGTTCCATTGACGGTGTTTTCCGGTAGCGCATTTTGTTCACTACTACTGGATGTGACTTTTACCCATGATGCACCTGCGCCAAAATAATTTCTGTTTGGTTGTGCTATCAAATAATTTATACAGGTAACGAATAAAATGAGTAAGATATATTTGTATTGAATGGTTTTCATATTGGATATCTTCAATAATGATTAAGAATTAAACTCAATGGATTACTTCCATTTTTATAGTTGATAAATGACCATTTTGTACTACTTGCACAAAATATAATCCAGATGGAAAACTAGCAACTGAAATGCTTATCTTCTCTTTCTCACTTGATACCAATCGATTGAATGACTGATACACTCTACCGTGTATATCTACAATTTTAATGATAGCTTCACTGGAAGTATAACCATTCAGCACCAACATGGCTTTGTCTTTTGCAGGGTTGGGTTCTATCGACAGACGTTGAGCATGAACTAAATCTTGAGTTGTTGTAGAAATTTCTGAAATATTAACTTTGATTTCCCCTAGTCCATAACATTTTCCACCGTGATTTGATAAGCCCGTGAGAAGCAAATAGCGTGCCTTGACACCTTCAAAGTCAGGACCATCAACGCCTTCGTAATAAGAAGATCCTGAAGCTTCAGGAATTTCAAAGATTTTTACTTCTTGCCAGGTCTGACCATCAATGGAAATATCAAAGGCCACTTCTTTCATTCCATCTTTTAGACTACCTATCAGTGGAGTCAGACTCCATGGCTCATTATTGTAGCTGTTGATGCGCTCAGGTGTATTGAAATTCCAAATCTTGGAGTCATTTAACTCAAAAGGGGCTCCAAGATCATACATGATCCAATAAGAAGAATCTCTTAGGGTATTTGGATTAAGTGACTTTTTGCAAGATAGCCACTGATTAGTCAAGCTGGTCGAATGTCGATCAGGATAAGGGATAAAACCCTCTTGTGCTGTCAGACTTGTAGTAACCCAGTATGACAAAATGAATAGATAAATGTGCTTCATGTTTTAGGATGGTGTTAATATTTCTTTAACGAATTGAGTTGTTAATTCCCTATTGAATCCGATTTGTAAAATAAATAATCCATGTATAATCAGATCAGATGTTAATCGGTTTGATTAAAACATACAATGCTGGATTCATCATTACGAATGAGTAAATATTAGCGAAATTAATTATTTTTGTTTTTGGTTTTTCTCAATATGGGATAAATTCAATATTAAAACTTGTAAATATATTCACACATGCACAAATTATTGACCCTTGTTTTATTAACAGTAAGCTCTGTTTTGAGTGCTGCAATTAGTGACACTGTTCCTAATTATAACATCATTCCAAGACCTAACACGATTTTGTCAAATGACTTTCGATCATCTATAGATGCACTTAATATCTATATTGATAACTCATATTATACTCCATATTTAAAAAAACTATTTGAAGGCATTGATAATGTAAAATGGACAAAAAAGGAAGATGCCAATGTGGTTTTTGAGCCTATAGAATCATTGGATCATGAATCTTATACATTGTCTATCGGAAGTGACAAAGTTTCAATCAAAGCAAATGGTAGTACTGGTTTACAATATGGCCTCACTACACTTGCTCAGATTGTACAAAATGATGGGTGGCCTTTGCCGGTATTACTCATTTCTGATAGCCCAAAGTACGAGTATCGGGGTATGCATTTGGATGTAGTTCGGCATTTTTTCTCTGTAGATGAAGTGAAGAAATATCTAGACTTCATGGCTTACTATAAGTTCAATAAATTCCACTGGCATCTCACAGATGACCAGGGCTGGCGAATTGAAATTAAAAAATATCCTAAACTCCAGGAGGTTGCAGCTTATAGGAAGGAGACATTGATAGGCCATTATAATGATGTGCCTCAAAAGTATGATGGCAAGCGTTATGGTGGTTATTATACCCAGGATCAAATAAAGGAAATCGTACAATACGCTGCTGATCGGCATATTACAGTTATACCTGAAATAGAATTACCTGGTCACGTAAAGGCTGCACTAGCAGCATATCCGGAATTGGGATGTGAAGACAAAAAATATGAAACGGCCACTACCTGGGGTGTATTTGAAGATGTTTTGTGTCCGAATGCGTTCACATTTGAATTTCTGGAGGGCGTCATGGATGAGGTGATCCAGCTTTTTCCAGGCAAATATATACATGTTGGTGGTGACGAATGCCCTAGAGATGCATGGAAAAGGAGTGCATTTTGCCAAGAATTTATGAGAAGGCACAATATTGAGAATGAAGCAGGTATTCAAAGTTATTTCATACAGCGTATCGAGCAATACATCAACTCTAAAGGCAAGCAAATCATAGGATGGGATGAAATACTTGAGGGTGGACTTGCTGACAATGCCACCGTCATGTCATGGCGTGGAACTGAAGGAGGTATTCAGGCCGCCCGTATGGATCACAATGTCATTATGACTCCGGGTAGTCACTGTTATTTTGATTATTATCAGTCTGAATCTCCGGATGAACCGATAGCGATAGGTGGGTATATACCGCTGGAGAAGGTATATAAATGGGATCCTACGCCTACTGAACTGGAGGACAATAAAAAAAGATTTATTTTAGGTGGTCAGGCCAATTTATGGACAGAATATATCGCTACATTTTCTCATTTAGAATATATGGCCTACGCAAGAGCGATGGCAATGTCAGAAGCCCTGTGGTCTAAAAGTAAGGATTATCTTCAGTTTTTAGATAGATTTGAGAAACACAATGATTTCTGGAGAGTTAAAGGAGTGAATATAGCATTTCATGCATATGACTTAAAGCCTGTGGTACAAGCCGGTGATGGGCTACCTATTCGACTCAGCTTTGAAGTGCCTTATGGTACAAAGGTAGCGTATCAGTTTAATGATGGGAAAGTTAAGCCGTTTTCTAAAGATGGGCCTATGATTATATCTCAATCTGGAAAGTATATATTTTCTGCAGGCAAAGGAGATCGACATGGTAATCCACTTAAAATAAATTTTAATTTACACAAAGGCACTAAAGCAAAACTTAAACTTCGAGACATGCCTTCAGTAAAGTATGCCGGAAATGGGCCTGGAAGCCTCGTGAATGGGGTTCTCGGTAGTGATAATAAATATGGTGGCACTGAATGGTTGGGATTTGAAGGTAAGGATTGTGAAGGTTTGCTCGGATGGGATGATATAGAAAAAATTAAGTATGTGACTTTTCGGTTTTTTAATGGAATTGGACAATGGATTTACTTACCCAAGGCTGTAGAAGTATCTTATTCAAAGGACGGTTTGAATTATAAAACGATTCAATATAAAGGAGATATAGAAACATCTTCAAAGGTAGCTACCATTAAAGTGCCGGTCAAGGCAAAGGCTAAGTACCTCAAGTTTAAGATAACAAATTATGGAGAGATACCTTCAGGTGCTCAAGGTGCAGGATATAGAGCATGGTTATTTGTGGACGAGATTGTGGTAGAATGAGCGTGACTAGACGGAAGTTTAATTGCGCAGGGCAGGTAGTGCTATTCAATAGGGATATTTTCTGATACAAAAAGACCATTGTAAGTTGAGATCATGAATGATTAGGATCAATGTAGAGATTAAAAAAAACCGTTTAGGAATAGCCTAAACGGTTTTTTTAATATCGGAAATGAAAATAATCTGGTGATTATTGTTCAGTTGTTTGCTCAGCAGCTTCACCAGTTTGTTCAACAGCTTCACCAGCTTGTCCAGCAGCTTCAGTTGCTCCTTGCTGCACTTCACCTGCAGTTTCAGATGCTTCATTTGTAACTTCTTCTACATTTTCAGTTGCTTCTTCAGCAGGTTTTTGAGCATTATTACAAGCAACAAAAGTGAAAGCTGCAAATAATCCCAGGATAATAAACTTTTTCATTGAATAATATTTTGATAAAGGTTAAATAAAAATTTCGACACAAGAATAAAACAAATTACTGAAATGATTCATTACATTGACCAAACATTAACAAATATTAAGCTGGGGTTTGCTAAAATGAGCTGTTTAACTAAAAAATATACTTTTTTCTCTTGGTTTTTGTATTGTTGACTAGGTAGCCTCTTGATAATGAATTCTTATTTATTAGTTAATAAGAGTGTTAAATAATCTTAATATCGAATACATTTTAGTCGTTTAAGGCATTATACTATAAAATGGTAGTAATATGAGGTACTTATTTCTTTTATTTGGAATGATGGGCTTGTTTTCTTGTGCACCAAGTCTCAGTTATTATACAGAAAAGGTCCATCATGAATTAGGCAGGCATGAAGGAGATCTTAAAGATATTCAGTTTTATATTTCACGTGATATTGTACTTTGGCGGGATGTCAGCAGTGGTACATCGGTAGTATCTAATGGTAAGATTAAGATGGTAGAAGGTCGCCGTGTTGAAGAAGTGATTATTGAGCACGGTACTCCTGGCGTTTTTTTATTTTCTCCTAAGAAAGACCAATACGCAATTGGCTTTGATCCAAATGATGATTCAAAGTTTTTAGTTTTTGCCCCTTCTAGTCAGATGAATGGCAGATATGTTCTTTTAGCTAAAGAATGGGGCAAGTCCTTTGGGAAAGTCTCTTATGGAGACCAAGTGTACAAAACCTCAGCAGAAAGCGCTTATTCTTATTTGATGGCTGATATCAAACGCGCTCAAAGGACCAAGATTACATCAACAAAAGAATCAGGGAGACGAGTCAAATAATTCCTGACTTTCTTAATGTGCACATTTCATGTTGCATTCAATAATCAAAATGAATGCAAGTTGTTTGTTTAAAGAGATCAGATAGACTCCAATTCCATTTTTTTATTGGGTCTAGCTTGGGATTTGTTTTGCACTTTGGCTAATAAATCTTTCCAGCAAACTTCTACAGACTTTCCAGGAATTTGAGTATATTCCAGTAATTTAAAATTTTTACTGAGATGGTTCAATTCATTATTCTCATCTTTTAGTTCTGAGAATTCTTCTTTTTGTGAGTGTAGCGTCCACTCAGATGATGATATGCTTTTCATGGGTATTCATTGTAAACCCTTAGACGTTTACCTCCGTAAATACCCTAAGTTTTTTTGATATTTTTATCCAAAATAGATAAAATTAAGGGTTTACCTTGAGTTTTGAGAAGATTTCAAGTGCTTTTTGCATTCTCTTTTCTACTGTTTTGACACTCATGCCCAGAACGTCAGCAATTTGATTATATGTCAATTTATCCATTCTATTGAGCAGAAAAACTTCTCGAGCTTTTTCAGGCATGCTTTCTAGGATTAGATCTATTTTTTTCTGAAACTCTTTAAGATCTAAGATAAATTGAGGATCAAGATCGTTTTGATGTTTTATTTCGGACAGACTGTATGATTGAACAACCTTAGTATGTCGTATGTAATCTAAAAACAAATTGTTGCTTACTTTAAATACAAAAGATTTTGCCTTACATGCCTCAACTTTGTTTTTATTGTCCCACAACCGGATGAAAGCTTCCTGAGCTAGATCTTCTGCTAGTTGTGCATTTCCACACTTCGCCCATATGTAGGTCCTAACTGATGGAAAACATTCAATATAAAATGATTTGAAATGGTCTTCTGAGGATAAGTACATAAAGTTATCTTTTGATTACATTTAGCTTAAGATAATCTATAGCTTCTTTGTAACCGTCAAGACCTTTACCTACAATACTGTAAATAGCAGACTCACGGATAAAATTTATGTGTCTGTAGCTTTCTCGTTTATAAATATCGGTTAAATGCACTTCAATGACAGGAGTTGTAATAGCTCGAAGCGCATCGGCAATGGCAACTGATGTGTGTGTATAACCTGCAGCATTCAAGATGATACCGTCAAACCTAAATCCGACGGCGTGCAGTTTATCTATAATATCGCCTTCGTGGTTGGACTGATAGTAATGTAGGCTATATTCAGGATAAGCTGCTTCCAGCTCAGCAAAGTAGGTCTCAAAGGATTTTGTGCCGTAGATTTCAGGCTGTCGGACACCCAATAAATTGAGATTGGGACCGTTGATGATGCTAATTTGTACCATTTAAATTAATTGGCAATGTCAGAAATAAATTTTATTCTTCCTAAGAGCACTTCCTCTTCACTAATGTCATCTTCTTGAAGAGCTCGTATGGCCTTGTCAATAGCGTCAGTAGGTGCATTTTTAAAATAATCAAAGATTTCTTCAATGATATCTTCATCTACTCTTTCCTTTATATAATATGCAATGTTGAGCTTTGTACCTGCGTCCACAATATTGTTGAGTTCATACAACAATTCATCCAATGTCATTTCTACATTTTTGGCTATGTCTTCAAATGACATTTTCCTATCAATAAACTGGATAATATTAACCTTATTTTTAGACTTATTTGCTACTTGCTTAATAATGACTTCAGTGGGTCGCTCGATTTCATTGTCTTCGACGTATTTTTTGATTAGCTCTATAAAAGGTTTTCCATATTTGACCGCTTTGCCTTGACTGACTCCGGAAATTTTTATCATTTCTTCCATTGTGATAGGGTAAGAAGTGGCCATATCTTGAAGCGAAGGTTCTGAAAATACTACCCATGTAGATACTTTGTGCTTGATGGCCTCTCGTTTTCTCAAATCTTTGAGCATATCAACAAGGACTGTATCAAGTGCACCGCCTTGACCACCTGTATCTTCAATATCAAAACTATCTTTATTATTAAAATCGCGGTTGAGCGGCAATAAGAGAGAATAGGGCTTTTTAATAAATGCCCTACCTGCTTCAGTCAATTTCAAAACACCATATTGTTCTATTTCTTTAAATAGTAAATCTTGCAGTACTGCTTGCCGAAATATAGTGTGCCAGAAAAGCTCATCCTTTTCTTTGCCAGCACCGAAAAGTGATAATTTGTCAAATTTAAAGTCCTTAATTTCTTTGGAGGCTTTGCCGGTTATAAAATCTACCATGATTTTAATGGTATAATTTTCATTGAGTTGGCTTATGCCTTCCAGTGCGAGCTTCATTTCATTCTGCACTTCCACTTTTTGTTTAGGATAACGACAATTATCGCACATATTACTACACTTGCTGTCGTCATATTCCTCTCCGAAATAATGGAGTAAAAACTTCCTGCGACAGGTATTGCTCTCTGCATAAGCGATCACTTCATCCATAAGCTGAGCACTAAGCTCACGCTCTGCTGCCGGTTTATCTCTAAGAAATTTTTCAAGCTTGACGATATCCTTGTACGAGTAGAAAGCCAGACAATCACCTTTAAGGCCGTCACGACCACCGCGACCGGTTTCTTGATAGTAATTTTCAATACTCTTCGGTATATCGTAATGGATCACAAAACGCACATCCGGCTTATCAATTCCCATACCAAATGCAATAGTGGCAACGATGACTTCTACTTCTTCCATTAGGAAGCCATCCTGTACCTGGGTGCGGGTTTTAGCATCGAGCCCAGCATGATATGCGGCAGCTTTAATACCATTTACGGTGAGCATCTTAGCTATTTCTTCGGTAGATTTGCGGGACTGAACATAGATGATGCCCGATTTGCCTCCAGAAGTTTTGATAAATTGAATGATGCTTTTGACTGTGCTTTCTTTATTGACTTTGGGTCGGATTTCGTAGTAAAGGTTATCTCTGTTGAAGGAAGAAATAAATATATTAGTGTCTTCCATCTCCAGGCTTTTGATGATATCGGACTGTACCTTAGGTGTAGCTGTAGCAGTAAGTGCGATAATAGGTATGTTTTCACCAATGTCAGAAATCATAGTACGAATCCTGCGATATTCCGGCCTAAAATCATGCCCCCATTCAGAAATACAGTGGGCTTCGTCAACGGCTACAAAGGAGATTTTTGATTTTTGAAAAAATTCAATGTTTTCATCTTTGGTCAGCGTCTCAGGAGCTATAAAGAGCATCTTGGTTTTTCCGGAAGCTATTTCACTTTTTACCTCATTCATCTGGGTTTTGTTGAGTGATGAATTGAGAAAGCTGGCTATATGATCTTCCTGACTATAGCCTCGTATCGAGTCCACTTGATTTTTCATAAGTGCAATCAAAGGCGAAATGATGATAGCTGTACCTTCCATCATCATCGCCGGTAGCTGATAGCAAAGAGATTTACCACCGCCCGTAGGCATAATGACAAAAGTGTTTCTTCCGTCAAGAACACTTTTAACAATTGCTTTTTGATCACCCTTGAAAGCCTCAAACCCAAAATGGTTTTTTAAAGCTTTATTGATATCTTGATCTGTAAAACCCATAATGCTTTACATTTTAATTACTATATTAATTTGTCTTCAATATCCGCAACACAACAAAAATTTTGCTTCGAGCTGATACAGCTAAAATACATAAATACTCAACACCCCAAATCCATTATTTGAAAATCAGCGAAACAAGAAACCTAAAGGTAATTAAAATTTATTTTGAAATCTAATTTTTTTAAAAAAATCATTTACCTTTAATACTCTTGCTTAGAATTTGTCCTTAGCGTATATTTGACCGTTCAAATTTAAGGCTGTTTTTTAAATTGGGTGCCAAAATTACAACATTGAATCCAAATATGCAAAAAGAAATTCAGGAAAATATTCAGGAAACTTTGCAAAAAGAGGCAGATGCGCTAATGAATATGGTAAGTTCGGTAGATTCCGGTATCTCTGAAGTGATTCAATTACTTTTTAATTGTCAAGGAAGACTGGTGATCACTGGAATCGGCAAGAGTGCTATTATTGCCCATAAAATCGTAGCTACATTGAATTCTACTGGCACCTCAGCACTTTTTATGCATGCAGCGGATGCTATTCATGGAGATCTAGGTATGATCAGCAAAGAAGATATTGTCATTTGTATTTCTAAAAGTGGAGATACACCGGAGATCAAAGTGCTGGCTCCACTTATCAAAGGATTTGGCAATACGCTGATAGCGATGGTGAGCAACAAAACATCCTTTCTGGCGCGCAATGCTGACTATATTATCCACTTGCCACTGGAAGCAGAAGCAGACCCTAATAATCTAGCACCAACCACGAGTACCACCTTACAAATTGCAATGGGCGATGCAATTGCTATTGCTCTTCTTTCAATGCGAGGATTTTCTCAAGAAAACTTTGCCAAATATCATCCTGGAGGTAGTCTAGGTAAGCAACTCTATCTGAGAGCAGGAGACCTTGCTGCTGAAAACGAACGACCAAAAGTCTATTTAGGCGATAACCTTCGCACCATTATTATGGAGATTTCATCTAAACGGCTCGGTGCTACTGCCGTGATGGATGATAATGAAAACCTAGTTGGTATAATCACGGATGGTGATCTGCGTCGGATGCTTGAATCAGGTCAGGATACAACACAGATAACTGCTGGTAATATTATGACTTCTATGCCGAAATCAGTTGAATACAACACTTTAGCTGTGGAGGCACTAACCCTGATGCGCAAGTACTCTATTACTCAACTCCCTGTTATGGATGGTTGTAGGTACAAAGGGATAGTTCATCTACACGATTTAGTCAGGGAAGGGATCATTTAGTGATAATCAAGAATAGTAACAAAAAAGGCAGCGGGATATCCGCTGCCTTTTTGTTAATTGAAAATGAAAACTTCTTAGAAAGTATATCTTGCTGCAAGCGCTCCGTATCCTCCACTAAATCCACTACCATATCCATTGATAAAGAAGGTAGGAATCCAGTCAGCACTGACATTGAGTGGAATGTCTGCAAATTTGTAATCCAGACCTAAAACACCTGAAATACCAAATGAAGTAGAACTTCCTGGATTAATAAAGCTAGAATCCCAAGACCAGAAATAAGCGTTAGCTCCAGCACCATAATACCATCTTAATCCACTTACGCTTGAGATATCATTGTGTATTTGATAGTAAGCACCCACATTAAACCAAGAGTAACCAGAATAGCTTCTGAATCCAGCTGTTGCCTCGAATGCACCTTTTTCAGAAAGGAATGTCTTATAAGAAATGGAAAGAGGATAACCTAGACGCAAACCTATTGCAGACTTATAATCCTGAGCATTAGTAGTTACTGAAAATAAAAAGGCAAATGCCAAAACGGTAAAAATTTTTGTTTTCATAATCCCTGAATTTTTAATTTTTTGGTTAACAATAATTGGCAAATATATGAATTATTTTAAATATAAATATTTTTATAGTCAAAAATTATAAACTATAAATAAAAATTTTTTACAATAAGTGTTTGAACCTTGGCCTACGTGGAGTGATGTTTCCGAATTGCTCTATTTTTGACTTTTCATAATCACTGAAATTGCCTTCAAAAAAGACCACGTGGGAGTCATCTTCAAATGCAATGATATGCGTGGCTAATCGGTCGATAAACCATCGATCGTGAGAAATCACCAAAACACATCCTGCAAAATTCTCAATGGCTTCTTCCAGTGCTCGGAGGGTATTCACATCGATATCGTTAGTAGGTTCGTCTAGCAGTAGCACATTACCACCTTCCTTAAGTGTCATGGCCAGATGCACTCTGTTGCGCTCACCTCCTGATAGCACACCTATCTTTTTTTGCTGGTCTGAACCTGAAATATTGAATTTACTCAGATATGCACGAACATTGATCTGAGTTTTACCTACCATGATGAGTTCCTGTCCTTTTCCGACAGCTTCCATAATGGTCAGATCTGGCTTAAGATCAGCATGAGACTGGTCCACATAACTCAAATGTACGGTATCACCGATGGTAATCAAACCACTATCAGGTGTTTGTTGGCCCATAATCATTCTAAACAGTGTGGACTTGCCGACACCATTAGGTCCGATGATACCTACAATAGCGTTTTTAGGGATAGAAGCAGAGAAATTATCAATTAAAACGCGATTGCCATAAGCCTTGGATATTCCTTCTATGTCGATGACTTTATCTCCCAGTCGGTCCCCTGGTGGAATAAAGAGTTCCAGCTTGGCCTCTTTTTCTTTGGTTTCTTCGTTCATCAGTTTGTCATAGGCATTCAGACGTGCTTTGCCCTTAGCCTGGCGACCTTTAGCGCCCATACGTACCCATTCGAGTTCTCGCTCTAACGTCTTTCTGCGCTTAGATTCTTGTTTTTCTTCCATTTCCAGACGTTTAGCTTTTTGCTCCAGCCAAGAAGAATAATTGCCTTCCCATGGAATGCCTTCTCCACGATCTAGCTCAAGTATCCAGCCTGCCACATTATCAAGAAAGTATCGATCGTGAGTCACAGCAATGACGGTGCCTGGAAAGTTTTTGAGATATTGTTCTAGCCAATGTACAGATTCAGCATCGAGGTGGTTAGTAGGTTCGTCCAGTAGTAAGATGTCCGGCTGACTCAATAGTAGTCGGCATAGCGCTACCCGACGTTTTTCACCGCCGGAACATACAGAAATGAGTGTGTCTCCTTCCGGACAACGTAGGGATTCCATGGCCACCTCCAGCTTATTGTCTAGATTCCAAGCATCATAGAGATCCATTTTTTCCATGAGTTCTCCTTGTAGTTCTATGGCTTTCATCATCTCGTCGTCGTCCATCGGCTCGCCCAGTTTGTTGTTGATATCTTCGTAGGCTTTGACTACATCCACAATGTGCTGCACACCTTCTTCGACTATCTGACGCACCGACTTGGACTCATCGAGTGTCGGTTCCTGTTCGAGATAGCCGATTTTATATTCATTGTCAAAAGTTACCTTGCCTTGAAAGTTAGTATCAATACCTGCAATAATCTTGAGGAGCGAAGACTTTCCGGATCCGTTAAGGCCAAGTACTCCGATTTTTGCCCCATAAAAGAATGAAAGCCATATATTTTTAAGTACTGTTTTCTGCGGAGGAAAGGTCTTAGTGACACCTTCCATTGCGAAAATAATTTTATTGTCTGCCATGCTTTTTATTAATTTGCTTGCAAAGATATAGTAATTAATTGAGAAAAGAGCACAGAGAAATGTACCAAAATATACTCCGGTATATGAGGAAAATTCTTATGACCTAAGTCCTGAAATGCTTTTGCCAGGAGCAAGACATTTGGAAGAAATATTTATAAAGCAAAATCTAAGATTTGCTTATTCTTTTGATAGTTGTGGAAGACTGTAAGAGAAACCAATGCTAATATCTCCTAAAAAATTGAACAAGGTAGTTTTACCACCCAAAGAATAATTTATTTTTTGTTTTTTGACATTTTGATCAGGGTATTGAGTAGTGGCATAAGAAACTCCCAGATTTAGGAAGTTGGGTGTAATCAAAAGCAAAAACTTATCAGTAAGCGCATATTCAAGGAGTGGATATGCATTGAGCGCAATCGTATTTGTGGCAGAGGATTTTTTATACTCGGTCTCATTTCCGGAAGCTGTTTTTTGAATTGTATGACTATAGTTCAAAGGGCTTTCCATATAGAGTTTGATATTTCCCCAGGTGTATAGCTTGTATCGCACAAAAACACCCAGACCATAACTTAGATCCTGCGTCTTTATGGTAGGAGTTGTTATCTGTGAATAGCCAATATTTGCTAGTCCTCCTAAAGCCAGTTTGTTATTGATCCAGTGACCCACTTTTGGCGATAAGCCGAAAGAAAAGGATGTGCTTTGTTTATTATTGGGATCGTTGACATTAGCATCTTCAATTAAATGGTTGATGCCAAAACTACCTGAAACAAAAGTCTGGCTGAAGCTAATGGAAAAGCTTAGTAATGCAGCAATTAGTGTGAAAATTCCTTTTTTCATAAATTTTTTTTAGAACGTTGCTTAATTATGTAACGTTTATTTTGTGTGAAATGCTGCCTAAAATTTATAAAATTAACGATTATTCCACGACGACAAATCTTGCGTAATAGGAACTGGAAGATGTTTTAAACTGCACGTGATACATACCTGGTAGATCAAACGTTTGATGGGATAACTTTTGGTTTAATGTGTTCAGGTTTACTTCCTGCTGAAAAAGTAATAAACCTACCGAATTATAAATCATGAGTCTGCCAATACCAGGGTCATTTTCTACTTCAATTCGGAAACTCTGGTGATGCCGAATGAGATTAGGTACGACTTTTATACCTTGCTTCAACTGTACATCTTGAGTTGCCACTAACTTTGGCCAAACTTGGATTTTGGAGCCATCAAATCCGATAGCAAATATCGATGTAGTTCCGTCTAGCATAGGTACCAGTGTTGTTTGATTTGTCAAATCTCCAGTACCGGTCAATGTAGCTTGGATTAAGATGTCGTCTTTGTCGTACGCTTCAAAAGCTACGGAGTTCTTCCATACGTTGTGGTCGATTTCCATGTAAGGATTGACAATGTCTGTATAGAGTTTATAACCTTCGCCATTTTGCCCGGTAAGTGTAGCTTTATTCCTGTACGTATCGATAGTCAGGGCGCTGATATAGTGAATGACAGGTGATACTGGTTGTGTAGTGAACTGGCTTTTGACTTCCTGAACAGCACGATTGATCTGATCTTCTGTTATGGTGAGTTGTCCTATCCCATAATCATCGATTTCAGTATCCACAGGTCGTAATAAGCCCATACGGATAAAGTAATCCGTCAAGTCTTCTTGAACTGCTGCACACGTGTTTTTATAGAAATTGAGCAACAAGGTTCCGTTGTCCAAATTGCTTTCGTCAGTATTGCGGACTTTTTCAGCTACATAACCATACCAATGGGCGTAGTCAATTGAGTCAACAAGAGGATTTTTATCAAAAGTGAGCGGTCTGGCATCTCGACATGCTCCAGCCAGTTGATAGTACAGTTGCAATTGCCAGAATGGCACAAGCACTCTGAAGGGATAATCTTCTTGTGTCTCTTGAATGTGTGTATCCTGCTGATAGAGTTCATTCAAAATGCTGTTGTATCGATTCATCACTCGAGCTGGTGAGCCGGTTGTGGAAAATCTCTCAGCTTCTAGGCGAGTATAGGGTTCCTTGGCTCTATTGAGATGGTAACTTGCCCAGACAGCATAGACATTATTAGTAACCTCAGTGGTTCCGATCCATTTCAAGCCAGGACGAATCTGGTTGACATGGCCAAATTCATGTGGAATACCCCATAAGTCTAATCTATTAGCATCAGTGATGGCTTCCGGACCCCACGTCAGATCGAGATGAATACCCTGGCCACCAGCATAATATCCGCCTCCGGTGCCAGATACCCCAAACATATGGTTGGGAACGTGGTGATTATACTTGTACAATCCCATCTGGATACGCTGCCAAAGTACAATACTATCGTATAATGTTATTAAGTGATGCCCATCAAATGGGGAATGCGTTTTTAAGGGTAGTCGGTCATAATTGAGATGGACGTAACTGCCGAGCAGGTCCACTTTTTTATAAGTATTTCTTGACATTAGGCGAACCCAGTCTTCGGAAGTGTGTACATTGATATCATAGTAACCATTGATAATGCCATTGACAATATTAACTCTAATTTTGTCGGCAACATCCGGGTGTGAAGAAAAGTAAGAAATATAGCCTAAACCAGCTCCGCGCATTACCATCACATTGAGTCCATTGTTGAGCTGGTAAGCGTAGTCGTCAGGATTTTCTTCATTGGCAAAATCCTTAACACGAAGATATACTGGCTCGGCACCGATGCCTTCAGCAAATGCTATTATGGTATCACCGCGACTGAATAAAATGCCTGTAGGATTTTCATAGGCATCATATCTAGATGTTTTGAGTTTGTCCGCTAGTGTGCTAAGAGATTCATAAGCCTGATAATCTCTACTTCGTATATTTCTGTCATAACTGCCTAAAAGCAAGCACTGGGCTAATGACTGGTAAAAACCGGGTTCCATTTTAACGATGTCCAGTGTAGTAACGTGTGATTGCACTTCATCATAGAGTGGTGAAGTAAAAATATCACTATATGGAAATGGCTCTTGTCCGGTATCGGTATTCTTTTGATAAAACTCCATCTCAGCACAGCTGACAAAGCCTTGCTCGCCTGAATGAACTACAATTTTAATATCTTGAGTTTGAATCGTTGAAGGGAAATTGACACGGGTATCTAGACCATTGAACCCGAAGTCATAGTCCATCAAGTAAATATACTCGTTCTGGACTTCATCTAGATAATAAATTGACGAAAGACCAAAGAATCCATTATAACCTTCCTTGCGCGGATAATATACAAGATAATCCACTTTTTCACTTTGTTCGAAGTGATAATTGAGTTCCACAGGCAAAGCTGAGTAGGCGTTATTCCAGTTGGAATGGTATAGGGTATTGAGGTTGCCATCAAAGCTTTTTTCGATATTTTCACCTGGTTGATAAGATGATGCAAACGAACCAGCCTGGCTGATCCTGAGCTTTTGATCTTCTGAGATCTTCAAGCCTTTTACACCGATGACACAGTCCACACTTCCATCTGGGAGTGCCGGACGGCTTGCGCCAAATACCATTTCTGCACATGATGAGAAGTCGCCAAAAGCCTTGGACACAGTGATGCGAATGGCATAAGGCTCATCAATAGCGAATGGAAAATGGTAGGACTTAGTACTGGCATCTATGCTCCATTCTATAGGAGTGGAATTGATCATCACAAATTGATCTGGATTTGATCTGGTAGCTGCAAAGACATTGATTTGTTCCCACATTCCGTTGTACTGATCTTGTCTAGGTGTGTACTGAATGCTGTTGATTTCGGGTACGAGATTACTAAAGTAAAAAGTCAATGTATCTGGCATACCATTCGTGTACCACTTGCTGTGATACATAGTTGTAAGATCGCCATCGATAGCATACTCTATCTCTTGCCCACTCTGGGCAGGCTGATACGATGTAGCATAATAAACCGGCATAGAATACTGACCATGTAGATTGCCGATGATAAAAATCAAAAAAACTAATACAAAAACTTGCTTGAAAACCAACATATGTAGTGTTATTAAAGTACTGAAAATCTATCCCTTTTATATACGGAATATTTTATTAGGAACAAATATAATTATTGTCATCGGTAAAAGAGGGAATGCAGATAAAAAAATGTGGGTTAGATAGGATTTGGTTTGACAACATTGGTTAATAATGAGTTCAGAGCATGCATAATCTAGATGGTATTAATAATTGCTCATTCATGATATACAGCGATGCGCTCGAATAGGGTAGCTGCGAATAAAATATAAATCAAGATAAAAGAATGTTGGTTGTAAAGCATTGCCATTGTCTAAGGCGGCCAGTTTTACAATGAAAAGGTCAATATCTCCATGATTGTATATTTTCAGACTTTAAGTGAATTGAACTCACATTGCAAAACCACATTCAGTAGGTAAGCAATAAATAATCTAGAAAGATTCGTCGGTTTTGTAAAATAGAAAATCAGTAGGTTATATCCATTTTTTCTTTTTGAATATCAGCAACATGAGAATAAAGATTAAAAGCATCACAGCTAGCGTATAGAAATAGCCATATTGCCACCTTAATTCAGGCATGTTGTCGAAATTCATACCATAAATACCAGCTATAAAGGTCAGTGGGATAAAAATACTCGTCATGATGGTGAGTACTTTAATGATTTCATTCATTTTGTTATTGATCGTTGCTATATAGATTTCCATGAGATTCCAGGATATTTCCCTATACACTTCTAGGTCATCTGCTATATGAACTATATGGTCAAATAGATCAGCAATGTACTTTTTTGTTTTCGATTTAATCAGATAATGATCTGTTCGAAGTAGCTGGGCAGCGATTTCTTTAGTTGGGTGTATGATCCTACGCAGACGGATGAAATCATGTTTTAGTTCTTGAATTTCCCTAATAGGCTCTTGTTGAATATTATTGTAAATCAGTTTGTCTTCCAAGCCTTCAGTATAATCACCAATTACCTGAATGATTGTATAATACTGATCTACAATAGCATCTATTATACTGTACCCTAAGTAATCACTTCCTTCCTTTTGGATCTGACCAATTGATCTATCTATTCTAGAATTAATAGGGCTAAAAATATCTTTTTCAGATTCTGTAAATGTTATAACATAGTTGCTTCCTATAACGATACCGATATGATCTGTCTGGTAATCATCATTTTCAAAATAAACGTATTTGAGTAGAATAAAGAGATAATTCTCATATTCCTCTAACTTTGGTGGCTGTTCAGTATCAGCTAAATCTTTAAGAACCAGAGGATGCAATTGAAAGGATTGCCCAATATTTGTTAATTTAGCTACATCACCGAAACCTCTAATTTGAAACCAATTGATATATTTATCATCAATATAAGTGGCTGCATTTTTTAAATTATCAATTTGGATGTCTTGCTGATCTGTTTCGTTATATTTGACCAAATGAATAGCTAATGGCAAGTCAGGCTTATTTCCGGTATAGACGACTTTGTCTGGGTGATTATTCCTACTTTTATTAAATTGTTTTCCTTTTGGCTTCAAATCGAGTTGTATTAATTGAATTAAAATCGTGTGTACTTTATCATTAACGGAGTAAACCTATAATTGTAGTATCTTTTTTATTATAACTTTTGTATGAAATAATTTTAGCTATTCGTAATGAAAACGCAAAGTACTTGAATAATGTAATTCACCCTTTGGTTTTGCTTTACAAATGTACATTTTAAGGATGGTTATTCAATGCCCAAATGATGGCTTTTTCTTTGGTAGCCCTAAAGATGGTGGAGTGCTTTTCTTTGGGCTCATCTGAGTACTTCCACGTTAGATTGTCAGGGGCGGAAGTGTTTAGGATTTCAGCCAGCGTACGGGTGTGTACGAAAATGTCCGTTGCACTGGATCCGGCAAACCATAGCTTTTTTTCTCCATGTGGAAAACTAGCTAAATGTGTATTTGCAGTCTTGACCAGATAATGATCATTCCACCATAGTGAAGGATCAAAAGCGATGTAAATATCAAATAAATCGGGCATAAGAAAGAAGGTCTCGATCACAAACAGTCCTGACAGTGACTCGCCGATGATGCTTCTTTTATCTGTTGTCCTATAACGTCGGTCAATTTCTGGTATAAGTTCATCTTTTATGAAAGACCGGAAATTTTTAGAGCCACCTACCACCGGCGCGATTGCTTTGTCACTTTCTACTGATGTAAATCCTGATAAATCTCTTCTTCTCTCTGTATTTTCGATACCTACGAGGATTAATGGCGGAATCTTTTTTGCCTTTACCAGCTCATTAAGAGTGTTGGCTATGTGTGGAAAATCTTCAGCGACAATACCACCGTCGGCCATATACATGACTGGTAAAGAGTCTGCTCCTGTTTTATAAGATTCCGGCATCCAGATATTAATGACTCTTTCTTCGCCGACAGACTCAGAATACATCTTAAAAGTGTCGTGTTCTGGCACGGGATCGTTGTATTGAGGTGCATGAGAACAACCATAAAATAGTTCTAAAATAAAAAATAAGGTAAAATAAAGATATCGCATTTAGTTTAGATTTAAAGATGTAGGATGCGTTTGCAATAATTCTGAAGTTCAAAAGTAAAAATTATTTGTACAGTGCAAATTATAAGCAATTCTTTTTTTTAATCTTCAGTAATTTGACAACAATAATTAGTTTGCTTTTGAGCAGTGCAGTTGTCGAACCTATGTTTGAATACTTTTGCGACACTCTGACGATCCGCACAATGCCAGTCTGTTTCTACTGCATCACCCACATCTTTTGAATAGGGTTTCATCGGATACGAAAAAAGAATAAAATCAATTGATACCGACCAAATTGAGATCATCAAAGGGAATGTTGAGGTATATCCGACTATTACTCGCATACTATGGGACATGATTATCTCTATTAGATTGGTTTCAAAATAGGGAGAATTTATAAATGAGATGAAATCGTAAGTTGCCGTTTCACTTCCCAAATATTATCTGAGTTCTCTTTTGATGATGACTTTTGTTTAATCAAAGAATAATACTTCTGCTGAGGCCAATGCGGCACTATTGCCAGAATTGTTTGGTATTTCGCTTCCATTCTTCAAGCAAATTATTAGAAACTATCTTTCCAAAAAAGTAATCAGGTACACTAATTTTTGGCTAAAGTTAAGCGTCCGATCCTTAGCGTTTGAATTAGTAAGTTGAATAGAAGGTGTACAACAAAAAAGCCATCATTTCTTTATGAAAAATGATGGCTTTTTTAGAATTTCAAAGCTATATTTTTTAGAAATAAAAGCTCAAGTTGAGGTTATAGCCTCGATTAAAAGTCTTAGTACCGACTGATTCACTGACTGTCGCGAGGCCATGGATGTATCTTGCATCAATTCTGGCACGGGATGAAATACTAAAACCAGCACCTACCTGAAAACCATAATCCCACTCTTTTGGACCATTAACTCCATCCTCTGTAAACTCTGATTCCAATACTGTTTTATTGCCGTCTGCGTCTGTGAGTTCATTTTTTGCCTTTCCTAGACCTTTGCCGACATATGGACCAGCTTGAGCATAAAGACTATTGACCAGTCTCATTTTGAGTAGAACAGGAATCTGCAGATAATTGATAGTGTATGAGCTATTTGATTTTGAAGTAGTGTTGCCTAGGGTGTATTCGGTTTTGGCACCATGCTGGATGTAATCTACTTCCGGCTGTAAAGCAAATCGGTCAGATAGCCGCAGATTATAAAATGCACCTACACTTATGCCGGGCTTTACGGTTGTGGAATAAATGGAAGACTCAGGGTCATAGCTTAGATTGGCTAGATTAATCCCGGCCTTGATACCTAACTGTGCATTTAGACTAAGTGCCATAAACATACCCAAAATAAAGGGTAAAACAATCAATGACTTATTCATAACTAATTTAATAATATGTGATAAAAAAATAATGTTTACATTGTAACGCTTTTATATGACGGGATAGTACTTATACTGTCACATATATACAGATTGACAATTTTATTTGTATAAAAAATGTTGATGCATTCCAACCTTATATCAGTTGTTTTCGTCATTATTGTGTAAATCAAGGCAAAATGATTAAAAATGAAGATCGTGGAGCTGCATAGGGATGTCCACAGCTGGATAAATAGTGCTATCCGTGGAGACAGAAAGGCGCAGAAGTTGATATATGAACAGTATTCAAGCAGAGTGCTGAGTATATGTCGTCAGTATATAGCTGATGATTTTACAGCTGAAGACCTTATGATTTCTACTTTTATGAAGGTATTCAGAAATCTGGAACATTATGCACAGAAAGGTGTGTTTGAGGCCTGGATTCGCAGGATTGCAGTCAATGAATGTATCACATACATCCGTTCAAGAAAGAAAGTGACCTACACTGAACCGGAAGAATGGGTGGCTATTGCGGACACAAAAACAGATGAAGGATTGATAATCAGTGATCTGCAGGCGATGCTAGACCAACTGCCGGATGGATGCCGGACCATTTTTAACCTTTATGCTATCGATGGCTACAAACACCATGAGATAGCAAAGATGATGGATATCTCCGAGGGTACATCTAAGTCTCAGCTGGCTTATGCTCGGAAGTTATTACAACAAGTACTTCACCAAAACAACATTTCAAACCATGGATAATCATCAGAATACAGATCAGCTGTTTAAAGATTATTTTGAACAAAGAACACTAAAGCCTACCGATACAGCATGGGATAGACTGGACACAATGCTTTCAGTAGAACGTCCAGTAACCATTCGAAAGCGAGTACCTGTGTACTGGATAGCTGCGTGTTTGGTGGCTCTGGTAGCTGCATTGGCTGTTTGGAGAGGTCAATCAGTTCGTCATCAGCTGCCAGAAACTGAGATTATTGCTGACAGGCCTGTACCATCATTGGAAACTAATGAATCGGCATTGGCGGTCAGTAATGAAAAGGAGCAGCCGGTAAAGGAATTGATGCAGTTTGATACCGAAAAGGTTAAGGCGCACACACCGATAAAAAGCGGTAATCATCGTATTAAAGATGAGCAAAGTGCAGACCAAATCACTAAAATAACCGTTGCTCATGACGAAACATTGAAAAGTACAAAACCAATTGAATCTAACAATGAACAAGACTTTCAAAAGGTGATGGCTTCAAATCCTATCACCCTTGAAATCAATGCTCAGGCATTGCTAGCATCAGTTGAGCAGTTGACTCCACGTCAAGAAGCTTCTGAGTCTAAACTCACTGCTATGTACGAAGTACGACCTGATCCGGATGAACTGTTAAAGGAGGCAGAGATGGAAGCATCGTCAGGATTACTTAAAAAATTGTTTAAGACGCTGCAAAGTGGATCAGAAACGATTTATACCGCCTGGGCCAACCGAAATTACGAAGAAGAACAATAATTTTTAACAAACCATAATTTTATCAATATGAGAGTATTTTTATGCACATGGATGCTCGTGGCGTCCGTATTTACATTAACCGCTCAGGTTGCTTTTGATCAACGCGTCAAGGAAATTCGACACGAGGTCATTCAAATTGCGAAAGAAGAAAAACAGATACTACAGAAAGAAGTCGAGACCATAAATAAAAGGGTAGAGAACAGAGAAATTTCAGTGGAAGAAGGAGCTCGGCAAAAACAAGATCGTACAGAAGTTTGTGCTGATAAGGTTGAGCAAAGAGTAGCACCTTTGATGCAAGAACTTCAGGAATTAATCAAAAAAGATATTGAAAACCCTTCTGGAAATGAGGAGGCAACAGATAGCAATGGTGCAGCTGAGGTGATGGCAGAAGTAAAGTCAGAAGTAGCAAAAATTAAAACAAAAAAGAAGGCCCCACGCGATGAAGCCCGAACCACGTCACAGTTTGTTTTTGGCTTTGGTCTCAACACAATATTGATCAATCAGAAACTGTCGTCTATCAATGATAACGGCATGAATATAGGGAGTGCGCGTTTTTACGAATGGGGCGCCACATGGAAAACCCGTCTAATAAAAAATTCGACTTTTTTAAACTTGAAATATGGTGTGTCACTCATGTATAATAACCTGAGACCGAATGACAATAATTATTTTGCCAAAAATGGGGATCAAACCACCCTCGGACTGTACCCATCAGCCTTGACAAATGAACCCTATTTTAGAAGAGTGCATGCAGTAGTGCCTGTCCATCTTGAGATGGATTTTTCAAAAAAGAAAGTGTACAATGATCAGACATACATTCGATCACAAAGAGGATTTAGGTTAGGTGTTGGTGGATATGCCGGGATGAATATTCAAACCAAACAAATCATCGAATATAAAGAAGATGGATTAAAACATGAACTCACATCACGTGGTAATTATAATACGAATGTATTTGTTTATGGCTTAAGTGCATATGTCGGTTATAAAAGTACAAGCCTGTATGCAAAATACGATTTGAACACTTTGTTTAAAAATAGCCCTGATGACTTTAATAATATATCTATGGGCATAAGGTTTGATTTTAACTAATAAATATAGAAGGGGCAGATGTTTTTGCAAATGTCCCTTTTCTTATTGTAAATAGTTGTTTATTTAAGTTTAAATTGAAGATTGATTCATATGATAGAAAATGGCTGCAGTAAGACGAATCTTATTGCTCAATTAAGTTCTAATGTGTAATTTGGGTTATATAGATTAATGCATACAATTTAATAGGAGCAGAAGTAAGATTTGTTGACCATGGTAGGTAATTTGGTAAGGCAATATTCTATTAATGATATGAAGTGCAATAAGCTATTGATTGAAGCGCCAGCAATTTTGAACAGAGTTATACAATGCTGAATGGAAAGTATAATCTTGGATAAAAGCATCAAATCATATTTCCAGCTAATGAAATCTTTTTTAACTTTGTCTTTTCATAATTTCGGATATAGTTTGGGACGACATAACGACAAAAATATCAAGGAAGTGCTCGGTGAGTTTATAGCTACCAATAAAAGAGTGGCTCACGGTTATTATACTTCACATATCGACGAAATATGGAAGCAGGAAATGGGTCATGTCATCAACAATTATACTTCTCGTCTGACATTCAAAGATGGAATACTGAATGTGTATCTAACCTCCGCACCACTCAGAAAAGAACTTTCTATGGGAAAAGATAAAATTAAAGATATTCTCAATCGTGCACTTGGTGCTGATCTGGTTCAAAATATTCAAATATTCTGAAGAATAACTTATAGCACTTCAGAGATATGACTTTTGATACGCTCGGAAAGTCTTTTTTGAGAAAATTTCCACACGATGAGACTCATTATAGTAATAATGCCACCTATAATTAAAAAACCTATGTAAGTTTTTCCGGTCAGTTCACCTAAGTAAAGAGCGGCTGAAATGGATAGGAATATCAGGGTAAATGCTGCTAGTATGAGTAGGATGATAATATGAATTACAGAGGCTAAAATGTCTGCTGTTTTTTTTGCAACAATATCCGCTAATTCATTGATTTGTTTTTTCGTGAAACCGGTGACTTCGTTGATGAGTCCATCGGTTTGCTCTAGTACAACAAATTTCAGAGAAGTGAATAGCGAAGAGCTAATGCCCTGTACATTCTCGTCCTGGCTGACTTTAGTTTTAATATATTTTTCGATCTCTTCTACTATTTTAAGTAGCGTGATTTTAAGTATATTCGCCCATTTTGAATTATTCATCATTAGCAGTATATGCACTATCATAAATACAATATTTATGCCATGAATAGATTTTGGCTAAGTGGATGGTTGTTGCATACAGATTTTGACTGATTTTCTCCGATACATTGAGTTGATTAAAATACTAAGATACTAGAGGAGTTCCTTTACTTATTATTTATGGAGCAGATGATCAATAAAAAAGGAAACCCTTGACTGGATTTCCTTTTTAGTTTTAATGGTTGATAAATTTAAAATTATTCACTCATGTATGATTCCATAGGTGGACAAGTACAAACTAAATTTCGATCGCCATAAGCACTATCCACCCTACCTACAGAAGGCCAAAACTTGCCTCTAGCAGCGATGTATGACAGCGGGTATGCAGCTTTGGTGCGTGGATAAGTGTACGACCACTCGTCGGACGTGACGACTTCTGACGTATGTGGAGCATTGGTCAGTACATTGGATTTTTCGTCCATCTCACCCGAAGCTACTTGATCGATTTCTTTGCGTATTTCCAGCATTGCATCACAGAATCTATCTAACTCAGCTTTGTCTTCACTCTCGGTAGGTTCGATCATCAGTGTTCCTGCTACTGGAAAGGACAACGTAGGTGCGTGAAAGCCGTAATCCATCAATCGCTTAGCGACATCTTCAGCACTGATGCCTATCGCCTTGAATGGGCGCAGATCTACAATCATCTCATGAGCGGCTCTACCATTTTCACCAGAGTAAAGGATGTCGTATGCTTTCTCGAGTCGTGCCTTGAGATAGTTAGCATTCAGGATAGCATATTTAGTGGCATCGGTAAGCCCTTTGCTACCCAGCATACGGATATAACCATAAGAAATCAGAAGGACGCTGGCACTGCCAAAGGGTGCTGAAGAAACTGCTTGGATGGCCTTACTGCCTCCGGTTTTAACCATAATATGGCCGGGTAGGAAGGGTGCTAACTTACTGTTAGCGCATATCGGTCCCATACCTGGTCCGCCACCACCATGTGGTATGGCAAAGGTTTTGTGTAGGTTTAGATGGCACACATCTGCACCTATAATGCCCGGACTGGTCAGTCCTACCTGTGCATTCATATTGGCACCATCCATATAAACAAGTCCACCGTTATCGTGGATAATTGTACATATTTCTTTGATGCTGGTCTCAAACACACCGTGAGTACTCGGGTAGGTAATCATCAAGCATGATAGATTGTCTTTATATTGTTCGGCTTTTGCTTTAAGGTCAGCTACATCTACATTACCTCTTTCGTCACAAGCTACTACAACGACTTCCATGCCACATAGCACTGCTGAAGCAGGGTTGGTGCCGTGTGCAGATGATGGAATTAAGGCAACATTTCTGTGGGTCTCATTTTTGTCAGCATGGTAGGCGCGGATGGTCAGCAAGCCGGAATATTCGCCTTGTGCACCTGAGTTAGGCTGTAGCGAGCAAGCCTCAAATCCAGTGATTTCTGAAAGATACTGCTCTAACTCAGTGATTATCTGTTGATAGCCATGCGTCTGTTCGGCCGGAGCAAATGGGTGAATAGCGCTAAACTCAGGCCATGATACTGGAATCATCTCTGTCGCAGCATTGAGTTTCATAGTACAAGATCCTAGCGAAATCATGGAGTGCACCAGAGAAAGGTCTTTGTTTTCAAGGTGTTTGATATAACGCATCATTTTGCTTTCTGTATGATAAGCTGAAAACACAGGATGAGATAATGCTGGTTCACTTCTTTTCATGGGGCTATTGAAAGTAGTGTACTTTTCAGAAGATGCTACTTTTCTACCGCTGACTTTGCTAAATACATCAACGATTTCAGAAATATTTTCCCAGTTGGTGGCTTCATCAGTAGAGATCACTATCGTATGATTGTCACCATAGAAAAAGTTCAAGCCATTGGCTAAAGCTTCGTTTCGGATGGCCTCTACATTAACTGCATCTGTCTGAATGGTGATGGTATCAAAGTAGTGGTGATTGATTACATGGTATCCTGCAGCTATGAGTTGCTCAGCTAGGGAAACCGTTCTGGAATATATATCTGATGCAATGGCTTTCAAGCCTTCCGGCCCATGATACACGGCATACATTCCGGCCATGATCGCTAGTAATGCCTGCGCAGTACATATATTGGAGGTAGCTTTTTCTCGCTTGATGTGCTGTTCTCTTGTTTGCAGTGCCATACGCAATGCTTGATGGCCGTGAGTATCTACTGACACACCGATGATTCTACCTGGAATAACTCTTTTATGCTCTTCTCTGGTAGCAAAATAGGCTGCATGAGGCCCTCCAAAACCCATGGGTACTCCAAATCGCTGGGTATTGCCCACAACAACATCTGCTCCCCAGTTGCCCGGTGCTTCGAGCAATACTAGCGACATGATGTCTGCAATTACTACAACCTGGATGTTTTTTTCATTACATGCAGCAGCAAATGCTTTGTAATCATGTACTTCACCGGTAGCATCTGGATACTGAACCATTACACCAAAATAGTCGTCAGAATAGTCAAAATCTTTCCAGTCGCCAACCACTATTTCAATATGCAGTGGTGCTGCGCGGGTGATTGCCACTTCAAGCGTCTGCTTAAAGATATTGCGGTCAACAAAAAACTTTCTTGCAGGCTCGTTTTTCCTTTTTTTATTGTGTATTCCTTCTACCATTGCCATTGCTTCCGCAGCTGCTGTGCCTTCATCGAGGAGAGACGCATTCGCTACAGGCAGGCCAGTTAGTTCAGATACCATGGTCTGAAAATTAAGAAGCGCTTCTAGTCTGCCCTGAGAAATCTCAGCTTGATAAGGTGTATATTGAGTGTACCAACCTGGGTTCTCAAAAATATTTCTCAAAATTACTGATGGCACAATAGTGTCATAATATCCTTGGCCTATATAACTTTTGAATACTTTGTTTTTAGAAGCAATCTTCTTGAGCATATTTAGATATTCATACTCTGACAAGGCTTCTGGGAGTTGAAGATTTTCATGCATTCTGATACCATTCGGTACAGTCTGATTAATGAGGGTATCTAAAGAGTCAACACCAATGATTTTTAGCATTTCACTCAGTTCAGCATCATTGATTCCTATATGCCTTTCGGCAAATCCATTTAAGTATTGAGAAGACATTTCCATTTTTTTAATTTGAAATAAAATGATGTGCGAAGATAAGACTATTTTGTAATTTTTAATCCATGATTTGCCCTATCATCTATGATGATCTAAGACGTAAATATTTGCTGTTTTAATTTGACAGAATTTTTCTTTCCATTGAGCTCAATGATCCCAATCACTGAAATATAAAAAGCCTCAAATAACTAGGTGCATTTGAGGCTTTTGTGACTCCGGAAGGATTCGAACCCTCAACCCTCAGAGCCGAAATCTGATATTCTATCCAGTTGAACTACGGAGCCATTTTTGGCGCGGCAAAGATAGAATATTTTTTGAAAATGCGTACAGTGAATTGTTTTTTTAAATTGAAACGGGATTGGGCATGTGCATGATTCTGGTAACAATAATGGTGATTTTACGTTATTTGTATGAATGCAAATATTTTTTTTTATGCTTTTGTTATTAATTAAGTTTTTGTTTTTAAATATATTAGCCGGTGTTCCTGCTTTTGAGGGTGTTGGAGCGGTGGCTTATATAGGTGTTGATAATGAGATCAGGATTAATCTAAACGGAAATCTCAGCGAAGACATAGAAGTTAAATCAAGTGCAGGTACATTGTTTAAACGAAATGACAGTACTTATGTATTGGTCATCAATCAGCCAGAAGAAGAGATTAAGTTAAAACTATATTATAAAAAGATTATTTGTGATATGAAAACGCTAAGAGGCGATAGAATGCCTGCTCCTGTGTTGCGTTTTGAAAATGAAAAAGATGGCACATTTTCGAGAAAAAATTTTAAAGATTTAGGCAAGCTGCAATTCTTTTATCCTGATGTTTTTCCAGCAAATCAAAGAGCAGAGGTGGTTTCATTTTATATCATGATGAAAGATGCCAATGGTCAGATCATCTATAGAAATAACCTTAGAGGTGATCACCTGGATGCAACTAGTATGAACTATTTTCAAAAACTGATGTCTGGTGGAGCAATAACTATCAGTAATGTGATTACCCAAAATCCATATTCAGGTATGCGAAATAATCAAGTTAATAAGACTGTTGAAATCATAGATTAATTTCAGCCAATTTGGCTCTACTTTTGGTCATCACCATTATCATATTTTAGTCAGCAAAATAAATTTACATATTATAATTTAATTATATGTTTAATTAAATGGTAATAAGCAGATAAAAAATATAAAATATTTTTAAATTGTTTTTGTTGATTATCAGTTAATTATGACGGAGCCTATGAATTTACTACATTTAAGGCATAATTATTGATTGTTTACATCTAAGTGACGATAAAAGCCGGAGATGATAATTTACATTTCTTACTAATTGTCACAGTATTGATGCTTAGGATAGTGAATATATCCTGAATATCTGGCTTTAATTTTCATGAGTCATCACTTTACTTCACTGATGAGATTCAACTCAGTCATGAGATGGGTATGGCTCTGCATTATCTGCTGGCTTTGGCCACTGTAAAAATGATTGATATTTATGAACATAAAATTCATTGCAATATTATGTTGCCTGATATTTCTTTGTAGCTTGTCAGCGCAAAATTCGGTGATCCATCCAGCTATTCAAGTTGTAAAAGCTAAGGAGATTTCTAGACCAGAGAAGGTAGCGTTATTTAAGCCTATAGCTGATCGTAGCAGCGAGGTTTTATCAGTACTTCAATCCTATACCTTGATGTCTCTTGACAATGAAGCTTTAGGGAAATTGACCAATCAAAAGGCTCCATTCATTGAACTATCCATTCCTACACCAAATCAAAAAGATATAGAGGTAGAGCTGGTGGAAGTACATCCGTTTTCACCTGATTTTAAAGTTAGGATCGCTCCTTCGATGGAGGAAGTTCAGGTTGGTCAAGGCGAATATTATCGTGGTATAGTTAAAGGCGAGGAAGGTAGCATTGTAGCATTATCCATAGTGGATGGAGAGGTGGCAGGCTTGATTTCGAGTCCTTCATTATCTGGCAATATGGTTATAGGCAAATTAAAGCAATCGGATAATTATGTCATTTATGAAGATCATCAGATCAATGGAAAAAGTAATTTTAATTGTTTAACAGCGGACTACCAGATAGCATATACGCCAGAGGAATTACGGGGTATTTCATCCGGCTCTAGAAAAGAAAATGATTGCATTCGTATCTACTTTGAAGTGGATTATGATATTTATGTTGACAAAGGAAAAAATGTAGAGAATGTTTCATCCTTTGTCACTGCCATCTTCAATCAGGTAAGTATGCTCTACGCTGCTGAAGATATCAATATTGTACTTTCGGAAGTTGTGGTTTGGACACAGCAGAGTCCTTATACTGCGACTACAGCTTCAGGTATGCTCAATCAATTTACAGGTTATCGCCAGGGTTTCAATGGTGATCTGGCACAACTACTATCATACAAAATCGGCGGTGGTATTGCATATATTGATGGCCTTTGTAAGTCAAATCCTGACTACAGTATGAGTTATGCTGGTATCTATAATTCCTTTCAGAATGTACCAACGTATAGCTGGACCATTGAAGTAGTTACTCATGAGCTGGGACATTTATCCCGGATTATGCATTAGAAAAATAAAAAACATCCGGTGTTGTATCTATTTTTGAAAATAGTCCATCCATCCACTGTCTCTTTTTGACAGGTAAAGCCAATTTCAGAACCTTTCTATTGGCGTGTTTT
>WBZO01000913.1_pt1 | contig 52980 bp, 58 predicted proteins | sample 5204261 | NCBI WGS metagenome assembly WBZO01 (sample SAMN12412400, study PRJNA552823) | activated sludge metagenome | isolation source: activated sludge from anammox sidestream of wastewater treatment plant... | place: USA: North Carolina | collected 2017-09
TGGGGATGCGGCCGGATGGCGCTTCGACCGTATCGCCGCCGCCTGGAGCCGGTTAGATGTGGCCGCCGGCACCGGTCCACCGCGCCGATTCAACATCTTGATTAGATGGGACAACGGGATAAGCCTTAAAAATTTAACGTTTCAACAGATAACCCGGCGAATTGCTGACGATCAAGGGGGGTAGACGAATGAATCGTCGCACCTCGGACCTGCTTTCCGGCTGACATGAACTTGCGTCGCCTGAAAAACATCTGTGGACGAATCAACCGATCTTTTTTGAATCAGGCAGTTAGCGGATGAATCCGGAGCAGAGTCATCGCAACGCAACAGGCTCGCGGCCAGACGGCCACACTCGATTAAAAATTTCGCATGGTTAACGGCGCAGCGCCCGAATCCCGCCCGGCCGCGACAAGTTCGCGCAGCGCCTCCACCGTCTCACGATCCATGAGCACGGAAGATGTCAGTTCAGCGACGGCTGCGGCCGGCGAATTTTGCGTTCTATAGGTACGCGGACTGACGAGCGCGACAAAACCATTGGCGACAACGATAATGCGCGCCTCGCGCCGGACCGGCCGCTCCGGATCGTCGAGAGTGCGCATGCCGTTCATCAGCTCATGCGCCTCGCTCAAAACGGCGCCGATCGGCAGGTCGAAGGGAACTTGCGCCAGCAAATTCAACCACTTCCTGCCGCCTGTGGAAAATTTCAGCCTTTCGTCCGGCGCCAGCGCGCCCGCCTTCGTCAGCAGTTCGTCCGAGACGAAGAGCTTGCCGACATTGAGGAGCGCGCCCGCGATTTCCGCGGTTTCGATTTCTTCGGGCCCCGCGCCAGACGCGCGGGCAAGATCGGCAGCGAGCGCCGCCACCCGGCGCGAATGAGCGGCCGCGCCCGGATCGCGCTGGTCGATGGCATCGAGAAGAAGATCAGTAAGCGCCCAGTAGAACCGCGCCTTCTTCTCCCTCTGTTCCACGGCATCCGTAATATCGTCGATGCTCAGAAGCGCGCCGCCCTTTTCATCTCCGCCTCTGAAGGGAGCGGCCGTCACCGAGAGGGCGCGCCCGCCCGCGTCGCGGATTTCGCCGACATTCACGATGCGCCCCTGCCGGTCGCTCTGCTCGGCGGCGCGGAGGGCGGCGTCCGCCATCTCCGCCGGCAGCGCCGCGCCGAGCGGCCTGCCTGCCAGCAGCGCCGGTTCGGCCCCTGCCTCCCCGGCAAAGCGGGCATTGGCGAAGACGATGCGCTTGTCGCGGTCGGCAAGGACGAGGCCGCCCGGATAGGTGTCGGCGACCATCTGCAACATGCGCTCGCGGCGCTGAAGCGCGGCTGCATGCGCGCGAGCGACAACCGCGGCCTCGACGGCGTTCACGCTCACACCATGCCGCCACAGCGCGAAAACGCCGGCAATGACCGCGAGAAGGCAGAAGAGAAGGCTCACGAGAAGCGTGCGGAGGCGCTCCGTGACTCCGCCGAGCGCAAGTTCGCCATCCACATGGGAGACGGCGACAAGGGATGAACCGGCGACGGGACTTGCGACCAGCAAGGCCATCCGCCCGTCAGGGCCTGGACCGGCCTGCAGCGTGCCCGGGGCGCCCGCCGCCTCCAGCAGTCCGGCATCGCCCTTAGCGTCCTGCCGGAGCAGGCGAGCCGCCTCCCCGCCGTTGCGCCCGTCGAGCCGGAACGTGCCCTCGGCTCTGCGGTCGAGAAGCGTGACGCCCACATCGAAACCGCTTCTGGCCTCCAGCACCCGGAAGAACTCCTCGCCGAGAGGCGAGGCGGCGACGAAGTAGCCGACTGGCGTGGCATCCGGCGATTGGGCCTGCATTGCCGGGACCGGAGCGACGAAAGCCATCGCCGCGCCGCCGTCCCCGAAAACGGGCAGGGCCCCGCCCGCGGCCTTCACTTCCGCGAGCCGCGCCTTGATCGCCTCGAAGGAAGGCGAATAGCCGGGGCTCGATGCGACGAGCGATCCGTCGGCGGCAAAAAGCGCCACGCCGCCTGACCTTGCCGACTGGTTCGCAGGGGAAGCGCCTGCGGGACCGAAGGGCGCGCGCAGCCCGAGCGAGGCGACATAGCTGCCGACGATGGCCCGCTTCGCCTCGCCCTCGGCCACGAGGCTGCCATCGCCCCCGGCAAGCGCAAGCTCCGACATGTATATCTGCACGGACGGGTTGGAGGCCGCGCTCCGCAACGCGCGCTGGCGTTCGGCCATCCACTCTCCGGCCGCGCCGCTGATGCCCGAAGCCGAGGCGGAGAGGCGGTCTTTCCAGCGCTGAAGCTCGAAATCCCGCTGGTTTCCCACCAGCCAGAAGATCCACCAGATGGCGAGCAGCGCGGCCAGAACGATCGCCACGCCCGCCCAGAGCGCCCCCTTGCTGCGCCGCATCCCGGAAAGCCCGCGAATTCGCACTCGCTCGTCCTTTCTGCCGGCCGCGCGCCATCGCGCAGGGTCCGATTCCGGCGGATGATTAGAATCAGAACGATTTACGCAACCCGGCCTTAATATCACCAGCAGCAAAATCGCATGAGGCAAATCGGATTCATTCCCTCATGCGGCTCGCAGGTTTCATTCTTGCCACCGGCATGGCGCTTGGCGCCTTTACGGGCGATCTGCGCGCTGCGGAACTGTTCGCTGAAGGGCCGGGCTCGTCCGATTTCGCCATATTTCCCGGCTGGCAGCGGGTCATGTCGCAAACGGCGAAAGACGTTACCGCCGCGAAGCCCGCGCCTGCGAATTTCACGCCCGCGAAGCCCGAGCCCGCGAAAGCAGCATGCGCCGCCGGTCAGGACTGCCCCATCGAGCGCTGGAACGCCTTCATCGAGGAAACGCGCAAACTGCCGAAGGATCAGCAGCTCGAGGCCGTCAACAAATGGGCGAACGCCCGCCCCTATGCCGAAGACTGGGCGAACTGGGGACTGCCCGACTACTGGGAAACGCCGAAGGAATTTCTGACGCGCGGCGGCGACTGCGAGGATTATGCGATCGCGAAATATTACACGTTGGTCCGGCTCGGCTTTTCGCCGGACGATCTTCGCATCGTCGTCGTTAACGATACCAACCTCGAAATGTTTCACGCCGTGCTCGCCGTCCGCAGGCAAGGCGCACCGACCGTCCTTCTCGACAACCAGATGCCGCAAGTCGTGCCCATGGCGCTCATGAGCCATTACCGGCCCTTCTACTCCCTCAACGAGAAGGGCTGGTGGATGGCCGACGAGCCGCAGGTCGCGCTCAATATCGCGCCTCGACGGGATGAGATTTTCGCCGCCGCCGGCCGGTGACGCGCAGAATCCGATAGCGAAGGCAGCGGGAGGACCGGCAACGGGGTTCAGCCTGCGGGCCCTTTATGCGCCCGCGGCCCCCTTATGCAAATGAGCGGCTTCAAGCTCCTCAAGCGTCGCCAGCGCCAGACTGGAATGGGCATAGGCGCCACCGGCGCGCATTTCCGCCGCAACCCAGATCGCTTCCATGATCTCCTCCGGGCTCGCTCCGGCGCGCTTTGCCGCCTTGGTGTGGCCTTTTATGCAGTAGGGGCACTGCGTGACATGGGCGACGGCGACCGCGATCAGCTGCTTGGTCTTGCCCGGCAAGGCGCCATCCCTGAAAACAACCTCGCTGAAGGCCCGGAAGGCCGCTTCCGCATCGGGCGCCAGGCTGCGGCGCTTGTCGGCAAGCGCCTTTGTCGGATTCGGATAAAGAGTGTCACTCATGGATCGGCTCCTGTCGTTTCTGTCGCGGACGGGGTGAAGACAGAAAAATCGTCGCGCCAAGCCATGCTGCGCCGCCCCGGATTGCCGGTCAAACAAATATGCATTAAAAATGCTTGTTATGACGCCGACCGCCTGCATTGTGGCGCGCGCCACCCGCCCATATGCCGGAGGACAGGATGGACTTTCCCGCCTTCTTTGCCGAAACGCCCACCATCACGCTGCGCGATCCGCTCGCCATCTTTCTCGGCGCCTCGAAGAGCGGCGTGATCACATACACCTATGCCGATGCCGTGAAGCTGGCGGGCCATTCATGCCCCACTGTGGCCGGCGCCTATCTCATGGTGCGCCGCGGCCTTCATCATCTCTATGGCGAAGAGATGCCCGAACGCGGCGGCATCGAGGTCTATCTGGGCGCCCCGCGCGACCAGGGCACGACGGGCGTCATCGCTGCCATCGCCACGCTTCTGACCGGCGCGGCGGCGGAGACGGGCTTTGGCGGGATCGGCGCATCACGTCGTTTCTCGCGCCGCGATCTCCTGCATTTCTCCGCGCCGGTCGACGGTCTTCTGGCGCTTCGGCGGCGCGACAATGGCCGCGGCGTCCTTCTCGATCTCGACATGGACCCCGTGCCGGCCGCGCCCGAAATGGGGAGCCTCTTTCCCCGGGTCGCGGCGGGACAGGCTGATGAAGACGAGGCGCTCCGCTTCGCCACGCTCTGGCAGGCGCGCGTGGCACGCATGCTGACCGAGCATGCCGACGATCCCCATCTCGTCCGGCTCAGCGAATGGCAAGCCACGAACTGAGCACATGGATTCGGTCTACGGAATATATGTGCGGACGGGTCCGCGAAGAGGAATGGAAGGAGACGGCATCGCCAACATGACCTGTTCCGCGCTTGTCATCCTGCATATCTTTGCCGCCATCATGTTTGTCGGCACGGTTTTCTTCGAGGTGCTCATCCTCGAACCCGTCCGCAAGACCAGCGCCCTGTCAAAAACTGGCATTTCGATTGCCTGTTTGTGCCGCCCATCCTAATGTCAGGGCCGATCGTCCCTTGAAACGGGCCAGACGGACGCGAAATGCTGAAGCGCATCGCCTGCGCAAAAAGCGACAAGGCAGAAGATGCGCTCGAGAAGGGCGACGGGCCGGAGAATCACACTTCCGATCAGGGCATCACGATCTATTGGTGGATGGCGATCATCGTCGGGCTCGTCCTGTGGGCGGGCCTGATCGCGGTGATCATTTGGTTCGCATACGCACTTTCGTGATCCGCCTCGCTGGCGCGAAACCGCGGCGGACCGGGCTGCCTGTTGCGGCGGAACGGCCCCGATTGCATAAAGACGGCTTCGTGATGAGTGCATCGGGGGACGAAATGGCTTCTGGAAGCCGGCCGGATCCAACGCAGGAGAGTTCCGGCCTCGCGGGCATGTCGCCTGCCTATTTCGGGCTGGTGATGGCCACCGGCATCGTCTCTCTCGCCGCCTTCATGCTGGGGCACAGGCCGCTGGCCATGGTCCTTTTCCACCTCAATGCCGCGCAATACGCCCTCTTATGCGTGCTTTACGCGCTGCGCGCCTGGCGCCATCCGCGGCAATTCTTCGGCGACATGCTCGCCCATGCGACCGGCCCCGGCTATTTCACCGCCGTCGCAGGCACCGGCATCCTCGCCAGCCAGTTCATGATTCTGCAAGGCGACACCACCATGGGCAAAGTCCTGTGGCTTCTCACCGCCGTGCTGTGGCTTGCCCTCACCTACACCATCTTCGTGGGCTTCACCGTCAGACGCGAGAAGCCAACACTCGACAAGGGCATCAATGGCGGCTGGCTGCTGGCGGTGGTGGCCACACAAGCCCTGTCGGTGACAAGCGCTCTGCTGGCGGCGCGAAATGGCGTGCCCTATCGTCTGGAACTCAATTTTCTCGCGCTCGCCACATGGCTGTGGGGCGGCATGCTCTACATCTGGATGATGGCGCTGATCTTCTATCGCCACAATTTCTTCCGGCTCTCGCCCGACGAGCTGACACCGCCCTACTGGATTAATATGGGCGCCATGGCGATCTCGACGCTCGCCGGATCGCTGCTGATCCTCAATGCACCACAGGCGCCGCTCCTCGCCTCGCTGGCGCCCTTCCTCAAGGGCTTCACCATCTTCTACTGGGCGGCCGGCAGCTGGTGGATCCCCATGCTGCTGCTGCTCGGGGTCTGGCGTCACGGGCATCAGCGCTTTCCCCTGCGCTACGATCCACTCTATTGGGGAGCGGTCTTTCCGCTCGGCATGTATGCCGCCTGCACCTGGCAACTCGATCAGGCCATTGGGCTCGGTTTCCTGGCCGGGCTGACCCGGGCTTTCTTCTACATCGCCCTTCTGGCCTGGACCCTCACCTTTGCCGGGATGCTGCATGATCTGGCGCGGCGGCTCCGGCACAGGCTCGTCGACCCATCGTGATGCCAGAAGCCGGGACAGGCGGGGAGCAGCGCAAGGATGCGGCTCGGCTTTCAGCGGACGACTATGAAAGTGGGAATGGTGCCCAGGGGCGGAATCGAACCACCGACACTGCGATTTTCAGTCGCATGCTCTACCAACTGAGCTACCTGGGCGGCGCTCCGGCCGGGGCGAGCCCGGGCGGCGAGGCTCGCGGGTTATAAGAGATTGGCCGGGGCCTGTCCAGTGCGGAGGAGAGGCGGCGGACGGGAAAAAAACATTGGTGCCAGAGGGGCTTGGGACGCTCAATCCTGCTCGCCGTCGCCCCGCCCCGCGCCCTCGTCCCATTCGTCGGGCGGCTCGACGGCCGGGATGGCGTAAGCCCCCTTCAGCCAGCGATTGAGATCGACATCCGCGCAATGTTTCGAGCAGAAGGGGTGGAATTCCGGCGCCGATTTCTTGCCGCAGATGGGGCACGGCCTCGAGGCACGCAGCGGCACCACCTTGCCGCCCGCCGCCTTCGCTCCACCCTGCCCGCTCATGCCTGGACGGCCCCGACGTCAATGCGCTCGCGGCTGAAGACAGGCTCGGCCACGAGGCTCAGATTGACCGCGATCTTCGCGCGCAGCCTGTCGATGAGATAGGCGTTTCCGCGCTCGAGCCAGTCGATCACCTCGGGTGCTGCGCGCGCGACGATGGCGCGGCCGGGCGAGGCCTGCGCCTCGCTCGCCACCTTGCGCAGAAGCTCGTTCGCGACCGTCGCGCAGGTCTTGCGGCGCGGGCGGCCATTGGCATAGGCGGGCTCGGTAAGGAGCTTGTTCAGCGGCTCGCGCACGCGCTTGCGCGTCATTTCGACGAGGCCGAATTCCGACATGCCGGAAATCTGCGTCGGCACGCGGTCATGCGCGAAGTTGGAGTTGAGCGCGTCGAGAACCTTCTGGATGTTCGCCGGATCGTTCAGGTGAATGAAGTCGATGACGATGAGCCCGCCTGTACCGCGCAGGCGGAGCTGATAGGCGATCTCGTCCACGGCTTCGAGGTTGATCTTGACGCTCGTCTCCTCGAGCCCCGTCGCGGCCGTATAGCGGCCCGAATTGACGTCGATCGCGGTCAGCGCCTCGGTCGTCTCGACCGTGATCCAGCCGCCCGATTTCAGCTCCACGCGCGGCTCCAGCGCCTGCTCGATCTCGCCCTCTATGTCATAGAGAGAGAAGAGCGGCCCCGGCCCGTTGAAAAGCTGGATGCGGTCGATGAGTTCGGGCATCACGCGGCGCGCATAGCGCTGCGCCTCGCCAAAGGCTTCCGCATCGTCGATGAGCACGCGGCCGGTCTCGGTGCTGACATAGTCGCGCAGCGTCTTCGACACGGGATCGAGATCGTGGAAGACGACGCAGGGCGGGCTCGAGCGCTTTTCGATCTCGCGCAGCTTGCGCCATTCCTCGGCGAGCATGCGCGCATCGGCGGCGATGTCATCGACGGTGGCGCCGATCGCCGCCGTGCGCACGATGAAGCCCGCAGGCTCGCCCGTGACGCCCATCGAGCCGAAGCGGGCGACCATCTCCTCCACCAGCGCCGTCAGCCGGGCGCGCTCGTCCTCGTCCTCGATGCGGCGCGACAGCGCGACGCCCGACTGGTTCGGAACCAGCACGAGAAGACGGCCGGGAATGGTGACATTGGCCGAAAGCCGCGCGCCCTTGTCGCCGATCGGGTCTTTCGTCGCCTGAACGAGGATCGTCTGCCCCTCGGTCACGCAGGCGCTGATCGGCGGCAATATGCCTTCGTCGAGATGGGTCAGCTCGCACAGGCAGCGCGCCTCGCGCGCGCCGAGAAATCCCGCCCGCTCGAGGCCGATATCGACAAAGGCCGCCTGCATGCCGGGCAGCACGCGCTGGACGCGGCCGAGAAAGATGTTCCCGAGAAGCGAATGTCCCGCGCGCCCCGTCTTGGCCTTGAGGTCGTCCTCCATGGTGCGCTCGAGAATGAGCTCCACGGGGCGTCCGCTCTCGACGATCGCTACGCGCGTCTCGCCGGGCCCAACATTGATCAGCACTTCCTCGGACATGCAATCCCTTGCGACCGCCGGCGCTTTCTTCGGACGCGCCGGATCAATCAAGCTCTCATTCGACCGGTGGCTACTCTAACACTCTTGTCAGCGGCCTGGGTAGAGAGCGGGGGCGGCGCCGGAAAGGAGGGACGCCGTCTCGAAGAGGGGCAGGCCCACCACGCCCGAATAGGAACCGGTCAGCGCGCGGACGAAGGCGGCCGCCCTGCCCTGAACGGCATATCCGCCGGCCTTGCCGTGCCACTCGCCGGAGGCGAGATAGGCTTCGATCTCGGCAGCCGAAAGGCGCTTGAACGTCACCCGCGTCTCGCTCACCCGCTCGGCCTGCCGCCCGTCGGGATGGACGAGCACAACCGCCGTATAGACACGGTGAGCCCGGCCGGACAGGAGCGCGAGGCAGCGCGCCGCCTCCGCCTCGCTCTCGGCCTTGGGGAGAAGGCGCCGCCCGCAGGCGACGACCGTATCGGCCGCCAGCACCAGCGCGCCGGGCTCGCGGCCCGCCACGACCTCAGCCTTTTCGCGCGCCAGGCGCCGGGCATGGGCGCGCGGCAGCTCGCCCCGCGCCGGCGTCTCGTCGAGATCGGCGGCGGCCACGGCATCGGGCACGACGCCGATCTGCTCCAGAAGGGCGAGACGGCGCGGGGATGCGCTTGCGAGGATGAGTCGGGGCTTTGCTGGAGAGGTCATCTCGGACGGCGCCAGGGGCACGCGCTCACGCGGAGAAACCCCGCCATGCGCTTATTTGAAGCGATAGGTGATCCGGCCCTTGGTGAGATCGTAGGGCGTCATTTCAACAAGCACCTTGTCGCCCGCGAGCACGCGGATGCGGTTCTTGCGCATCTTGCCGGCGGTGTGGGCGATGACTTCGTGATCGTTCTCGAGTTTGACGCGAAACGTCGCGTTCGGAAGCAACTCCGTCACGACGCCCGGAAACTCAAGCAGCTCTTCCTTGGACATTCAAATTCCTTCGAGATTTGGCCGGGAGAATGAGCACAAAGCCAGCCAAAATCAAGAGGGAGAGGCGACTTTTGACCCGCTAAATGCGCGCAAACCCTTGATTTAGCGCGGGATTCAGCGCTCCGCGCCGCCTGTCCGGGCCTTTTCGCCGCCCGCGAAGCGGCCCGAGATCATCCGTCGCAGCTCCTCGCGGAGCTGGCGATAGGCGTGGAGCTTCTGCTCGCGGCTCCCCCGCTCGCCCGCGGCGAAGGGATCGATGGTCGGCCAGAACTCGATTTCGACCGCCTCTCCCCGCAGCTCGGCGGAGATGCGCTCGCGCGCCTCCTCGGTCAGACAGATGACAAGGTCGAAGGAGCCGATGCCGATATCCTCCACGCTCATCGGCCTGTCGGCGGCCATGTCGACGCCGATCTCGTTCAGAACCTCAAGCACGAAGGGATCGCGCTCGGTGGGCGCGAGCCCTGCCGAATCGACATAGATCCGCTTGCCGCAGATCGACTTCATCAGCGCCTCGGCCATGGGCGAGCGCACCGAATTCAGATTGCAGACGAAGAGCACGGAACCCGGCTGCGTCCTGGAACTCATAGGGCTCAACCTTTGATGTGCAGCACGCATATCAGCGTGAAGAGCCGCCGCGCCGTGTCGAAGTCGATATCGACCTTGCCGTCGAGGCGGGACTTCAGAAGCTGCGATCCTTCATTGTGAAGGCCGCGCCGGCCCATATCGATCGCCTCGATCTGCGCGGGCGCCGCCGTCTTGATCGCGTCGTAGTAGCTCTCGCAGATCAGGAAGTAATCCTTGATGATCTTGCGGAAGGGCGTCAGCGACAGCATGACCTTGCCGTGCGGCGTTTCCTTGTCGAGGCGGATGTCGAAGACGAGCCGGTTTTCCTCGATCGCGAGATGGAGGACATAGGGCCCGCCGGGGCTGCCGACAGGCGCGAAGCTGTTTTCCTCCAGCAGATCGAAGATGGCGACCTTGCGTTCGTGCTCGACATCGGGACTGCGGCGCACGACCGTCCGTTCGTCGAGCACAAGCTCGGCGATTCTGAAGGTCGATCTGTCTCGCGAACTGTCCATGCCCTCGTCTGTGGCTCTCTTGCAGGCGCTCGTCACTTTAAGCCGATTTGACGGACCGAAGCGAGCGGGACGGCCGGATTGCCCGGCCCTGCCCCGCATCGAGATGAAGGATTTCGGCGTCCGGCCGAATGACCCGATGGCGGGCGGGCCTATTTATTGAGCCGGATCGACACCGATCTGCCATGAGCATCGAGCCCCTCGGCTTTCGCGAGCGCCACGGCCGCGGGCCCGATGGCGGCAAGGGAAGCCGGATCGCAGCGCACGATCGAGGTGCGTTTCATGAAATCGAGCACGTTGAGGCCCGAGGAGAAACGCGCGCTGCGCGCCGTCGGCAGGACGTGATTCGATCCCGCCACATAGTCGCCCACGGCCTCGGGCGTGTAGCGGCCGAGAAAGATCGCGCCGGCATTGGAAACCTGCGCGGCGAAAGGCTCGGGATCGGCGAGCGCCACTTCCAGATGTTCGGGTGCGAGACGGTCGACAAGCGGCACCGCATCGGCAAGCGTCTTCACGACGATCACGGCGCCGAAATCGGTCCAGCTCTTTCGCGCCGTCGCCTCGCGGGGAAGCTCCCTCAACTGCGCCTCGACCGCCTCTTCAACGCGCGAGGCAAAATCAGCGTCGTCCGTGATGAGGATCGACTGCGAGCTTTCGTCATGCTCGGCCTGCGAAAGAAGATCGGCCGCGATCCAGTCCGGATCGTTCTCGCCATCGGCGACGACGAGAATTTCGGAAGGCCCCGCGATCATGTCGATGCCGACCAGACCGAACACCTGGCGCTTGGCGGCGGCGACATAGGCATTGCCCGGACCGACGATCTTGTCCACGGGCCTGATCGTCGCCGTGCCATAGGCGAGCGCCGCCACGGCCTGCGCGCCGCCGACGCGATAGACCTCGTCGACGCCTGCGAGCCGCGCCGCCGCGAGCACGAGCGGGTTCATCTTGCCGTCCGGCGTCGGAACGACCATGACGACGCGCTTCACGCCGGCGACCTTTGCAGGCACCGCATTCATCAGCACGGAGCTTGGATAGTTCGCCGTGCCGCCCGGCACATAAAGGCCGACGGCGCCGACCGGCGTCCAGCGATGGCCAAGCTCCACGCCCTCGGCATCAGTGTAGCGGCCGTCTTCGGGCTTCTGGCGCGCGTGATAGGCCTCGATGCGCGTCTTGGCCATGCGGAGCGCCTCGAGAGTCTCTCCGTCGCAGGCGCCGAGCGCGGCGTCGAGCTCGGCATCCGCGATCCGCAGCGTCGCTGGCGTGAGCGCGATGTGGTCGAAGCGTTTCGTCAGCTCAATGACCGCCTCGTCGCCGCGGGCGCGGACATCCGCGATGATCTTCGCCACGGCATCGTTGACGTCGACCGACGCTTCGCGCTTGGCGCCGAGGAGCGTTTCAAAGGCCCGGGAAAAATCCGGCGCCGAAGCATCTAGTCGAATGGCCATGGCTCAAGGTCTCTCAACCGGAAAAAGTCAGTCGGCATCATGTGTGGGAAGGTTGCCCGTCTCCCAGACGAGGCCGAGATCCGAGAGATGCACATCGAGCGCCTCGACTTCAAGCCTGATCTCGCCGCCGCCCGAGAAGGAAAGGGTCACGATGCCGGAAGGCGCATCGACTTCCTCGAAGCCGATGGCGAGCAGATTGAGCACGCCTTCAGGCTTTCCCTGCGCGATGTTGCGCGCGCGGGCCTTCAGCACATTCTCGAAATGCAGCCCGGCGCGGGAGCGCTCATGGGTCTTGCCGCGCCGCCCCTCCGCCTCCCAGCGGAAGCGGTTGACCACCATGGCGAAGCGGCGCGCCTGCGGCAGGAAGACGAGATCGCGCACCTGCGTCACCGCATCCTGCAGACAGGCGGAGATGACTTCGAGATCGGCCTTGTCTTCCGCGCTGAGGCGCAACCCGCTCATATCGGCCCGACTCTCCTTTCAGGATGCCCCAGTTTCAGGACGTCTTGTTTCAGGATGCCTTGGCGCGCCAGATTTCGGCACCACAGGCACAGAGTTTCTGCTCGATCCGCTCGAAACCGCGATCGAGATGATAGACGCGATTGATCGCCGTTTCGCCCTCCGCCGCGAGGCCCGCGATGACGAGCGCGGCGGAGGCGCGCAGATCGCTCGCCATGACGGGCGCGGCCTTCAGCTTCTCGACGCCGCGCACCAGCGCCTTGTCGCCGTGAAGCGAGATGTCCGCGCCGAAACGCGCCAGCTCCTGCACATGCATGAAACGATTTTCAAAGATCGTCTCGGTAATTTCGGATTCGCCCGCCGCAGTCGTCATCAGCGCCATGAACTGCGCCTGCAGATCGGTCGGAAAGCCCGGATAGACCTGCGTCACCGCATTCGTCGCCTGAAGACGCTCGCCATTGCGGAAGATGCGCACCTCGCCCTGCCGCGCATCGACGCCGACACCGGCCGCGCGCAGCAGCGACAGCGCCGCCTCGAAAATCTCCGGCTCGACGCCCGCAAGCGTGACATCGCCGCCTGTCATGGCGGTGGCGATCGCATAGGTTCCCGCCTCGATACGGTCGGAAATCACGCGGTGCGTGGCACCGTGGAGGCGTTCGACGCCCTCGATCCTCAGGGTCGAGGTGCCGATGCCCTGGATCCTCGCGCCCATGGCGACGAGGCAGTTGGCGAGATCCGCCACCTCGGGTTCGCGCGCGGCGTTCTCGATGATCGTTTCGCCATCGGCGAGGGTCGCCGCCATCATCAGCGTGTGCGTGACGCCGACCGAAACGATGGGCAGGCGGATGATGGCGCCCTTCAGGCCCTCCGGCGCATTGGCGAGGACGTAACCGTCCACGAGGTCGATCTCGGCGCCCATCTTCTGCAGGCCCTTGATGTAGAGATCGACGGGCCGCGCGCCGATGGCGCAGCCGCCCGGCAGCGACACCTTGGCCGTTCGGCAGCGAGCGACCAGCGGGCCCAGCACCCAGAAGCTCGCGCGGAACTGGGAGACGATCTCATAGGGCGCCGTGGTCGAGCGGATGGTCGCGGTGCGAATCGTCAGCGCGTCGCCATGCGGCCCCGTTACCCGCTCGATCTCGCTGCCGAGCACGCCAAGCAGCCGTATCAGCGAGCGCACATCTGTGAGCTGCGGCACGTTGGTGAGGGTCAGCGCCTCGTCGGTCAGAAGCGCCGCCGTCATCAGCGGGAGCGCGGCATTTTTCGCGCCGCTGATCTGGATCGCCCCCTTGAGCGGGCGGGCGCCGCGAATGTGGATCGTGTCCATGATGGGGTCCGGTGAGCGGAAGCCCGAAGGCTCATGCGCTCCGGGTGTTCCCCGTTTTATAGGGGCGGAGGCCCGAAGAGTCACGCCGCTCCGGCCGCAAAGAGCGAGAAATCACTCTGCCTCGGAGGATGTTTTCGGATCCTGCCCGGGGGCCGATTCGGCGGAGCGGCTCTTGGCCTGCGCCTTGCGCTTGCGCAGATTCGCCCTCAGCGCTTCAGCGAGCCGCGCCTCGCGCGCCTGCTGGGCGCGGGCCGGACCCTGGCCTGGCTGGCGGCGGCCCTGATTGTCGTGCGGCTTGTCTCTCATGGCGCTGGCCCTGAACCTCGGAAGCTGGCAATAACGCGCATATGGGCCGAATGGAAAGGGCTCGTCAACTTTGCCGTTCCATGCTTGCGCGGGGTGGCACCCTGTGGCACTTTCCGCCCGCTCGCGTCGCCCGCCGGCGCGAGGCCGCAATGTGATGCTGTTGTAGCTCAGTGGTAGAGCACTCCCTTGGTAAGGGAGAGGTCGAGAGTTCAATCCTCTCCAACAGCACCATGCCTTACCCTCGGCAGCCTCAGCCTTTCTCTTCCGGTCAACCCTTCCCCTCCAGTCCGAGATAGATCGCCTCGATCAGTGCCCTGTTGCGGGGGTTCTGCCAGCGCGGGCCCATGTCGTTCGTGACATAGGCGAAGGCGACGCCCGCCTCCGGATCGCAGAAGCCGAGCGAGCCGCCCGCGCCGAAATGGCCGAAGGCTCCCGCATTGGGGCCCAGCGTGCGCTCGGGCTGGGGAAGCTGGAAGCCGAGGCCGAAGCGCGAGACGCGCTCGAGAATGCGGTCGGGCCCGTAGGAATGTTCGGTCACGGCTTCGCGGAGAAGCGAGGGGGCGATGACCTCGACCCCGTCGATCGCGCCACCATTGGCGAGCGCTGAATAGATGCGGGCGACGCCCCGCGCCGTGCCGTGCCCGTTGGTCGAGGGGATTTCCGCGCTCCGCCACGCGGCACTGTTGATCCAGCCCGCGCCTGAAATGCCCGGCGGGTTCCAATAGGTGTTCCACTTCATCAGCACATCGTCGCTCATGACGCCTTCGGGCGCGGGCGGGTTCACCTCCGGCCAGAGAAATTCGGCGGCGCGCCCGTGCTCCGCCACGGGAAGGCCGATATAGGCATCCGCGCCGAGCGGGCCTGCGATCTCGTCGCGGAGCAGCGTGCCCAGCGTCACACCCATCCGCCTGCGGATGATCTCGCCGAGAAGATAGCCGAACGTATTGACGTGATAGCCATGAGCCGTGCCGGGCTCCCACCACGGCGTCTGCGCCTCGAGCGCGCGGATCATGAGCGGCCAGTCGAGCATCGCGCCATCGGGAAGCGCGGCGCGAATGGCGGGAAGGCCCGCGCGATGCGAAAGCGCATGCCGGAGCGTGATCGCCTCCTTGCCGCAGGCGGCGAATTCCGGCCAGGCACGCGCCAGCGGCTCATCGAGATCGGCAAGTCCCTTCTCGACGAGTTTCAACGCGCAGAGCGCGGAGAGCGCCTTGCCGATGGAAAAGAAATTCACCAGCGTCTCACGCTGCCAGGGCGCCGAGCGCGCGCGGTCGCGCCAGCCGCCCCAGAGATCGGCGACAACGCGGCCGCCAACAATGAGCGCGATGGCGGCTCCCGGCTCGCCACGCAGCGTGAAATTCTCGACGAAGGCGCGGCGCACAGGCGCGAAGGCTTCCTCGCAGAAGCCGCCCACCGGTAATGGCCGCCCTCCGACTTCCTCACTCACCAGACCGGACATGAATCCCCCTCTCGGTTGGGCGAAGTGTCGCCGGGACAAGAAGGGGATGCAAGCAAGCCCGGTCAGCGAATCGGTATCACCACATTGAGCGAGGGTGCGCCGTAATAAACGGGCGGCGGAGGCGGCGCGTAATAGACGGGCGGCGGCGCATAGACGACAGGCGGCGGCGGATAGGCATAGCCCGGCGCCCAATAGACATAACCGCGCGGCCCCCAATAGTGGCGTTCCCAGCCGCGATGATAGCCACGATCCCAGTGAGCCTTGTGGCGAGGGGGATCGGCCAGCGCCGGACCTGCCGCAAGGCCCGTCGTCAGGGCCGAGGCCGCCAGCGCGGCGAGCAGGAGCTTCCTCATGCGCGAGGAGGCCCGTCTCTCAATTCCGATCGTCTTCATTTCTCACGTCCTTTTTCCCGCCCTTCCCGGCGGGTGCGGCCGGCGAAGCTCGCCCGAAGCCGCGTAGAAATTCCAAACATTACCGATCAGACAGGCTAGATATGCTTCGCGTCAAAAAAGCGGCATAAATGGGAGCGCCGCGGGCCAATTAAGGCAGAGCCGGTCGTGCCGTCCCGACTGAACACCCCAACCGAATACCGAAGAAATCGAACACACATGAGCAGCGGTTACTGGCGCGTCATCGAAAGTTCCCAGAATCCTCATGCGAAAAGATGGGAACAACTCGTCGAGAGTCGCGGCATCAGAAAGCATGGAGAGTTTCTGCTCGCCGGGCGCAAGGCGGTGCCGGAAGCCCTGGCGCGCCATCCGCAGCGCTTCCATGCCGTGATCGCCATCGACCCCGATCAGGTCGCAGGCCTGCCGCTGCCCGCCCATATCGAGAAGTTCCGTGTCTCGCGCGCGATCTTCGACGCGCTCGATCCATCAGGCACCGGCTTTCCGCTTCTCGTCGGCAAGACGCCCGAAATGCCCAAGGCCGATCTCGCCTCGCCGCCTCAAGGGCTCGAACTCGTTTGCGCGCTCGGCGATCCGAACAATCTCGGCGCCGCGCTTCGCAGCGCCGCGGCCTTCGGCGCCACGCGCATCGTGCTCATGGCGGAAGCGGCCCATCCTTTTCACCCCAAGGCGCTTCGCGCGGCGGCGAATGCGCAATTCGAACTCACGCTTCTGCGCGGGCCTTCATGGGCGGAGCTTGGCGACAGCGCCGGCCCCATTCTCGCGCTCGATGCGGAGGGTGAGGACATGGCGGGCTTCTCATGGCCGCGCGACATGCGGCTTGTGCTCGGCGAGGAAGGCCGGGGGATACCCGAAACGCTGAAGGTCCGCCGTCTCGCCATTCCGATGACAGGCGCGGTCGAATCGCTCAACGCGACGGTCGCGGCGAGCCTCGCGCTCTATTCGCACTATCTCGCGACGCGCTGATCTCGGCGCCGCTTCAGCGCCTCATAAGCGGCGAGCGCGCGGGCGCGCGCGGCGGCATGATCGACCATCGGCAAGGGATAGGTCTTGCCGAGAGCGATGCCCGCCTCGTCGAGCGCGGCCTTCGGCGCCTTCCATGGCCTGTGTATGAAACGGCGGTCGAGCCCGGCGAGCTCCGGCACATGGCGGCGCACATAGGCGCCCTCGACGTCGAACTTCTCGCCCTGCGTCACCGGATTGAAGATGCGGAAGAAGGGCGATGCGTCTGCGCCCGACCCCGCCACCCACTGCCAGTTGGCGCGATTGCTGGCAAGGTCGGCATCGACAAGCGTGTCCTCGAACCAGCCAGCTCCCTCGCGCCAGTCGATCATCAGATCCTTCACGAGAAAGGAGGCGACGATCATGCGCACGCGATTATGCATGAAACCCGTCCGCCAGAGTTCGCGCATGCCCGCATCGACGATCGGATAGCCGGTGCGCCCGCGCGCCCAGGCATCGAAGCCCTGCCGGTCCGCCCGCCACGGGAAGGCATCGAAGGCCGGCTTCCAGGCGCGCGAGGCGATTTCCGGCCAATGGAAAAGAAGATGAGCACAGAATTCCCGCCAGCCGAGTTCGCGCAGGAACGAGCCGACGCCCGCCGATGCCGCAGGCTCCGCATGGGCGAAAGCGGCGGCAGACGCCCAGATCCGGCGCGGTGATATTTCGCCCCAATGGAGGTGCGGCGAGAGGCGCGATGTCGCCTCGATGGCGGGAAAGTCGCGCTGATCGCCATAACGCGCGGCGAGGCCCTCGAGAAAGGCGACGAGGCGCGTTTGCGCGCTCGCCTCGCCGGGCTGCCATGAGGCGCGAAGCCCTGCTGCCCAGTCAGGCCGTGAGGGCCTGAGTTGCCAGGCGACGAGATCATCCGACGCAACGGCATGCGCCCCGCGCAGCGAAGTCGGCGCCGGGGCCGGCGCATCGAACGGTGCCCGCGCCGAGAGCGCCCGCCAGAAGGGCGTGAAAACCTTGTAGGGTTCGCCCGCGCCGGTCTTCAGCTCCCAGGGCTCAATGAGAAGCGCTCCATTGAAGCTCCGCGTCTCGATGCCGCGCGCGGCGAGCGCCGACTTCACCTGGCTGTCCCGCGCGATGATTTCAGGCTCGTAGCAGCGGTTCCAGAAAACGGCGCGGGCGCCCGTTTCCCCGATTAGCGCGTTCAGAACATCGAGAGGCCGGCCCCGCCGCAGGACGAGCGGCGCGCCGAGCCGCGCGAGATCGCGCCCAAGCGCCTCGAGGCTCCCATGCAGCCACCAGCGCGACGCGCCCCCGATCGCCATGTCCGGATCGAGAATATAGACGGGCAGAACCTCACCGCGCTGAGCGGCGGCAGCGAGGGCGGGATTGTCTGCAAGGCGCAGATCCTGACGGAACCAGACGATGGCGGACATGACATTCGATATTTGTGAAGTGGTCCCGGCAATGTCTTACGCAATGCAAAATCCGGCGGATCATCAGCCGCTCAGAGCGGCTGATGGCCGGGGGCCGGCGGGGCGCTCGCAGTCTTTTCGAAAGTTGAGATGATGTGCCATGCCTCCTCGGCGCTCTCGACGAAGCGGAAGATGTCGAGATCCGAAGGGGAGATAACGCCCTCCTCCACCATGGCCTCGAAATTGATGATGCGCCGCCAGTATTCCTCGCCGAAAAGAAGAATGGGCATGGGTGCAATCTTGCCGGTCTGGACGAGGGTCAGCGTCTCGAAGAGTTCGTCCAGCGTGCCATAGCCGCCGGGAAAGACGACGAGCGCTTTCGTCCGCATCAGGAGATGCATCTTGCGAAGCGCGAAATAGTGGAACTGGAAGGCAAGCTCCGGGGTGATGTAGGGATTGGGCACCTGCTCGTGCGGCAGGCTGATATTGAGCCCCACCGAAACGCGTCCCGCGTCGGAGGCGCCGCGATTGGCCGCCTCCATGATGCCCGGTCCGCCGCCCGTCATGATGACATAGTCGCGCCACTCGGGCGTCTGCGCGGCTTCGGAGACGATCCGGCCGAAACGCTGCGCCTCCTCATAATAGCGGCAGCGTTCGCGCTGGTTCCGGCGCGCCTGCGCCTCGCGCCGCAGCTCCGCATTGTCCGGATCGGCGGCCAGCGCCGCCTCGGCCTCGTCACAATGGCATTCGGCATCCTCTGGCGAGGGCACGCGCGCGCTGCCGAAAACGACGATGGTCGAACGGATATTGTGGTCCTGAAGCACAAGCTCCGGCTTCAGCAGTTCGAGCTGAAGCCGGACGGGGCGAAGCTCGTCGCGTAGGAGAAAGTCGGGATCGTCGAAAGCCGGCCGGAAGGAGGGAGAGCGCGTCTGCGCGGTTTCGACGGCCGGGGGATGGGGCTTCTCGTTCATGTGGTCCTTCTCGGTTCCGTTCGCGCCGGGCCCGGCGCACGGCTCATTCTACCCCAGTTTCCAGCCCACTCGCGGGCCCGCGCCGGGGCTGATAAGACTCCCTCATGGCTCAGTATGCAAACAGCTCACTCGACAAGGCGCTGGCGCTGATCGAACGGCTTTCGCGCGAACGCAGGCCCATGAGCCTCGCGGAGATCGCGCGCGCCGAGGGCATGCACCGCTCGACCGCGTTCGGGCATCTCGCCGTGCTGGTGCGGCATGGCTATGTCCGCAAGGATGCGGAGGATGGACGCTATACGCTCGGCCACAAGATTTTCCGCGTCGCCGACCGGGTGACGCTGCTCGCCACGCTCTCCCATGCGGCGCGGGGCCTCGTCCTGCGCGCGAGCTCCGCCATTGGCGAGGAGGTCTATCTGGCGTGGCTCGACGGCACGCAGGCGCTGGCGATCGACCCGGCGCGGGGCATCGACCTCGGGGGCGACGCCTTCACCAGGCTGCCGCGCATGGACGCGCATGCCTGCGGCGCGGGGCAGGTGCTGCTCGCCTATCGCGAGCGCGCCTTCGTGCAGTCGCTCTATCGCGACCGCCCGCCAGCGCCGCTGACCCCCAGGACGCCGCGAAGCCTGCGGGCGATCTTCGACCTTTCGGAGCGCATCCTCGCCGAAGGCTATCGCTACGAGCAGGGCGAATTCGACGCGACGACGGCAAGCCTCGCCGTGCCGCTCTTTTCCAATCCCGGCCTCTCGCGCTTCGCGCTCGCGGTCACGGCGCCGTCGAACCGGCTGACGGCCGTGCGGGCCGCGGAGATCCTGCCCCATCTCCTCGCCCTTGCGAGCGAGGTCGGGCGGCAGATGCGCGACCCCGAAGACGCGGGCTGACAAGGGCCCGTCCACCATTTCCTTTCGCAGTTGCGAACGTTTCCTATTTTCAAACAAAAACACGAATCGGGTTTGGCCCTCCCCCCTTGTGACGCAGAGTCACAGTCAGCCGGTGCGGGCTCGCGCCGGATGGAGGAGTTTGGCCGCTCGCCCCAGAAATGCGCGGCCATTGGAGAGGACAGAACCTTGAGCAACGACATCACCAAAGATGCCGCTTACGACGCCGTCGCCCCTGACGACTTCCCGGCGATGATGGACGTCGATCGCTATGGCCGGCGTTCGACGGCCTTCGACAAGATCATTTCAGCGACCCATGACCATTTCTGGGATCCGCTCGACAAGAAATACATCGACTACGACCAGCCCTTCGACCTCGACACGACGCCGATCATGCCGCTCGACCAGGTGCTCGAGCTGCATACGCCGATCGCCGACCGGCTGACCGAGCAGCAGAAGATCCAGTTCGCGAACGACACGACGCGCTGGTCGCTCTCCTCGATCCTGCATGGCGAGGCCGGCGCGCTCGCGCTCTCGGCGAGCCTTTGCCACATCCTGAAGGATCCGGGCGCGCAGGAATATGCCGCGAACCAGACGCGCGAAGAGGCGCGCCATGTGACCGGCTTCTCGAAATATATCGAGACGCGCTGGGGCAAGCCCTACCCGGTCGGCCCGACGCTCGGCAACCTGCTCACCGAAATGGTGCTGGCGCCGGAAGTCTACAAGAAGATCGTCGGCATGCAGATGCTGGTCGAGGGCCTCGCCATGGGCGCCTTCGCCTCGCTCTACACCCATTCGAACGATCCGCTGCTGCGCCATCTCTGCCAGCTCGTGATGACGGACGAAGCCTTCCATCACAAGTTCGGCAAGATCTGGGCCGACCGCACGGTTCCGCACCTCAATGAGGAAGAGCGCAACCGCATCGAGGATTGGGCCGCGACCTGCTTCCAGACGCTGCTCTTCAACCTCGGCAGCCCCGAGCAGAAGAAGCACATCTACGCCAAGTACGGCCTCGACTGGCAGGAAGTGCAGGAAATCATCCTCAAGACGCGCACCGATGACGACCGCCGAAAGGCCATGTCGAGCAGCACCAATATCTTCCGTGTACTGATCAAGACGCTGCTCAAGGGCGGTATCATCACGGATCGCACCCGCGCCTTCTATGCGGTCTATGTCGACATGGAAGAGCTGAAGGGCGAGGGCGACGAAATGGTCGGAGATGCGATCGCCGAAAAGGGCATCGAATATCTCAAGGCCGTCAATTTCGGCCAGAAGGTCGGGAACTACGTGGCGGCGGAATAAGCCTGCCCATCGAGAACAAACTTCGAGCCCTCCCGTCCGAGCGACGGGAGGGCTTTTTCATTCCACCCGCCTCAGCGGAAGAATGTGGAACCCCTGCCCCTCGCCGCCGATCAGCGCCTCGATGCGATAGACCGAGCGGAGATTTTCAGGCGTCAGCACATCGCCCGGCGCGCCATCGGCGCGGATCAGCCCGTCATCGAGCAGGATGAGCCGGTCGCAATAACGCGCGGCAAGCGAAAGATCGTGCAGCACGGCAATGACCGTTCGCCCCTGCGCGACATAAGCGCGGAGCACTTCCATCACGCCGAGCTGGTGATAGGGATCGAGCGCCGCCACAGGCTCGTCGACGAGCAGGAGCGGCGCCTCGACGCCGAGCGCGCGGGCAAGCAGCACGCGGGCGCGCTCGCCGCCAGAAAGCGTCAGCACGTCGCGGTGGCGGAACCTCTTCACATCGGCGAGCGCCATGGCGCGTTCGATAGCGGCCTCATCCTCGGGGCCCGGCCCACGGAAGGGCTCGAGATGCGGCAGGCGGCCGAGCGCCACGAGACGCTCGACCGAAAGCGGCCAATGGCTCTCCGCCCCTTGCGCGAGATAGGCGATCCGCTTCGCGCGGACGCGCGGCTCGAGTTCCGCGACCGGGCTGCCGTCGATCTCGATCCGACCCTCGAAGGAAATGAGATTGGCGATGGCGCGAACGAGCGTGGTCTTGCCGGCGCCGTTGGGCCCCACGAGGCCGATGAAGCCCGGCGCCTCGGCGGCAAGAGAGACGCCGTGCAGAACATGCGAGCCTCCAAGCGCCGCCCGCAGATTTTCCACCGTGAGCTTCATCAGGGCGCCTCCCGCCGGGTGCGCAGGATGAGCCAGAGGAAGAAGGGCGCGCCGAGAAGCGATGTGACGACGCCGAGCTTGGGTTCGGGGCCTGAAAGCGGAAGGCGCACCACGAGGTCGGCGGCGAGAGTGAGCGCCGCGCCGCCGAGCGCGCTCGGCCAGAGGAGCCGCCCCGGCTCGTGCCCCACCAGCGGGCGGAGGAGATGCGGCACGACGAGGCCGACAAAGCCGATGACGCCCGTGACCGACACGGCTGCACCCACCGCAAGGCCGGTGCCGATGACGACGCGCGCCTTGATCGACGCCTGATCGAAGCCGAGCGTCGCGGCCGTATCCTCGCCGAGCGTCAGCGCATCGAGGCCGCGCGCCGCCGTGGCGACGAGAAGCACGCCGAGCGCCATGAAAGGCGCGGCGAAACGCACCTGCTCCATGCTCCGGTCGGTGAGCGAGCCGAGCAACCAGAAGATGATCTCGTAAACCGCATAGGGGGAGGCTGCGAGGCTCAGCGCGAGCGAGGTGAGCGCCGAGGTGAAGGCGGAGATGGCGACGCCGGCAAGGATGATCGTGACGATCGAGGGATCGCGCCCCGCCAGCAGATAAAGGACGCCGAGGCTTGCAAGCGCGCCCGCCACGCCGCCAAAAGGCACGAGCAGGCCCGCGCCCGCCGCGAAGCCGAAATAGAAGACGAGCACGGCGCCCAGCGCCGCGCCGCTCGATGCGCCGATGAGGCCGGGCTCGGCGAGCGGGTTTCGCAACAGGCCCTGAAGCGCCGCGCCTGTGAGGCCGAGCGTCGCGCCGACGAGAAGGCCGAGCAGCGCGCGCGGCAGGCGGACTTCCTCAAGGATGACCCATGCGAGTTCGCGGTCGATCGCGTCGATCGCCCGAAGCCTGCCGAACAGCAATTCGCCGCCCCTGCCGACAAAAACCGAGGCGATGAAGAGAAGCGCGACGAGCGCGGCGAGCGCGAGGCTGACGGTGAGGAACGGGCGCGCGCGCATCAGTTGACCCTCGCGGCGGCAAATTCGTCGCGGGCAGCGGCGAGCCTGTCGGCAATTTCGGTGACGAAGGGCGTGCCGCAGGTCCAGAGCTTGGCGGGCAGCTCCACCGTGCGGGCGAAGCGCGTCGTATAATCGCGCAGCGCGGGGTGGACGAGCAGTTCATGCGCAAGCGACGGCTCATGCGCGCGATAGACGCCGACGGCCACGAAATCCGGCCGCAGCCCGATCAGCTCCTCGATCGACAGATTGATGAAGCCGCCGCCGGAACTCGCCTTCACGACATTCTCGAAGCCCGCATGATCGAGCAGCGCGCCGAGAATGGTTCCGGACGCCGCCGCGCCGCCGAGATCCTGATAGATGACGGCGCGAACGGGAGGCCGCGGCGGCATGCGCGCGGAGCGGGCGAGCGAGGCATCGAAGCGCGCTATCCAGGCTTCCCCGCGCTCGGGATGGCCGAGAGCGGCGGCGACGGCGCGCACATTGTCGCGAATATCCTCGAAATCCGCCGCGTCCTTCACCTGCACAACCGGCACATGGGCGCGCTCGATCATGGCGAGGGTGAAGGGCGAAGTATAGCGATGCGCGAGCACGAGATCGGGATTGAGCGAGAGGATCTCCTCCGCCGTCGCATTGTTGAGCGGCAGGCGCCTTGCGAGATCGGCAACGGGCGAATCCTCCGGGTCGGCGGTCACGCGGAAGACGGATTTGACGGTGCCCGGATCGGCAAGCTCGAGCGCCAGCATGTCGGAGCAGAGATTGATCGACACGACGCGCCGGGGCGCGGCCTTCCCGGCCTGCGCGCCCGCACAGGGAGCAGCCGCGAGGATCGCCGACAGCAGGATGAGAAGACCGGCGAGGCGCTTCATCTTTCCGCTCTTGCCATTCCATGCGGGGCGGGTGAAATGGACGCCCCTCGGGAGAGGGGATTTGTGGGAGGGCTGGAGACACATGGTCAAGCATTATCACGGCCGGAGCGCGGGCTCCATGCGCGGACGATCCAGCGCTGGCGGGAGGGCCGGACGATGACGGAGCCGCTTCAGACCTGGCAGGACTTTGTCGACATTTCGCCCTTTCAGCGCTGGCTCGGCCTCAAGGTCGAGGAAGCGGGCGAAGGCCGGCTGGTCATCGGCCTCGAATGGCGGGAGGAATTCGTTTCCAACCCGAACAGCAAGTCGATGCATGGCGGCATTCTTTCCTCGCTTATCGACCTTGGCGGGCTCTATGCGATCCTGACGACAAGGTCGATGGCGACCGCGACGGTCGATCTGCGCGTCGATTACCACCGGCCGGCGACGGGCGGCGCCATTCGCGCCACCTCGCGCGTCATCAAGCTCGGCTCGAAAGTCTCCTCCGCCGAAACCGAAATCACGGGCGCGGACGGCAAACTCCTTGCCTCCGGGCGCGGCGTCTATCTGATGGGCTGAGCGTCCCTCAGTCCGAGGGCGCCGCGACGGGCGCCTTGCGCGTGAGCCGGAGCCGCATGACGAGCGTCAACGCGCCTGCCGCCACGAGCGCCGCCGCCAGCGCCAGCATGCCGGCCGAATAGCTCTCCGTCGTCTCCTTCACCCAGCCGACGGCATAGGGCCCGACGAAGCCGCCGAGATTGCCCACCGAATTGATGAGCGCGATGCCGCCCGCCGCCGCCGTGCCGCCGAGAAAGGTCGGCGGCAGCGCCCAGAAGGGCACGATGGAGACATAGACGGCGATGGCGGCAAGGCCGAGCGACAGGATGGTGAGGAGGGGCGACGCGAAGTACGCGCCGCCGACGAAGCCCGCCGCGCCGAGAAAGGCCGCAATCGAGGTGTGCCAGATGCGCTCCTGCCTGCGATCGCTCGATGCGCCCCAGAGCGGCATGGCAATGGCCGCGACCGCATAGACCGCCGCGACGATCCAGCCGACCGCAACATTGCCGAAGCCCATGCCCTTCACCATCTGCGGCAGCCAGAGGCTGATGCCGTAAAGGCCGATGACGAGGCCGAAATAGATGAGGCTCATGACGATGACGCGGGCGTCCTTGAGCGCCGGCCAGAGCGCATGGCGCGCATCGGCTTGCGCGTTCGCTCGGTCGCGGGCGAGGCAATCGGCAATGACGCGCTTTTCCTCCGCGCTCAGCCAGCGCGCCCTTGCCGGCCCGTCCGGCAGGAGCCAGAGCACGGCGATGCCGAGAAGGAGGGCGGGCGCCGCCTCGATGAGGAACATCCATTGCCAGCCCTTGAGGCCCAAATGGCCGTCGAAGCCCAGCAGATAGGCCGATACCGGCGCGCCGATGACGCTTGCGAGCGGAATGGCGATGAAATAGGTGCCATAGAGCCGCGCGCGCAGCTCGGCCGGAAACCAGTAGGTGAGATAGAGGATCATGCCGGGAGCAAAGCCCGCCTCCGCCGCGCCGAGCAGGAAGCGCAGCACATAGAAGCTCGTCTCGCTGCCGACGAAAGCCATGGCGCCGGAAATGACGCCCCAGGTGAGCATGATGCGGCAGATCCAGATGCGCGCGCCCACCTTCTCGATGACGATGTTGCTCGGCACCTCGAAGATGAAATAGCCGATGAAGAAGATGCCGACGCCCCAGCCGAAGACGGTGGGCGAAAAGCCCAGATCGGCATTCATGGTGAGCGCCGCGAAGCCGACATTCACGCGGTCGAGAAAACTCACCATGTAAAGCACGATCATCAGCGGGATGATCCGCCTGCTCGCGCGCGCAAAGATGCGGCGCTCTTCAGCCGTCAGTACCGTGCTCATTTCGCCTCCCCCGACCTTTCGGGCGTGACCTTAGGCGAGAGGGAGCAAGCTGGAAAGGTGCAAAGAAACCGGATGCGCGGAAAGGGGCTGACCTATTGCGGCAGTTTCCTCAATCCCTGAGCGGCGACCTTCGGCGCGCGCGCTTCGGTGAAGAGGCCCCAATAGGCTTCTTCCGGGTGCGACCCCGCCACGGGGTTGAAGTCCTGCGTCCGCCAGGGCGCATCGAACGCGGCGAAATAGGAGAAGGCGCGCGCGCGCGACGGCTTCATCTGCGCTTCGAGAGCGCGCCAGAAGGCCGCCTGCTTCGCCTCGCTGAAGCCCATATCGGCGGGGCCGGTCGGCACGCCCGTCTCCTTGACGAGGATCGGGCCGCAATAGACGCCGCCGAGCTTCTCCGTCACCTTGACGACGAAGTCGGCCCAGTTTTCCGCGCCCGCCGTCTTGAACCAAGTCTCGAAAGCGGGATGGACGTTCACCAGCATGAAGTCGAGGCTCGAGCGCACATCGCCCGCATCGCCTTCGAGGAACTGCGCGAAAGGCTCCGTCACGGTGATCGGTAGTGTGGGCATGCGCTCGCGGGTGAGCTTCACATAGCGGGCAAGCTCGCCCCATGTGCCGCGCTTGCCGAACACGATCTCGTTGCCGAGCGAGAGGCCGACGACGAAATCGGGATAGCGCTTCGCCGCCGCCAGCGCGTTGCGGATCTCCTCCGGGTCGCCGGGCGTCCAGATGCCGATCACGATGGCCTTGTAGCCAAGCTCGCGCGCGATGCCGGGGACAAGCTCGCCGCCGTCGCGCGCAGTATAAGTGACGAGCGCGTCGAACCAGGGCCTGAGCGCCATGAGATCGGCGCGGATGCTCTCCGCATCGGCGCGGGTCACATTTCCGTCGACCACCTTCAGCGATGTCGGCGTGTAGGTGACGAAGCGATGGCCTGCCATCGCGGCCTCGAGGCGCTGAAGCGCGGGCGCGGCCGCCTTGCGTGGCGCGCAGGGCTCCGCCGCAAGGGCAGAGCCAGCGAAAAGGCAGAGGGTCAGGACGGCGATGAGCTGGCGCATGGGGAAAGCCTATGACGGCGCGGGATGAAAGAACAGCGGGTTCAGAGCGCGACGAGAACGGCGCCGAGCGCGATCAGCCCGACGCCCGCCCAGCCCGTGAGGGTCAGCTTCTCGCCGAGGAAGATCGCGCCGAAAATGGCGACGAGCACCACCGAGAGCTTGTCGATGGGCGCGACCTGAGCCGCCTGTCCGATCTTCAGCGCGCGGAAGTAGCAGAGCCAGGAGCCGCCCGTGGCAAGCCCCGACAGAACGAGAAAGACCCATGTGCGGGTGGTGATCGCCTCCGGCCGTTTCATCTCGCCCATCGCGGCAAGGATGAGCGCCAGCGTCAGCAGAATGACGAATGTGCGGATGAGCGTCGCGAGATCGGAATTGATGTCCTCGACGCCCAGCTTCGCGAAGATCGCCGTCAGCGCCGCGAAGCAGGCGGATAGGAAGGCCCAGAAAAGCCATGACGCAGCGAGGTTCATGGCTTTTGTGCCCAATCCGTAATAGCCCGATTTATTCGGGCTATCCACGCCCTTCCCTGCTGAAAAGCAGATGAGACGTGGATGCCCCGGGCAAGTCGTGGCATGACAGCATTTATTGATTGGGACATTATGTCGAAGGTCTCGTCCTTACTTGCTCGCCCAAGGAGCAACTAGTTCGAGAGTCTGCAAAATTTCGGAAGGGGTGATCATTCCAGCCTTTGGGGCCGCCAAATGTACCGGTCGGCCCGAAGGCGAATGCCAGATCGTTAGAATCCCGTCATCGACCTTCAATGTGCATTTTAGCCCCGGGGTCTCGGCCCACCAAGCTTCCATGACTGCGAAGTTCGCACGGTTGCAAAAGCCAAAGGCAGCCTCACTTGTCTCGACAGCCTCACGGACCTGGGCCCATGCGTCTTCGTACCGCTTGTGTAATTTTTGTCTCTTTGCGTTTGATATTTCCGCCGTCTGAAGCTCTCGTCTTATGAAGTTAAAGTCATCGACAGCGCCACGCAAACTCGCGACCGGACTTTTTCCAATAATAGCCTTTTGGCAACTCAGGCGCCCTATCAGAACCATTTCAAATTCGCCAATTGCAGAGCGGCCACGCCGACCGGCTTGCTTTTCTACGTCTCGGATTTGATCTCTGACTGTTGAAGATGTGCGACGGGGCACACGTAATTCGCCTCCGCCTCGCATAACCTCAGAATGGAAACGCAAAAAGTCGGGTCTGAGTTTATCGCGTATATCTGACTGGATTCGCTCATGGGCGCATATTGCTGTGCCGACATCGCTTAGCACCTGTAGATCTCGCGGCAACCTTTCTAAGAGCTCCGTGCTGCGAGCTCTCAACTTAGCCGTCTTGTGAGCTCTTCCATATTCAGCTTCTAAGTCGCCCCATTCTCGTGGAAACCGCTTGGGGCCACATGTACTACCAATAAGGCAAAGCTTACCATTCGATAGGAGAACAACTGCGCCTCTGTTGTGCAGGCGCTTTCCACAATCTGCACAACTAAGTTTTTCTGCATCCCACTCATACTTGTGCAGTAGAGCGATCATGCGAACGCCGTCAGGGATGACGTAAATCAAGTCCGGCAGCGTCCTCGGGTCGTCGAGAACGAACCTATATCGGTCGAGCTCGTCAGTAGTGAGCGAAGAAAGTCGTCTGAAATCGTCCAGTGAACTCAATTCCAGCCTCGTTCTTTTGCCTCAGTCGAAGGCATCCTCCCAAGTGCCGCGCGTCGAGGCCTTGGAATATTCCGTCGCGCGGTTCTCGAAGAAATTGGTGTGCTCGATGCCGTTCAGCATCTCGTCCATCCAGGGCAGCGGGTTCTTCTCGATCCGGTAGATCGCCTGAAGACCGAGCTGAACGAGGCGGCGATCCGCGATCCAGCGGATGTAGCTCTTCACTTCCCCGGGCTCCAGACCCTCGACGCCGCCCATCTCGAAGGCGAGGTCGATGAAGGCGTCCTCGTGATGGATGATCGTCTCGCAGGCCTTGTAGATGTCGCGCTGAAGCTCATCCGTCCAGATGTCCGGGTTCTCCTCGACGAAGGTGCGGAAGAGCTTGACGATCGAGTTCGTGTGCAGCGTCTCGTCGCGCGCCGACCATGTGATGATCTGGCCCATGCCCTTCATCTTGTTGAAGCGCGGGAAGTTCATGAGGATGGCGAAGGAGGCGAAAAGCTGCACGCCCTCGGTGAAGGCGCCGAAGACGGCGAGCGTCTTGGCGACATCGGCCTTGGTCGCCACGCCCCATTCGCGCATGTAGTCGAACTTGGCCTTCATCTGCTGGTATTTGAGGAAGGCTTCGTACTCGGTCTCGGGCATGCCGATGGTGTCGAGCAGATGCGAATAGGCGGAGATGTGCACCGTCTCCATGTTGGAGAAGGCGCTGAGCATCATCGCGACTTCGGTCGGCTTGAAGATGCCGGAATAGTGCTTCATGTAGCAGTTGTTCACTTCGACGTCGGCCTGAACGAAGAAGCGGAAAATCTGCGTGAGAAGATTGCGCTCGCCGGGCGTGAGCTTCTTCGCCCAGTCCTTCACATCGTCAGCGAGCGGAACTTCCTCCGGAAGCCAGTGGATGCGCTGCTGCGTCAGCCACGCATCATAGGCCCATGGATAGCGGAAGGGCTTGTAGACGAGACGTTCTTCGAGAAGGGACATCGGCCTTGCTCCCAATTCACCTGTTCGTCATGCCGGCCTTGCCTCACTGGCAGGCCAGGCATTCCTCATACTCGACCGCTTCGCGGCGGCCTTCGGCCGCAACCTGATCGAGCGTTTTCACTTCGAGATTCTTCGCGGGCACCAGCGAGACGATTTCGGCCTTCTCCGCGCGCTGGATCGAGAGCGAACGGCAGTAATAGAGGCTCTTCACGCCCTTCTTCCACGCCTGAAGGTGGAGCTGGTGGAGTTCGCGCTTGTGCACGTCCGCCGGCAGGAAGAGGTTGACCGACTGCGCCTGATCGATCAGCGGCGCGCGGTCGCCCGCATGCTCGACGACCCAGCGCTGATCGAGTTCGAAGGCGGTCTTGAAAACGTCCTTCTCGTCATCCGTAAGGAAGTCGAGATGCTGCACCGAGCCGCCATTGACGACGATGGACGACCAGGTGTCGTCGTCGTTGCGGCCCTTCTCCTCGAGGATCTTCGCCAGATGGCGGTTGCGCACGTTGAAGGAGCCGGAAAGCGTCTTGTGCGTGAACGAGTTCGCCGCGATGGGCTCGATGCCTGGCGAGGTGCCGCCGGTGATGATCGAGATGGAGGCCGTGGGCGCGATCGCCGTCTTGTTGGAGAAGCGCTCGTTGAAGCCATAATCGGCGGCGTCCGGGCAGGCGCCGCGCTCTTCGGCGAGCTTCTTGGAGGCGGCATCCGCCTGCGTCTTGATCTGCTGGAACATGCGCTTGTTCCAGACCTTCGCCATCACGCCCTCGAAGGGGATCATGTTGGCCTGAAGGAAGGAGTGGAAGCCCATGACGCCAAGGCCGACCGAGCGCTCGCGCGCGGCGGAATATTTCGCCCGCGCCATCTCGTCCGGCGCGCGCTCGATGAAATCCTGCAGCACATTGTCGAGGAAGCGCATCACGTCCTCGATAAGGGTCGGGTGATCCTGCCACTCGAAATAGGTCTCGAGATTGAGCGAGGAGAGGCAGCAGACGGCCGTGCGCTGCTGGCCGAGATGGTCGATGCCGGTCGGCAGCGTGATCTCGGCGCAGAGATTGGACGTCTTCACCTCGAGCCCCGCGAGCTTGTGGTGCTCGGGACGGGCGTTGTTCACCGTGTCCTTGAAGATGATGTAGGGCTCGCCCGTCTCGATGCGCGAGGTGAGCATGCGGATCCAGAGCGAACGCGCCGAAACCGTCTTCTGCACGGAGCGGTCCTTCGGGCTCTTCAGCTCCCAGTCCGCATCCGTCTCGACGGCGCGCATGAAGGCGTCGGAGACGAGGATGCCGTGATGGAGATTGAGCGCCTTGCGGTTCGGATCGCCGCCCGTCGGACGGCGGATCTCCATGAACTCCTCGACTTCCGGATGGTCGATCGGCAGATAGACCGCCGCCGAGCCGCGCCGCAGCGAGCCCTGGCTGATCGCGAGCGTCAGCGAATCCATCACGCGGATGAAGGGAATGATGCCCGAGGTCTTGCCATTGCCATGCACGGTCTCGCCGATGGAGCGCAGATTGCCCCAATAGGAGCCGATGCCGCCGCCCTTGGCCGCGAGCCAGACATTCTCGTTCCAGAGGCCGACAATGCCTTCCAGACTGTCGGAGGCTTCATTGAGGAAGCAGGAGATGGGAAGGCCGCGCTGCGTGCCGCCATTGGAAAGCACGGGCGTCGCGGGCATGAACCAGAGCTTCGAGATGTAGTCATAGAGGCGCTGGGCATGCGCCGCGTCATCGGCATAGTAGGAAGCGACGCGCGCAAAGAGATCCTGAAAGGACTCGCCCGGCATGAGATAGCGGTCCGTCAGCGTCGCCTTGCCGAATTCCGTCAGGAGCGCGTCGCGGCCGTGATCGACCTTCACGCGATAGCCATGCGCATGCTGCACGGCCTGATCCATTTCGCCGAAGGGCATTTCGGGTTCGAGAAGATCGGCACGCGGGCGGCGCGCCTCGGCCCGGCGCGGCGCGCGCTCGCCCGTGATGATCGCAGAAACGGTGGCCTCGACATCGCTCATATCGACCGTTTTCGACGTATCGTTCAGCATTTCGCCTGATCCCCTCTTTGGCCCCGTTGCGCCTCATCCGCCGCCACGAAAGAGCGCAAAACCTTCCGCCGGAGAGGCTTAAGCCTCGCCGCCCCTCTGCCCCGCCGGAACGAGACAGAATTCAATAATTTCGAGATTGCGCCGGCCCCTGCTTCATATCGCGTCGCCGAAGCCCGGTGCGTCCAGATATAGTAGCCGTGCTTTGATTCACGTCAACGACTTGTGGGGCGCGAGAGTCAAAAAAGTGGTTAATAACCTTGCGTCCGCAAGGGGCGCGGCTTGCATCCGGCAGGATTTGGATGATTTATCAAGAGCTTGATTCCCGGCGCCGCAGACAGAGCGCTGCCTGCCGAAGCGTGGGCATGAAGCGCGACGTTAGCCCGCAGCGAAAGAACGAGGTGAACCATGTTCGATGAGGCCGCACGGCGCACGCTTTATCCCGAGATAGAGCCCTATCGCACGGGCACACTGAAAGTCTCGGCGCTGCATACGATCTATTTCGAGGAGTGCGGCAACCCCAACGGCAAGCCCGTCATCATCATTCATGGCGGGCCGGGCGGCGGTTCCAACCCGACGATGCGGCGCACGCATGATCCGCGCGCCTACCGGATCATCCTTTTCGATCAGCGCGGCTGCGGGCGCTCGACGCCGCACGCCGAACTGCGCGAGAACACGACCTGGGACCTCGTCGCCGACATTGAGCGGCTGCGCGAACATCTCAAGATCGAGCGCTGGCAGCTTTGCGGCGGCTCCTGGGGATCGACGCTGGCGCTTGCCTATGCGGAGACGCATCCCGAGCGCGTGACGGAGATCATCCTGCGCGGCATCTTCACACTGAGGAAGCGCGAGCTGCACTGGTTCTATCAGGAAGGAACGGATGCGATCTTCCCCGACGCATGGGAGCATTTCATCGCGCCCATACCCGAGGAAGAGCGCGGCAATCTGATGGCGGCCTATTACAAGCGGCTCACCGGCGACGACGAGGCGGCGAAGATCGCCTGCGCGAAAGCCTGGAGCATCTGGGAGGGAACGACGCTCTCGCTTCTCTCCGATCCCGAGCGCGTCTCACGCTTCTCCGACGGGCATTTCGCCCTCGCCTTCGCGCGGATCGAGTGCCACTACTTCATGAACAAGGGCTGGTTCGAGCCGCAGGACCAGCTCATCCTCAATGCCCACAGGCTCAAGGGCATTCCGGGCGTGATCGCGCAGGGGCGCTACGATGTGGTGACGCCGATGTTCACCGCCTGGGAGCTTGCGAAAGCCTGGCCCGACGCAGAACTCGACATCGTGCCCGATGCAGGACACACGGCGACGGAGCCCGGCATCGTCGATGTCATGGTACGGGCGAGCGACCGCTTCGCGAAGGCTTAAGGGGCAACGAAGCCGGGCGGTCCGCCGACCGGCTCATGATGTGTAAGGCAGGGTTCCGCGACAGTTCTCCATGCGCATTCTCTTCCTCGTCAACGATGTGACATCGCCGCCTGGCGTGCTGCTCGACGAAGCGCGCGTGCAGGGCGCCGATTGCGACGTGAGGACCATCCATTACGGCTATGGCGATCCCTCATCGCCGCTCGACGAGGTGCCGGCGAGCATGGATGGGCATGACGCGCTCGTCATCATGGGCGGGCCGATGGGCGTCTATGAAGCGGCGCACTATCCCTTCATCGAGCGGACACGCGCGCTCATCCGCGACTTTCATGCAGGCGCGAAGCCGGTGATGGGCGTCTGTCTCGGCGCGCAGCTCGTTGCGAGCGCCTTCGGCGCCGATGTGCGCAGGATGGACGAGGACGAATTCGGGTTTCTGCCGCAGAGCTGGCTGCCGGAGGCGGCGGGCGACGCGCTGCTTCATGACGCAGAGCACGGGCTCGGCCTCATGCAGTGGCATCAGGATACGTTCGACCTGCCCGAGGGCGCCGCATGGCTCTCGACGCGCGAAAGCTGCCGCCACCAGTCCTTCCGGCTCGGGCGCGGGACCTATGCCTTTCAGTTCCATCTGGAACTCACGCGCGCGACGCTCGATGGCTGGCTCCGCGAACGTGCGCGCCAGCAGGGCGTGCCGGTGGAGGCAATCGCCGAAGAGATCGGCCCCATCGACGCGCTGCTCGATCCGCAACAGGCATTCGCGCGGCGCGTGATGCGGCGCTGGATGAAACTGGTGGGGTAGACCTCAGAAATTCACGCGGCTCGTCATCGCGCCGTCGACCACCATGTTGATGCCGGTGGTGAAGGAGGAGACGGGACTTGCCAGAAAGGCCGCGGCATTCGCAATGTCCTGCGGCGTCGCCATGCGGCCCGTCGGGTTGCGGCGCATCGCATCCTTGAACGTGTCGGGCATGTGCTGCTCGATCATGTCCCAGACGCCGCCCTTGAAATAGACCGTGCCCGGAGAAATGGTGTTGACGCGGACATGCTTGCCCGCCTTTTCCTTGGCGAGCCCCTTGGCGAGATGGATCTGCGCCGCCTTCAGCGCGCCGTAGGAATTGCCATAGGTCGTTTCAGCGGCCGAAATCGACGAAATGATGATGACGGCGGCGTCGCCATGCTGCTCGGCCGCCTTCTCGAGAAAGGGCATGGCCGCGTCGGTCGCGCGGACGGCGCCCAGCACGTCGATCTCGAAAGAGGCTTTCCATGCCTCTTCCGTATTGCCGTTCTGAAGCGCGGAGGCATTGCAGACGAGAATGTCGATGCCGCCGAGAAGCTGGCCGGCGCTCGCGATCCACGTCTTGAAGCCCTCGGCATCGGCGATGTCGACCGTGCCGCCGAAGGCGCGAACGCCCTTCTTCTCCAGCGATTCGACCGCCTCGTTCACCTGTAGCTGATTGCGCGCGCAGATCGCGACATCGGCTCCTTCCGCCGCCAGCGTTTCCGCGATGGCGCGGCCGATGCCCCGCGTCGCGCCCGTCACGATGGCCTTCTTGCCTTTCAGATGCAGATCCATATCGACCCTCCCAGAGTTGCCCGTTGGCGCAAACATAGCCTGAAGCGGGCCGGTGAGACAAAATCAGGACAGGAACATCTCGCGCACGGAATTCCTGATCTCGTTCGCACGCAGGCGGAGCAGCGTCATCGCGCTTTGCGGCGGCGGCGGATCGAGATCGAGCCCGACCTTGCTCGGCGCGCGCTCCGCATCGATGCCGATGGCGACGAGTTCGACCGACCCCGCCCGGATGCGCTGACCAACCTCGATCTCGCGGCCGAGACGCGCCTGCATGAGGCCGGCAAGCGAGAGGTCGCGCTCATGCGGCGTCACCATGAAGCCATACATCTCGGCGACCTCGCCCGCATTGGCCTCGGCGTCGAGCGTGAAGTCGACGGGGCCGATGCCCTTGGCCTTGGGCCGCGCCTTTCGCGCACCGAAGAGGCGGTCGAGCGAGGGAAGCGCATCAGGCTCTGTCAGCAGCATGACGATATCGCCGCCATTGAAGCCGTCTCCTGGCTGGAGCGTGCGCACCTGCCCATCGCTCATGACCGAGAGAATTTCCGTGCCCGCAGGAAGCGGCAGCCGGCGCGGGCGGCGCAGCGCCATGATGCTCATGGGATCGACCGTATAGGCGACGACCGAGCGGCCGACGCCGGCAGGAAGCCCCAGTTCGACCCGGGCGCGCGGGCTCGGGCGCGGCGGCAGTTCGAGCCCCGCCATGCGCGCGATGCGGGGCACGGTCCAGCCTTGAGCAATGAGCGACGTCAGCACCACGACATAGGCGACGGCGAAAATCACATAGGCATTGTGGAGGCCGGACATGACCGGGATCATGGCGAGGAAGATCGGCACGGCGCCGCGCAGGCCCACCCAGGAAATGAACGCGCCTTCCTTGCGCGTGAAATTGAACGGCCAGATGCAGAGCGCGACCGCCACCGGACGGGCGACCAGCATCAGCACCGCCGAAATCGCAAGGGCGGGCAGCAGGATCGGCAAGAGCCGAGACGGCGTGACGAGAAGCCCCATCATCAGGAACAGGCCGATCTGGGACAGCCAGGCCATGCCGTCGAGGAAGCGGGCGATCTCCGCCGTCGCGCGATGGGCATTGTTGCCGAGGCGATAGCCGACGAGATAGATCGCGAGAAAACCGCTCGCGCCCGCGGCCTGCGTGGTCGCGAAGACGACGAGCGCCAGCGCGCAGGCAAGGATCGGATAGAGCCCGGCCGAGAGCTGCAACCGGTTGACCGCGCGCAGCACGATCTGGCCGCCGATAACGCCGAAGATGATACCGCCGACGAGCTGCCAGGCGAAATCCCACAGAAGCGGCAGCGGATGGGCGATCGCATGTTGCAGGCTCTCGCCGCTCGCAGCCACCTGCACGAGGATGAGAGTGAGAAAGATCGCCATCGGATCGTTGATGCCGGATTCGACCTCGAGCGTCGCGGCGACGCGCTGCTTGAGGCGCAGCCCCTTGAGATGAAGGAGCGAGAAGACGGCGGCCGCGTCGGTCGAGCCGACGATGGTGCCGAGGAGCATGGCCTCCACCCATTCGAGGCCGAGGAGGTAATGCGTCGCCACGCCGGTGATGAGGGCGGTGAACACGACCCCGGCCGTCGCCAGGATCAGCGCCGGCGCGCCCGCCTGCTTGAACGCATCGCGCCTCGTGCGCGAACCGCCATCGAAAAGGATCAGCGCCAGCGCCACCGAGCCTATGAGATAGGCGACCTTGAAGTCCGAGAACTGGATACCGCCGAGCCCGTCCTCGCCCGCCAGCATGCCGAGGCCGAGGAAAACGAGCAGGACGGGCGCGCCGATGCGCGAGGAAAGAACGCTGGCGAAGATCGCAAAGGTGACGAGCACCGCGACGATCAGGATGATGTGATTGGCAACTTCCATCCCGGCAATCGGATTCCGTATTTCTGTGGGCGGGCTCCAGCTCCAGACCAAGGCTGACCGTGCGTCACCCATCGATGAACAGGCGGCGAGCGGCAAACGCGATGGACCGGATTTGGCTCAGGCCTATACTGTAAGGGGCAAAGAGCCGGCGAGACGAGCAAAAACACGAGGCCGGACGAAATACAGGAGAGGAAAAGATGGATCTCGCCATGCGGGCCGAGGATGTCGCCTTCCGCGACGAGGTAAGGGCCTTTCTCGACGAAAATCTGACCGAAGATCTCAAGGCCCATGCGCGGCTGACGCCCGGCATCCTCGCCGATCACGACCTCAGGGTCGAATGGCTGAAGCGGCTGCACAAGCGCGGCTGGTCGGCCCCGTCCTGGCCGAAGGAATATGGCGGACCGGGCTGGAACGTGATGCAGCGTTTCATCTTCGCTTCGGAATGCGCGGCGGCGGGCGCGCCCATCTCCTCCAATATGGGCCTCTCCATGGTCGGCCCGACGCTGATGGGCCATGGCCGCAAGGACCAGAAGGACCACTACCTGCCGCGCATCCTTTCGGGCGAGGACTGGTGGTGTCAGGGCTATTCGGAACCGGGTTCGGGCTCCGACCTCGCCTCGCTGCAGACCCGCGCGGTCGCCGATGGCGACGACTATGTCATCAACGGCACCAAGCTCTGGACGACGGGCGCGCATATCGCCAACAAGATGTTCTGCCTCGTGCGCACCGACCCCAAGGCCAAGCCGCAGGAAGGTATCTCCTTCATCCTCATCGACGACATGTCGGCGCCCGGCATCAAGGTCGAACCGATCATCACGCTCGCGGGCGACCATGAGGTCAATCAGGTCTTCTTCGATGATGTGCGCGTGCCAAAGAAGAACCTCGTCGGCGCGGAGAACAATGGCTGGACGGTGGCGAAATACCTGCTCGAATTCGAGCGCGGCGGCTCGGCGCATGGCGCCAATCTGCGCAACGGGCTCAACAGGCTGCGCCGCATCGCCTCCGACGAGCGCTCCAGCGACGGTGCTCGTCTCATCGACGATCCGGCCTTCCGCCGCAAGATCGACGAGACGGATGTCGAGGTGACGGCGGTCGAGTTCACCGAGCACCGCATCATGTCGGCGCTGTCGAACGGGCAGAACCCCGGCGCCGCTTCCTCGATCATCAAGACGCGCGGGACGGAAACGAATCAGAAGATCACCGAACTCGCGATCGAGGCCATCGCCTATTACGCGGGGCCGCATGTCGTCGAGGCGCGCATCTGGGGCTCCAATGTCGCGCCGGTCGGGCCCGAGCACGCGCTGATGCCGATGGCCAAATATCTCAACACCCGCGCCTCGTCGATCTATGGCGGCTCCAACGAGGTCCAGCGCAACATCATGGCGAAAGCCGTGCTGGGGCTCTGAAGAACGCTCCCCTTTGCCATCACGTTCCCATGCGCCCCCGGCATCCCAAACCGGGGGCGCTTCAAGATCAGGGCCTCTCCATGGATCTCAATTTCACGCGCGAGGACGCCGCCTTCCGCGACGAGGTGCGCGCCTTCCTCGATGAGAAGCTGACGCCGGAACTGAAGGACGCGGGAAACCTCACCACCAGCGTCTTCACCGACAAGAAGTGGAATCTCGCCTGGCAGAAGATCCTCTACGAGAAGGGCTGGGTGGCGCCCAACTGGCCGGTCGAGCATGGCGGTACGGGCTGGACGGAGATGCAGAAATACATCTGGGCGTCCGAATGCGCGCGAGCGGGCACGCCGCATCTCTCGCCCATGGGGCTGCGCATGTGCGCGCCCGTGCTGATGAAATACGGCACGCCGGAACAGAAGGCCTTCTATCTGCCGCGCATCCTCAAGGGCGAAGACTATTGGTGCCAGGGCTATTCGGAGCCGGGCTCGGGCTCGGATCTCGCCTCGCTTCAGCTCCGCGCTGTCTCGGACGGCGACCACTATGTGCTCAACGGCTCGAAGATCTGGACGACGCACGCCCATTTCGCCAATCGCATGTTCTGCCTCGTGCGGACGAAATGGGACGGCAAGCCGCAGGAGGGCATCACCTTCCTCCTTCTCGAGATGAATACGCCCGGCATCAAGGTCGAGCCGATCATCACGCTCGCGGGTGAGCATGAGGTGAATCAGGTCTTCTTCGACGAGGTTCGCGTGCCCAAGGCAAACCGCGTCGGCCCCGAGCATGAAGGCTGGACGGTGGCGAAATATCTCCTCGAATTCGAGCGCGGCGGCGCCTATGCGGCGGGCCTCGCGGTCGGCCTCGAAAAGCTGCGCGCCATCGCCATGGCCGAGCGCGCGGGCGACGGCACGAGGCTCATCGACGAGCCCGCCTTCCGGCGCAAGCTCGACGAGACGGAGATCGCCGTGAAGGCGATGGAAATCACGGAACACCGCGTGATGGCGGAACTCGCGGGCGGCAAGAACCCCGGCCCCGCCTCATCCATGCTCAAGACGCGCGGCACGGAGACGACGCAGGAGATCGACGAACTCGCGGTCGAGGCGCTCGCCTATTACGCCAATGCCGAGCAGAGAGCGGCGCGCGAGCCGGGCTCGAACATCGCGCCCATCGGGCCCGTTCACGGCCTCACCGTCATGCCGCGCTATCTCAACAATCGCGCGGCATCCATTTATGGCGGCTCCAACGAAATTCAGCGCGGCATCATGGCGAAGCTGGTGCTGGGGCTTTAGGGGCGCTCCCCCTCACCCTGCCCTCTCCCCCTTGGGGGAGAGGGTTCAAAGAGCGCGTGTTTCACCGGTTATCCGAGGTCAGACAGAGGAATCGACGACAGTCACTTCCTCCGTGCGATCAGAAGCGTCGTTGTCTGGGTGAAGACGGTTTCGCCCGTCTGGTTGACGAGCGTGTGGCGGTTCTTCACCACGCCGCGGTCGGGCTTCGAGGATGAGGGCTTCGTCTCGATGCATTCGATGACGAGGCGGAGACGATCGCCGAGTTTCGCGGCCTTGTGGAAACGCACCTCGTCATAGCCGAGCGCGCCGATGACGGCGGTTTCCTCCGGCAGGCGCGCGGCAAGCCAGAGCACCACCGCCTGGATATGCGTGCCGCAGGCGGTGAGCGTGCCGTAGACGGATTTCGCGGCGGCTTCCCTGTCGATGTGGAAGGGCTGCGGGTCCCATTTCCGCGCGAACGAGACGATCTCTTCCTCCGTCATGTCATAGACGGCGTCGATCTCGTGGCGTTCGCCAACGACGAAATCGTCGAAGTAGCGCATGGGTTTCCTTTCCGCTTCCCGTCATGCCGGACTTGATCCGGCATCCATTTTCCTGCCGTCGATCCGAATAGATGGACCCCGGATCAGGTCCGGGGTGACGGAGGAATATGCGGCGAGAGCGAGGGCAACCGCAAAGAAAAAAGGCCCGCCGTTACCGGCGGGCCTTTCCACGATCAAGTGTTCCGAATTACGCGAATTCGATGAGGCCGGCCGCACCCATACCGCCACCGATGCACATCGTCACGACGCCATACTTCAGCTTCTGGCCCGCTTCCTTGCGGCGGCGCGCCTCGAGCAGGATGTGGCCGACGCAGCGCGCGCCGGTCATGCCGAAGGGGTGGCCGATGGCGATGGAGCCGCCATTGACGTTGTACTTCTCGGGGTCGATGCCGAGACGGTCGCGCGAATAGAGGCACTGGCTCGCAAAGGCTTCGTTCAGCTCCCAGAGGTCGATGTCGTCGACCTTGAGGCCGTGACGCTCGAGGAGGCGCGGCACGGCGAAGACCGGGCCGATGCCCATCTCGTCGGGCTCGCAGCCGGCGACCGCGAAGCCGCGGAAGACGCCGAGGATGTCCTTGTTGCGCTTCTCGGCTTCCTTGCGCTCCATGAGCACGACGGCGGCCGCGCCGTCCGAAAGCTGCGAGGCGTTGCCGGCGGTGACGAAATTGCCTTCGCCGCGCACGGGCTTCAGCGAGGCGAGGCCCTCAAGCGTCGTTTCCGGGCGGTTGCACTCGTCCTTCGTGACGGTGTAGTCGACGATCTTCTCCTCGCCCGTGGCCTTGTCCACGACCTTCATCTTGGTCTGCATGGGGACGATTTCGTAGTCGAACTTGCCGCTGGCCTGGGCTGCGGCGATGCGCTGCTGCGAGCGGAGCGAATATTCGTCCTGATACTCGCGGCTGACATTGTAGCGCTTGGCGACGATGTCGGCGGTCTCGATCATCGGCATCCACAGCGCCGGATAGGTCGCCATGAGCTTTTCTTCGGTGATGTTCTTCGTGTTCATGCCGCCCATGGAGACGAGCGAGATCGACTCGACGCCCGCGCCGACGGCGATCGGCACACCTTCATTGACGATGCGGCCGGCCGAAATGGCGATGGAGTTGAGGCCGGAGGAGCAGAAGCGGTTCAGCGTCGAGCCCGAGGTGGTGACGGGGCAGCCGGCCCAGATGGCGGAGAGACGGCCGATATTCATGCCGGTCGCGCCTTCGGGATTGCCGCAGCCCATCGTGACGTCCTCGACATCGCCCGGCTCGATGCCCGCGCGCTCGATGGCGTGCTTGATGGCGTGGCCGCCCATGGCCGCGCCATGGGTCATGTTGAAGCCGCCGCGGCCGGACTTGGCAAGGCCGGTACGGGCCGTGGAAACGATGACTGCTTCTCTCGACATGGAGATCCTCCGATGGAATTGGATTTCGGCGCCGGTTGCCCGGTCTTTTGTGGAGCATTCCTGGCGGACGCCCCGGCGATTTGAGCCGCACCATAGACGGCCAGGCGCCGGTTCGGAAAGAAGAATCTCCCCGCCTCCCCTGCGTCCCGGACACCGCCCCGCACCCCCGCGGAAAATGAGGTTATGGGTAATAAATCTGGCGCGGCCCTTCGCTATTCGCCAAGGAGGTGAAGCGCGATCTCGCGGGCGTGCGGCCGGTCGCGATGTTCGACGAGATAGACCGCCTGCCAGATGCCGAGTGCAAGATGCCCGTCAATCAGCGGGATAGAAGTCCCCGCCGCCGTGAGCACGGCCGTGATATGGGCGGGCATGTCATCCGCCCCCTCGGTCGAATGGCGATAGGCTGCGCTGCGAGGGGCGAGCCGGTCGAAAGCGTCCATCAGGTCGGAAAGCACATCGGGATCGGCATTCTCCTGAACAATAATGGACGCGGAGGTGTGACGAATGAACAGGGTGAGAAGTCCCTCGCGCATGCCCTGCTCCTCCACCCAGCCGCGAAGCCGCGCGGTGATGTCGGTAAAGCCGCGGCCGTTCGTTCGTACGGAAAGGATGGTGGTTGCCTGTCGCATACGGCCATTCTAGCCAAAGAGCGGCCTCGCGCCGCATTCTCTCTTTTCCCCCCTGACGAGGGGGACTAGATAAGGCCCATCACTGTTCCACAAGTTGCTATCGAGCGAGTTCCCATGAACCAGTTGGCCAAGAGCATTCCGCCGGGCTTCGCACCCGCCCAGTCCAAGGGCTTTGCCGGATTTGCCGGACCGGTCTTTCGCGGGCACGACGTCAATGGCGAGGTCTTCGTCTTCGACATTGCCGAGCAGCATCTGAACGGCGCCGACAGGCTTCATGGCGGCATGATGATGACGCTGGCCTCCATCGTTCTGGGCGAGGTCGCGCGATCGGCCGCGCAGGCGCGCGATGCGGGCGCGAATGTCCGGCTGCTTTCCATCAATTGCGATTTCGTGAGCGCAGGCGAACGGGGCGAGCGCATCGAGGGCCGGGCCGAGGTGACGCGGGCGACGAAGAGCGTGCTCTTCATTTCGGGCGATCTGCGGGTCGGCCCGCGCATCCTGATGACGGCGTCCGGCGTCTATGCCGTGCAGGCCGGAACAGAGGGCAAATGACGGAATCGCGCGACGCCAGCGCGCCGGTGCGCCGCCCGCTGCCGACGAAGAGCGGAGTCGCGGCGCCCGAGGGCTTCGCGCCGGTGGAGATTTTCGATCCTTTCGAGGCGCATGTGGGCCCCCAATTCGAGCGCATAGAGGCGGATGGCTCGCGCATCGCGGCCTTCGTCGCCGACGAACGCCATGTGCGCGAGGACGGCACGGTTCACGAAGGCATGATGCTCACCTTCGCCGACGCCTTCATGGGCGGCGCGGCATGGCGCGGATCGGGCGGGCGGTCTTGCGTCACGCTCAGCATGCAGGCGAGCCAGCTCGGCGAGGCGAAACTCGGCGACACCATCTTCTGCCGCACCAGCGTCGATCACAGGACGCGCGCCATCATCTTCATCTCGGCCGACTTCACGGTGGGGGACCAGCGCGTGATGACGGCGACGAGCCTCTGGAAGGTGCTGGGCGAACGCTGAGGCCGCCGCGACGTCGGCGCGAGCCGTCTTGCGGAAGGCGGACATTCCGGCTTTGCTATGCCCCAACAAAGCAAATCACGCTTGAGGGAGGGTGCCCCATGGCAATCGACTACGACAAACTGATGGCGTCCAAGACGCTCGGTCAGGAATTCCAGTATGGCGACCGGGAGACGATGCTCTATGCGCTCGGCGTCGGCTTCGGCCGCGACCCGCTCGATGCGAAGGAGCTTCCCTTCGTCTATGAGAAGAACCTCAGGACCGTGCCGACGCAGGCGACGGTGATCGCCTGGGGCGCGGGCGGCATGGCCAATAGCGGCATCAACTATCTGATGGTCGTGCATGGCGAGCAGAAGCTGACGCTCCACAAGCCCCTTCCCGCCGCCGCCAAGATCAGCGTCGACAGCAGCGTCATCGGCGCATGGGACAAGGGCAAGGACAAGGGCGCCATCATCGTCACCGAGTCGGTGATCCGTGAACGCCAGAGCGGCGACAAGCTCTGCACGCTGCAATCGACCATCTTCGCGCGCGGAGATGGCGGCTTCGGCGGTCCGCGCGAAGGCGCGCCGGAACCCCACAAGCTGCCGGAGCGCCAGCCCGACATGACGGTCGAGGCTGACACGCGGCCCGACCAGGCGCTGCTCTATCGCCTCTCCGGCGACCGCAACCCGCTCCACTCCGATCCCGATTTCGCCAAGGCCGCCGGCTTTCCGAAGCCGATCCTGCACGGGCTCTGCACCTATGGCACGACCTGCCGCGCCATCATCAGCTCGCCGATCTGCAATTACGATCCGACGCTCATCACGGGCTTCGACGTGCGCTTCTCCTCGCCCGTCTTCCCCGGCGAGACGATCGCGGTCGATCTCTGGAAGGACGGCAACATCGTCTCCTTCCGCGCCCGCGTGAAGGAGCGCGACGTCGTCGTCATCAACAACGGCAAGTGCACGCTCAGGGCTTGAGGCGAGCCGTCTCGGGGGGATGACATGAAAAAGGAATTGCAGGCGCTGCTGGTCGTCAACGGCGCACTCGTACTGCTGGCCGGATTCGCGGCGGGGTTTCCTTACGGCTCGGCGGTGGTCGCCTCGATCGCGCCGGATGCGACTGCGGAGACGGGCGAGGCCGTCAGGGCCTGGCATATGGCGCATCTCGAGGGCGTGCTGAACGGCCTCCTGATGATCGCCAGCGCGGCGGCGGCGGGCTTTCTGTCGCTGTCGCAGGCGGCGCAGAGGGTCGTCTTCTGGGGCCTCGTTACCGCCGGCTGGACGAATGTCGTCGCCTCGACGATTTCGGCCCTCACCGGCGGACGCGGAACCGGCATTACCGGGTTCGACTGGAATACGCTCGATTTCCTGCTCTTCATGGCCGGAATTCTGGGCGCCATCGCGGCAATGATCGCGCTGGCGCTTGGCGGGCTCAGAACGGCGCGCGAGCCCTAACCCGTCTCTCAAGGTCTGGCGGAAATTGCCTGTCATTTGGCATTTCCGCCAGACCGCGGGCGGCCTAGTGTCCTGGGCATGAAGACGCCCGATCCCATCCGCCGCCCTACGCCCCGCCCTGGTCGCCGACAGGTGACGATGTTTGCCTATGAGGATGCACAGATCCTCGACGTGGCGGGGCCTTTGCAGATCTTTTCAGCAGCCGAGGATGGCGAGGGAAATCCCGCCTATTCGATCGAGCTGATCGCGCCTCACAAGGGCCCTTTCCGCACCACATGCGGGCTCGACCTCATCGCTACGCGCGGGCTCGGCGATCTCACCCCGAAGGACATGGCGAATATAGACACGCTCATCGTTTCCGGCGGCGAGGGCGGCCGAAAGCTCCTGAACGACGAGGCCGTCACCGGTTTCATCCGCGAGGCATCGCGGCATGTGAGGCGCGTCGCCTCGATCTGCACCGGCGCCTTCCTGCTCGCGGAAGCGGGGCTGCTCGACGGGCGCCGCGCGGCGACGCATTGGGCATGGGCCGCCTCCCTGCGCAAGCGCTACCCCCTCGTCGAGGTCGATGACGACGCGATCCATCTGCGCGACGGCGATATATGGACATCGGCGGGCGTCACTACGGGAATGGACCTTGCGCTCGCCATGGTCGAGGAGGATCTCGGCCGCGAGCGCGCGCTCCACATCGCCCGCTATCTCGTCATGTTCATGATGCGCCCCGGCGGCCAGTCGCAATTCTCAGCGCAACTCGCCGCGCAAGGCGTTGACGATGCGCGGATCGCCAGGGTCTGCACGCATATCGTGAAAAACCCGCGCGACGACCTCACCGTTCCGGTGCTGGCGCGCGTCGCCCATATGAGCGAGCGCACCTTCGCGCGACGCTTCGTGGAAGAGACCGGCACGACGCCCGCTCACTTCGTGGAACGCGCACGGCTCGACGAGGCGCGGCGAAAACTCACCGAAGGCGCGCTGCCGATCGAAACCATCGCCTTTGATACGGGCTTCGGACAGGCCGAGCGCATGCGCCGGGCCTTTCTGCGCCAGTTCGGCGTCACGCCCCATCGCTATCGCGAACGCTTCCAGACGGCGAAGCGCCCGCTCAACATGAGCTTCACAATGGAGGAGCACCCCAATGTCCCGTGAGCGCACCATCGGCATCCTCATTTTCGACGATGTGGAGGAACTCGATTTTGTCGGGCCTTATGAAGTCTTCACCATGTCGAACGAGATGTTCGCGCGGTCAGAGAACAGGCGTCCCGACAAGGTCGTCCTCATCTCCGAAACGGGAAAGACCGTGACCTGCGCCAAGGGCATGCGCGTCGAGGCGATGGCAAGCATCGCCGATGTGACGAAGCTCGATCTCCTGCTCGTTCCCGGCGGACAGGGCACGCGGCGGGAGGTGAACAACAAGCCGCTGCTCGACTGGATCTCGCGCGTGGCGGGCGATTGCGAATGGGTGACGAGCGTCTGCACGGGCGCGATGCTGCTGACGGCGGCCGGCCCTGCGCGAGGCAAGCGCGTGACGACGCATTGGGCCTTTGTCGATACGCTGCGCAAGCGCGGCGAAGCCTCCGAGGTCGTCGAGCGGCTGCGCTATGTGCGCGACGGCAATGTCGTCACTTCGGCCGGCGTCTCGGCCGGCATCGACATGGCGCTCTGGCTCGTCGGGCAGATGCATGGCGAGGGGCACGCAAGGGCGACCCAGATCGGCATGCAGTACGATCCCGCGCCGCCTTACGCCGCCTCCGTCTGAGACGCGGCTATCCGGGGCGCGTCCGGCGGGCGATAGCCTCAGCCATTGCCCAGCGCAAAGCGCCGAGCCTCGCGCCAGCCGCCGCTTTCCTTGCGGAAGAGCGAGACTTCCTCGATGCGGGCGCGAATGGGCAGGTGACGTCGCGCCTCGGCGAGAAATTCTCTTTCGATGCGGTCGAGTTCCGCCTGAGCGTCCTCCCCGTCCGCGGCATGGGCGACCGTCAGATGCGGCACCACCTCGGCATGGGCGCCCGAATAGGGCAGGTTTTCGGGAAAGGCGAGCCGCATCGCCCGCACCAGCGCGATCACCGGCTCGGGCCTTGCGGGCGCAAGCCACAGAATGGACGCGAAGCGCCGGGTTTCCGCAAAATGCAGGTCAATGGGATGGGCGCGGGCGAAAAGATACGCGAGCGCTTCCTCCGCAGCTGCGTCGATCTGGCCCCATTCCCTGAAAGGATAAACGAGCGTCACATGTGCCGGCATGCCCTCGGTTGCCGAGGGATCGTGACGGCGCCGCCAATGCGATACCGCCTCCTCCGCTTCCGGCACCTTGAGCACGAGCGCTGTTTCCATCGCACGGGGCCTCCCTCACGTTCATATTAGACGACAAGCGCAGAATCCGGTCTACTCCCTGAAAAGAAAATGGGAGGCAATTCATGTCAGGCAACACTCCGTTCGATCCGGCTCTCTTCCGCCCCGAGGCGATTACCGCCGAAACGCGGGCCATCAACGACGCCATCATCAAGGCCATGGCCGGGATGGAGGAATGGTGGGATGTGGGCGCGCAGAAAGTGCGCGATGCCCGCGCCCGCGGCGAAGGGGCCTTTCCGCTCGCGCCGAAATCGGAGCGTGCTCGCACGCTGCATATCGAGGGAAAGAACGGCCACAAGGTGCCGCTGCGCATCATCGCGCCGGAAAATCCCAAGGGCGTCTATCTCCATATTCATGGCGGCGGCTGGGTGCTCGGCGCCGCCGACCAGCAGGACCCGATGCTGGAGCGCATCGCGGCCAATGCGGGGCTTGCCTGCGTCAGCGTCGAATACAGGCTCGCGCCGGAGAACCCCTATCCCGCCGGACCGGACGATTGCGAGGCGGCGGCGCTCTGGCTCGCGCGGAACGCGAAGGCGGAATTCGGCGCGGACAGGCTCACCATTGGCGGGGAATCCGCCGGCGGGCATCTCTCTGCCGTGACGCTGCTCAGAATGCGCGACCGGCACGGCTTCACGGGCTTCAGTGGCGCCAATCTCGTCTTCGGCGCCTTCGATCTTTCGATGACGCCGAGCCAGAAACAGTTCGGCGACGAACGGCTCATTCTCAGGACCGTCGATATCGCGAAATTCGGCGATGCCTTCCTGCCCGGCGGGCTCGACCGGCGCGATCCCGACATCTCGCCGCTTTATGCGGATCTCAGGGACATGCCGCCCGCCCTCTTCACCATCGGCACGCGCGACGCGCTTCTCGACGACACGCTCTTCATGTATTCGCGCTGGGTGGCGGCAGGAAGGGAAGCGGAGCTTGCCGTCTATCCGGGCGGCGCGCATGGCTTCGTCGCCTTTCCGGGAGAGATCGCCAGAGCCGCGAATGCGCGCGCCGACGCCTTCCTCGCTCGTGTGACGGGCTGATCCGCGACATGTCTCTCGTCAACGGTTATTTCGACAGCTTCCGGGGCGCGGTCAATACCTGGGAGTGCGACGACAATGGGCATATGAACGTGCAGTTCTATGTCGCCCGCGCATCGGACGGCGCCTTCTTTCTGCGGCACGAACTCGGTCTCACGCCGAGCGCGATCCGCGAAACGGGCCGCACCATGATCGCGCTGGAGGAGCATTATCGCTTTCACCGCGAGCTTTATGCTGGCGACATGGTGCGCATGCGCTCGCGGCTCATCGACATGCGGCCGCGCACGCTCGTCGTCTATCACGAGCTTCTCAACGCGGCGACCGATGAGACGGCGGCGACCATGGTAGCCGTCAGCGCGCATTTCGACATGAAGACACGCAAGCTCGCGCCCTGGCCGGAGGAGGCGCTTGCCCGAGGCCGCGCGCTCATCGGCCCGCTGCCGGAACATGCTGAGGCGCGCAGCGTGCGGCGCGAGACGCGGCTACCCGACATCACGCTCGCGCAGGCGGATACGAAGGGCCTCATCGAAATCTATCGCGGGCCGGTGGCGCGCCATCATTGCGACGATTTCGGCCATATGGCGACGCAGTTCTATATCTCGCGCTATTCGGACGGGTCCGGCCATCTCTGGCAGGGGATCGGCATGGACAGGCAGCGCCTGATGCGCGAACGGCGCGGCAGCGTCGTGCTCGAACAGCGGCTCAACTATGTGCGCGAGGTCGTCTCCGGCGACATAGTGATCGTCAAATCGGCGCTCGTCGAAGTAGCCGCGAAGACGATCCGTCTCTGCCATTTCATGTTCAATGGAGAGACGGGACTTCTCGCGGCAACGAGCGAGGTGACGGCGGTCCTGCTCGACCTCGACAAGCGCCGCGCCGTCGCCCTGTCGGAAGAGGAGCGCGCGCAGTTCGCCCCTCACCTTCATACGCTCGAGGACATAGTGCGATGAGCGGGCTCATCGACACCTATCGCGGCTATGTCTCGTTGCAGGAATGCGACGAGATGGGCCACATGAACATCCAGCACTATATCGGCAAGACATCGGACGCCTCCTACAATTTCCGCGCCGCGATCGGGCTCGGCCATGCGCATCAACGCGAAACCGGGCTCGGCTATGTCGCGCTCGAGCATCACATCCGCTTTCACCGCGAGCTGCGCACCAGCGATCTCGTGCTCGTCCGCTCGGGCGTCATCGAGATGCGCGAAAAGACGATGCTCATGTATCAGGAGATGCGCGAAATCCTCGACGACAGGCTCGCCGCCACTTTCGTCGTCGATGTCGGCTGCCTCGATCTCGCGACTCGCAGGCTCACGCCCTGGCCCGAGGCCACGCGCGAGAAGGCGCTGGCGCTCATGGGCGATCTTCCCGCGCATGCGGCTCCGCGCGGCCTGCCGCGCGAGGCGATCGACCGCGACGTCTCGCTCGCCCGCGCCGATGAACTCCAGATGATCGAGAGCAACCGTTCCGTCGTGAACCCGTGGGAGTGCGACACCAACGGCCATATGAATGCGCGCTTCTTCATGGCGCGCTTTTCGGATTCACAGGGCCATATGTGGGCACATGCGGGGCTCGGCCGGCATGAACAGGCGGCCAAGGGGCTTGCGACCGCGACCGTCGAAATGCGGCTGTGCTATTTCCGCGAACTGATGGCGGGTGAGACCGTCGTCGTCAGAACCGGCCTCGTCGAGGCGACGGACAAGACGCTTCGATACCGCCACTGGCTCTTCAATGGCGAGACGGGCGAGCCGGCCTGCGCCGCGGAGGGGCTCGGACTTCTCTTCAGCCGCGAAAGCCGCAAGGCCATTCACATCCCGGACAGCGTCGCGCGCCGCTTCGCGCGCGCCTGACCGAACTCAATATCGTAACGAGAAATGAGGAAAGACAGATGGCGCAGATGATCGATGTCGCGCGCTCGAGCGTGCAGACATGGCAGTCGGACCAGATGGGGCACATGAATGTGCAATTCTATATGGAGCATGCGACGCAGGGGCTCGCCGCGCTCGGCGTGCATCTCGGCCTCGGCCCGCGCTTCATAGATGCGGAGCGGGTGCGGCTCGTCGCGCGCGACCATCATGTTCGCTTCCTGCGCGAGCAGCGCCCCGGCGCGCCCTTTACCATCCGCGCTGGCGTGCTCGAGGTGCGCGATTACGGGCTGCGCGTCTATGAGGAGATGTGGAACACGGTTTCGGGCGAGGTCGCCGCGACCTTCAGCGCCGATGTGGAACTTCTGGACGCCGACTCGCACGAGCTGAAGCCGCTGCCCGCCAAGGCCAAGGCCGCCGCCAAGGCGCTCATCGTCGATCTGCCGCAGCATGGCGCGCCGCGCGGCCTCACTCTCTACGAGCCACGAACAGCGCCGACGCTCGAAGAGGCTGAAAAGATGAACCTCGTCTTCACATGGCAGGGCGAGATCCAGCCCGAGCAATGCGACGCGCAGGGCTTTCTCATCACGCGGCATTTCATGGGGATCGTTTCGGATTCCATTCCGAACCTTCTCGGCCAGACGCGCGGCGACGACCGTTCCAAGAATTCCCGCGTCGGCGGGGCCGCGCTCGAATATCGCTTCCATTACCGGCGCTATCCGCGCGTGGGCGATGTGCTGACGCTCCGCAGCGGGCTCAAGGAGGTGGGGCCGAAGACCTATGTCTGGGGCCACTGGCTCTTCGATCTCGAAACCGGCCAATCGATCGCCACGGCGGAGGCCGTCGCCATCGCGCTCGATCTCGAGACGCGCAAGGCCATTCCCATTCCCGACGAACTGCGCGAAAGGCTTGAATCGCTGGTCGTGCCGGGACTAGGCGTCTGAGGCGCCCTGCCCCGCCGCGATGACGATCCCGCGCTCGCCCGCGATGCGCTGGATCGTCTTCATGCCGCGAACGAGCGGATAAAGCCGTTCCATATCGCGCGCGCCGCGGGCGCGCCGGGCGGCGGCGCGCGTTTCCCGATAGGCAGCGACAAGCTCCCCGTCGCTCATGGCCCGGAGCATTTCTTCCTTGGCGGAGCGGTCGGGATCGGCTTCGGCGAATGAGAAGGGCAAGAGAGCGATCCGGCGGAATTGAGGATGTGCGGGAGCAAGGCTACTCTGTCGCAAGACAAACGGGGAGAGGCATGAGCGAATTTCTGAGCGCGATGCTCGACCGGCGGGAGCGCGAAATCTTCGACCGCGCGCGGCGATTTTCGGAAGAAATCGTTCGGCCCAACGCCGCGCGATGGGAGCGCGAGCGGCGGATGCCGGTCGAGGCGCTGGAAGCGGCCGCCAGGGAGGGCCTGCTCGGCCTCGAAGTGCCGGCAGCGCTCGGCGGGCTTGGCGCGCGCTATCTTCTCAAGCTTGCCATCGCCGAGGAGATGTCGCGCGCCGACATGGCTTTCGCCTTCTCGATGATCAACACGCATAACGTCGCCGCGAAGCTCGCGCAGAGCGCTGTGTCACGGCATCGCGAGGACCTCGTCCCGGCACTGATGAAGGCCGAGATATTCGGCGCGACGGCGCTCTCGGAACCGGGCGCGGGCAGTGACTTCGCCGCGATCGGCACAATGGCGCGCAAGGCCGAGGGCGGATGGCTCCTTTCCGGCGAGAAGGGCTGGATCACCAATGCGGCCGTCGCCGACATCTTCATCACCTATGCGCAGACCGATGCAAGCGCGGGGTGGCGCGGTATCGCCTGCTTTCTCGTCGATGCGCGGCGGCCGGGCTTCGCGCGCAAGCCCGCCTATGCGCTCATGGGAGGCCACGCGATCGGCGCGGGCGGCTTCGCGCTCGAGGATTATTTCGTTCCCGACGACGACCTGCTCGCGGGCCCCGGCACGGCCTTCAAGCTCGCCATGCAGAGCGTCAACGGCGCGCGGGTCTATGTGGCGGCGATGTGCGCGGGCATGCTGGCGGCGAGCCTCGAAGCCGCGCTCGATTATGGCGCGAGGCGACACGCATTCGGCAAGCCGCTCGTGGAGCATCAGGGGCTTCGCTGGTCGCTTGCCGATGTGGCGACCGATCTCGAAGCCCTGCGCGCGCTGACGCGCGATGCCGGACGCCTCATCGACGAGGGGCGGGACGCGGTGATGGCGGCGGCGCATGCAAAGAGCTTTGCCGGCCGGGTGACGGTACCGCGCATCGCGGATTGCATTCAGACCATGGGCGCCGCCGGGCTTCGCGAGGAGCTGCCGCTCGGGAGGCACCTCGCCTCGGCCAAGATCGCCGCCTTCACCGATGGCTCGACCGAAATGATGCTGGAGCGGATCGGCGCCGGACTGCGCGCGCCCCACACAAGCTCAGGCCGATAGGCGCGCGTCGAGCGCCAGCGTCTCGCGGCGCACGGCATCGGGATATTCCATCGGCAGGAAATGGCTCGACTGCCCGATGCGCAGGATCGTCGCCTCGGGATCGTGCTTGCCGAGCAACTCCGGCGCGGGCGCGCGGCAGGTCGAGGCGGGCCCCGCATAAATCAGCGTCAACGGGCAGCGCAGGCGGCCGATGTCGTGCCAGATATTGTGATCCTGCGCGCGGAAGTTCGCCGCTTCCCATTGCGGCGCACAGGCAAGCTCCACCTGCCCGTCCTCGCGCGGTTTCGTGCCGCCCTCCACATAGTCCGCGATGACCTCTTCCGGCCAGGTGCGGAAGGCGCCGCGCCCCTTGTAGGAGGCGACCATGGTGGCGCGGTCGGGAAAGACCGCGCGGCGGCGCTCGGCGCCATCGGCAAGCGAGAGGGGCCCGCCCTTGCGGCCGAGCATGCGGTAGAAACGCATCACCATGCGCGCGAAAGAGGGCACGAGGACGGGATCGACGAGCACGAGGCCGCGCACGAGATCGGGCCGCTCGGCGGCGACCATGAGGCTCGTCGTGCCGCCCATGGAGTGGCCGCCGAGCAGAACGGGCCCGCCCGTCTCGGCGGCGAAATTCTCGACCACACGGATCAGATCGTCGCGATAGATGCGCCAGCTCGAATGGCCCTGCGGATTCGCGGGCAGGCTCGTCATGCCGTGGCCGCGCGCGTCCCAGGCTCGAATGTGGAAGCGGCTCGCGAGCGGAGAGAGAAGGCGGCGATAGGTCAGTGCGTTGAAGCCATTGGCATGCGCGAAGTGGAGCGCCGGCTGGTGCTTTCCGCCCTGCCATTCGAGGAAGGAGACGGAGCCATCCTCGAGCGCAAGCTCGCGGCGAACAGGCGTCACATCATTGAGCTGAAGGCTGACATTGACGACGCTCATGATGCCACCTTCCGGAAATCGGGCTTGCGCTTGTTGAGGAAGGCATCGACCGCCTCGTGATGCTCCGGCGTCGTCCAGCAGATCTGGAGCGCATCCGTCTCCAACTTCTGGGCGCGGGCGAGATCAGTCGTGCAGGCATTCTCAGTGAGAAGCGCCTTGGTCATGCGAAGCTGGCGCGAGGGGTTCTCGGCGATCAGCCCGGCGATTTCGAGCGCCTTGGAAAGAAGATCCGCCTGCGGAACGACATATTCGCAAAGACCTTTCGCGCGCGCTTCCTCCGCCGGATAGAGGCGGCCCGTCAGCATCATCTCGCTTGCATTGCCCCAGCCCATGCGGGAAACGAGGAAATGCGACGAGGCAAGCTCCGGCACGATGCCCATCTTGACGAAGACGAGACCGAACTTCGCCTCTTCCGCCGCGACGATGACATCGAAGGGAAGGATCATGGTGACGCCGATGCCG